>ERZ1066121.372-NODE-372-length-41628-cov-6.722921_pt1 | contig 41628 bp, 43 predicted proteins | sample MGYA00382768_ERZ1066121 | MGnify/ENA primary metagenome ERZ1066121 (study PRJEB33369, sample SAMEA5778351) | biofilm metagenome | biome: Industrial cooling water; feature: Water cooling tower basin; material: Biofilm | place: United Arab Emirates | collected...
CTCGAACCCCCACATCTTTCGATGCCAGAACCTAAATCTGGTGCGTCTACCAATTCCGCCACGCCCGCGGCCGAACCGCCGGTCGGCGGCGTCTACGCGAACGGACCTGCAGGGGCAACCCGCCACTTCGGCCTGCGTTGTCGCTCCTGCCGAGGACAAAGACATGGCCACCGTTCCGCCGCCCGACACCATCCCCGAGACGCCGCCCATGGACCCGGGCCAGGCCCCGCCGGAGACGCCGCCGCTCCAGCCCGATACGGACGTGCCCGACACGGGCGAGGCGCAGGCGCATCCGAGCTGACGCGGCTGCCCGAGCGTTGATCGCCGCGGCTTGCTGTCCCGCCGGGTCGTGAGACAACCGGCCGGAACTTGGCCGTGCACTTGCAAGCCCCTGCCGTTCGCGTCCAAACGGCCGACATCGGGCCGGGGGTGTTCGCGCGTTTGTGGGTCAAGGGTGAGTTCTTCGATCGGGTGCGCGACGCGGCGGTGGCGGCGCGCGGACGGCTCGACCGGGCCGGTTCGCCGTTCGCGCGGCTGGACTGGCTCGAGGCCGCCGCGCACGGACCCTCGTGTCCGCTGATCGCGCGCGCCCGCGTGAGCGGAGCGGAAGCGTGGCTGTTTCTCGCCCGTACGCGTGGGAGCCGCCTCGCCGCACTCGGCGCCGAACACGCCACCAGCGTCGGCCCTGTGTTCCTCGGGGATCCCGATCCCGCGTCGGCGCAGGCGCTGCTGCGGGCGATCGCTCGCCGCTTGGGGCGGATCGGGGCATCGCGCGTCACGCTGGACCCCGTTGCCACGCCCCAGGCCGAGGCCGTTGTCAGCGCCTTCTCCGCGGCGGGCTGGCGGGTACGATCCCGCCCGAGCGCACCGACACACATCATCGAAGTCGCAGGTCGGTCCTTCGATGATTACTGGGATGCGCGCGCCGAACGGCTGCACGAGGCGGTCGCGGCAGGCAGCCGCCAGCTGACGGTCGAAGTCGCCGACCGGTTCACGTCCGGGCTCAAGGCGGACGTCGCACAGCTCGCCTCGATCGGCCCGTTCCTCACCGCGATTGCAGAGCAGGCGTCGCGCACCGGACGCCTCCGCCTCGGCCTTGCCCGGCTGGGCGACGCGCCGGTCGCGGTGCAGTTCTGGCTTGTCGACGGCGCATCCGCCACAGCGATCTGGCGCGTGCAGGACCGCGAGGCACGGCTGCTGTGTCCCGCCGCCCAGCTGACCGCTGCACTCCTTCGCTACACGATCAACGTCGACGGCGTCGCGCGCGTCGATCTCGGGCGCGACGCCGATCTCGCCCACTGGGGGGATAAGGCCGAGCCTCGCCGTCGGCTTGAGCTGTCGCGCGGCCTCTTTCGCGGCCTCGTCTAAGCCGCCGCCGCGCGCGCCTCCGCGAACTCGGCTTCCGCCAGAAAGCGCTCGGCATCGAGCGCGGCCATGCACCCCGTCCCCGCCGCTGTCACAGCCTGGCGGTAATGCTTGTCCATTACGTCGCCGCACGCGAACACGCCGGGAATGGCGGTTCGGCTCGTGCCCGGCTCGACCATGATATAGCCCTCGTCGAGTTCCAGCGCACCCGCGAACAGCTCGGTGGACGGCGAATGGCCGATCGCCACGAACGCGCCGTCGGTCGGCAGGTGGCTGTGCTCGCCCGTCCGGGTATCGCGCAGGTCGACGCCGACCAACCCCTCCGGGTCGCCGCCGCCCACGAATCGCTCGACCTGCTTGTTCCAGAGCACGCTGATGCGCGGATGCGCGAACAGCCGCTCCTGCAGGATACGCTCGGCCCGCAAGCTGTCGCGGCGGTGGATCAGCGTCACGTCGGGCGAATGGTTGGTGAGGTAGAGCGCCTCCTCGACCGCGGTATTGCCGCCGCCGATCACGACCACCTTCTTGCCGCGATAGAAGAAGCCGTCGCACGTCGCGCAGGCCGACACGCCCTTGCCCGCCAGATGCCGCTCGCTGTCGAGCCCCAGCCACTTGGCCTGGGCACCGGTCGCGATCACCAGCGTCTCGCCCTCATAGATGTCGCCGCTGTCTCCCGTCAGCCGGAACGGACGCCGGGACAGGTCCACGCCCGTCACGATGTCGTATATCATCGTGGTGCCGACATGCTCGGCCTGGCGCTGCATCTGCTCCATGAGCCACGGGCCCTGGATCACGTCGGCAAAGCCCGGATAGTTCTCCACGTCGGTCGTGGTCATCAGCTGACCGCCCGGCTGGATGCCTTGGACAACGATCGGCTTCATCCCCGCCCGCGCGCCGTAGATGGCGGCCGACAGCCCCGCGGGCCCGGAGCCCAGGATCAGCATCTTGGTGTGGTGCACGGTCATGAGACGCAGATAGGGCTGCGCCGCCGCGGGCGCAAACGATGCCGGAGCGCAACCTAGCCGAACGCGTAACGATCGCCTATGATGCGAAAACTGCGGACGGGGGGCATCGGATGTCTTCGGATCTTGCGCCCGGCGATGTGCTTCTGCTGGTGGAGCGGCTTGCCGACCTTGGCACCTGGCGGTTTGACGTCGAAGCAGCTTCCGGCCAGATGTCGCCGCAGGCCCTGAACATGCTCGGTTTGCCCGCGCGGCCCGGGAACACGATCGCGGCCGGCGAATGGGCAGACATCTACGGGAGCGACAAGGTCGAGGAGGCGCGTGCGGCGATCGCCGAGGCCGTGCATACCGGCGGCATCTACCGCATGGAACTCCCCGTGCGCATGACCGGCGGCGGCGAACGCTGGATGCTGAGCGTCGGCAAGGTGTTCGAAGGCCCGCGCGGCCCCGAACTGATCGGCTTCAACATGGACGTGACGCGCGCCAAGCAGGCCGAGCTCGAGCGCGACGCCGCCAGGCTGCGTTTCGAGCGCTGCGCCCGCGCCTCCGCCGTCAACATCGGAGCCGCGTCGGTCATTCATGAGGTGATGCAGCCGCTCACGGTCGCGGGCGCTCGGCTCGATGCGCTGCGACTGTTGCTGCGGCGCGAGGCCGCGTCGCCCGAGCTGCTGGCGCTCGCCGATACCGCCGCCGCATCGGTCAAGGAGACGGCGCGGGTTGCCCGCGCAACCCGCCGCTTCGTGCAGGAGGGCTCGGCCGAGCCTGCGCTTGTCGACCTGCTCGCGACGATCCGCCAGGCCGTCGCGGGCTTCACGTCGGGAGGGACCTCATCGCTGGCCATACGCTACGACGTGCGGGATCATGGCCCACCCCTTGTCGGCGACGCCTCGTTGCTCCGCCAGCTTTTCCTCAACCTCCTTGGCAATGCCGCCGACGCCTCGTCGGACCTGAAACCGCCGCAGGTAGACATCGTCTACCGCCACAAGGGCGGCCGCCATCTCGTAATCGTCCGGGATCAGGGCTCGACGGACTGGAGCGTGCCGCGGGACGCTCTGACCATGCCGTTCGGCAGCGCGTCGCCGGGCGGAGTCGGGCTTGGGCTCTGGCTTTGCCACGCCATCGCGCGCCTCCATCACGGCTCGCTGCGGGTGGCGCCCGCACGTCCCGGCACGGCGATCCAGATCATTCTCCGGTCGCTCGCTCCGGACGAGACTGCGCATGCGGTGCCCGCCCAGGCTTGACGCGCGCCGGCCTTCTCCTACCCGGCAACCATGCACCGCAATGATCTGTCCGCCTATTGGATGCCCTTCACCGACAATCGCGGCTTCAAGGCGGACCCGCGCCTGCTCGCGTCCGCGGAGGGCATGCATTACCGCACGCCGGAAGGTCGCCCGCTGCTCGACGGCGTCGCCGGCCTGTGGTGCGTCAATGCAGGCCACGGGCGTGCGCGCATCACCGAGGCGATCCAGCGCCAGGCCGCGATCCTCGATTATGCGCCCCCCTTTCAGCTCGGCCACCCGCTCGCCTTCGAGCTGGCCGACCGCGTCGGGCAGATCATGCCGGCCGGGCTCGACCGCATCTTCTTTGCGGGCTCTGGCTCCGAAGCGGTCGACACCGCGCTCAAGATCGCGCTCGCCTACCAGCGCGCCATCGGCCAGGGCAGCCGTACCCGGCTGATCGGGCGCGAGCGCGGCTATCACGGCGTGGGCTTCGGCGGCATTTCGGTCGGCGGGATCGTCAACAACCGCCGCGCGTTCGGCGTGCAGCTCCCCGGCACCGACCATCTTCGTCACACCCACGATCCCGCCCGCGGCTTCTCGCGCGGCCAGCCGGAGAGCGGGGCAGAACTCGCCGACGATCTCGAGCGGCTGGTGGCACTGCACGGGGCGGAGACGATCGCTGCGGTCATCGTGGAGCCGGTTGCGGGATCGACCGGTGTGCTGATCCCGCCGCGCGGCTATCTCGAGCGGCTGCGCGAGATCGCGACCCGGCACGGCATCCTGCTCATCTTCGACGAGGTGATTACCGGGTTCGGCCGCCTCGGAGCAGCGACCGCGGCCGAGCATTTCGGCGTCACGCCCGACCTGATCACGCTTGCCAAGGGGCTGACCAACGGTGCGGTGCCGATGGGCGCGGTCGCGGCAAGCCGGCACGTCCATGATGCCATCGTGGAGGGTGCCGCACCCGGCATCGAGCTATTCCACGGCTACACCTATTCCGGCCACCCGCTCGCCGCCGCCGCGGGCCTCGCCACGCTCGACACCTATGCCGAGGAAGGCCTGTTCGCCCGCGCGGCAACGCTCGCGTCCGTCTGGGAGGAGGCGGTGCACAGCTTGCGCGACCACCCCCATGTCATCGACGTACGTAACCTGGGGCTGGTCGCCGGCATCGAGCTCGCCCCCCGGCCCGGCGCGCCGGGTGCCCGCGCGATGGACGTGTTCCGCCGCTGCTTCGACACCGGCCTCCTCGTCCGCGTCACCGGCGATACCATCGCGCTGTCGCCCCCGCTGATCATCGAGGACGCGCAGATCGCCGAGGTGGTCGAGCGGATCGGGGCGGTGCTGGACGAGACAGCCTGACTCTGGTCACCCCGGGCTTGACCCGGGGTCCCGCTTCTTCTTCTGCTTCGGCAAGGCAGCGCGACCCCGGCTCGAGGCCGGGGTGACGGGAGAAACATATGAGCCGCGAGTTCGACATCATCGTTTACGGCGCGACCGGCTTCACCGGCCGCCTCGTCGCCGAGTATCTGGCCGGCACTTATCCGGACCTGAACTGGGCCATGGCCGGGCGCTCGGAGGCCAAGCTCGCGCAGATCCGGGACGAGATCGGCGCGCCCGCGATCCTTCCGCTCGTCACCGCCGACGCGTCCGATCCGGCCGGCCTTGCCGCCATGGCCGGACGCGCGCAGGTGGTCCTCACCACCGTAGGCCCGTACCAGCTCTACGGGTCGGACCTGGTCGCCGCATGCGCTGCCGCCGGAACAGCCTATGTCGATCTGTGCGGCGAGCCTGCCTGGATGCGTGAGATGATCGACGCCCATGCCGCCGCCGCCACGGCCAGCGGCGCGCGCATCGTCTTCTCGTGCGGCTTCGACTCGATCCCGTTCGACCTGGGCGTCCACTGGCTCCAGCAGCTCTGCCGCACCCGCTTCGGCTCGCCCGCCCCCCGTATCCGCGGTCGCGTCCGCGCGATGAAAGGCGGCTTTTCGGGCGGCACTGCGGCCAGCCTCAAGGCCACGCTCGCTGCCGCCGCACGCAACCCGGCGCTGCTCAAGGTCCTCGCCAGCCCCTTCGGTCTTACTCCCGGCTTCGATGGTCCCGATCAGCCGAATGGCCTGCTGCCCTATTACGATAATGCCGTCTCGGCCTGGGTCGCGCCGTTCATCATGGCCCCGATCAATACCAAGAATGTTCACCGCACCAACCAGCTGCTCGGCCACGCCTATGGTGCCGATTTCCGCTACGACGAGATGATGATCGCACCGGGTCTGGGCGAGCTCGGCAAGGCGGCGGCCGAGGCGATCGCCAAGGCCAATCCGCTGTCCGACGCCAAGGGACCGAAGCCGGGTGAAGGACCGAGCAGGGAGGAACGGGAAAGCGGCTTCTACGACATCCTCTTCATCGCCGAATATCCAGACGGGCGTTCGGCCCGCCTGTCGGTCAAGGGCGACCGCGATCCGGGCTATGGCTCCACCAGCAAGATGATCGCCGAAAGCGCGCTCTGCCTCGTCCGCGACGTGCGTGGGGAAGGCGGCATCTGGACCCCGGGCGCGCTGATGGCCGACCCGCTCCGCGCGCGGCTGGAGGCGCATGCTGGCCTGAGCTTCAGCGAGGAATGAGCCTGCGCGCGCGCCTCTGTGCCCTCGGCCTGCTGCTTGCCGCGGCCGGCACCGCCTCGGCGTCGTTGTCGGACCGCGACCGGGCCGCGATAACGACGGTCGAGACCAGCGTCGTCCCACTTCCGGGTCCGGTCGGGAGTAAGGAGCCGGCCCCGCTTGCCCAGCGGCTCGCCGAAACGAAGGTGCCTGCAATCAGCATCGCCTTCATCGAGACGGATAAGGTCAAGTGGGCGCGCGCATATGGCCGCGCCGTCGCCGATGGCCCACGCCTGGTCACGCCCACGACCCGTTTCCAGGCCGCGTCGATGAGCAAGGCGGTTGCGACGTTTGCCGCGCTCCAGATGGTCGATGCCGGTCGACTGTCGCTCGACCAGGACGTCAACGAACGGCTCCAGTCGTGGCGCGCGCCGGTCTTCGGCGCCGGTGCCGAGCGGGTGACGCTGCGCCGTTTGCTGAGCCACACCGCCGGGCTCACCGTGAGTGGCTATCCGGGTTATGCCAGGGGCCGACCCATCCCCACCGCCGTCCAGAGCCTCACCGGTGCGCCACCCGCGAACACCGCCGCGGTGCGGGCCTTTGCAGCGCCGGGCGCGCAGTTCGCTTATTCGGGCGGCGGCTTCACCGCGGCGCAGCTGCTGATGACGGAGGCATCCGGGGCCGAGTTCGCGGCGTTGATGCAGGCGCAGCTGCTCCGCCCGGCCGGGATGCGCCGCTCGACCTTCGCGCAAGGCCTTCCGATGGACGCCGCGTCCGGACACGGTGCGGACGGCACGCCGCTGCCCGGAGGTGCCCACAGCCATCCCGAGCAGGCCGCCGCGGGCCTTTGGACGACCCCGTCCGATTACGGCCGCTTTCTCATCGCGGTGCAGGCCGCCGTCGACGGCCGGCCGCAAGCACTTCTCAGCCGCCACATCGCGCGAGAGATGATCACCCCGGTGCTCGCCGACTTCGGCCTGGGCGTCCGTGTCCTGCGCCAGGATGACCGCACGAGGATCACGCATGGTGGAAGCAATGCGGGCTTCCGCTGCCAGTTCACGGCCTTTCTCGACGGCCGGCACGAAGGTCTGGTGATCATGACGAACGGTGATGGGGGCGGTGCGCTCGCAGCGGCGGTGCAGCGGACCATCGCCCGCGCTTACGGCTGGGCCGACCTGTCCACGCCGCCGCCCAACCGCGCGCCGAACTGATAACCCGCGCAGGGCCGCTTCCGCCGCGGCACTTGCTATGGCAGGGTGCCGAACGGACGCAGGTCGAACGGGGGAACAGGACATTGCGCTGGCTGCCTGCACTGCTGTTGCTGCTCGCGCCCGCGCTTGGCCACGCGCAGCCTGCAAAGGACGTCGAGCTTGCGCGCGCCGCCTATCGCTTCGGCTTTCCCGTCTACCAGATGATGGCCCAGCGCGGCCTCGGGGCCGCGCGGTTGCCGCCCGGCTTCAATGGCAGCAACACGATCTTTACGCGCTCGACGCTCGTGGACCACCGCGCGCGCGAGGTAACGACGCCCAACAACGACGTGCTTTACGGTCATGCCTGGCTCGATCTGTCAGGGCCGCCGGTGATCTTCTCGATGCCGGACCTGCCCAACCGGTTCCATGTCGTGTCGCTGCTCGACCTGTTCACCGACAATGTGCTGGTGCTCGGCAGCCGTGCGACCGGCGGCAAGGGCGGACGCTACCTGATTGCGGGGCCGGGCTGGCGCGGCGAGGTGCCGAAGGGAGTGCAGCTCGTCCGCGCGCCCATGACCGACATGTGGCTCATCATCCGCGTGCTGGTTGACGGGCCTGATGATCTTGCCGCAGGCCGTCTCGTGCTGAGCGGCTTCCAGCTCGCCACCATGGGCGAGCCGCCTTACCGCCCCATGGTGGCACCCGCTTCCAACCCCGCCGATCCGCAGACTTTCCTAAGCGTCGTGAACGAAGCCCTGGCGCGCGGGCCGATGCCGCCCGACCAGGCGCGGCGTGCGGCGGCGCTCTTCCGCGCCGGCATCGGCCAGCCCTGGACGCGCCTTACGCCGCAGATGCAGGCGGCGTGGCGGCTCCATGCGCCGCGCTTCTACGACGAGCTCAAGGGCGGGCTCGGCAGCACCGGCTGGACGGCGCAGGGCTGGACCTATCCCCGGCCCACGCTGGGCCGCTTCGGCGTCGATGATTTCTACCGCGCCAAGGTCGCGCTCGGCGGCATTGCCGCCCTCCCGATCAGCGACGCCGTCTATGTCAGCACCGGGCGCGACGTGGACGGGCTGCCGCTGTTCGGCACCAAGGGCTATCGCCTGCACATCCCGGCGAACGTGCCCGTGCGCGGATTCTGGTCGCTCACCATGTACGAGATGGAGGAGGACGGGCGGCTGTTCCTCACCGCCAACCCGATCGCGCGCTACAGCATCGGCGATCGCACGGCAGGGTTGCGCCGGAATGCCGACGGCTCGGTGGACGTGCTGCTCAGCCATGCGCCGCCGCCCGACCAGTCCAACTGGCTGCCAGCGCCGTCGGGCCTGTATCGCCTGACCTTCCGCGGCTACTGGCCCGAAAAGCCGTTGCAGGACGGCCGCTTCCGTCTGCCGCCGGTCACGCCGCTGGTGCCGCGGGTCCAGAACGCAAGCGCCCCGCTGCCGGGGGGTGTGCAGCGGGGCGACAGTGCGGGTCGAAGTTCGCGGAAGGGGAAAGCGAACTTCAAGGACAAAACCGGCGTCAACGCGATTGGTTCCTAGCGACTTCAAGCGGTTGCGTCCGCCCTCCTGCCCCGCCACGAGCGTGACATGCCCTCAAATCCCCCGATCAACCCCAGGCTCCTCCGCAGCTACGACCTGCGCGGCGTGGTCGGGCGCGACCTGACCGAAGCCGACGCGCACGCGCTCGGTCTGGCCTATGCCGCCGATCTCGCGCCCGGATCGCGGATCGCGGTCGGCTATGACGGGCGCCTTTCCTCCCCCGCCCTCGAAGCCGCGCTCGTCGCCGGCCTTGTCGAAGCCGGCGTCACGGTGGAGCGGGTCGGCCTTGGCCCCACCGGCCTGCTCTATTTCGCCGTCCACGACCGTGCGCTTTACGGCGGCATCATGGTCACCGGGTCGCACAACCCGCCCGACCAGAACGGCTTCAAGCTGCTGCGCGGGACCGAGCCGGTCTTCGGCGATGCACTCGGCCGCCTCATCGAGACGCGGGGCCGCGCGCGCAAGGGCGGGACGGAGGCTCGCATCGATCTGGCCGACCGCTATCTGGAGCGGCTGGCGCGAGCGGGGACGGGCATGCCGGCGTTGCGCGTGGGCTGGGACCCGGGTAACGGGGCCGCGGCCGACCTGGTCGCCCGCCTCGTCGCGCGGCTGCCAGGCAATCACCGCATCATCAACGGTACGGTCGACGGCCGCTTTCCCGCGCACCATCCCGATCCGTCCGAGCCCGCCAATCTCGCCCCGCTCCAGCAGCTCGTGCGCGCCGAACGGCTCGATCTCGGCATCGCTTTCGACGGCGACGGGGACCGGATCGGGGTCGTGGACGGAACGGGCGCGATCGTCTGGCCGGACCAGCTGCTGCTGCTCCTGGCGCAAGATCAGCTCGGCCGGACGCCCGATGCACCGGTCGTCTTCGACGTGAAATCGTCGGCCGTGCTGGCGAACGGCATCGCCGCGGCCGGCGGCCGGCCGATCATGGCTCCGTCCGGCTATGTGCTGATCCGCGCGGCGATGCTCCGCGAACGGGCGCCGCTCGCCGGCGAGACGAGCGGCCACATCTTCTATGCGGACGACTGGTATGGCACCGATTGCGCGCTTCACGTCGCGGTGCGGCTGCTCGCGGCGCTCGCCCGTACGCCGCTTGCCGACTTTTGCGCGAGCCTGCCCCGCACGGTCGTGACGCCCGATCTGCGGCTGCCATGCCCGGATGCCGACAAGGCCCGGATCCTCGACGCGGTGGCCGAAAGCCTCGGCGACGCGCCGGTCGACCGGACCGACGGATTGCGTGTGGCTCGGCCGGGCGGCTGGTGGCTGTTGCGCGCCTCGGGCACCGAGCCCAAGCTGACCGCCCGCATCGAAGCAATGGACGAGCGCGCGCTCGCCCGGCTAGCCGACGATCTGGCCGCACGCCTGCGCGCAGCCGGTCTGCAGGTGGATGCGCTCGTTCGATGAAGTTTGGGCCCCGCTCCAGGGGTGAAGAGCGGGGCCCGGACTTGGGGGTCCATGGTCGCGTCAGGAGGGGTGGCCCTGCCGCGGTTCGGACGGCGGGCAAGGGGGAGAACCGCACCGTCAGGAACAGCTTATGATGTCCGCCCGTCGCAAAGCTATGTCGAGGAGCCCTCAAAGTTGTCGCGGTTTGTCGCGAACGCCGTCCAACCCCTGGCACGCAGGTCACAGGCCGGGCAGTCCGCGCAACCACGCCCCCAGGGGTGCAGCATGCCGCGCTCCCCCTTGTAGCAGCTATGGCTTTCCGTCCGGATCAGCTCCACCAGCGCCGGCCCGCCCAGCGAGTCCGCAAGCGTCCAGGTCGCGGCCTTGTCGCGCCACATCAGCGGCGTGTGGATCGTGACGCGCCGGTCCAGGCCGAGGCTGAGCGCCGCCTGAAGCGCCTTGAGCGTGTCGTCGCGACAATCGGGATAGCCCGAATAGTCGGTCTCGCACATGCCGCCGATCAGGTGACGGATTCCGCGCCGATAGCCGAGCGCGGCTGCAAGCTGGAAGAAAAGGAGGTTGCGCCCGGGCACGAAGGTCGTCGGCAGCCCGCCGACCGCGACCGCGATCTCGGCCTCGCGGGTCAGCGCGGTGTCGCTGATCTGCCCCAGCACGGCCAGGTCGAGCAGATGGTCAGGACCCAGCCTGTCCGGCCAGAGCGCGCCCATGCCGTCGCGCAGCGCACCGCGCTGCTCGAGCTCGACCCGGTGCCGCTGTCCGTAATCGAACCCGATCGTCTCGACCGCGCGGAACCCGTCCAGCGCCCAGGCGAGGCACGTCGCCGAGTCCTGCCCTCCGGAAAACAGGACAAGAGCGGTCTGGTCGGCAAAGCTCATTGCCGGCGCATCGCCGCAAGCGACGACGCGGGTCAAGCTTTGGCCCGCTGCTGCCCGGGGCTGCGAAAGAAAAGCGCCGCCGACCGGGTGGTCGGCGGCGCCATTCCGTTGCCGTGCGCGAGCGTTACGCGAAGGCGACGTTGGTCTTGCGACGGCGCGACGCCGCGCCGACGAGGCCGAAGCCGCCGATCATCAGCGCCCAGCTGGCCGGCTCGGGGATCGCCGCAACCGCGAGGCGGTCGACCTCGAACGAGTTCTGCGACGAGGTGAGCGTGATCCCGGCGAACCGCTCATTGCCGGAAGCGGTGAAGCGGAAGCGGCCGTTGGTGTTCGGGCTGGTCTGGTTACCGTCCGGGTTGACGACAAGCTGCGAGCCCGTGAACGACTGCGAGCCGCCGCCGAGGAAGTTGATCGTCAGCGTGTTGTAGGTGTCGACCGAGCCGATATCGATGCTGAAGCCGTTCGCGCCCGAACCGCCGAAATCGATGTTGGCGATGCCGCCGCCCAGGACCGACAGGTAGCGCGACTGGTCGCCCGCCTCGGGCAACGCGCCCTGACCGGACGTACCGGTGAGGAACAGGAAGTTATTGCCGGTCACCAGGCCGTCGTCGGCCGGGTTGTTGAAACTGAACTCGACCCGCTCGGTCGGCAGCACCGTGCCCTGGCCCGGCAGGAAAGTGAAGGTGGCGGCGTTCGCGGCACCTGCGGTGGCGAGCGCGACCGCGCCGGCCAGGATGTGCGTGATCTTGAGCATGAGAAACCCTTTTTTACGTCGTTACCGAGGGAGGACCCCGCCGCCCTAACGCGCCATTAACGAATCGGTCCCACGGGGACCACTAAAACATTGGTTAAAAAACGTTGCTCGCCGGCCTGGTGCCGGAATGGGACAGTCAGCGGACCACCACCCCGCCCTTGACCACCGTCGTCACCCGCTCGAGCAGTCGCACGTCCCGGGTCGGATCGCCGTCGACGGCGATGATGTCGCCGTAGCGGCCGACGGCGATCGCACCTACGTCGCGTTCGCGGTCGAGCGCCTGCGCCGCGTTGCGCGTGGCGGCCTGGATCGCCTCCATGGGGGTCATGCCGAAGTCCACCATCCAGCGGAACTGGCCGGCGGCGGTGCCGTGCGGCATCACCCCGGCGTCCGACCCGAACACCATTCGCACGCCTGCCCGGTGCGCCTTGCGGAAGTTTTCGCGCTGCGTCGCGGTCACCTCGCGGTCCTTGCGCAGATTGTCTTCGAGCACGCCGTTCTTCTTGCCCTCCGCCTGCGTGTATTCGGAGTTGAAGATATCCATTGAGAACCAGACCGGCTGCTTGCGCTGCGCCGCGAGCCGGATGCCCTCATCGTCCACCAGGCTCGCATGCTCGATCGTGTCGATGCCCGCGCGGATCGCGGCCTTGATGCCCGCCGCCCCGTGCGCGTGCGCCGCCGTGCGCAAACCCCATTGATGCGCCTCGTCGGCGATTGCGCGCAGCTCTTCTTCCGAGAGCTGCTGCTGCCCGGGCTCCGTGTTGCGCGAGAAGACGCCGCCCGTCGCGCAGACCTTGATCACCTCCGCGCCATATTTGCGCTGCTCGCGCACGCGCCGCCGCAGCTCTTCCGGCCCGTCGCCCACCGCCTCGCCCTTGGTCTTGAAGGATGGCGGCAGGTAGGTCTCGTCGCAATGCCCGCCGGTCGCCCCGAGCGCATGCGCCGCGGGCACGATGCGCGGCCCTGTCATCAGCCCTTCGTCGATCGCCTGCTTGTAGCCGACATCGGCATAGTTGCCCGAGCCGACGTTGCGGACGGTGGTGAAGCCCGCCTCCAGCATGTCGCGCGCATTCTGCACGCCCTGGGCGACCCAAAACATGTCGGTGAACTGCAGCCCCGTATAGCCGCCGAACCTTGGGTTGCTGTCCAGATGGACATGCATGTCGATCAGTCCGGGCAGGATCGTCTTGCCGGGTAGCGCCAGGACCGTCGCGCCCGCCGGAGCCGTGTCGGCATCGCCCGACCAGAGTTTCGTGATGCGCCCGTCGACGATCACCACCGTCGGACGCTCGACCACGCGCCCCGCCAGCACGTCCACCATCCGGTCTGCGGTCACTACCAGGGTCTCGGCGGAAGCCGGCGCGACGGACAGCGCGCAGGCCGCCAACAAGCTCAATGATCTCACGGCCTTGCCCCTCCCTATGCCCCACCACCATGCGGCGGAAGACGGCCAGCGTCAAAGGCCGATCACACGAAGCGGCCGGCCGGCATGCGACGACCTGCGGAACAGGGTTAACGTATGTGTGTTTCGTCGGGCGGTTGCGGGGCTTTCCTCCGCGCCTGCCGGGGGGTGTCTTAGGGGAGCCCTACCGGCCAACGCCATCCCTTCCCCCCAAAGGATCATGGCATGCATAGACTGAACTTCATCATCGGCACCGCCGCCCTGCTCGCCGCAGGAAGCGCTTCGGCTCAGACACTCCGGCCGGGCGACGTCCAGCTCGGCCGCCCGATCGCGGCCGTCGATCCGGCACCTCTCGCGGGCTCGTCGACGCGGATCATCGGCGGCGGGACCGAAGTGACGCTGACCGCCGCCGACGCCCTGACCAGCCTCGGCCTTTCCTTCGCGCCGTTCGGAACGGCCAGCCTCGTCACCGCCGGGCCGCCGCCCCGGGTCAACTTCCTCATCACCGGCGGCTCGCGCGACAACGATACGGGCGACCTGCTGATCGAGCATGCCGGATCGGGGCTGACCTTCTCGGGCGGCGGCAACACGCTCCGGATCGGCGATTTCCTGATCGACACCGACGCGGGCTCCGTCAGCGGCTCGGCCTTTGCGAACGGCACGGCGCTTGGCACGGTGCCGCTGTTCACCATCGGATCGGGGCTGAGGCTGCTGCTCACGCCGCAGGCCGCCGGCGCGTTCACCAGCGTGTTCGGCGCGCCCGACCTGGGCGGGACGCAGATCGGGACGGTGATCACCGTCCCCGTGTTCCAGCCGATCCCCGAGCCCCAGGCCTGGGCCTTGATGATCGCGGGCTTCGCGCTTGCGGGAGCGACCGCGCGCCGCCGCGGTCCGCGCAGGGTCGTTGCCTGAACAAGGAAGGAGGGGCGCCGCGGCCGCCCCTTCTCACCCTTTCAGCGGATCATGGCCCCAGTTCATGAGCGCGTAGCGCCAGTTGCTCTGATCCTTGTCCTGCGCGGGGCCACCCTGTGCCAGGTGGCGGTGGACGTAGCTCACCACCTTCTTCATGTGCGCCAGGTGCCCCCGTTCAGCGCGCCATCGCGCGCGCTTCGTCCAGATGCTTGGACACGATCGGGGCGGTCTTGCTCGCAAACGCCTTGAGCGCCGCATTGTCGCCGCCCGCCGCATAGCCCTGGTGGAGCTTGAGCGCGCTTTCGTGCCCCGCCACCTGCTGGGTCAGATAGAGCGTGTCGAACGACGCGCCCTTGGCCGCCTTGAGCGCGTCCACTTTGCTCTGCATGTCGGGCGTGAGCGCGGGCGGGGAGAGCGTGATGTTCTCCTTGGACGCGATCGTCTTGAGCTCGGCGGTGGACTTGGTGTGGTCCTTAATCATCATCGCGGCATAGCTCTTGACCTGCGCGCCCTCGGCCTGGGTGGCGGCGAGCTTGGAGCTCGTGATCTCGAACAGGTCGCTGGCCCCGGCGGCCGCCGCGAACTCGGCCGCGGTGGTGGGCGTCGCGGCCGGTGTGGCGGCTTCCGCGCCCGTCGTCATGTTACCGCCGCCGGTGGGCAGGCCGGCATCGGCCGTCGCATTGGTGGTGACGGCGTTCGCGTCGGTCGCCGAGCTCTCGCTGCGATCGGCGGAGCCGCAGGCGGCAAGCGCGAAGGTCAGGGCTGCGGCGGTTCCGAACGTGACGGGCTTGTGCATGGAGGATCTCCTTCAACGCCCGCCAACGCCGGCCACCGGGGGGAGTTCCGCCCGCCGGCCCTACTCCGTCGTCACGCCGTCGAAGTGATCCTGCTCCTCGTCGCGCTCGGCGATCTCCTTCGTCTTGTGGACGGTCTTGTCCTTGTGCTCGGGCGGGCCGTAGATCGTGTACATCCTGAGCGGGCCCTCGCCCGTGTTGATGACGTTGTGCTTGGCACCCGCGGGCACGATCACGCCGAGCTCGTCGGCGATCTTGTTCTTCTTGCCGTCGATCACGACGACCCCCTGCCCTTCCTCGAAGCGGAAGAACTGGTCGCGATCCTCGTGCACCTCCTCGCCGATCTCCTCGCCCGGCTGCAGCGTCATGTTGACCAGCTGGAGATGCTCGCCCGTATAGAGCACCTTGCGGAAGTTCTTGTTCGCCAGCGTGAGCTTCTGGATGTCCTTGGCAAAACCCTTCTTCGCCATCGCGCCCTCCTCGGTTTCGGGGCGGTAACGGAAGGGGGTCGGGGCGGGTTCCGTCAGATGTGCAGCGGGCGTCCGTAGGCGGCGAGCACGCTTTCGTGCATCATCTCGGACAGGGTCGGATGCGGGAAGACGGTGTCCATGAGCTCGGCCTCCGTCGTCTCGAGCTGGCGCGCGACGACATAGCCCTGGATCAGCTCGGTCACCTCCGCGCCAACCATGTGCGCGCCAAGCAGCTCGCCCGTCTCTGCGTCGAACACCGTTTTCACGAAGCCCTCGGCCTCGCCCAGCGCGATCGCCTTGCCGTTGCCGATGAAAGGGAACTTGCCGACCTTGACCGTGCGGCCGAGCTCCCTGGCGCGCGCCTCGGTATAGCCGACCGACGCGACCTGCGGGCGCGAATAAGTGCAGCCGGGAATGTTCGCGACATCCATCGGGTGCGGCTTGCCGCCTGCGATCGCTTCGACGGCGATCACGCCCTCATGGCTCGCCTTGTGCGCCAGCCAGGGCGCGCCGGTCACGTCGCCGATCGCCCACACGCCCGGCACGCTGGTGCGCCCGTACGGATCGGTCACGATCTGCCCGCCCCTCGACGTCTCGACGCCGAGGCCCTCAAGCCCGATCTCCTCGGTGTTGGGCACGATGCCGATCGCGACGATCGCGTGGCTGAACTCCTCGGTCGTGACCTTGCCGTCCGATGCCTTGATTTCGGCCGTGACGCCTTTCGGGCTGGTCTTGAGGGCCTGCACGCCGGTGGCGGTGCGGATATCCATGCCCTGCTTCTTGAGCGCCTTGGTCATGAAGTCGCTGATCTCCGCATCCTCGACCGGCAGGATGCGGTCGAGCATCTCGACGATGGTCACCTCCGCGCCCATGTCCGAATAGAAACTCGCGAACTCGACCCCGATCGCGCCCGATCCGATCACCAGCAGCCTGGTCGGCATGGCGGGCGGCACCATCGCGTGCCGGTAGGTCCAGATGCGGTCGCCATCGGCCTTGGCGAAGGGCAGCTCGCGCGCCCGCGCGCCGGTGGCGACGATGAAGTTCCTGGCCTCGAGCTGGACGATACCCTGCCCGCCGGTCACCTCGAGCTTGCCCGGCCCGGCAAGGCGGCCCGAGCCCTCGACCACCGTCACTTTGTTCTTCTTCATCAGCCCCTTGACGCCCGCGTTCAGCTGCGCCGCCACCTTGCGCGACCGCTCGGTCACCTTGGCGAGATCGAAGCCCGGCTTTTCGACCAAGAGGCCATAGGCCTCGGCATGGGTGATGTAGTGGTAGATCTCCGACGTCCGCAGCAGTGCCTTGGTCGGGATGCAGCCCCAGTTGAGGCAGATGCCGCCCAGCCGCTCGCGCTCGACGATCGCGGTCTTGAGGCCGAGCTGCGAGGCGCGGATGGCGGCGACATAGCCGCCTGGGCCGGAGCCGAGGATGACGAGGTCGTAGGTGTCAGGCAAGAAAAGCTCCATCTAGCCCCTCTCCCCTTGCGGGAGAGGGAGGGGCCCGCCGCGAAGCGGTGGGAAGGTGAGGGGATGTCAGGGCATGTGAAAGCAGGTCGAAAACGCCCGCGGGATTCTTTAGAACGTCGCTGTTCCAGAAGCGGAGGATCGTGAAGCGCTCGCCCGCCAAGAAGGCGTCCCGGCGGTGATCGTACCGACTGTCAGCATGCTGCGATCCATCGGCCTCGATGATCAAGCGCCGGGACAGGCAGATGAAGTCGACGATGTACGGGAAGATAATCTGCTGCCGCTTGAACTTGAACGCGGCCAAGCGGCGGTCGCGAACCATGGTCCAAAGTCGCTTCTCTGCCTGGGTCGGATGAGCGCGCATCCATTTTGCGCGTTGTTGAAGCTCGAACAAAGTAGGACGCTCGCTGCTTAAGGGCAGGCCCTCACCCTCCCACTCGGCCTCGCCGAGCGGGCCCCTCCCTCTCCCGCGCGGGGGAGAGGGAAGCCATCACGCCACCAGCCCCAGCGGGGCTTCCACCAGGGCCTTGAACGCCTGCATCAGGCGGGCACCGTCGGTGCCGTCGATGGCGCGGTGGTCGAAGCTTCCTGTCGCCGACATCACCGTCGCCACGCCCAGGGCGTCGTCAATCACATAGGGCCGCTTCTCGCCCGCGCCGATCGCCATGATCATGCCCTGGGGCGGGTTGATGACGGCTTCGAACTGCTTGATGCCGAACATGCCCATGTTGGACAGCGACGCGGTGCCGCCCTGATATTCGTGCGGGCTGAGCTTGCCGTCCTTGGCGCGCGCGGCGAGGCCCTTCATCTCCTCGGCGATCGCAGCCACGCCCTTGCTTTCCACGCCGACCACGATGGGGGTGATCAGCCCGTTCGGGATCGACACGGCCACCGAGATGTCCGCGCGGGCATATCTGATGAGGCTGTCGGGTGTGAAGCTGACGTTGCACTCGGGCACCTGGCGGAGGGCGACGCCGAGTGCCTTGATCAGCAGGTCGTTGACCGACAGCTTGACGCCGCGCGCCTCCAGCGCCGCATTGAGTTCGCTGCGCAGCTTGAGCAGCGCATCGAGCCGGATGTCGACCGTGAGATAGATGTGCGGGATGGTCGACTTGGCCTCGGTCAGCCGCCGCGCGATCGTCTTGCGCATGTTGCTGAGCTTGACCGCCTCGTGCGGGATGTCGGTCGTGAAAGCCGGCTTCGGAGCCGAGGGGGAAGGGAGGCCTTCGACAGGCTCAGGCCGAACCGAGGTTGCGGCTGGCTCAGCTGCCTCCGTAAGATCGGGCTGAGCCGGGGGCAGCCCTGCTTTCCCTTCTGCCCCGTCCACGTCGGCCTTGACGATGCGCCCGCCGGGTCCGCTGCCCTGAAGCAAGGTCAGGTCGATGCCCTTGGCCTCGGCCAGGCGGCGCGCAAGGGGAGAGGCTTTGATCCGCCCCTCTCCCGCTTCGGCGGAAGGACGGGCACGCTCGCCCTCAGGCGATTGGGAGGGTGAGGCACTGACCTTCTCCTCGTCCCTGGTCGGCGTCACGCCATAGCCCTTGGCGGCAGGATCGGGCGTGGGCGTCGCGCTGCCCTCGCCCTGGCGTGCTTCGCTCGCCGGTTCCTCTCCCGCAGGGGCGGGAGAGGGGCTGGGGGCCGGCGCGCCTGCGCCCAAATCCTCGCCTTCGCCCGCGATCAGCGCGATCACTGCACCCACCTTCACCCCGTCCGTCCCCTCGGCGATCAGGATCCTGTAGACGGTGCCCTCGTCGACCGCCTCGAACTCCATCGTCGCCTTGTCGGTCTCGATCTCGGCCAGGATGTCGCCCGACCTGACCGCGTCGCCCTCCTTCACCAGCCACTTGGCGAGCGTGCCTTCCTCCATCGTCGGCGAAAGGGCCGGCATCTTGAGCTCGATGGGCATGAAGGCTCCTGGGCGTGTCTCGAAATGTGCGCGCCTCTTCGGCCAAGCCTCCAGACCGGTCAAGCCATTGCGCCGGGGCCGCCGGTGCGTCACCCTAGCGCCCATGCGCACCTATCTCGCCGTCGCCGACGAGTCGCCCGAGGCGGCGGTCGCACTCCGCTTCGCCGCCCGCCGCGCGGCCAAGACGGGCGGCGCCGTGCTCGTGCTGGCGCTGGTCGAACCGGTCGAGTTCTCCGCCTGGGGCGGCGTCCAGGCGACCATCGAGGAGGAGGCGCGGCAGCGCGCGGAGGCGCTGGTCGCAAGCGTCTCGGGCACCTTGCTGGACGAGGCCGGCATCCACCCGGCGGTGCTGGTGCGCCAGGGCGACCCGGTCGAGGTGATCCGCGAGACCCTCGCGGACACGCCCGGAATCGCGGCGCTTGTACTGGGCGCGGCCGAGAGCGGCAGCCCCGGGCCGCTCGTCGCGCACTTCGCCGGAGCCGATGCCGGACGCCTGCCCTGCCCGGTCATGATCGTGCCAGGCAACCTCGATGCGGACGCGATCGACCGGCTGAGCTAGAAATAAAAAGGGAGGCCTTCGACAGGCTCAGGCCGAACCGGGTATGAAGAACCCGACAACAGGTTCGGTTCGGGCTGAGCTTGTCGAAGCCCTCCCCAAACCTACCGCTTAACCCAGCCGCTCGATCCGCGACTGCAGCTCGGCCACCTGCGCCTTGAGCGCGGCGATCTCGTCTTCCTTGGACGCCGGCTCGTGATCGCCCGGCTTGCGCGGCTGAAAGGCGTTCGCCGCCGCCTCCAGCATCTCGATGTTGCGCCGCGCGATCTCGGCAAACGGCCCGCCCGCAAAGGCGCCTTCCATCGCCTTGTGGAACTGCTGCTGGTTGCGCCGGAACGCGTCCATGGAGGCGTTCAGATAGTCGGGCACCATCGCCTGCATGGAATCGCCGTACATGGCGATCAGCTGGCGCAGGAAGTTGACCGGCAGCATGGTCTGGCCGCGGCTCTCCTCTTCCATGATGATCTGGGTGAGGACGGAGCGGGTGATGTCCTCGTCGCTCTTGGCGTCGAGCACCTGGAACTCACGCCCCTCGCGCACCATCGCGGCCAGATGCTCGAGCGTGATGTAGCTCGACGTGCCCGTGTTATAGAGGCGGCGGTTGGCGTATTTCTTGATGATCACCGCAGCCGACGGGTCGCGCGGGTTCTTGGCCATGGAAACAGCCCTTGTCTGAAAGCCCTGCCCTATCACCCCCTCATGCCGCAGCGCAACAACACGGGCCAAGGCCGCTGCCGCTCTTCCTCGACCTGGTGGCCGCCCAGACCGCGCACGATCCGGACGCACGCGCCGCCGTGCTGCGGGGCTTGCGGCTCTATCAGCAGGCCGACCGCCCCGCCCCGCCCGCGCCGATGCCGGTGGTGGCGCGCGCCGGCCGTGCGTCCCTGCGCGACTATGACGGCGCGGGGGCGCCAGTGGTGTTCGTCCCCAGCCTCATCAATCCGCCGCGCATCCTCGACCTGGCTGAGGACAACAGCCTGCTGCGGTGGCTGAGCTCCCAAGGCGTCCGCCCGCTGCTGATCGACTGGGGCGATCCGTCGCGCATCCTTCATGCTCGCGGGGAGGATGTGACGGAACACATCACCAGCTACGTCATGCCGCTGCTCGACCAGCTTGGTGAGCCCGTTCACCTCGTCGGCTACTGCCTTGGCGGCACGATGGCGCTGGCCGCCGCGCAGCTTCGCCCGGCGCTCAGCCTCACCCTGATCGCCGCGCCCTGGCGCTTCTCCGGCTTCGGCGACCGCGCCCGCGCCGACATCGCGCAGCTCTGGGCTGTCGCGCGGCCCGCCGCCGAGCGGCTCGGGCTCGTGCCGATGGAGGTGTTGCAGAGCGGCTTCTGGCGGCTCGACCCGGCCCGCACGGTCGCCAAATACGAGCAGTTCGGCCGCTTGGAGCCGGGCAGCGCCGCGGCCCGCGCCTTCGTGGCGCTGGAGGATTGGGCGAACGACGGCGCGCCGCTCCCCTTCGCCGCCGGGCGCGAGCTGTTCGAGGACTTCGTGGCCGCCGACGTGACCGGGCGAGGCCAGTGGCGCGTGGCGGACACGCCGATCGGTCCCGCGCGCCTCACGGCACCGGCGCATGAGTTCGTGTCCTTGAACGACCGCATCGTGCCTGCCGCCTCGTCCGCGCACCTGCCCCACCGGCACGCGCTGGGGCTCGGCCATGTCGGCATGATCGTCGGCGGCCGCGCGCGCGAGCAGCTGTGGGAGCCGCTCGCCCGCATCCTTTCGCACTCGCAGCGAAGCGGCTAAGGCGTGTCCAACTTCGTCAGCCCGGGCTTGACCCGGGCCTTGGGCTTCTTCTTCTGCCCACGAGAAGAGAAGCCCGGCCCCGGGTCAAGCCCGGGGTGACGCCAATGGATAGACAGGAGCGATCCCCATGGCCGACATCGTCATCACCGCCGCCCGCCGCACCCCCGTCGGCAGCTTTCTCGGCGCCTACGCCGCCACCCCCGCGCACGAGCTGGGCAGGGTCGCGATCGAGGCGGCGCTGGCCGATGCTGGGCTGAAGGGCGAGGAGGTGTCGGAAGTCATTCTCGGCCAGGTGCTGACCGCCGCGCAAGGGCAGAACCCCGCCCGCCAGGCGTCGATCGCGGCGGGCATCCCGAAGGAGGTGTCGGCCTGGGGCCTCAATCAGGTCTGCGGCTCGGGCCTGCGCGCCGTCGCCACCGCCGCACAGATCATCGCGAACGGCGATGCCGCGATCGTGGTCGCGGGCGGCCAGGAGAATATGTCGCTCAGCCCCCATGCCCAGCAGCTCCGCGGCGGCACCAAGATGGGCGCGGTCCAGCTTGCCGACACGATGATCGTCGACGGGCTCACCGACGTGTTCAACGGCTATCACATGGGCGTGACGGCGGAGAACCTCGCCGAGCGCTATCAGATCAGCCGCGACGCGCAGGACAAGTTCGCCTGCGCCAGCCAGAACAAGGCCGAGCGCGCGCGGGCGAGCGGCCGCTTCGACGCGGAGATCGCGCCGGTGACCATCAAGAGCCGCAAGGGCGACACGGTGATCGACCGTGACGAGTTCATCCGCGAGGGCGTCGCCGTCGCGAGCCTGGCCGGCCTCAAGCCCGCCTTCAAGAAGGAGGGCGGCACTGTCACCGCGGGCAATGCCTCGGGCCTGAACGACGGCGCGGCGGCGCTCGTGCTGATGACGCGCGACGAGGCCGAGCGGCGCGGCGCGCCCATCCTCGCGCGTATCGCCGGCTGGGCATCGGCGGGCGTGGACCCGGCGATCATGGGCATCGGGCCGGTGCCGGCGTCGCGCAAGGCGCTCGACAAGGCGGGTTGGACGATCGCCGACCTCGACCTGATCGAAGCCAACGAGGCGTTCGCCGCGCAGGCGCTCGCGGTGGGACAGGAGCTCGGCTGGGACGCCGACAAGGTCAACGTGAACGGCGGGGCCATCTCGATCGGCCACCCGATCGGCGCCTCGGGCGCGCGCGTGCTCGTGACGCTGCTCCACGAGATGGGGAAGCGCGACGCGAAGAAGGGGCTGGCGACGCTCTGCATCGGCGGCGGCATGGGCGTCGCGCTCTGCGTCGAGAGGTGAGGGAAACAGAAGATCCTCAGCCTAGGTCCGGCTAAGGCCGGACCGACAGACCCAACGATCGTCAGCCCGGGCTTGACCCGGGCCTGGGCTGCCTTGCGGCCCTCAGGTCAGATGCAAAGTCTCGAACAGGTCGATCCAATCCGGATTAGCCTTTTCGATCAACGCGAACTTCCACTCACGCCGCCAACGCTTGATGCGCTTTTCATGCGCGATCGCGTCGTCATGCAGGGCGCGAACTCGGCCCAGCAGCGAAGAAGAAGCCTGGGCCGGGTCAAGCCCGGGCAGACGGAGTTCTTACGTCTGCCCGGCCTTGAGCCGGAGCGGGACTGCCCCCCCTTCAGCGGCACGCCCGCCAGCCCATCGCGCCCCTTTGCGCCTGGTCGAGGTGCAGGTGATCGCGGTGCGCGGCGTTGTAGTCGGGGCTGAGCACCGTCGCGAACAGGTCGCAGGCGCCGTCGCGCGCCGCGCGCAGGAAGGCCTGCTCCGCGGGCGATCCGGACCAGTCGCGCACGATGCTGATGCGCCGCCCGTCGGCGAGGCGGAAGCCGGCGACGTCGAGCGCGTTCGCGCGCGCATGCTCGCTCCAGTCGCCGGTCGGGCGATTGGAGATGCGCCGGCAGGCATAGCTGCCGAGATGGTCGATCGCGACGACGCGGGCTCCAAGGAAGCGCTCGGCCGCGGGCTGGACGACCTGCCACTCCCAGACCGCCAGCGCCGCCGCGACGGGGCAGGACAGGTCCGGCCGGCCCGGCAGCGCGATCTGCCGGGCACCGCCCGCGGTCGGCCGGACGGCATTGTCGTAGGCGCACGGCCCCGAACCGATGGGCGGGCGCGCCTGGTCGCGCACGCCTGCGCGGAACAACAAGGTCCGGCACTGCGCGGAGTCGTTCCCGAGTTGCGCCAGCTTGCGCCCGGTGAAGAGGCCGACCGGCTGGGTCAGGTCGAGCGGCGTGAACGGCGAGTCCTGCGGCCGCGCGCGCGACCAGACGAGCCATGCGCAGATCGCGACGATCAGCAGCGCGGCAATCAGGGTCAGGCGCCAGAGACGGCGGGCTAAGCGCACCTCACCCCCGCATCACGCTGGTCCAGCGCTCGGCCGTCACCGGATAGCCCAGCCCTTCGGGGATGCAGAGCCATGCGCCGTCCTCGCGCTCCTCGTGGAAAGGAGTGATCGGCACGATCGGATGGCGCCCTGCATCCGCGACCGCCTCGGCGAAGCTGCCGAACTGCGCCAGCCGCTCGAGGTTGCGGCGGGTGGGGAAGATCACCTCCGCTTCGCCCCGGTCGCACAAAGCCAGCACGTCCGCCGCGCTCGCCCAGAAGGCCCGCACCGTTTCGCCCCCGTCGGCGACGGGGTCGCGCGCGTCCGCGGGCGCTTGGGCCAAGTAGAAGAGCGTGTCGAAATTGCGCGCCTGCCGGTGCTTGGGCAGCCAGCGCGCGAACGGCGTCAGGTCGGCGGGCGTTAGGCCGTAATCCGACCCCACCTCCTCCGCAGTCTCGCGCAGCGCTGCGATGCGTGCGGCGGCATCCGCGAACTCAGGATGCACAGCTGCCTGCGCGTGATCTTCCGGATCGATGCGCCCGCCGGGGAAGACCAAGGCCCCGCCGGCAAACGCCATCCCCGCCGCGCGCTGCGTGATCAGCAGCTCGGGCACGGCTCCGGCCCGCTCACGGAACAGGATCAGCGTTGCGGCGGGGATGATCTCGACCATGGCTCAGCCCTTGGCCGAGAACCGCTCCACGAGGAAGCCGATCAGCGCCTCCACCCGCGCCGGACGGAGCGGATTGGGCGGGGTGACGAGGTGGAGCGCGATCGGGGGCGCGCGCCAGTCGGCGAGCACCTCCACCAGCCGCCCCCCCGCCAGGTCGGCAGCGACGATGAAGTCGGGGAGCACGGTCAGCCCCACGCCGTCGCGCAGCGCCGGGAGCATGGCCTCGCCGCTGTTGGCCTTGAGCGGGCCGACGGGACGGACCGAGACCTCGGCCCCGCCCGGTCCGTTGAAGCGCCACACATCCGTTGAGACGTTGGTGTAGCACAGGCAGCGATGCTCGCCGAGCTCGGCCGGATGACGCGGCGTGCCGTGCCGCTCCAGATAGGCGGGGCTTGCCACCACATGCATGGCGATGGGCGCAAGCCGCCGCGCCCGGAGCGAGCTGTCGGGGAGGCGACCGATCCGGAGCGCGACGTCGATGCCCTGCTCGATCAGGTCGACCGAGCGATCGTCGAGGTGCAGGTCGATGGTGATGCCCGGGTGCGCCTGAAGGAAGTCCGACACGGCGGGCGTGACGCGCTGGATGCCGAAGGTCATCGGAGCCGCGAGCCGCACCGACCCTTTAGGTGCGCTCGCCGCGTCGCTCGCCTCTTCTTCCGCGCAGATCGCCTCCTGCAGGATGCGCTGCGCCCGGGGCGCAAGCACCCGCCCCGTGTCGGTCAGCGACAGGGTACGCGAGGTGCGGTGGAACAGGCTCGCGCCGAGCTGCGCCTCGAGCCGCGCCACGGCCTTGGACACGGTCGCTTTCGACAGGCTGAGCGCGCGCGCCGCCGCGCTGAACGAGCGATGCTCGACCACGCTGGCGAAGATGGCCCAGGCCTCGAAATCAGGCAGCCGCATCTCAGAAACGATAGGTTTCTACTGTTTCACTTCCTGACCTGTTCCTGCGCGCTATTTCAGCGCCAAGCAAGTCTCGTGGAGACCCGAAATGACCGATATTCGACCCTTCGACAGCCTCGGCCACGCCGATCATGGCTGGCTCAACGCCCGGCATCATTTCTCCTTTGCCGGCTATCATGATCCCGCCCGCATGGGCTGGGGCCGCCTGCGCGTGTGGAACGACGACGAGATCGCGGCGGGCAGCGGCTTTCCGCCGCATCCGCACCGCGACATGGAGATCATCACCTATGTCCGCTCGGGCGCGATCACCCATCAGGATTCGCTCGGCAACACCGGCCGCACCGGGGCGGGCGACGTGCAGGTGATGAGCGCGGGCACGGGCGTGCGGCATTCGGAATATAATCTGGAGCCGGAGACGACCCGCATCTTCCAGATCTGGATCGAACCGAAGCGGCTGGGCGGAGCCCCGAGCTGGGGTGCCAAGCCCTTTCCCAAGGGCGACCGCTCGGGCCGGTTCGTAACGCTGGCGAGCGGCTTCCCCGACGAGATCGAGGGCGGTGCCCTCCCCATCCGGTCTGACGCGCGGGTGCTGGGCGCAACGCTCAAGGCGGGCGAGACGCTGGATTACGCACTGGAGACCGGCCGCCATGCCTATCTCGTGCCCGCGTCGGGCGCGCTCGAGATCGACGGGCAGCCGGTGAACGCCCGCGACGGAGTCGCCCTGACCGGCGGCCGGACCGTGCAGCTGACCGCGCGCGCGGATAGCGAGATCGTCATGGTGGACAGCGAATGATGATCGAACCCTCTCCCGCTCGCGGGAGAGGGCGACTCGGCGCGAGCCGAGCGGGGTGAGGGCAAAGACGCTTACGCAACGTCCCTCACCCTCCCACCGCTACGCGACGGGCCCCTCCCTCTCCCGCAAGCGGGAGAGGGGCAGATTCATGGAGGGAAGAATGACCAAGGTTCTGGTGCTTTACTATTCGTCCTACGGCCATGTTCGCGACGTGGCCGTCGCGGTGGCCGAGGGTGCGCGCAGCGCGGGTGCGGAGGTGGATATCCTGCGCGTGCCCGAAACTGCCCCTGCCCATGTCGTCCAGGCCGCGCACTTCCAGGTCGATGAGAGCCATCCGGTGATCGCCGGCCCCGATCAGCTCAAGCACTATGACGCGATCATCGTGGGCGCGCCAACGCGTTACGGCCGGATGCCGAGCCAGATGGCGGCGTTCTGGGACACGGCGGGCGGGGTCTGGGCCTCGGGTGCGCTCACCGGCAAGGTGGGCGCGGCCTTCACCTCCACCGGCAGCCAGCATGGCGGCAACGAGACGACGCTCTTCTCCATCCTGACCAACCTGCTGCATTTCGGCCTCACCATCGTCGGGCTCGATTATGGCTATCAGGCGCAGATGGGCGTGGACGAGGTGGTGGGCGGCGCGCCCTATGGCGCGACGACGATCGCGGGCGGCAAGGGCGAGCGGCGCCCGAGCGAGGCCGACCTGGGCGGTGCCCGCTATCTCGGCAAGCGGGCGGCGGAGACGGCGACGAAGCTGTTCGGGTAGCCGTTCCCCCTCCCGCTTGCGGGAGGGGTCAGGGGAGGGCATGCCCGGCGCATGTCAGGCCCTCCCCCAACCCCTCCCGCAGGTGGGAGGGGAGCCATTCCCGTCCTTTTCACCGATGCCGAAGCGCTCGTCATCGACAAGCCGGCCGGGCTGCCCGTGGACCGGCCCAAGGACGGCAGCACCGCGCTTGCCGACCTGGTCGACGAGCTGCGCTTCGGCTTCGCCCGGCCGCCCGGAATCGTGCACCGGCTCGACCGCGACACGTCGGGCTGCCTGCTGCTTGCGCGCAACCTGGGCGCGCACCGGCGCTTCGCCGCCGCCTTTGCCGAGCATCTGGTCGAAAAGACTTATCTCGCGGTCGTCGAGGGGGTGCCCGCCGCCGATGAAGGCGTGATCGAGCTTGCCCTGTCCAAGGTCAGCACGGCCGAACAGGGCTGGCGCATCATCCCGGCGAAGCGGGGCAAGCCGGCCGTCACGCACTGGACCAAGCTTCACGTGGCGGACGGGCGTGCGCTCATACGGATGGAGCCCAAGACGGGCCGCACGCACCAGCTGCGCGTGCATGCCGCGAGCGGGCTCGGCCTGCCGATCGTTGGCGATCCGACCTATGGCGACGGCCGGGTCGCGATGCTGCTCCATGCGCATCGGATCGTCATGCCCCGCCGCACCAAGCCCGCCATCGACGTGACCGCGCCGCTGCCCGCCCGCTTCGGCCATTTCACCCATGCCCTCGCCTGACTGGCCGCCGCTGCCCGAAGAGGCGCTCGAGGAGCGGTTCCTCGCCGCGACCGGTCCCGGCGGGCAGAACGTCAACAAGGTGGCGACCGCGGTCCAGCTGCGGCTCGACGTGTTCGCGCTTCGGCTGCACCCGGACGTCTATGCGCGGCTGAAGACGCTTGCGGGCAGCCGCTGGACCAAGGAGGGCGAGATCCTGGTCACCGCGCGTGCGCACCGCACGCAGGACGCCAATCGCCAGGAGGCGCGCGACCGCCTCGCCGAACTCGTCGGCAAGGCGCATGTGCGCCCGCTCAAGCGCCGCGCCACCAAGCCCAGCAAGGCGGCCAAAGCCAAGCGCGTGGACGAGAAGAAGGAGCGAAGTGCGGTGAAGGCGGGGCGGGGGAAGGTCCGGCTGGACTAGCGACGTTCCATGAGTTCCGTTCGGGCTGAGCTTGTCGAAGCCCTCCGTTCCCCCTTACGGAGCGGAAGAAAGGAAGGGCTTCGACAGGCTCAGCCCCGAACGGTGTCGTGTGTTCCGATTTGACGTGAGTGCCGCTTCCAAGAGCCAGCTCTACGCCGACCTCCTCGCCGCGCTCGACGCGCTCACGGCCGACGAGCCAGACCCGATCGCCAACATGGCGAACGCCGCCGCGCTGCTGTTCGACTATCTGCCCGACCTCAACTGGGCGGGCTTCTACCGGCTGATCGGTGGCGAGCTCGTGCTCGGCCCGTTCCAGGGCAAGACAGCCTGCATCCGCATCCCGATCGGCAAGGGCGTGTGCGGCACGGCGGCCGCCACGCGCGAGACGCAGCTGGTGGCCGACGTCTACGCCTTTCCGGGCCACATCGCCTGCGACGCGGCTTCCGCGTCCGAACTGGTCGTGCCCATCGTCAGCCAGGGCACGCTCATCGGCGTGCTCGACCTCGACAGCCCCACCCCGGCCCGCTTCGACGCCGGCGACGCGGCGGGCTGCGAGATGCTGGCGAAGCTGCTCGCCCCGCGCCTGGCCGCCCCGCCCGCTATCTGAGGTCGTCGAGCTCGAAATAGACTGTCGCCCTGACCGGCGCATGCCGGGCCAGCGCGGCCTCGAGCGCGGTCGGCGAGACGCTGCGCGGGATGCTGACCGCGTCCGGCGCGCGGCCAGGCCCGAGCGCGACGATGTGATCGATGTCGGGCCGCCCCTCGATCCGCTTGACCAGGTGCCGCCCAACGCGGTCGTAGGTGAGCACCTCGCGCGCGGCGCCGGCCTGTAGCGGACGGTTGAACACCACCCGCCGCACGCGGAAACGCACGTCCTTGAACATGGGCGTCCCGCCACGCTCGAAATGACCCCGATAGACTGTCGCGCGAAAGGCCTTGAGCGGCGCGGACGCCGTCGGCAGCAGCTGCGCAAGTTCGAATCGGTCGGGCTCGATCGTCCAAAGCCCGTCGCTGGCGGCCCGCCGCACGCGCGGATCGGCGGCGAGCTCGAGCAGGATCTGCCGGTCGTGCGGGGCGCGGAACAGCGGCAGGTGCGACGCGAACAGCCCGTCCGCGCCGGCGAACAGCACCATGCCGTGCACGCCCATCGTGTTGTGCCCGGCATGCACGGGCGCCGCGCCTGTCCGTCTCGAACATAATTCTGCGTTCAAGCCCAATCCTCCCCTCGTGTCGACCCGGCGCTGACGCCCCGGATATCAGGGTGGACGAAGTTAGAGTATCGGGTCGGCCTGCGTCACCCGGCGCACGACGCCGTCGACGACCTCGAACATAGTCCTGAAAGTTCGAACATAGTTCTGCGGTCGGCTGGTCACGCGGCGTCGAGCGACATCAGGGGTCGGCCGGTGACCTGGTCGAGCACCGCCCAGAAGCGCGGCTCTAGCGCCTCTATCCGGCGCACCACGTGCGCGGCGATGAGCACCCGGTCGGCATGGCCGGGTCGATCCGGCGCCATCGACAGGGCGAACCACCCCATCGGCTCGCCGCCGATGGTGGCCACGCCCGGCAGCGCGGCCGCCAGCTTGGCGACAGCGTCGTGGAGCGCCGGGACGATCTTCTCCCAGTCGAGACGGCTGCGCCTCCCATAACCGAGGTCGCGGAACATCTCGGCGTATTCCGGTCCGCTCGCGCGCGTCATGCCGGCGGGATAGCCGCCTTGCAGCAGCGTTCGCGCGTCACGCGCGAGCTCTAGGAGCGCGTCGCGGTCTACGTGGGTGCCGGTTGGGATCAGCGACGGCCTGCCCGGGTCGCATGCTTCGACGGTGGCGGGCTGGACGGCGTGCTCGAGGGGGTCGGGGACGATGCCGCTGTCCCGGAGGTCGCAGCCGTGCTCCGGGCAGACGGCGACGATGGCGAGCTGGTGGACGCGCTTCCAATGCAGGTCGTGACCTTCCCTGACCATGAAGCCGATGCACTCCGGACAGAAGCGGAGACTGGCCGGTCTGGGCAGGGGTTTCTCGAACGAGCCCGCCGGCCTTCCCCTTCTGCCGCCCTCGGCCACGGCTTGGATGATCGCAGCCTCAACATCCTCTTCCGACATGAAGGCGCAGTGGTATGGCAGGAGGGTATGGCGATTGGCCAGGTCGCGCCCGGTAATTCCGAGGCTGGCCGGCAGCCGTCTCGCCATTGCGTCCAAGTTGGTCGGGGAGCGCGAGGACGCGTAGCCGAACGCGCGGCCGAACAGGTCGAGGTTGACCGAGGCCGCATCGGGGTAGCCCGTTGTCCACCCGAACCGCGCCACGATACTGTAGAGCAGTTCATCGTCATGGATTGTCGGCAGGTTTGACGTGGTGGCGGGCGTAACGTCGGCGGGCGAATCGTTCGTCATGATCGCCCATGCTGACGACCGCCGCTTTACGGCTAGCTAAGACGCAACGTGCTTCTTGCGGCCGAGACGTTCCATCATCCGCGCCAGGATGCCCTTCTTCTCCCTGAGCACCCGCTGCATCGCCCTGATGTTGTGCTTGCGGTAGCGCGCATCGAGACGTTCGTCGTCGGCGAAGTGGTCGATGATGGCGGCGGGGTCGTTGCCCGTGTGCCGGTGGGCGACGCGGCCGGCGATGTCGGAGCGGAGGTGCTCGAACAGTCGCTGGAGCGTCCTAGTGGCTTCGTCCTGGTCGCCCTCGTCGAGCATTTCCGATATGTACTCGCGCACGACGATAGGCGCGGCCGAGAGCTGCCGGGCGGCGACATCGTCGCCGCGGCCGAGCTCGACCACGTTAGCGATCCGGCTCTGGAGGCAGTGGAGCGGGTGCATGACGGGAAGCGCCAGCTGGCCCGGCCCTTCGGCCGTGTGGACGGGGACGAGCAGCTCGACCGCGGACTCGGTCAGCGCCTTCACCTTCACGCCCTTGACGTGCTTCAGGAAGTCGATCCTGATCTCCTCGCCTGCGACCTCGGCCACCACGATCGCGGACTGCGGGGTGGCGTCGTCGCTCGAAGGGATCATCACTCGGCCGCCCAGGCGCTCGGCCAACTTCATGGCCGCGTCGCGGTGGCCGAAGTAGTCGAGGTCCTTGGACGTGTAGGGGCCGTAGAGCGCCAGTTCGGGGGCGTGGGAATAGCGTTCTGCCCAGAGGTTCAGCGCCTGGCCACCGACGATGAAGGCCCCGTCGTCCAAGTTGAGGACGGCGGCGAGCTCCTTGACGACTTCGGGTGCGAGGTGCTGGACGCTCAGGCGAGGCCGCGTCGACGGCGGATGGAGGAGTTGGCGACGTCGAGCGAGGAGAAGAAGCCGTTGCGAGCGCCGAGCTCCTGCCGCGACACGGCCCCCATGCGCAGGTCGCGATCGTCCTGGTCGCGCGAGCGCTGCTTCTCGCGCTGACGCTCCATGGGATCGTAGAGGCTTACCTGCAGCATGGCATGTCGCTCCGGTGGACGATGATGTAGTGCAAGGCCGGTTTCCGGTCAATGAACGTGCTTGGCCGGCGCTTTCTCCCTCACGCCGCCCGGCTCTGGCTGCGGATCTGGCGCTGCGCTCGCCGGAAGAAGTGCTTGGTGACCTTCTCCCGCATGGCCGGTTCGGTCAGGATGACGCTCTTCAGCTCGTTGTCGCGCTGGAACGCCCGCACCGCGCCACGGAAGAACATCTCGCGGAACGCGCCGTAGACGACATCCTCGGGGTTGTTCCGCATCATCTCGACCAAGTGCTCGTCGAGGATTTCGCGGTTGACGGCCTCGAAGCGGATGAAGTCCGCCTCGCTGAACTCGCCGCCATGGCGCTCGTTGAACGAAAGAATGATCTCGGAGAGTGATCGGCTCTCCTCCTCGGTCATCGGGTTGGCGCCGAATTCGGTGATGGGCGACAGCGGCGACTCGGTCCCGGCCGGGAGCGACGCGGACCCTTCCTCCTTCTTCTCGACCCGGAAGGCCTGCAGTCGCACCATCTCGTCGGTGATGTCGATGTCGCCGGGGATCTCGCGATCGGGCAGCAGGCGGTCGAGCCATGACGCGAAGGCGTATAGCTTCTCCAGGTCGGTGTCGCCCAGGCGCATGACTTGCGACACGAAGGAGTAGAACCGCATGTAGCTGCGCAGCAGCTGCCGGAACTCGTCCTGCCGCTGCTCGTCCTCGCCCTCGAACCGGACGACCGCCTGGCGCACCAGACCCTCCAACCGTGCACGGTCGTGGCCGTCGAGCGGCCCCTTGTAGAAGGTGGCGGCGAAGCGCTCGATCTCGCCTTGGTCCAGGATGCCGAAAGCGTGCAGCCGGCTCTCCAGCGCGTAGACCTGGTTGGGGTCCGAGTTGGCTTCGATCACCGTCGCCTCGAAATACGGGGCGAACGCCTCCTGCACGTCCTGCACCGTGTTCTGGAAATCGAGGACGTAGGTCCGCTCCTTGCCGGGGAAGATGCGGTTCAGGCGAGACAGCGTCTGCACCGCCTGCAGGCCGGCTAGCTTGCGGTCGACGTACATGGCGCAGAGCTTCGGCTGGTCGAATCCGGTCTGATACTTCTCCGCGACAATGAGGACCTGGTATTCCTCGTCGAAGCGGCGGGGCAGCTCCGCCTCGCCGAAGCCGTTTACCTGCGCCTCGGTCCAGATCTCGTCGTCGACCCGCAGCTCGCCCGAGAACGCGACCAGCGGCTGCAGGTGCTCGTAGCCGTTCGCCTCGATGTATTGGCGGATCTCGCGATAGTAACGCAGCGCGTGCTCGCGGCTCTGCGTTACCACCATCGCCTTGCCGTGCCCGTCGAGCTCGCCGGCGACGTGGCGGCGGAAGTGCTCGACGATCACCTCAACCTTCTGGCCGAGCGCGGCCGGATGGAGCGAGGCGAAGCGTGCGACGCGGCGCTGGGCGCGCCGCCCGTTCAGCTCGGGGTCGTCCTCGATCGCCTTCTCCAGCTGGTAGTAGGCCTTGTAGGTCATGTAGTTCTGGAGGACGTCGAGGATGAACCCCTCCTCGATGGCCTGGCGCATCGAGTAGAGGTGGAACGGGTGCGGCAGCCCGTCCTCGCCCGGGCGGCCGAACCGCTCCAGGGTTACGTTGCGGGGCGTCGCGGTGAACGCGAAGTAGCTGATGTGGGGCTGCGGACCGCGCGCCGCCTGGTGCTCGGCGATGATCGTCTCGACGTCGGCCGGCGCCGTGGCGGCGTCGCGCGACAGCGCGTCCGACAGCGCCTGCGCGCTGCGACCCGACTGGCTGCCGTGCGCCTCGTCCACGATCACGGCAAAGCGCTTGCCGGCCTGGCCCGATAGCGTGGCGAGGTGCTCGGTCGAGAACTTCTGGATGGTGGTGACCACGATACGCGCACCGCTCGCGATCGCTTCCCTCAGCTGGCGGGAGGTGCCGTCGATCTGCTTCACCACGCCGGCCGTCTGGGCGAACTGGCCGACGGTGCGCTGGAGCTGGCGGTCCAGCACGACGCGGTCGGTGACGATTATCGCGGTGTCGAACACCGGGCGGTCGTCGGCGTCGTGGAGCGTGATCGCTTGGTGCGCGGTCCAGGCGATGGTATTTGACTTGCCCGAGCCTGCCGAGTGCTGGACGAGGTAGTTGCGCCCCGAACCGTGCGCCCGCGCGTCGGCCATCATAGCGCGCACGGCGTCGAGCTGGTGGAAGCGCGGGAAGATGAGGGTCTCCCGTGTCTCGACCGTGCCGTCGCGCGCCACGACCTCCTGCGTGTCGAGATGGGCGAAGTTCCCTATCACGTCGAGCAGCACGTCGCGCGAAAGGACGGCGGGGCCGTCCGGGCCGTCGCGCCACATATAGGCCGTGCGGAACTCGCCCGGCACGTCCTCGTTGCCCGCGCCCCCGGCCCGCCCGCGGTTGAACGGCAGGAACCGGGTCTTGCCGTTCATCAGCCGGGTCGTCATGGAGACGTTCGACTCGTCCATCGCGAAGTGCACGATCGCGCCGCGTTTGAACGTCAGCAGCGGCTCGCCGGCGGCGGGCCGGTCCTTGCGATACTGCTGCTCGGCATGCCGGAAGGTCGTCCCGGTCAGCTCGTTCTTCAGCTCGAACGTGGCGACCGGGATGCCATTCACGAACAGGACGACGTCAATCGCGTTCTCGCTCCGCTGGCTATAGCGCACCTGCCGCATGACGGTCAGGGAATTACCCTCGTAGAGGGCCTGGAGCTTTGGGTTGAGCGTGGAGGCCGGCTTAAAATGGCAGAGCGCGAACCGGATGCCGGGGATGAGCTTGATCCCGCGCCGCAGCACGCCAAGCGTGCCGGCGCTCTTCAAGTTGGCCTCGAGCTGCTTCAGGAACTCGGTCTCGGCGGTACCTGCGTATTGCTGCTCGAGCCGCGCCCACTCCTCCGGCTGCGTCGTCTTGACCCAGGCGATCAGCCCCTCGGTGTCGAGCGCGCGCTTGCGATCAAACGCCTCGGGCGGCCGCTCCACGTAGCCTTGGCTCGACGTTAGCATATCCACCATGTGGCGCTCTAGGACATGCTCCTGATGCGCCGTCCGCGCGGCGTGTCCGTCGCTCATCGGCGTTCTCCCCCGTTACCTAGCCCAGCGAAGAGATCGGCCTCCATCGTCGGGATCGTGCGCGGGCCGACGCCGCGCGGTGTCAAACCGACCCGCTTCATCCAGGCCAGCCAGTGGTGCAGGTCGGCGGCAGTGAATTTGATCCGCTTCTCCGGGTGCCAGTCGTCGAGCACGCCCTCGACCACCGCGTCGTCGCTGACCTGCCGGCCGTCGATCAGGTCGTCGTTCCAGACCGCGTAGAGCGTGGCGACCATCTCCGCGGCCCTGGTGTCGAGGTCGCGGACGAGGTCAACCAGCGCGCGCAGGGTTGCGAGCCGGTCCGCGCCGATGCCGGCGGTGTCGTGGCGCCCGGCGAACGCGAGCGGCCGGTAGGACACGGCGGCGCGGTCGCCGCCAGAGCTGTCGTAGAGCGAACGCTCGCGCAACTCCGCCTCGACATCGTCCAGCATCGCGCCGTCGAACGGTCCCGCCGCCTCGCGGCGGTAGGAACCCGCGATCTCGTCCAGGCCGACGTGGACCTCGGCGAGATAGAGGAGCTTCTGCAGCTTGACGCGGCCGAACCGCAGCACCGTGCGGTGCCGGTGGATGATCTCGGCGGCGACTAGCGTGCGGACCGCGGCCCGGGGCTGGGCCGCCGGCGCGACGCGGGTCCCTTCCGGCGTGGCGTCGGCCCGGGCGACCGCCTTTACGTCACCCTGGGCCGTAGCGTCCGTTCCGGCGTCGCCCGAGGCTCCCGCAACCGCGGCGGTGATCACCGCCTCCCGGCGCTCGGCGAGCAGCGCTATGGAGCGCTGGATCTCGGCGGCCGCTCCCCTGAACGCGCCAGTGATTCGGTCCAGCCGCGCCGCAATCTCCGCCTGCTCCTCGATGGGTGGCAGCGGCATGCGGAAGGAGCGGATGTCGGGCATGTAGATGGTCTGGTGGGTCGACCCGATCATCAGGCTGCGGAACACCGGCTTCATCGAGCGCAGGACGTAGTAGAGGTAGCGCGGCAGCACGCGCGGACCGCAGATCCAGCCAACGAAGTCCTGCGTCACCGCCATGGGCACGCCGAGGATGGCCGGGAACCCGACCGAGGCGGTGCGGGAGAGGATGACGGTCCCGGCGGGAAGCAGCCGCGCGGCCGAGTTGTCCATGCCGAGCTGGCTGATGCGCTCTGCGGTCTCGGTAACCTCTACGAGCCCAGCCTGCCTGATCTGCCACACGTCTGCGAGCGAGAACCAGGGGATCACGCACTCCTCCGGCACCCAGAATTCGTCCACCTTGCGGCTGGGCGTGTGCCCGGTCTCCTGGCGGGCGACGTGCACCATCTTGGGCGCGGTCCAGTGCGCGGGTATCTCGCCGATCCACTCGACGCCGGAATGCACCTTGTCGCCGGACCGATCGCGGCCGGTCACCACGTCGGCGAAGGTGCCCTCCTCGCGTTCAAGCAGCACCTCCGCCTGACGGCGCTTTGCGTCGATCAGGGTTTCGAGCCGACGCGTCTCCATGTCCAGCCGGTCGGCGATCAGCCGCTGCTCGTTGATGTCCTGGATCGGCAGCGGAAAGTCGAGGATCGCCCGCTCGCTCACCCGCCTGAGTCCGCCGGCCCCGGTCATGCTCGCCACGCCCGCACTGACGAAAGGACGCGAGCCGAGCAGGTGCATGAGGAAGGGTGTGTGCAGCTTCCGCGGGTCGGGGCGTAGGACGTGAACTTCCGAAGTTGCGAAGCCTACCCCGCCATGAAGACCGATCGCCACCGCACGCTTCCCGTTTTCGAAGCAGGGCGTCACCTTGGCGAGCAGGACATCCCCTTCGGCGAAGTAGTTGTAGCTACCGGTCGACAGCTCCTCGAACGGCTTGGTCAAGCTCGCGTCCAGGCCGCCCTTGCCGTCGGCGATCACCTCCATAGGGGCGAACGTCACAAGCTCACGCGAGTCCAGGTCGGCTTCGCGTCTGGAGGGGCCGATCCGAAGGCAGTGGCGCAGGCGTATCATCTCGCCACCTCGGCGAGCAGGCCGGCGATGGTGTGCTCGAGCGACGTCAGCTCGGCGTCGATCTCGGCCAGCGGTCGTGGTGCCACGTATCGGTGGAAGAATCGGTTGAAGTTGATCTCGTAGCCGACCCGTCCCACCTCCTTGTCTGTCGGATCGCGGTGGCCGGTGTCGACCCATGCGTCGGGAACGTGGGGCGCGACCTCCCGCTCGAAGAACGAATTCCAATCCTCCGTCAGCGGGACCAGCTCGTGGTCCCGCAGGTCCGGATCGGGCTGCGGCCGGCCTCTGGCATCGCGCGCGATCTCCGCCGTCTCGTCGCGTTCCGCGATTGACGACAGGATGAGCTTGCGGATGGGCGTGGAGACCCGAAGCCCCGCAGCCTTCAGCGCCGCCTCCAGGGCGCGATCGGCATCGTCGCGGGACAGGAAGCGCTCGGTCGAGAGGTTCTCGCGTAGGCATCGAGCGAGGTCTGCGCGTGCCCCGTCGTCCAGCTTCTGCATGGCAGGCGCGGCCATTAGGGCCGCGATGCGCTCCGGCGAAGCCTGGAACGCGAGCCTCAGCGGGCGCTCTACGCGGACCTCCCGGTAGCCCAGCTGTTCGACCGGCACGATCTTGGCGTGGTCGGAGTGTTCGCTGCCGCCGTTCAACATGTCGGCGTAAATGGTGACGATGTCGCGGCGGGCCTCCTCCGGGATCTCGCGCCGCTTCGATCCCAGGCTCTTGCGCATTCCGGACCAGAACCGCTGCGACGATGCGTCGATCAGCTGGACCTTGCCCCGGCGCCGCTCCTCTTTCCGGTTGGTGAGCAGCCATACATATGTCTGGATGCCGGTGTTGTAGAAGATGTCGGTCGGCAGCGCGACAATGGCCTCGACCATGTCCTCGGCGGCGAGCAGCCAGCGGCGGATCTCGCTCTCTCCCGATCCGGCGCCGCCGGTGAACAGCGGCGAGCCGTTGGTGACGATGCCGATCTGCGAGCCTTCCTCGTCATCCCGCATCTTGGACACCATATGCTGGAGAAAGAGGAGTTGCCCGTCGGAGATGCGCGGCAGACCGGCAGCGAAACGGTTGTCGTCGCCGCCACGCTCGGCCTCGGCGCGGATGACGTCGGCGTATTTCTTCCAGTCGACCCCGTATGGCGGGTTCGAAACCATGTAGTGGAAGCGTCGCCCCTTGTGGGCGTCGGCCGAAAGGGTGTTGCCGAAGGCGATCTGCTCGGGGTCGTGGCCGGTGACCAGCATGTCCGAGCGGCAGATGGCGTAGGACTCGGGATTGAGCTCCTGGCCGTAGAGCTCGACCCTCACGCCGGGGCTCTGCTTCTTGATTTCCTCCTCAGTGATCGAGAGCATCCCGCCCGTGCCGCACGCCGGATCGTAGACGGTGCGGATGATGCCGGGCCTGAACGCCTGGCGATCGTTGGCGATCAGCATCTCGACGATGAGCCGGACCACCTCGCGCGGGGTGAAGTGCTCGCCCGCGGTCTCGTTGGACATTTCCGAAAAGCGACGGATCAGGTCCTCGAAGAGGTAGCCCATCTCCAGGTTGGACACCTCGTCGCTGTGCAGGTCGATCTGCGTGAAGCGCTCGAACACGTGCCATAGGATGCCAGCGTCATTCAGCCGCTTGAGGGTGTCGGTGAACAGGAACTTGTCTAGGAAGATGTCGCGGACGCCGCCGGAGAAGCCGGTGATATAGTCGAGCAGGTTCGCGTGGAGCTGAGCCGGGTTCTGGCCCTTGATGCGTCCCAGCGTCAGACTGGAGGTGTTATAGACCTTGGGTCCGCCGGCCGCATCGAACAGGATCATGTCCCGGGTGGCTTCGTCGATGCCTTCCGGCAGCCCCGCGGCGGTCGCGAGCACGGCGTCCTTGGTGGACTCGAGGATGCAGTCGAGCCGGCGCAGCACCAGGAACGGCAGGATGATCTTGCCGTATTCAAACTGCTTGAAGTCACCACGCAGCAGGTCGGCGATGCCCCAGGCGAAGTTCGCCAACGACCTCACCTTGCTGTTCAACATCGCGTAACGCCCCCCTTTTGGCGGCGTTATAGGATGAGCCGAGCGCGATGGCGACTTTGCCGGAATGGTGCTCGACGCGCAAGGCGAGACGACCGGCGCCGCAACGGCGTCAGCTGGTTCCGTCATGGTTGGTACACTCCAGAATGGCGGACAAGCGGGGTTCGCGTAGCGCCTTGGTGGGGTCGGGCAGCCATTGGTCGCTGCGGACGCTCATGGCCTCGTCGAGGCGTCCCGGCGCTCGACACCGGGTTCTAGCTCGCCTTGGACAAGTCGTTCAGTGACTCGCTCAAGTCGATTGTGGTCGCGCCGAGCGCCTCCAGGATCTGCAGCATCAGCACCGCGCTGAACCGGCCTCGGGTCAGCTTGGTCCGCAGCGTATATATCGTCTCGCGCACGCCGATCCGGGCGAGCCGCTTGATCAGCTCCTCGTGCGTCACGCCGGAGCGGACGAGCTCGTTGCGGATCATCTGCTTGACGCGCAGTTCATAGCCTTGTCCGGCCAGCGCGCGGCGGGGACGCCGTGCCGGGCCGCCTCCGTGTCCGACGCCTGTCGACATTTTTTCCTCCTCCTCACTGTTTCGGATTGGGACGCCCCTAGGTCACCATAGGGGGTCCACCACAGGGCCTACAGAGGGAGAACCGGTCTGCGGCGGGCGCGCGTGCGCGACCGGCATCTATGCTGAATGGCTGTCGCACGAGGAACGATGCCGGCCGGCCGCGCTTTCGACGGTTGAAGATGCAACACAGGCGTGGCATGTAGGCCCGCGTAAGGTGGTTCTGCCCTACACCGTAGGATAATACGCTAACGTGTAGTTTGCATGTTGACTCGGTGCCGACCCGCTGGAATCCTGTGCACATGACACAGGAAGATTCGCCGGCGGGTCCGGACCAGAGCGTGACGTTGAGGAGGTCTGACGTGGAGGCCAGGATCGCGGAGCTGACGGGGAGGCATGCGGCGCTCGTCGCCGAGGCCGACCAGGTGGCGCGCGACATCGAGATCGAGAAGGCGCTGCTGCGCTATTTCCCAGGGGGTGCCGGCGAGGGCCCTACGCGGACCATCCGCGAGATGCTGAAGGAGGTGCTGGGCGACGCCGACGGACCGCTGGGCATCCGCCAGATGATCGACGCGATGAGCGCGCGCTTCGGCGCGACTGTCGCGCGCACCAGCGTCTCCCCGATCCTGCGCAAGATGCTCGCCAAGGGCGAGGTCGAGCACGTCGGGGACAAGTGGAAGCTGGCCGGGGCCGTGGGGCCGGAAGCGAGCTAGAAGAGATGCGGGGACCGTCCGCGCCAACGGACGGCCCCCGCGAGCGGCGTGGTCCCAGGATCGCGCTTCAACCGTGCCTGCCAGGGCGAACAGAGGAAGGAGAACCAGTGATGACCTGACACCCGGCGCGACGCGCCGGACGCCTTCTGCAGCCGCTATCCCAATCGCACGCACCCACCTCTCGGGTCAAGGGTTCGACCGCCGCGATGCCGTCGCGGCGTGCATGGACGCGCGCCTGCAGAAGACCCGTGCACCCTCCGTCGCACCCCCTGAACCGCCCCGCATCCGTGGCGGGCGCATCCAACGAACCGGCCACGCTCGGCGCATTCGACGCGCCGGGGCGCATGGCCTCGTGCGCGAGTGAAAGGAATGGACAAGAAGACCTACTACGTCGGAGCGAAGCCGGCGATCGAACGCCTCGTCATGGCCTTCGAGAAGAAGCGCGACGCCGAGCGCCGCTTCATGGCGACTCCGTGGGGCCGGGCGTGGGCGGAAGCCGTCCGCGAGTCCGACCGCAAGCGGCGGGCGCGCCCGCTGCCGATCTGGGGCGCGCCGCGTCGCGGCCGGATCCAGGTCGACGGCGTCGACCTGCCGCTGGACGTCTTCGTCCGGAGCCGCTTCCAGTCCGGGGAGGCGTGACATGGACGAGACCCGGTTCACCGCCGCCCGCGCCGTCTGCCCCGACGTGATCGACCCGGGCGAGTGCGTCGCGCTCGAAGGCGAGACCGTTCACTGCCCGGGAGAGGGGGCCGAGTGGCGCCCGCGCTTCGTGGAGGGGTGCCGTCGCCGCCGCCGCGAGGAGCTCGCGGCGCGCAGCGCGGCGCGCAAGTTCGAGGCGCAGATCGCCCGGCTGTTCGTCGTGCCGGGGGAGGTCTGAGATGGCCCGCCGCCGCATCACCGAGAAGGGCATCGCGCGCATGCTGAAGCAGGGCCGCGGGCGTGGTCACGGCACGGCCTACAAGCCGTGGCTGCTCGTCAGCACCTTCTCCTCTTCGGGCCGCGTCCACCGCCGCCTCGGCCAGACCACGGGCCGCGTCCACCACCTGTTCTCGGACATGGAGGAGGACGTGTTCCTGAAGTTCGACGGCCGGGCGGACGTCCTCGACATCCGCGAGCAGTTCCCGCTGCACCGCCCGGAGACGCTGGTCATCGCCGACCAGCTCGGCGTGGCGCACCCGGCGCACCACGGCGTGGACGTCGTCATCACGACGGACCTGGTCATCGACCTGGTTGGCCGCCGCGTGGCGATCGCCGTCAAGCCGGCGGGCGAATTGGGCAAGCGCCGCGTCGTCGAGAAGCTCGCCATCGAGCGGGAGTATTGGCGTCGCCGCGGGGTGACCTGGAAGGTCGTCACCGGCTGCTCCGTCTCCCGCGCCGAGCGCATCGGCGCGCAGGAGCGCGCGCAGTGGGCCAGGGTCTCGCGCCTCCAGTCGCCCAACCAGGCGAGCTGGGACGAGTGCGCGGACGTCATGCTCATCGAGCTGGCGGACGCCGCATCGGGCACGTTGCTCGAGACCTGCCGGGCGGCCGAGCGCCGGCACGGCTGGGTTTCGGGCACCGGCATGTCGGCCGTCCGTCGGCTGCTGGCCCGCGGCCTGGTGGCGCTGGAGGGCGTCGCGCGCGTGATGCCGTTCGGTCCGGTGACCCAGCTGCGGCTGGTCGGCGGGAAGGCCTGAGGCCATGCTCGCGCAGCACTCCATCATCGACACGCTGGGTGCCTATGGTCGCCTCAAGGTGATCTGGACGGACTGGTCGCAGGACGCCGTCGTCACCGTCGACGCCGACGACGACGACGGCTCGTCCGAGCCCGAGACGCACGTCGGCGTGGAGCTCGAGCGCGAGATCCTGGCCAACGGCTGGAAGGTGGAGGCGGGCCACGCGCCCGCCTTCGTCCCCAACCACGTCTACGTCGGCAGCAAGGAGGGCAACAAGCGCGCCCGCGAGCGCGCCGAGGCGCGCGCTAAGCATCTGGAGATGCGCGACGAGGCCTGGGCCATCGTCCAGCCGCTGCTCACGACCGAGATCTTCGACCGCAAGCGCCGCGCGGAACTGGCCGCCCGCGCGCTCGCGACCGCCATCGCCGCGGACAAGGCGGCCGCCGGCGGCGC
>ERZ1066121.373-NODE-373-length-41508-cov-9.486020_pt1 | contig 41508 bp, 28 predicted proteins | sample MGYA00382768_ERZ1066121 | MGnify/ENA primary metagenome ERZ1066121 (study PRJEB33369, sample SAMEA5778351) | biofilm metagenome | biome: Industrial cooling water; feature: Water cooling tower basin; material: Biofilm | place: United Arab Emirates | collected...
AGCCCAGCGCACGATCGAGCTCGGTGGGATGGCCGATGACTTCGTGAATGGTGAGCCACAAGTTCGACGGATGCAGCAGCAGGTCATAGCGACCCGGATCCACCGGCTTGGCCGTGAGCTTCTGTACCGCGAGTTCACCCCACTCCGGCGCGCGTTCGGCCAACCGGCTGCCTGTCACGTGCTCGTATCCCAGACCCATCGGCGCCACTTCGTTGCTCTGCACCGTCTGGAAGTCGCTGAAGTCGGCCGACACGGCGGTGACGCTCATGTTGGGCGACGTGCGATAGATGGTCTGGACGATGTACGATCCATCGGTCGTCATGAGCGACTTCTCTTCCCGAAGGAAGAACATGCTCGACGTCACGTTGCGCACGCCCTTCACCTTGAGCGCCGCTTCGTTGGCCGCCAACAGGAAGGCCACCTTGTCGGTGATGGCAATGGTGAACGGATCGACCTTGATGGGACTCTTCCACTCGCCCACCTGATTGCCGGGCGTGGGCGCCAGCACCACGGGCCGCAACTGCGAGGCGCGATTGGCACGCGCCTGTTCCAGAGCCGCCCTGGTGGCGTTGGCCACGCTGTCGCGATCGAGCTTGCTCGTGGCGGCGAAACCCCACGCGCCATCCACCAGAGTGCGCACACCGAGCCCGTAGGTGTCGGTATCACTCACTCCCTGCACGATGCGATCGCGCGTGTTGACATTCTGCTGGCGACGCGCGGCCACGCGCACGTCGGCATACGACGCGCCACCGGACTTGGCCGTGTTGAGCGCAACCTCCATGAGCGCCTTGATGGCGGGATCATCGGGGCGCGGCAGGTCACTCAACGGGCCGGGCACGATCAGGCGCGACTCGGCAAGCAGGGGCGACGAAGCAACCAACGTGCCGGCGGCCACTGCAGCGCCGGTCTTGAGGAAGTCTCGGCGGGAGTTGGACATGTCGGAAAGGGAAAGGGGAATCTGAAAGTTACATCGATATTCCCCCGCAGCCCACACGTCCGACACACGTATTCACCAGCTCTGCAGCACCTCGGTGCCGAGCATGACTCCCACGACGGCGCTCAGGCCGGCAGCGCCCCACCGCACGTACCGAAGCGCCGGTGCATGTGTCCGTCCCACCAGCCCGGCGGTTGCGCCAGACAAGGCGGACACCATGGCCATGCCGGCAATGCTTCCGACACCGAATGCTCCCAGATAACTGAGCTGCGTGCGCTGGTCGGTCGCGGCCGCCACCGCCAGTACGATGACCGCGCCGCTGCCGGCCAGCCCGTGCAGAATGCCGAACCCGAGGGCCCGGGGGTTTCCCGTGAACGCGCGACTCTCTTTGATGTGGGTACCAATGGTGTTCTGATCGTGACGACCAGCGTCTTTGACATCATGAATCCTTCTTGGTCGGCGCAGATCGGCCACGAGCGTTCCCACACCCAGCACAATCAGCATGAGCGCAACGCCCAGCTCGGCCACCGTGTGAAATCGTTCGGGCACATGCACGCCCAGGGTGACCAGCACAACGGCAACCAGCCCCACACTAAGCGTGTGGCCGATACCCCACGCCACCCCGAGTCGTGCGGCGCGCGCCACGCCGTGCTCGTGACTGGCCATGGTGGTGACCGCCGCGAGATGATCGGGTTCAAACGCATGGCGGAAACCCACCAGAAAGCCGAGTCCGAGTGCCGGGAGGAGCGTTGTAATCATGGGTTTATCTCTTGGCGAACATGAACGGTTCAGGATGTCGGGCAATCGGTGGCGTATTGATGCGCCGCCACGGTGGCCTGTCCGAGCGCCAACCCGCCGTCGTTGCAGGGGACCAGGCGGTGCGTCAGCACGGTGAACCCCGCGGTTTCGAGTCGCTGCACCGCCAACTGCGTCAGCAGGCGGTTCTGGAACACCCCACCGGTGAGACCCACCACGCGTTCGGCTCCCGCGGGATCTGCCGGCGCATGACACGCCGCCACCATGTACATGGCATCAGCCACGGCGGCGTGCACGCCCCACGCGAGTTCGGCGAAGGCTGGCGTGGCGCGGGCGACGCCGCGCGAACGCAGATGCGCCACATCGTCGAGCAGTGCGTGAATGACCGGTGTGCCATCGAGCACTCCATCGGTCAGCCGGAAGCGATAGCGAGGAGCCCGCGCCGTTGCCATGCAGCGGGACGCCAGCGCTTCGAACTGCATGGCCGCCTGTCCTTCATAGGTGTTGTGCGGTGTCACGCCGCACAGCACGGCACAGGCATCGAACCAGCGTCCCATGCTCGACGTGCGCGTGCAGGCGACGCGTCGCTCGAGTTGCTGGCGTACGAGGCTGAGCGTTTCGAGGGGCACGTGCGGCGACAGCACCATGGGCGCAGCATCCATGCGGTCAACCGCATCGAGCACCCCCAGGACGATGCGCCATGGATGCTTCACCGCCACATCGCCGCCGGGAAGCAGAAATGACTGCAACGAAGCCAGGCGTTCGAATCCTGCCGCGCCACCACGCAGAAATTCTCCGCCCCAGATCGTGCCGTCCTCGCCGTAGCCGGTGCCGTCGAATGTGAATGCGGCGAGTTCGACATCGGGCGCCAGCGCTCCCCGCGCCACCGCTTCGGCCTGCAGCGACGCCAGGTGCGCGTGATGATGCTGCACACGAACCAGCGGCACACCGTCGCGTGCGGCGCGCGCCGCGGCCCACAGGGACGACAGATAGCCGGGATGGGCATCACAGGCGACGACATCGGGCGTCGCCCCCAACGACGTTTCGAGGCGCTTCACGGCCAAGGACAGCGCCTCGAGTGTTTCCGGACTGGCCACATCGCCCAGGTGCGGCGACAGGGTGAGCCGCCCGGCCTGCAGCAGCGCCGCCGCGGACTTGAGTTCGGCGCCGACGGCCAGCACAGTACCGCGATCAGCCCCGTCGCGCCGGGAACCCGGCACAACCCGAATGGCCAACGGCGCAAAGCCCCGCGCACGACGCAACGGCACCGCCGCGCCGCTGTGATCGATCTGCACCACCGAGTCATCGCAGGGCAATACGATCTCGCGGTCGTGCGTCAGCACACCATCCACCAGCGGCGCCAGACGCGTCATGGCGTCTGCATCACGCCATGCCATGGGCTCTTCCGACAGATTGCCGCTGGTGCACACCAGCGGACCACATTCTGCCAGCAAGGCATGCAGCGGCATGGCAGGTAGCATCACTCCCACCTGATCGAGACCCGGCGCAACGCCGTCGGCAAGCCCCGACGCGACCTGCGGCGTGAGCAACACGATGGGATGCGCCGGCGACATCAGGGCGCCGGCAGCCACCGCATCCACCTGCACCACGCGGCGTGCATCGGCGACCGAAGCGACCAGTACCGCCAACGGCTTGTGCGGCCGGTCCTTGTCGCGGCGAAGACGCGCCACGGCCCTCTCGTCTTGCGCATCGCAGAGCAGGTGGTAGCCACCCAGTCCCTTGGCGGCAATGATGCCACCGGCGCGCAGCACTGCCAACGCGCATTCCAGTGCCGCGGATCCCAGGACCGCGGTGTGAGACGCCGCCTCCCGGGCAACGCCCTCGATGACCGCCTGCCACATGAGCTGCGGACCGCATGCCGCGCAGGCCGTGGGCTCGGCATGGAAACGCCGGTCCCCGGCGTCCTCGTACTCCCGTTGGCATGCCGCACACATCGCGAAGCGGGCCATGGTGGTGCGCACCCGATCATAGGGCACCCCGGTCACGATGGTGTAGCGCGGGCCGCACTGTGTGCAGTTCAGGAACGGATAGCGATAACGGCGGTTCTGCCGGTCGTGGAATTCCGCCCAGCAATCGGCGCAGGTGGCGAGATCGGGAGCGATCGGCAGCGCCGTCTGCTCGGCGGCCTGCATGTCGTCCGATGCCGTCGGCACGCTCGAGGCGATGGAAAATACCGCTTCGCCGATCGGCGCCGTCTCTTCGACCCGGCAATCATCGATACGCGCCGCCGCCGGCAGTTCCTGAGGGAGACGCGCCAGAAAGCGCCCCACGGCCGCCACGGCGCCTTCGGCCTCCACCACCACCTCCCCACCGGCGTTGCGCACCGTGCCGCCCAGCGACTCCGCCACGGCGAGGCGATGCACATAGGGACGGAACCCGACACCCTGCACGATCCCGCGCAGGTGAATGACGACACGCCGCCGTCCGCAGGACGCGGCGACGGGTGCGCTGAGGGGAGGGAATGACACGTCCGGAACGTCGTCAACGGAGGTTCAGGGTGGAAATAGCATGATCTTGCCATGACGGGCGACGGCTCAGCACGTAAAGTTGCCGCATCTCACCCCGATCCCTGGAGGACCTCCATGGGGACCGCGTTGCCTTCCGCCTCCAGCGCTGCCCAGGAGCAGTTGCTGGCCCGCCTGTCGGAAGAGAAAACCGTTGATGCACTCAACCGCCTGCTCGACCGCCTGGAAGTCATCGCCTTCGTGGCCGATGCCCTGGACGGGTTTCTCGCGCGCGCCAATATCGTCGCCGAGAGCGTGGCGGAGAGCGTATCGGATCTGAAAAAACTCACCGGCGACGAAACCGCCACCGGCGACGTCATCGGCCGCATTCCGCAGTTGGCGCGTGTCGGCGTGCAGTTGGCCGACATATCCGCTACCCCAGCCTTTCAACGACTGATTGACTCGGGATTGATCGAGCGCCTGGGGGATGAGCGAACGATCGACGCGGTCAAAGCCGTATTGGACCGGCTCGAACTGGCCGCGTTCACGCTCGAGGCGATCGACGGGTTCCTGCGCCGCGGCGACACCATCGCCACTGCCCTGTCAGACGATGTGGAGGAACTCAAGCGCGCGTCGCAGAACGACTTCGTGAAGCTCCAGGATGTGCTGTCCGCGCTGCCCCCGCTGGTGGCCGCCGGCCAGACGCTGGTCAAGTCCGGCATGCTGGAACCCCGGACGGTCGAAGTCCTGGCCACCATCGGCCGTTCGGCGGCTACCTCGTACGACGAGGCGCACGGCGCCCCGGCAGACGAAAAGCCCATGGGGGTGCTGGCGCTGCTCAAGGCGCTGCGCGACCCCGATGTCGCACGGGCTCTCCAGTTCGGCCTGAAGGTGTCCAAGGCGTATGGACAGTCGCTCGCCCGTTGATCATGGAGCATGATGCAGCATGCATGAACTATCGATCGCGCAGGGTCTCGTGGACGTGGTCACCGCCGAGGCCACACGCCTCGGCGCGACACGCGTGCGGACGGTGTACCTTGCCGTAGGGCGCCTGAGCGGCGTGGAGGCCGGCGCCCTCGAGTTTTCATACGATCTTGTCACCGAGGGCACGCTGCTGGCGGGCTCTCGCCTCATCATCGACGACGTGCCCATCGCCATCCATTGTGTCCGGTGCGATGCCGAACATGACCTGCCCGGCGTGAACCGATTCCGGTGTCCGGTGTGTGATACGCCGAGCGCCGACATCCGGCGTGGTCGGGAGCTGGATCTCACCCGCCTCGAACTGGACGAGCCCGATGACATCACCTCGTCACCCGGTTCGTCATTCTCCGTGTCTTCTGCGAACCCGATTTCGTGACCACGACGGCTCCCACCACGCGCATCGTCGAGGTGCGCGCAGGCATTCTTCGCAAGAACGACGAGCTGGCGCGGGGATTGCGGCGGCGGTTTGTCGACGCCGGCGTTTTTGTGGTCAACCTCGTATCGAGTCCAGGTACCGGAAAGACGGCGTTTCTGGAGTGGACGCTCACGGCGCTGCACGCTCGCGGTGTGCGGGTTGCCGCTCTGGTGGGGGATCTGGCCACGGACAACGATGCACAGCGTCTGGCACGCAGCGGGGCGCCGGTGCGGCAGATCAATACCCACGGACGCTGTCATCTCGAAGCGGAGATGATCGAGCAGCATCTCGACGGCTGGGACCTGCACGCACTCGACGTGCTGTTCGTGGAGAACGTCGGCAACCTGGTGTGCCCCGCGTCGTATGATCTGGGCGAAGCGCTGCGTCTGGTGCTGTTGTCGGTCACCGAAGGTGAGGACAAACCGCTCAAGTACCCGACCATGTTCAACTCGGCCGATCTGGCCATGATCACGAAGTACGATCTGGCCGTGCCGTGCGAGTTCGACCGGGCGGCGGCCGAATCGTCCATTGCCTCCGTGCGCCCGGGCATGCCGGTCCTCACCTGTTCCACGCGCACGAGCCAGGGACTCGACGAATGGCTCACCACGCTCGACGCCGCCCGTGAACGCTGGCGCGCCGCGCTGCCCGTCTGACCCGCACCCGCGCCATCGTGTCGGCGGCCCCTCATCTCGTGTTCGACACGTCCGCCCGGGCGTCCGATGGACTGGCATTGCTGTCGGCGGTATCGGGCGCACTGGCGCGGGAGCCGGACGGCGCCACGCTGCGAGCCACGCTGTGCCGTACCATGGCGCTGCACATGGCCCTGCCGTTCGTTGCCCTCGGCACGGTGCACGAAGGGGATGTGCAGGCGGTGTCCATCGCCGGATCGGCCGCGGGCTCCGAGGGCGGATTCGACATGCAGCCCGCGCTCCGTACCATCATGCGCGTGGTGACCGCCAGGCGCACGCGGCATGTGTCCCGCGCTCCCGACGAACCGGTCACGGGTACGCGTATCACGCCCGGCGCATTGGGCTGGGAAAGTCTGGTCGCATTGCCCGTCCTGCATCATGCCGGACACCCGGTGGCGGTGCTCTGCCTTGCAGGGCCGGCGACCGTGACGTGCAGCGACGGGACACTGCAGACGCTGGAGGTGGTGTCGAACCAACTGTCGGTGGCCCTCGATCGCTCGGAGCTGCTGGCACGCCTGGCCGAATGGTCCAACGGCATGGAGGCATTGCTCGCGTTCTCCGGCGCAGTGCACCGGCATCGTGAGCCCGTGACGCTGGTGCACGAGATGGTCGAGCATGCGGCCCAGTTTCTCAAGGCCGACGGAGGCTGCGGCGGCCTGTCGGTGACCCGACCATCGGGCGAGGCCGTGCTGGAGTCGGACGCCTACTGGCGGAACGGCCGCTGGCGGCGCCGTCCCATCAGCTGGGCACGCGGGGAGGGCATCCCGGGTCGTGTGCTCGACCATGAGTTTGCCTATCTCACGGCCGACTATGCGCATGATCTGGCGCGTGACAGCGATCTCGTGGAGCAGGACGGCGTGCAGCATGCCGTGTGTGTGCCGCTGCGTGACGCCTCGCATCAGGTCGTGGGCTTTCTGGAGCTGCACCGCGGCGTCGGCCGACCGGCCTTCACATGGAACGACGCCGCGTTTCTCGAAGCGTTGGCCGATACGACGGCCATGGCCATCGAAAATTCCCGGCTGGTGAGCGCCCTCGCGGCCAAGAACGCCGAAGTCCGTCGACTGTTCGCGCAGCACGCCGAACGGATCGAGGAAGAGCGCCAGCACATCGCACGCGAATTGCATGACGAGGCCGGTCAGGCACTGGTCGGGGTCAAGCTGGCCTTGCAGGTGCTGGCCCGCGTCATGCCCGATGATGCGCCCACCGTACGGGCCCCGCTCGACGAACTGCGTATGCAGGTCAATCAGGCCACGGCGCGATTCCGTCAGTTGGCGCGTCGCCTGCGGCCGCCGGCTCTTGATCAGCATGGACTGGGCACGGCGCTCGCGCAGCTGGTGCACGACACCGAGCAGCGCGGCGGCTTCGTGGTGCAGCTCGATGTGGACGGGCTCGACGATCGACGCTTTCCGGCCCATGAGACGGCCGTATTCCGCATCGTGCAGGAGGCCCTCACCAATGTGTCCGCACACGCCGGTGCGACACGCGTCCAGATCGAGGTGACCCAGCACAGCGGGTTCCTTTCGGTGGCCATCCAGGACGATGGGTGTGGATTCGACGTCCAGGATCAGTCGCAGGGACTCGGCCTGCGTGGCATCGCCGAGCGGGTGCATCAACTCAACGGGCACCTGGAACTGACCAGTGGCGCCGGTGAAGGCACCCGGATCCGCGTGCAATTGCCTTGCCGATGACGGCGCGTGCGCGTCTGGTGCTCGTCGATGACCACGCCCTGGTGCGCCGCGGGCTGGCCGTGCTGCTGCGCCTCGATGGACGCTACGACGTGGTGGGGGAGGCTTCATCCGGTGAGACCGCACTCGAGCTGATCGAAGGCGAACGTCCCGATCTGGTGGTGCTCGATCTCAACATGCCGGGTATCGACGGGCTGGAGACGCTGCGTCGCGTGCGGGCCCGCGGACTGCCGACCAAGGTGCTGGTGCTGTCCATGCACGACGAGGCCCATCTGGTGAGTCAGGCGCTGCAGTCGGGTGCCAACGGCTACCTGCTCAAGGACTCGATGGACGACGAGCTGTTCCACGCCATCGACGCGGTGCTGCGCGGGCAGCGCTATCTCGCGGCGGCCATTGACCGGGTCCGGCTGCAGGAGTCGCGCATCCGCCCCACGACGCTGACGGCGCGGGAGCGCGAGGTGCTGCAGCTCATTGCCAACGGGCTCACCACATCGGCCGTGGCAGACACGCTCAACATCTCACCGCACACGGCCACCCGACATCGCGCCAACCTCATGCAGAAACTGGACGCCCACAACCAGGTGGAGCTGGTGCGCATCGCCGCCGGCCGCGGGCTCATCGTGCTGCAGAGCAGTCAGCACGGCAGTCCGCAAGGCGGCCCGATGAGCGGACCCTAGGCGCCTCGCGCAGACCGTCGCGGACCGTCGCGTACCTAGTTCTTGCTATTGTTGCGCGCTCCGCCAAGGCGCATCGTGCCATCCGGTTCGGCGCAGAGAGCGTTCCGCGCCCGACGCCCCTTCCCCTCCCTCCTCCCGCCGGTGCATCCGGCCCTCCCCACCAGGAGACTTCCCACATGGCAACGGTGTTGTGGCTGCAGGGTGGCGCGTGTTCCGGGAACACGATGTCCTTCCTGAATGCCGAAGAGCCGAGTGCGTGCGATCTGGTCACGGACTTCGGTATCGACATCCTCTGGCACCCTTCGCTTGGTGTCGAAATGGGCGCGCCCGTCCGGCAGATGCTGGACGACCTCGCCGCCGGGCGTCGGCAGCTCGATCTGTTCGTCTTCGAGGGCACGGTCATTCTCGGGCCCAACAACACCGGCCGTTTCAACATGTTCGCCGACCGGCCCATGAAGGACTGGGTCAAGGAACTCGCGGCGCACGCCGGCGCGGTCGTCGCGCTGGGCGACTGCGCGTGCTGGGGCGGCATTCCGGCCGTGGATCCCAATCCGGTGGACAACATCGGACTGCAGTACATGAAGCGGAATCACGGCGGATTTCTGGGCTCCGACTTCAAGTCCAAGTGGGGGCTGCCGGTGGTGAACATCCCCGGCTGCCCGGCGCACCCCGACTGGGTGACGCAGATCCTGGTGGCCATCGCCTCGGGTCGTGCCGGCGACATCGCCCTCGACGATCTCCAGCGTCCGCAGACGTTCTTCAAGACGTTCACGCAGACCGGCTGCACGCGTGTGCAATACTTCGAATACAAACAGAGCACGATGGAGTTCGGTCAGGGCACGCGGCAAGGCTGTCTCTTCTACGAGCTCGGCTGCCGCGGTCCGATGACGCACTCGCCATGCAATCGCATCCTGTGGAACCGGCAGTCGTCGAAGACCCGCGCCGGCATGCCCTGCACCGGTTGCACCGAGCCCGAGTGGCCGTTCCATGATCTCAAGCCGGGCACGGTGTTCAAGACGCAGAAGGTGAGCGGCACCATTCCCAAGGAAGTGCCCACCGGCACCGATCACGTTTCGTACATGGCCCACGCCGCCGCGGCGCGTATTGCGGCGCCCAAGTGGACCAAGGAAGACATGTTCGTCGTCTGATGTTTCTGACGTGGCCTGACGGCACGCTCTCTCTCACCCTCTCTTTCTCAGCATAGCCATGGCAACGGCGACTCAGCCCATGCCCTCCGACCTGCGCATCAGCCCGCTCGGGCGCGTGGAGGGCGACCTCGATCTGCGCGTGACGATCCGCGACGGCGTCGTGACCGACGCGTGGACCGAGGCGAGCATGTTCCGCGGGTTCGAGATCATCCTGCGCGGCAAGGATCCGCAGGCCGGTCTCATCGTCACCCCGCGCATCTGCGGCATCTGCGGTGGCTCCCATCTGTACAAGGCGGCCTACGCGCTCGACACGGCGTGGAAGACGCACGTCCCGCGCAACGCGACCCTCATTCGCAACATCGCGCAGGCGTGCGAAACCCTGCTCTCCATTCCGCGCTGGTTCTATGCGTTGTTTGCGGTCGACCTCTGCAATCCCAAGTACAAGCATCTCCCGGAATACGACGAGGTGGTGCGCCGGTTTGCCGCCTTCGTGGGCACCAGCTTCGAGCCAGGCGTCACGTTGTCCGCCAAGCCGGTCGAGATCTATGCCATGTTCGGGGGGCAGTGGCCGCACTCGAGTTTCATGATTCCTGGCGGCGTGATGTGCGCCCCGTCGCTCAGCGACGTCACGCGCTCCATCGCCATTCTCGATGCCTGGAAGCGCGACTGGCTCGAGAAGCAGTGGCTCGGCTGCTCCGTCGAGCGCTGGATGGAAATCAAGAGCTGGAACGACATGCTGGCGTGGGCCGAGGAGAACGAGTCGCAGCGCAACTCCGACTGCGGGTTGTTCATCCGGTTCGCTCAGCGGGCCGGTCTCGACAAGTATGGCCAGGGCGTGGGCGCATTCCTCGCCACCGGGACATTCTTCGATCCGTCGAAATACGAGCACCCCACGGTCGACGGCCGCAATGACGCCCTCGTGTCGCGGGCCGGCATCTACGACGGGAGCGCCTTCCATGACTTCGATCATCTGAACGTTCGCGAAGACACCGCACACTCGTTCTACAAGGGCGACAAATCGCTGCATCCATGGCAGGGCGAGACGGATCCCATCGATCCGCTCGAGGGCCACAAGCAGGGCAAGTATTCCTGGTCCAAGTCGCCGCGCTACGACGTGCCGGGCAAGGGCGCCATTCCGCTCGAAGTCGGCCCGCTGGCGCGGCAGGTGATGGCGGGACGCGAGGGCGCTGCCTCGCATCAGGAATACGACCCCTTCATTCTCGACGCCATCAATACGGTGGGTCCCAGCATCCTCGTGCGCGTCATGGCCCGCATGCACGAAGCGCCCAAGTATGCTGGCCTGGTGCGCAAGTGGCTCGACGAAATCGACCTGCATGACCGGTTCTATACCAAGCCCGTGGAGCACGCGACGGGCCGGGGCTTCGGCTCCACCGAAGCGGCGCGCGGTTCGCTGTCCGACTGGATCGTGCTGAGCGACGGCAAGATCGAGAACTATCAGGTCATCACGCCCACCGCCTGGAACATCGGCCCGCGCGACCGTCTGGGTCGCCACGGCCCCATGGAGCAGGCGTTCATCGGTGCCGAGATCCAGAACCCCAACGATCCGATCGAAATGGGCCATGTGGCCCGCTCGTACGACTCGTGCCTGGTGTGCACGGTGCATGCGTACGACGAAAAGACCGGGAAGGAGCTCTCCCGGTTCCGCATCGGCGAGATGGGATGAATTCAGCGGTGCAGGCGCTCATCGTCGGCTGCGGCAATCTGCTGCGCGGCGACGATGCGGTCGGTCCGGTACTCGTGCGGCACCTCTGGGAAAGAGGGGTGCCGCACGGCGTGCGTTGTGCCGATGGCGGAACGGGCGGTATGGATGTGGCCTTCCAGATGCGCGGCGTGCCGCACGTCATCATCGTGGACGCCTGCAGCAGCGGCTCCGAGCCCGGCGCCATCTTTCGCCTCGATGGCGTGGACGCGGAAACCCCACCGCTGGCTGGCATCAACCTGCACGCATTTCGGTGGGACCACGCGCTGGCATTCGCCCGCTGGATTCTCAAGGACGACTATCCCCCACGCATCGATGTGTGGCTCATCGAAGCCCAGCAGTTCGCGGCCGGTGCGCCGCTCTCGCCCCGGGTGGATGCGGCGATGGAAACGGTGATCCAGCGCATCCTCGCGGACGTTGCATGGACGCAGGATCTGCCGATGCCGGCACCGGCCGATACGCCGGTGCCGGCGTCCCACACGGTGGCCTGATGGACATCGAGATCACCGAGGCGGGATACCTCGTACTGGGCGCCGATCTCGCCCAGGCGTATTTCCCGAACGACACGTTGCTGGCCATGCTGCGGGGTGAGGAGTTGTGGCTGCTCCCGACCCGTGGCGCGGGTGGCGGCGGCCTGTTGCTCAAGCAGCGCAATCCAGCCGGTGACCGCTCGGTGCTGGTGCGCGAAGCTCTGCATGATCGCTATGCGCCCGGCATGTGCCCCGCGTTCTGGGACGACCGCCAGGGTGCCCTTCGTGTCGCCCTGCATACGACGCCCGGTGTCGCGGCCGAGGTCACAGGGGCCGCCCCATGACTCCCTTGCTTCCCGTTCCCATGCTCGTTCGTCCGCAACCCATCGGCATCTTCCCGTTCCCGGCCGGGCTGCTGCTGCTGCCGGAACCCGACGTCCGCTCCGACACGGACAGAGAAACGGCCAGACAGGCCCAGGAGGCGCTGATGCGCGGCAGCGTCCCCGAAATCTGGCCAAACGCCTGGCGCTTCTTTGCGGCGTCACTGGCGGGAGCGCGCGACGAGGCCATGGCATTGCTGTCCGCCGATGAATCGACGCACGGTACGGCCCTGGTGGCCTACAATCGTTTCGTGCTCGCCGGTGATGCCGGAGATCTGGCCGCCGCCCTCGGCGCGTCGGCACCGACCGTACGCGTCATGGCCTGCTGCGCCGCGTACGTGCAGGGTGCGGTGTCCGGGTTGCCTCCGGTCGAGGAAATGCACCGCGCGCTCGACGCGGAACTCGTCGCACAGGCGCTGGCGGTGCAGGCGGCCTGGCATCTGGAGAACCATGCCGTGGCCGAGGCCCTGACCGTGCTCGAACAGGGCGTTGCCGCGGCACGCGTGGTATCGCCAATCCTGGCGGCGCAGCTGCTGGCCCAACGTGCGGGGCTCGAGGAAGCGGCGGATACGGCCGAAGCCCTCTGGCAGGAGGCGTTGCATCTGGCTGGCGATTCGCCACTGCCCGGGCTGCGCGCCGAACTGCTGTGCGGCCGAGCGCTGGTCGTGCATCAGGACTCGGAGTCGCGTCGGCATCGTCTGGTAGAAGCCGTGCAGCTCTATCAGGAGGCCCTGCGCGCCGGCATCGATCGTGACTCCCACCCACTCATGTGGGCGCGCATTCAGGCCAACCTCGGCATCGCCTACGTCTCCATGCCCATGTCCGAAGCCGGGAACAAGCTGCGTCTGGCGGTGGCCGTTCAGGCCTTCCGTGAAGCGCTCACGGTGTACGATCGTGAGGCGCATCCCGATGAGTGGTCGAGCACCATGCTGAACATGGCCAACGCCATGCAGTACATGCCGTCCGGTCATCAGCAGGAGAATCTCATGCAGGCCGTGGAGGCCTACGAAGAACTGCTCACCGTGAGGCCGCGGGCCATGGATCCCGTGGGATATGCCCGCATTCTGGCCAACCAGGGCAATGCGCTGGCCCACCTGGGCATCTTCACGCCGGCCGTGGAGAAGCTGACCGAGGCGCACAAATTGCTGCACTGGCATGGAGAACCCGACGCCGCCCAGCGGCTGCTCGACCAACTCGAAGCCATCAACGTCCAACTCGCGACGGCGGAGAGCGCCTGATGGAACTGCACGTGCGTCAGCAGTTCGACTTTTTCTTCAACACCGCCGTGGAGCGTTTTGTCGAACGGGTCGAACAGCGCTGCGGCGGCCCGGTCCCGGCGCTCACGCGACTGCGCCTCGACCCCAACGCCGAGGGCATCTGGGTGGACGAGTTCGTGACGGCGCTGTTCACGGACTTCCTGCTCGACAATCCGGCCGGGGCGGCGTTCATCGTGCAGGCCTTGTCACGGCGCCCCGTGCCTCAGGCGGCCCTGGCACGCATGGCAGACGCCCGCACGGCGGGTGACGCCGTCCAGCTGCTGGCTCGGCATATCTTCGCGGCCATCCTCGTGGCCAAGACCGAAGAGGCGCTGGAGCAGCGTCTCGCCTTCCAGGTCACCGACTGAGTTCCGTATGACTGCCACCGCCCCCGTTTCCGACACCGCCGCGTCGCCATCGCTCGAGACACTGGCCGCCAATGTGCAGCGCACACTCGACGACGTGCGCGGCATGCCCATCGATCAGCGCACACGGGCGCTGGCACTCAAGGATGCGCTGGAGGCGTTTCACAAGGCCGGGCTCTCCACCATCGTGCGCACGCTCAAGCAGGATCCGCACGGCAAGGAGCTGCTGTTCGCACTCGTCGACGATCCGGGTGTGTACGCGCTGCTGGCCCTGCACGGTATCGTGAAGGCCGATGTCCGCACTCGCGTGGCCCGGGTGGTGGAGAACCTGCGCCCGTATACACAGTCGCACGGGGGCGACGTGACGCTGGTGGACGTCACTGCCGATACGGTGTACGTGCGGCTCGCCGGTGCCTGCAACGGCTGCAGCATGTCGTCGGTCACGCTGCGCAACGGGATCGAGGAAGCGCTCAAGGAGCAGGTGCCCGAGATCACGCGCATCGAAGTGGTGCCGAACGAACCGGACAGCACGCCGGCCCTCGTCTCACTCTCGCGTGCCCCGCGCGGCGATGGCTGGGTGGACGGCCCCGCTCTGGACGACGTACAGGACGCCAGGCCGTTCCGCTTCGAAGTGAGCGATGGCCGCAGCATCGTCATCCTGCGGTTCGGCGACAGCATCAGCGCCTGGTGGAATGCCTGCGCACACATGGGGCTTCCCATCGACGGCGGCATGGTGGACGTCGAGGCACGGACCATCACCTGCCCCTGGCATGGCTTCCGCTATGATTGTGCCTCGGGCGAGTGTCTGACGGCCCCCCAGGCACAGCTCGAAGGTGTTCCGGCCCGCGTGACCAATGGCCGCATTCAACTGCGTCCCGCGCAATGACGGTTGGGCTCTCACCCCCGCCATCGCCTGCAGCGAAGGATGTCGCCTGCGGCGCCCGTCCGCTGCGGCGACTGGGCGCCGCGTCGCCCTTTGGCCTGGCGTTGCCGTCGGCGCAGCCTACGGCCGGTCAGCTCTATGCGCCACGCGGCGTATGGTTCGATGACCAGTGCGTGGTGGTGGCCGACTCCGGCAATCACCGGGTGCTCATCTGGCATCGCTGGCCGGAGACGGACGGCGCCGACGCCGATGTCGTGCTCGGCCAGCCGGACTTCACCAGTGAGGGGCCGGCGGCCGGCGGGCGCGGATGCGAGAACGGATTGCACCTGCCCACCGGGGTACTGGTGCATGACGGTCGTCTCTTCGTAGCCGACGCCTGGCACCATCGCGTGCTGGTGTGGAACACGCTGCCGACGGCCAGTGACACCCCGCCCTCGTACGCCATCGGTCAACCGGTGCTCGCCGACGCACACCCCAATGCCGGCGGCACGGTACAGGGCAACACCCTCTACTGGCCCTACGGACTCGGCATGGTGGGCGGATGGTTCTGGATTGCCGATACCGGCAACCGTCGTGTACTGGGCTGGCCCCACGTGCCCCAGCCCGGGGAGGCCGCCCATGTGGTGCTCGGGCAGGACGACGCGCAGACGGCGCTCGAGAATCGCGGCGGCGCCGTGTCCGCGTCGTCCTTTCGCTGGCCCCACGCCATTACCGGAGACGCGCACACGCTGTACGTCGCCGACGCCGGCAATCACCGTATCCTCGGCTGGTCGACGTTGCCAACCCGCGACAGACCGGCAGAGGTGGTGATCGGTCAACGCGACCATGCGCACGCCGAGGAGCTGCCGCATCGTCCGCAGGGGCCACATCGACTGCGCTTCCCGTATGCCGCGGCCATGAGTGATCACGGACTGACAGTGGCCGACACCGCCAACAACCGCGTGCTGCACTGGCATCAGCCGCCACGACACGGCACCCGGCACGAAGCCCAGGCCGTGTTGGGCCAACTCGACTTCAATGCCGCCGGCGAGAACCGCTGGAAGGCCGTCGTCGATGATTCACTCTGCTGGCCCTATGGACTCTGGAGCCACGGCGATCGCCTGGCGATCGCCGACAGCGGAAACAACCGCGTCATGCTCTGGGCCGGTCCAACTGTTGCACCCGCTCTTTCCCGGGAGATCTGACGATGTGCCTCGCCGTACCCGGCCGCATTGCCGCCATCTATCAGGACGGTCCCATGCGCATGGCCACACTCGATTTCGACGGTATCACCAAGGCCGTGTGCCTCGCCTATCTGCCCGACGCGGTCGTCGGGCAGTACGCCATCGTGCATGTCGGCTTTGCCATCAGTCTGATCGACGAAGCGTCGGCGCAGGAAACGCTGCGCCACTTCCGCTCGCTCGGCATTCTCGAGGAAGAGCTGGGCGAAGCGGCGGACGAAGCGTACGCGCCACCACCACCGTGCCCGCTGCCGGCTGCGGTGCCACAATGAAGTATCTCACGGAATTTCGCGATGGGGAGGTCGCGCAGCGCATGGCGGCCGAGATCCGCCAGCTCACCACTCGTCCATGGGCCATCATGGAGGTGTGCGGCGGTCAGACCCACAGCATCCTCCGCAACGGCATCGATCAGTTGTTGCCGTCGGAAATCGAGCTCATTCACGGTCCTGGATGTCCCGTGTGTGTCACGCCGTTGGAGGTCATTGACCAGGCGCTGGCCATTGCGGCCCAGGCCGGCGTGATCTTCTGTTCTTTCGGTGACATGTTGCGGGTGCCGGGCTCCGAGAAGGACCTTTTCCGGGTGAAGAGCGAAGGCGGGGATGTGCGGGTGGTGTACTCCCCGCTCGACGCCGTGGCCCTTGCCCGACAGCATCCCGATCGAGAGGTGGTGTTCTTCGGTATCGGCTTTGAGACCACGGCACCGGCCAACGCCATGGCCGTGCATGTGGCCAGGCGCGAAGGGCTGCGCAACTTCTCCATGCTGGTCTCGCACGTGCTGGTCCCGCCGGCCATCGACGCCATCATGCGCTCGCCCGCCAATCGGGTGCAGGCGTTTCTCGCAGCGGGCCACGTGTGCAGCGTAATGGGCTTCTGGCAGTACCCCCCCCTGGTGAAACAGCATCAGGTGCCCATCGTCATCACCGGGTTTGAACCGCTCGATGTGCTGGACGGCATTCTGCGTACAGTGCGTCAACTCGAGCGTGGTGAGGCGGCGGTGGAGAATGCATACGCACGCGTGGTCACCTTCGATGGCAATCGCACCGCGCAGGCGTTGCTCGAAGACGTGTTTGCCGTCGGTGACCGTGCATGGCGCGGCATCGGGCTGATCCCGCAGAGCGGCTGGCATCTGAGCGCCGCGTATCGCGACTATGATGCCGCGCACCGCTTCTCCGTGACCGGCATCCGCACGCAGGAATCCCCCCTGTGCCGCAGCGGTGACGTCCTCCAGGGCACCATCAAACCCACCGCCTGCTCGGCGTTCGGGGCACAGTGCACACCGCGCACCCCGCTCGGTGCCACCATGGTGTCCACCGAAGGCGCCTGTGCCGCGTATTTCAACTATGGCCGCACGGTGCAGCTCGAGCGCCTCACGATCACCCGGTGACAGCCTCATGAGCGTCGCGACCACACCAGCCGCGGGAGCCCACCCCGAGACCGGCCATATCACCATGGACACGTGGGTGTGTCCGCTGCCGCTGCGTGACTATCCGGCCATCGTGATGGGGCATGGCGGCGGCGGGCAACTGTCGGCCGAGTTGGTGCAGCACCTGTTCCGACCGGCCTTTGCGCCCAATGCCACGGACGCACTGGGGGACGCCGCGGTTCTGTCGCTGCCCGGCACGCGCATCGCCTGCACCACGGACACCTTCGTGGTGCAGCCTCTCGAGTTCCCCGGCGGCACCATCGGGTCGCTGGCCGTGCATGGTACGGTCAATGATCTCGCCATGGTGGGCGCCCGCCCCATCGCCATCACCGCCGGGTTCGTGCTCGAAGAGGGGCTGCCCATGGCGCAACTGGCGCGTATTGTGCGCGACATGGCCCGCGCCGCACACGACGCCGGCGTGCGCATCGTGTGTGGTGATACCAAGGTGGTCGAGCGCGGTCACGGTGACGGCGTGTACATCAACACCACCGGTATCGGCGCGCTGGCCGAGAACCTGCACATTGGCCCGGAGCGTGCGCGGCCGGGCGATGTGGTCCTGCTCAGCGGACACATCGGCGATCACGGCATGGCCATCATGAGCCGCCGCGAAGGCCTCGAATTCGGCTCCCCCATTGCCAGCGATTCGGCGGCCCTGCACACGCTGGTGGCGGACCTGCTCGCTGCGGTCCCCGACGTTCATGTGCTGCGAGATCCGACGCGTGGCGGTGTGGCGGCCTCGCTCAACGAAATTGCCGGTGATGCCGGCGTGGGCATTGCCATCGACGAACAGGTGGTCCCGGTACGCGCTACGGTGCGCGCCGCCTGTGAAGTCCTGGGTCTCGATCCCCTGTTCGTGGCCAACGAGGGCAAGCTGCTGGCCATCGTGCCGCCCGAATGCGCCGAGCGGGCACTCGAGGCCATGCGCGCCCACGCGTTGGGCACGCAGGCGGCCATCATCGGCCATGTGGTTGCCGACCACCCGGGCATGCTCGTCGCGCGCACCGGCCTCGGCGCACGGCGTGTCATCACCATGCCCATAGGCGAACAGTTGCCCCGCATCTGCTGACCGCCTGACAGCCAGCCTGCCGGTCCCGGAACGGTCCCCTCTCCGTCTCGCCCACCACCGTCATGACCCGCCCGACTCCACGCGTGCAACCGCGCGCGTTGCGCGTGCTGCTTTGCAGCACCGCCCTCTGCAGCGCCCTCCTGCCTGACTCAGCTCGTGCGCTGCAGGACACCACACGAGATCGAACGCGCGACAGTCTCACCACTCTGCGTCCGATGCGCGTGACCGGTCGCCTCGATGATCTGATCGGCGTGGCATCGAGTGCCGCTCAGGGGCGTGTAGGACGTGCCGATCTGCGCCAGCGCCCGCTGCTGCGCGAAGGCGAACTGCTCGAGGTCGTGCCGGGCATGATTCTCACACAGCACAGCGGCGACGGCAAAGCCAATCAGATGTTCGTTCGTGGCTTCAATCTCGATCATGGCACGGACTTTCAGACGCGCATCGAGTCCATGCCGCTCAATCTGCCCACGCACGCGCACGGGCAGGGCTACACCGATCTCAACCTGCTCATTCCCGAGCTGGTGGATCATGTGACCTATTCCCTCGGACCGTACTACGCCGAGCTGGGAGACTTTGGCAGTGCCGGAGGTGCCACGCTCAACCTGGTACGTGCGCTGCCGCAGTCCATTGCGCAGGTCGAAGGTGGCGCGTGGGGCTTCCGACGCGCCGTGGCGGCCGGCAGCCGCACGGCGGGCGCGCACACGTTGTTGCTGGGTGGAGAAGCCAAGGGCTACGACGGTCCGTGGGATGTCGCGCAAGGGCTCAGCAAGCGCAGCGGGGTCGCCCGCTACACCTGGCAGGGCGCCGATCAATCCGTTTCGCTACTCGGGCTCGGCTACCACAACCGCTGGAACGCCTCCGACCAGATCCCCGAACGCCTGGTCGACAGTGGCCAACTGCCGCGATTTGGCCAGGTCGATCCTTCGCTGGGCGGCTCCACATCGCGCTACAGTCTTTCACTCGATGCCACACGCCTGCGCGGCCGCACGCGTTCGCAGTTTGAAGCCTATGCCGTCCGGTACGACTTCGAATTGTTCTCCAACTTCACCTACTTCCTGGACGACGAAGCCAACGGGGATCAGATCCGTCAGCGTGACGGTCGGACCATTTTTGGATTCAACGTCGAACAGCAACGGGTATTCACTCCGGGCCGCATGGCACACCAGTGGCGATATGGCGTGCAGAGCCGCTGGGACAACGCCGACGTGTCGCTGGCGCGTACCACCTCGCGTGCGTTTCACGACATGGTGCGCGCCGATGTCGTGAGGCAGGGCAGCATAGGTGCCTGGAGCGCCATCGAGACTCGATGGCTTCCGCAGTGGCGCAGCACGCTCGGCGCGCGCCTTGACGGCTATCGCTTCGACGTGAACAGCGACCTGCCCGTGAACTCAGGTAGCCGCACGGCAATGCTGGCCAGCCCCAAAGCCTCGCTGGCCTATGCGCCGTCTTCGCGGGTTGAACTGTACCTGGGTGGGGGCCTGGGCTTTCACAGCAACGACGCTCGGGGCACCACCATCCGTATCGATCCGGCCAGTGGTGATTCGGTCGATGCCGTTGACCCGCTGGTGCGTTCCCGTGGGGGCGAGTTGGGCCTGCGGATGTCCGGCGCCCGCGATCTGCGTACGACCATCTCACTGTGGACCCTGCGGCTCGACAGTGAATTGCTGTTCGTGGGTGACGCCGGCACCACGGAGCCCCAGGGGCGCAGCGCACGCACCGGCATTACGATCGCCAATTTCTGGCGTCCGCTCCGCACATTGGCCGTGGACGGCGATGTGTCGTTTACGCGTGCCCGCTACGTCGACGAGCCGGCGGGTGAGCAGTCCGTGCCCGGCGCTCTCGAAGCGGTCATCGCCGCCGGCGTGCAGTGGAGCCCCATGCCCAACGGGCCTGCGGCCGTAGTACGGGTGCGGCATTTCGGCGCACACCCCCTCATCGAAGACAATACGGTACGCGGGCGGTCCACCACACTGCTCAATGCCAGCATCGGCGTTCCGCTGCGCTCCGTACGGCTCACCGCCAGCGTACTCAACCTGCTCGGCAGCCGTGGCCGCGATGTGCAGTATTTCTATGCGTCCCGTCTCCGCGGCGAACCCGCAGGGGGTCTCGACGATGTGCACTTCCATCCGGTGGAGCCGCGCCAGGTGCGGGTCGGGGTCAGCCTTGGCAATTGGCGGGGCATGAGCACACCGGAGTGAGCGGTTCACCATCCCGCCCGCTCGCGTGACGACGACGGAGGTACGATATTCGGCCAGGTCGACCCTCATTTCCTGCCGCCCGTCACCGCCATGCTCTGCCCACCGTCGCGCCTCCACGCTTCCCGCCGGACCCTGGCCCTGGCCGCCGTTGCCGGGACGCTGCTCAGCGCACCGTTTCACACCGGCGCCGCGCAACTGCCGGGCGCCAGGGCTCCCGGCGCGCCGACCTCGCTGACGCCGGATCAGGCCGCCGCGCGCGCGATCTACAAGGAGATGGTGGAGATCAACACCGTCGACGATTCCGTCGGATCGGTCACGAAGGCGGCGCAGGCCATGGCGGCACACTTCCGTGCAGCAGGGTTTCCCGACGCCGATATGCATCTGGTGGGGCCAGCCGCCGCACCAACGAAGCAGAATCTCGTCGTGCGCTACCGCGGCAAGGGACGTGGCAAGCCCATTCTGCTGCTCGCCCATCTGGACGTGGTGCAGGCCCTCCGCAGCGACTGGCCGCGCGATCCGTTCACGCTGATCGAAGAAGACGGGTGGTTTTTCGGACGCGGGGTCTCGGACGACAAATCCATGGCCTCGATGTTCGTGGCCAATCTGCTGCGATACAAGCGCGAGGGCTGGGTGCCGGAGCGCGATCTCATTCTCGCGCTCACGGCCGATGAAGAGGGCGGCAGTCAGAATGGCGTGAGCTGGCTCATCGCCAATCACCGGGCGCTGATCGACGCCGAATATGCCATCAATGAAGGCGGCGGCGGCACGCTCAAGGACGACAAGCCGCAGTTCCATTCCATTCAGGCCGCCGAGAAGGTGTATGAAGACTTCACCTTCACGGTGCACAACACCGGCGGGCATTCCAGCGTGCCGCGCCGCGACAATGCCATCTATTCGCTGGCGCAGGCCCTGTTGCGCGTGCAGCAACACACCTTCCCCGTCGAGCTCAACGACATCACGCGCCCATTCTTCGAACAGACCGCCAAGGTGGAAATGCCGACCCTGGCGGCGGCCATGCGGGCCATCGTGACCAACCCCGGGGACACGGCGGCCGCGCGCATCATCTCCACCGATCCGCGGTACGCGAGCATGCTGCGCACCACCTGTGTGGCAACCATGCTGCACGGCGGACATGCGCCCAATGCCCTGCCACAAACGGTGACGGCCAACGTGAACTGCCGCATCGCGCCGACCAGCAAGGCCTCGCAGGTCCGTGCCACGCTCGAGCGGGTCGTGAACGACACCAGCGTCTCCATTTCGGGGTCGCGCGCCGATCGCAGCGACGGCGCGCCGGTGCCGGTGAACGCCACGCTGCTCAGGATCACCGAGCAGCTGACCACGCAGATGTTCGGCGACATTCCGGTGATTCCCACCATGAGCACCGGCGCCACGGACGGCTATCGCCTGCGCAACGCCGGCATTCCGACCTTCGGGGTGAGCGGCATCTTCTCGGCGCCCGGCGAGACCAACGCCCACGGCCGCAACGAAAAGCTGCGGGTCAAGAGCTACTACGATGGCCTCGCGTTCCTCTACGAACTGGTCAAGCGGGTGGCCGGGCCCGGCACTCCGGTCAGCTGACCGGAGCCCAGCCTCACACCTTCATCCCGGGCTCACTGTCGATCACGGCGCGGGCGATGTCGACCATGCGCACACTGCGATCCTGACTGCTGCGCTGCATGATGCGGTAGGCTTCCTGTTCGCTGCTGCCGGTGCGGCGCATGAGAATGCCCTTGGCGCGTTCGATGAGCTTGCGGGCCTCGAGCTGCTGCTTGGCTTCGGCCGCCTCGCGCCGCGCCTCGATGAGCTCACGCGCGCGCGTGACCGCCATGCGCAGCGTGGCATCGAGCGTGGTGGGCGGTGTGGGCTTGGGCAGGAGGGCCACGGCCGTGCTGCGCAGCACGTCGGCCGTGGACAGTGTCAACGACAAGTCGCCGGTGATGAGCACCACCGCCGTTCCCGGCAGCGCGTTGGCGATTTCCTCCGCCGCCTGCACGCCGCTGGCTCCCGGCATGTGCATGTCCAGCAGCACCGCGTCGGGCGTGAACTGCTGCGCCTTCTCAATGGCGGCGGTGCCGCTCTCGACCTCCGCTACCACCATGTGCCCGAGCGCCCCCAAGAGGTCCACCAGGGTGGAGCGTTCAAGCGCGTTGTCTTCTGCAACCAGTACGCGGATGGTCGTGGGCAAATCGGACATGGGTTACGTCTCGGAGGATGTATCGCGACGGAGGGGTGCAGCAATGTGCGACTTGAGTTCGGCCGCTCGCAACGGTTTGCGCAAAACGAATTCCACCGCCTGGGCTTCCGACGTGCCAACCTGGGGCTCCCAGCCGGTGATCACGCCCACCCGCAGGTCCGGGAATCGGGCCCGCGCCGTCTTCACCAGCGACCAGCCACTGCCGTCCGGCAGACCCACGTCGGTGAGCAGCAGGTCAAAGGGTGGGCCAGCGGCCTCGAGCGCAGCTTCTCCCTCGCGGACACTGGCCGCGACCGTCACCGCATGGCCATCGGCCTCGAGAATGCGGCGAAGGAAGTCCCGCCCATCATCATGGTCCTCCACCACCAGAATGCGCTGAGGCTGGGTGGGCAGCAACGGCTGACTGGGAGTGGGACGGCCGTTCCGCTCCCGCCAGCGCGGGAATCGCAGCAGGACCTCGGTGCCACGCTCGGGGACGGATGTGATGGCCGCCGAACCCCGATGCCGGCGCGCGATGCCATACACCTCGGCCAGGCCGAGTCCGGTACCGCCGGCCCCCTTGGTACTGAAGAACGGGTCGAAGGCCCGTTCCCGGACTTCCTCGGTCATGCCCACACCGGTGTCGCGCACCGCTATACAGACCTCGTTGCCCTCGACGGCCGTACGCAGGGTAAGTGTTCCGCCCTTCGGCATGGCGTCGATGGCGTTCTGTACCAGGTTGAGCAACGCCTCGCGGATCTCACCCGGCAGGCCTCGCATGTGCACATCGGCACCGAGCTGACGCTCCACCCGCACCTCCTGCGCTTCACTGCTGCGGCGCAGGCGCATGGGTTCGGTGAGATCCACCACCTCGTCGGCCAGTGCGGAGAGGTCGATGACCTCATCACCACCCACGTGCACCGGCTCCTGCCGGATGAAGCGCCCCACGCGTGACGCGGTGGCCGCGCCAATCTCCGCCGCCTTGCGAATGCGATCCGCGTAGTCGCGCACCGCCTCCGGTGACTCGGCATGATGCCGCAGCAGATACGCGGCGGCCATGATGGGATTGAGCGCGTTGTTGACATCATGCATGACACCGGCGGCAAGCTGACCGAGCGCCGCCAGACGCCGCTCACGCACCTGCTCCTCCTGCGAGGCGAGCAGGGCCCGTGACCTCTCCTCAACCAGGCGCTCGATGGAGTCAGTGGCAGACGCGGCCCGCGCCTGCAACGCGGCCGCCTCACCCGCCTGCTCCTGCACGCGAAGCTCCAGTCGCACGAGTTCGGTGACGTCCCACTCGACCACCACCACGCCGCTGACGCGTCCATCGGCATCGCGCATGGGGGCGGCATGCGCCTCCACCACACGCCGCCCCTCCGGCCGGCGCACCTCGATGCGCTGCCCATGGATGACCTGCCCGCCAAGCGCCCGCATGGCCGGGGTTTCCAGCCACTCGATGGGTTGGTGCCGCAGCGGGTCGTGCGGGGCCTCCTGCTCCCAGCGTCGACGCAGGGTCTCCGACTCGTCGTCCCGGTGCTGGGACCGGGGTTCAGCGTCCAGACTGCTGCGCAGCTGCCCGCTCGCGTCAGCAACCAGCACCGTGGCCGGCAACGCCGCCCACAAGGTCCGGTACTCTCGACGCAACGCCTGCAATGCCTCATCGCGAGCCCGCTCGGCGGTGGTATCCGTCGCGGAAACGAGGACGGCCTCTCCGACGGGCACGATACGGCAGCGATAGCGTCGCTCGCCCGGCCCGTCGACATCGAGGTCGCTCGCACTCACGTCGCCCGCCGCCACCTGCTGCACGGCTTCGACGAGTGTCGGACCCAAGCCGAACAGCAGGACCCGCCAGGACTGTCGTTCGATCGGCGCCTGCGCGTCCCAGACAAAGGCCTCGCGCCCCGATCGATTGATCCCGCGCGCAAAGCCGTCGCGCCCGCAGAGCAGCGCGGGCATGGGCAGCGCTTCGAGCCAGACAGCTGGCTGATCGGTCATCGAGTCCGGTGAATGGCCACAGAGAGGGGCGGAGCGGCGGGCCAGCGAATAACGCGCCGGCGGCGAATCTAGCCCAAGATGATCCGACTGTCGAATGGACTGCGGCGCGCCCGGGCCGGTGGATTGAGGCCACCCCACCCCTCGTGCCCGCAGTGTAGCTTATTGCGATGTCTCGCTTTCAGACGACCCTTCTTCGTGTGCTCGGCGTGCAGCTCGTGGCGCTCGTGCTGCTGTGGCTGCTTCAGTCCCGCTACGCGAGCTGAGCCCACCATGCATTGGATCAACTGGCTGATCGTGGCCGTGTACCTGCTGATCGTGATCGGTGACGGCCTCCGCCGAACCCGCGGCACGAAGGATATCGAAGGCTATTTCCTGGCTGGACGCAGTCTGCCCTGGTGGGCCGTCGGACTCAGTGTGATGGCCACGCAGCTCTCGGCCATCACTCTCATTGGCACCACCGGACAGGGCGCGACCGATGGACTGCGCTTCGTGCAGTTCTACTTCGGTCTGCCCATTGCCATGGTGCTGCTGGGCGTGACGCTGGTGCCGTTTCTGCACGGCGCCAAGGTCTACACCGCTTACGAGTATCTCGAGCGGCGCTTCGACGCCAAGACACGCTCCCTCACCAGTCTGCTGTTTCTTCTCTCGCGCGGCATGTCGGCGGGCACCATCATTGCCGCCCCGGGAGTGGTGCTGTCGGCCATCTTCGGCTGGGACCTCACCTGGTGTGTAATTCTCATTGGCGTGCCCACGGTGCTCTACACCGTGCTTGGCGGCGTGGAGGCCGTGGCCTGGGCCGACGTGAAGCAGATGGTCATCATCGTGACGGCCCTGTTGGCCATCGTCGTGGTGCTGGTCATGCGCCTGCCCGTGCCGCTCGATGATGCCCTGCGCGTGGCCGGCGGCACGGGGCGCCTCAAGGTGTTCGACTTCTCCTTCTCCTTGACGGAGACCTACACGTTCTGGTCTGGCATTCTCGGCGGCACCTTCCTCATGCTGTCGTACTTCGGCACCGACCAGAGTCAGGTGCAGCGTTATCTCGCCGCGCGCTCGGTGGACGAGGCCCGCGAATCGCTGCTCATGAGCGCGTACTGGAAGATCCCCTTGCAGGCCCTCATCCTGCTCATTGGTGTGCTGGTGTTCCTGTTCTACACCTTCTCGCCGGGGCCCATGCTGTACAATCCGCGGCACGACGCGATGCTGCGTGAGAAGCAGCCGGCCGTGTACGCGGAACTCGAGTCGCGCTTCGCGGCCGCCACAGCCGGCCGTCTGCAGGCAGCGCAGGATGCCTCCACCGTGGGTGGTACCGCGCCGGTCAAGGCATTTGCCGAACTCGATCAGCAGGTCAATGCGGTGCGCAAGGACGCACTCGACGCCGCCGGTGCGGCCACGGGAGAAAATCCGCGCGACGTGAACTACATCATTCCCCGTCTCGTGCTCGACCATCTGCCGCTGGGCTTTGCCGGCGTGTTTCTCGCGGCCGTACTGGCCGCGGCCATGTCCAGCATTGCGGCCGAGCTCAATTCACTGGCCACGGCCAGCGTGGTGGACTTCTATCAGCGCTGGTACAAGCCCGAGGCCAGCGACGCCCACCTGCTGCGCGCCGGCCGCGTGGCCACGGCTTTGTGGGGTGTGTTTGCGATGGTCGTGGCCGGCTATGCCGCCACGCTCGGTTCGCTCATTGAAGTGGTGAATCGCTTCGGCTCGTTCTTCTACGGTTCCATTCTGGGCGTCTTCCTGCTGGCCATGGTGAAGCGATCAAACGCGCTGGGCGCCTTCGTGGGGCTCCTGGCCGGTATGAGCGCCGTCGCGGCGGTGTCCTTCGGCGCGCCGCAGGTGAGCTTCCTCTGGCACAACGTGATTGGCGCAGTGGTCGTGTTCGTGGTGGGGCTCGTACTCAGCGCCGGCCGTGCGCCGGCGCAAGCAGACAACTGACTACCACGGATGGCAGGGACAACAAAGGAAACCACAGGATAGGTGATAGCGAGCCTCCTGTGGGCGTGCGGGAGCCATGAACGGAGTGTGATGATGAGTGGAATTCGAAGCGTCCGGCGAGGGCTGTCGGTGATGGTGGCACACATGCTTTTGCTGGTGTCACCTTCGACGCTGTGGGCGCAAGCTGGTGAACGGGCTACGGCGCTGACGGCGCCTGACTCGCTCCGGGTGCTGGAGGCTGCGAAGGCCCAGGTGTTGTCGTTCATTGATGCGTGGCGCGACACCTGGACCATGCGAGATTCGGCACTTGGCCCCAACGCTGCAGAGCCGCGCGTCGATCGCCCGCGCCCCTCGTCGTTTATTGGCTTCGCACTCAATACGTCGTACAACCGTTGCCTGAGCGGCGATCTCCCGTGGCATCATTTGGGAGCGCTGGCTCCCGTGGCAACACGAATCGTCGGTGCGAGCAGCACTCGGGGCTACTGCCCCGGATGGACCTTCTACTCGCAGGCAGAGCCCGACGCGCACCGTGTCATCGATTCGCTGCTCGGCCCGGTGCGTATGGACGCGGTGCGGCGTGCGCGCCTGCAGCTGCTCGCGCAGCTCGATGAGGCAGCGCGCCAGCTCCCGGGGGATGACTGGATTGCGGGGCAGCGCGTGCGGTTTCTGGTGGATCAGGCCGACTACGCGGCCGCACAGCAGGTGGCCACCACCTGCCGCGGCAGCTGGTGGTGGTGCACCATGTTGCGGGGACTCACCAATGCGTCTGCTGGCGACCACAAGAGCGCCATGGCCGCCTTTGTTGCCGTACGCTCAGCACTCGATTCGACGTCGCGCTGCGCGCTGGAGGACCTCAGTCCGCTGATTGATCCGGCGTATGTGGGGGCGTATCGCGCGCTCCCCTGTACGGCGCGTTTTGGGTTCAACACCAATTTCTGGTGGTTGGCCAATCCGCTCTGGAGCGACAGTGTCAATGTTCGAGAAGTCGAGCACTATCGCCGTCGGACGGAGCTGCTGTTCCGCGGCGCCCTGCCTCGCGATGAAATCTTTCATTACACCGCAGATCGTGGTGGTGATGCGGTCCAGCAGTTGGCCATTCGGTACGGGTGGCCAGCGTGGGTGGTCTACCCGGCTGTGGTGCAACGAGCCAACGATGAAATGCTCAAGGAGAAGGGCGAACCACCCAGTCGGCCGTACGCGATGCTGGAGTATCAGCGTTCACGCACGCACGTGGCGCCCTCGTGGGGAAGTGTGCGCAGTCTCGACAGTGCTCATGCCGAATCGTGGGTGCTGCACGAACCGGACACCACTTCACATGGACTGCGCGGTGACGCGAAGTGGGCGTGGGAGCGCGCGCATCGGTTTCTCAGACTCAACCTTCCGCCAGAGAAGCTGCACTCCGTCCGCCGCAACTCCATCATCTGGTGGCCACAGGAGCACTTTGAGCCGGCGCGGCCGTTGGTGCAGCTCCACGAGCCACAGGTTGCACTACTCCGCCGCACCGCGGGCGTACACGTGGCCGTGGCCATGCACGCCCGGTCCCCACTCAGCTACGAGGACGCACAGTACGGATACCGACCGCATCGTAGCGTGCAGGCCGATTCGATGCTCACAGGAACGGTGTTCCTCGGATTCTCGCCGGACTCGCTGTTCCGTGTCGCCGACACGACGCTGCGCAGCGGGGGCGCCATGGTGCTTCGCGGCACACTCGGCCTGACCCACCAGACCGCGCAGACTGCCGTGCTCGGTGCAGAGTTGCGCAGTAGGCTGCCGTCCGGCGGTGATGCACGCACACGATTTGCCGTCACCGTACCACCCGGACTGCAGGCGCTCGCTACCGACTCGGTGGCCATCAGCGCGCCCGTGCTGCTCTTTGACAACGCTGGCGCGTCCAATCATCTCGATTCGCTGCTGAATGGCATGCGGCCGGAAGCAGAGGTGTCCGAAGGCGATCGCCTGCGCCTCTATTGGGAATCCTATGGCCTCTTGCCGACGGACACCGTGCAGTACACGCTCCAGTTGACACGCACCGACGCGCCAGGACGTGCGCGCCGACTGGGCATGGCGCTCGGTGTCGCAAACGATACGCGTGGCAGCCTGCGTGTAGAATGGACGGAGCCAAGCCCCGATCGACAGTACGTGCTCATCGGTCCGCGCGCCTTTGGCCGCACCATAAGTCTCGATCTATCCAATCAGGCACCGGGCACCTACAACGTCGAAATTCGATTCCGCACCCCGGACGGACGGACCGCGAGTGCAGGCACGTCGCTCATCTTGAAGGTGCGGGGGGAGAAGGAGTAGGCACTTGATCGGGACGCCGCCGCGATCAACGATCCAGAATGGTGAACAGCAGCGGCTCACTCACGGCACGTGCACTCCGGGCTAGCACTTCGACTGTCAAGGCATAGTCACCCGGCTCAAGCTCCCGAAGGTCCACCTTGACACTTCGAGGGAGGATTGGCACCCGTTGCGTGTTGCTATTGGGACGATCCTGATCACGCCAGGCGATAGCCAAACTACTCAGGCTCTCTGTGCGGAGGCGTGCTGCCGTCACCACGCGTTCCAGCAGAGAGGGATTCGATCGCCGAGAGATCGCCACCGTAAAGGTCACCGAATCACCAACTGGGATTCCATATGATTCCCAGAATACCCCCAGCGACGAGCTTTTGGGGACACTCGTGGATGGAAGCAGTCGCGGCAGCATCGCGTGCACATCAGAGGGAGTGGTGCCTTCGACGGCAGCAAAGAGCGCGGGCTTGGAGAGAGCAATGCCACCCTCAGGAGTTTCTGCCAGCGTCGGAGGCGGCTCAACTCCACGGCGGAGTCGGACAAAGGAACCGGCCAGGCTGGCCACAGCGGCCTCAACTCCGACGATAGTCGGTTTAGCTGCGATATAGCCGGAGACCACAACATGACCAGCAGAAGTAAAGTTGGCGCTGCCCACCACTGTGGTTGATCCAGGAACCGATGACGAGAGGAGCAGCGCGGAGACGGCCTCGCCTTTCAGCCGGTCCTGTACCTGCGGCCCCGCTGACTCGCTCATAGTCGCAATGGCCAGCAGCACGTCCGCGTCGCGCCGGAACATCGCCAGTTGATGCACATCGAGCGGTGCAATGTTGGCATGGAACGGCATATGCTCAAATGGCCACCAAACTGGACCGGCTTGGCTGTGTTCATGTAACCTGCCCGCCGGCGGACGGAGTATCCACGCGTTGGAGTGCCCGCCGAACGGGTCCAGAACAGCCGAGAAGTCCGGACTGAAGGCAAAGCGGCGAGGGGAGTATTCTGCCGTACTATAGGGACCAAGTGCGCGGCGCAGATACTGACTATGACCATCCTCGTGGCGTTGTCCCACCCACACCGCGGCGGATGGCCAACCATAACGCAGGACCATCTCAACAACGGCATCGCCACCGTTGTTTGGCTCCCAGCGGTAGCGCTCGTCGCGGGCCAGACCGGCGCGCAACAGAAGGTGGGTGCGACGGGCGTAGTGTTCAGACCTTCGCTCATTCACCGGGGTGTGCAACAATGGATCAGCGAGCCACCAGTAGATTGTAGACAGGGAGTCACGCTGTGGACAGGTTGCGGACCGGTAGTGCTGACGGGGGGAGCTGTCCACTGGATCTGGCAGTAACGCACTGATATCGGTCCATGCACAGCGCGCTTCACCTTGCAGCGAGACGACCGCTGCGACGAAGAGCGAGTCCGATAGCGCCCAGGCGCGTCGGCGAGTGGCAACGAGGCCTCGGTACGCATCACAAAAGAACTCGGCTAGGCAGGTCGCTAGAATACTGTCGGCGTCGTGCAGCAGGCCCTGATCAATGCGAAAGCGAACGCGCTGACCAAGGAGCCAGAGATCACGCGCCGAGTGCGGCTGCAGCGAGTCCAACTCGGCAATGAGCCGTAGCCTTGCCTCACGGATTCGTGTTCGATCAGACGACGATATGGCCGCATCAATATCCTCGGCTTCATCCTGCGGACGCGGCAGCTCTCCCAACTGCCAACTGGGACACTTGGCGAAACTACCCTGCTGACTTAGCACACCGCGGTAGGCCGGATTGAAGGTAAAGCGTGGTGTCAGATTGAATTCAGTGGCCATGAGGCTTCGGTCGCGGGACGCATGACAGTGGCCGAACTGTACACGTATCGATCCCACACCACGGGTCCGACTGTGAGACCATTCGTCCGCATCTCGTACGAGCCAATGCTTGCGCCAAAGGTCGAGGAACTCCATCACGCGTCGCTCCGCAAGAGCCCGCACCGAAACAGAATCGCCATGGCTTCGTGAAACAATGGCGGAGCGATTGCCCTCGGCGGCATGGGCAACGCCCGATCCGGTGACGGCTATTGAACTCCATAGGAACAAGGCACGAAGGCTCGCTTTCAAGGCATTCTCCAAAAGGAATAGCGGACTGCAAGCTTATCCGGTGGTTTTCATGGAAAGTCCGAGTCTACCGCAATCATACCCTCCGCAGGCAACACTGCAAGCCAAAGAAAAAACCACAGGATGAAGTCATAGAGTCTTCTTCCTGTGGTTTCTTTTGTTGTCCGTGCTATCCGCGATAATCAGTAGAGCACGCCGACTACATTCTGGGCGCCACCGGCGTCGGCACAGCGTTCACCAGATTGGCCAGGATGCGCGCCCCACCGGGCACTCCGGCCGCCCACTGCCGGAACAGCGCGAGCGTCACGTACACATAGCGGCCCTTGCCCAGTGACGTGACCAGCAGGCCACCGTCGTTGGCTGGCTCGTCGGGATCGTTCATGCGCAGCAGCGGCGTATAGCGCCGGTCAATGACACTCGGCATGTACGTGGCCCGCTCCTGCACCCAGCCCGTCCAGTCGGCAGGCCCGATCCTGTTGGGCGTGGTGAGCAGCGGGTGTGTGGGCTGCAGCAGCGTGACCGGCGCCTGCTCCATGGTCACACGCGCCGCACGCGGCGCCCACTGCAGAGGATACGGCGTGATGCCGGGCAGCGCATTCATGTTCTGCGCGCCGTATTGCACCACCAGCGTGCCACCGGCGCGCGCGAAGTCCAGAAGCCGTGGGTTCTGCTTCACCAGCACCTCACTGGCCTCGTAGGCGCGTGGTCCCACCACAATGGCCGTGAATCGCGACAGGTTGGTGCTCGCGAGCAGTGCCGGCTCGATGACTTCCACCGGAATGTCGAGCTGCTGCAGCGCCTCGTAGCCCGTATCCCCCACGCCCTTGATGTAACCCACCCGCGCCCGCGCCGGGATGCGCACGTTCACCGCCGACAGGTACATGCCCGATCCGCCGTACAGCCGCATGGGTGCGATGTGATCGTACTGAATCAGATACGACGAATTCGTGCTCATGGCGCCGTCGTGAATGGCCATGGCCACCAGTTGCTGCTGCCCCTCCTTCACCGTGCCGCGGACGCGGAACCACACAATCTCCACGCCATTGGCGGGCAGCACACGCTCGCGCTCCACCGAATCGGCCTTGAGCCCTTCCGGCAGTTCCAGACGCACCAGCACCTTGGCCTCGTGCGGATACGCGCTCTGAATGCGCACCGGCACCATGCGCTCCACCGGTACACCGGCGCGCATGTACTCCATGGAGTTGGCCAGATTGACCGTGATGCCGGGCACGGCCGACACCGGTTGCTGCTGATCACCCTTCACCGGATCGGCCCAGCGATAGACCACGGGGGCAGTGATGGTCAGGTTCTGACCGGCAATCAGCAACGACGCCTGCACGCGCGTGGCCCGCTCATTCTGCTGCTGCACCTCATCACGGGCATCAATGGGCGCCTGAAACCAGTCCATGCCCTTGCGACCGTAGACCCGCCACCATGGGGAATCGGAGGCAAACGCCGCCGCCCAGAGAGAGGCGGTGAATGTGCTGTCCGGCGCCAGCACTCCACCGCTCCGCACAAAGGCAGACGGCATGCCCAGTCCCACCACGCTGGTGAAGTTCACCTGCACGGGCACACGCCCACGATTGAACAGGCGCACCGTGACGGGCAGCGAATCATTGACCTCCACCTTCACCGCCTCCCGCACCGGGAGCGTGGATTGCGTGGCGGTGGCCTCGAGTGCCACACCCGCCGCCAGCGCCAGTGCCTCCTCTGCGCGCGCCACCGTGGTGGAGAGCGCGTCCCACACTGCAGGTGGGGCTTCCTGCGCCGTGCGGGGCCCAAGCCGCGACGGGCGGCCGGGCTGCGATGTGATCAGCAAGGGCACACCACGCCCGCTGGCATTGCGAACCGCGCGCCACTGCCGCAGTACGTCAGCCAAGGGCTCCACGATCGTCGACGGATCCTGCGCGCGATACGCCGCACGAACGGCCGCCGTGCCGGCGAGCGCCGAGTCGAGCACTGGCTGCACGGCCGCGGGAAGCTGCGTCCGCAGCATCGCCCAGGTGGTGTCCACGCCATCAAACAGCGAGCGCTCACTGCGCACGTCGTCCGGCCCAACACGCGAGGCTTCACGCGAGAGATAGGCGTACATCACACCTTTGCGTTGCAGCACGCCGAAGCCCTGACTCTTGTGCTGCGAACGGCTCTCGGCCGACACCTCGTAGTAGCTGCGGCCAAGCAACGGATCGTATTCGCCGGTGTTGATGCGCAGGGTGGCGCTGTCCGGCACCTGACGCGCACTCCGGTAGAACTTGGACGGCGTCCAGGGCAGACCGAATTCCTGCACGGGAAAGCGAACCGTGTCACCCGCCAGCTCGTAGGCCTCGCGCGCCAGCAGCCCGGACACCTGATGATGTCCGTGTCCGTCGCGTGGCGTGCCGCTGAAGAAGGCCACGATGACATGCGGACGGAACGCGCGCACCACACGCACCACATCGCCAAGAATCGAATCCTTGGGCCAGTGTTCGTAGGTTTCTTCGGCGTTCTTGCTGAAACCGAAGTCATAGGCGCGCGTGAAGTACTGCCGCCCGCCATCAATACGCCGCGCTGAAAGCAGTTCCTGGGTGCGAATGGCGCCCAACGCCTCGCCCAGTTCATTGCCGATGAGATTCTGCCCACCGTCGCCGCGCGTGAGACTGAGGTAGGCCGTTTCCACATGCCGACCGCGCGCCAGCCAGGCGATAACCGGCGTGTCCTCGTCATCTGGGTGGGCTGCGACCGTGAGCACGCGACCGGTGGTGCCGATACCCGCCAGCACAGAACCCAGCGCGGCCGCACCACGCTCAGTGGTCGCCTGGGCCGCAAGTCGAACGGGGAGCGCCGAAACGACGAGCGCCGCGGCAACAGCCGCGGCGCTCACCACTTTCAGCAGGCCCCGGTGCGCCACGTCTCGCGTGGTGACAACCGTGCCATGGCGCATCAGCCCTGCGCCCCCGCCAGCGAGGCGCCGGAGGCTGGCACCTCGCCTGTGTCCATCACCGTGGCAATGATGCGCGCCTGCTCGGTCTGGTGCGCATCGGCGAAGCCCTCGGCCGGGCTCGCCCGCTCGGGGCGTCCCACGTAGCGCACACCAACCGCCGCGCCCGCCGAGACGCGCAGACGCGGCTGCACGTAGGTCCATGCGCCCTGGTTCTTGGGCTCTTCCTGCGCCCACACCACCTGCTCGATGGCCGGGTACAGGTCCATGATGCGCTGGATCTCGTCGTGCGGCCAGGGATACAGCTCTTCCACGCGCACGAGCGCCACCGCCGGATTGCGCGACGGCGCAAGCGCGAGATCGTAGTACACCTTGCCCGTGCAGAACACGATGCGACGCACTTCATCGCGGCGCTGCGAGGCAATGGGGTCGTCGATGACCGGCTGGAATCCGCCCTGCACCAGGTCCTCGAGCCGCGAGGCCGCCTGCGGCAGACGCAGCAGGCTCTTGGGCTGCATGCAGATGAGCGGACGCCGCGCCTTGCGCAGCGCCTGACGACGCAGGAGGTGGAAGTACTGGGCCGGTGTGCTGCAGTAGGCCACCGTCATGTTGCCCTCGGCGCAGAGCTGCAGGAAGCGCTCCAGACGCGCGCTCGAGTGCTCGGGGCCCTGCCCTTCGTAGCCATGCGGCAGCAGCATGACCAGCCCGCTGTCCTGGCCCCACTTGGCGCGGTCCGCCACGATGAACTGGTCGATGATGGGCTGCGCCACGTTCACGAAGTCACCGAACTGCGCTTCCCACAGCGTCAGCGTATCGGTGGCCACCACACTGTAGCCGTACTCGAAGGCCAGGATGGCCGTTTCGCTGAGCGCCGAGTTGTAGACCTCGAAGCTGCCACGCGCACCCGGCAGATTGGCCAGCGGCGCGTACTTGCGGCCGGTGTTCGCGTCGTTGAGCACCGAGTGACGATGCGAGAACGTGCCACGCTCCGCATCCTGACCGGTGAGGCGCACCGACATGCCGTCGAGCAGCAGCGAGCCGAAGGCCAGGGCCTCGGCGTGGCCCCACTCGATGCCCCCCTGCTCACCCATGGCCTCACGACGACGCTCGAGCTGCTTGGCGAGTCGCGGATTCGGGGTGAGATCCTGCGGCCACTGCAGCAGCGATTCGTTGATGAACTGCAGACGTTCAGCCGGCACCACGGTGCTCACCGGGCGCGGCGTCGGAGCGCCTTCCGCCGGCCAGGGTGCGTGCTTCTCGCTGCCAAGCAGCGACTGCTTGAAGCGCGCATGAATGTCCGCGTAGCGCTGCGCCACGTCCTTCTCCACGGCCGCCGCTTCGTCCGCCGTGAGCACACCCTCGCTCACAATGCGCTTGGCCCAGACCTGTGGCACCGTGGGGTGCTGACGAATGGCCGCCGTGCGCGTGGGCTGCGTGTACATGGGCTCGTCGCCCTCGTTGTGCCCGTGACGACGGTAACCCACGAGGTCGATGAGTACGTCCTTCTTGAAGGCCGCGCGATACGCGCAGGCCAGACGCATGGCCTGGATGCAGGCTTCCGCGTCGTCGGCATTGACGTGGAAGATCGGCATCTCGAAGCCCTTGGCGAGATCCGAGGCGTAGTACGTGGAACGCGCGTCCGACGGATCGGTGGTGAAGCCCACCTGATTGTTCACGATGATGTGAATCGTGCCGCCGGTGCGATAAGCGTTGAGGTGCGAGATGTTGAGCGTCTCGGCCACAATGCCTTCACCGGGGAAGGCCGCGTCACCGTGAATGGCGACGGGCACCACACGATGCTCGTCACGCGTTCCCGGATGCGCCGCGTCGCGCTGCAGAGCGCGCACCACGCCTTCCACGACGGGATTCACCACTTCGAGATGCGACGGGTTGGGCACGAGACGCAGCTTGACCTCACGGCCTTCCACGCTGCGCACGCCGTTGTAGCCCATGTGGTACTTCACGTCGCCGGTGCCGCTCTCAATGGCCGCGTCGTGATGTCCCTCGAACTCGGCAAAGAGCGCCTCGAAGGGCTTGCCCATCACGTTGGTGAGCACGTTGAGACGGCCGCGATGCGCCATGCCAATCACGATCTCATCTGCGCCCTCACGCCCCAGCGCATCCACCATGGCGTCGAGCATGGGAATGAGCGTGTCCGTGCCCTCGACGGAGAAGCGCTTGTAGCCCTGATAGGCGCGGCCGAGGAAGCGCTCGAGGCCGTCGACTTCATTGAGGCGACGCAGCACCTGCTTCTTCTCGTCCACCGTGAGCGGGCGCGTGAGGATGCCATCACGGAAGGCGCGACGGAACCAGTTGCGCTCTTCGTTGACCTCGAGGTGCCAGACCTCGTAGCCGATGCGGTTCTGGTAGACCGCGCGCTTGCGATCGATGACGTCCTTGGCGGTGGCGAAGCGCTCGTCCCCAAGAGCCGCACCCGGGATCCGCGCCAGGTCGGCTTCGGTGAGGCCGTGGAATTCCGGGGTCAGCTCATCGGCGCCAGCCGGCGGCGTGCCAAGCGGGTCGAGCTGCACGGCGTAGTGCCCGAACATGCGGATGGCCTGCTGCAGCGAGGCGGCAGCCGCCACCTTGGCCAGCAGGGACACGTCGGTGCCGGCGGTCACGCCGGGGGCGGGTGCCGCAGCGGTCCCGAAGAGGGACTCGGCGATGCGGAAATACTGGCGCCACGTCTCGTCGACGCTCGAGGGGTCGCGGCGGTACCGCTCGAACTGCTCGGCAAAGATGCCGTCGTTGAAAACGCTCGTGATGGCTGGCATAACCATGAAATCTAGTGAGGGGCTGTCCGGAAACCGGAGCTTTCACGCCGGCAAATGGCATCACGCCGGTTACTCTTATCGCACACATACACCTACCGAACAAACACCAAACAGATTATCACGGATTCCACGGAAACAAAGGACAACAACAGGAAAAACTCAGGCACCAACTGTTTGATCCGTGCTGTTTCCGCGACATCCGTGTCATCCGCGACAAGGCTTTTCCTGTAGTTGTCCATTGTTTCCGTGGAATCCGTGATAATCAGTTGCCTGGCGGCATGGGCAGCACGAGCGTGAACACCGACCCCTCGCCCGGTCGCGACACGACTTCGATGCGGCCGCCGAGCATGCCGGCCAGACGGCGTGAGATGTAGAGGCCCAGGCCGGTGCCGCGATGCCGGCGCGACTGCACGTCGGCCAGCTGGGAGAACGGCCGGAAGAGTCGTGACAGGTCGGCCGCCGCGATGCCGATGCCCGTGTCCTTGACCGCCAGCCGCACCGTGGGCTGCGCACTGCCCAGTGTGGCCGAACCTCGCGAGGCCTTGATCTGCACCCCGCCGTGCTCGGTGAACTTGATGGCGTTCTGGCAGAGGTTGAGCAGGATCTGCCGCACACGGGCTTCGTCGGTGTGCAGCTGCGGCAGCGATGCTTCGATGTCGAAGTCGAGATCGAGTCCCTTTTCGCGCGCCAGCGGCTCGAGAAATGGATGCAGTGAGTCGAACAGCTCGGGCAACCGCACCGGCCCCTCGCGCAGCGACACGCGATCGGCCTCGAGCGAGGCGTAGGTGAGAATGTCCTCGATGAGTGCACCGAGATGCCGGCCCACGGTGCGCAGACGCACCACGACATCACGCTGCTCGTCGCTGAGCGGACCGAGAATCTGGTCCTCCAGCAGTTCGCTGTAGCCCTCGAGCGCGGCAAGCGGTGTGCGCAATTCGTGGGAGAGCGTGGCCAGCAGACTGGTTTTGGCGGCGTCGGCCGACTGTGCATCCTCGAGCAGCCGGGCCTTCCAGAGCGCCAGCGCCGCCAGATCGGCCAGCACGCCGAGCCGTTCCTCGTCCTGCGCGTCGAACACCGGATGCCCGATATCACGCACCACCGACAGCACGCCAAAGAGCTGCTGATTGGCCAGCAGGGGAATGAGCATGATGGGCCCCACGCCAAGCGAGGGCAGCAGCGCCGCGAAGAAGGGCGTGGAGGAGGCCGGCGATTCGAGCGCGAGCGTGCGGTGTTCGGCCGCGACACGTCCCGTGAAGGTGCCGGCCAGCGGGAAGCTCATGCCCATCAGCGCCAGGGCACGACCCGACGTGGCGACGTAGAGTCCGCTGTCGGCATGAATCTGCGCCACGGCGGCTCCGCTGGCGCTGCCCTGCACCATGCTGAGATCGCAGAGTGTGCTCAGCACACTGGCCGCACTCGTTTCCGCCGCCAGCGCCCGCGCCACCTCACGCAGTGTGTGCAGCTCTTCCGTCTTGCGATAGTCGGAGTAGAGCAGGTCGTCGGGCAGGGCCGGTTGGTCGGCCGAATCGCGGGAGTGGGGCATGATGTAAGCTTGCACCGCTCTTGCGCACTTTCCAATCGGCCCGCAGTTTCGGGGCGCTCCTCACCGATGCCCGGTGATGAATGGTATCAAGACTTTTCTGTTCTCTCCCATGACGTTCACTGCATTTGCACGGGGCACGTACGCCCTGTTGTGCCCGGTCATTGGCATGTTGCTGATGGCCACCGGCCTCCACGCCCAGGTTGCCGCTGATGTCATCCGGGGGCGGGTCACCAGCAGCGAGGGGCAGCCCATCGTGGGCGTGCGTGTCACGGCGGTGTCCTACTTTGGCGGCATCACCAAGGAGACCCGGACCAACCGCGACGGCCGCTACTCGCTCACCTATCCCAACGGCGAAGGCGACTACTGGATATCCTTTGCCGCCATCGGTTACACGGCGCAGCGCATCCAGGTGCGTCGCAACGCAGACGAGGAGGTGCTGGTGGCCGACATCAAACTGTCGGCCGCGCAAATGCTGCAGACCGTGACGACCACGGCCAACGCCGCACGCACTCCGCCTCCACGCTCGGAGAACACGTTCCAGTCCGACATCTCCGGCGCCGACCGCTTTCTTGGCACGCAGGGCTTGTCGCCCGATCAGGCCGGCAATCTGGCCGCCATGGCGGCAGGCACTCCGGGGGTGCAGCTCATTCCCGGTGTGGACGGCAATCCCGACCGCTTCTCCATGTTCGGGCTCGACCCGAACCAGAACAACGCCACCCTCAACGGCCAGCAGTCGGGTTTGTCGAACCTGCCGCGCGATGCCGCCGTGAATACGCAGCTGCGCGCCGGATACGACGTGGCCAACGGTGGTTTCAGCGGCGGACAAATCGCCGTCACCACTCAATCCGGCACCAACTACATCGCGCGCAACCTGAGCAGCGTGTTCAACGCGCCGCAGGCACAGTTCAACGATGCCGTGGGCATGGCGAGTGCGTACCGCTTCATCTCCATTGGTGGACGGGCCTCCGGCCCCATTGTGATGGACAAGGACTTCTACAACGTCTCCTTCCAGTTCGACCAGCGTGATCAGCGACTGCCCACGCTGCTCTCGAGTGTGCCCACGTTGTTCCAGAGCGCCGGCGTTTCCGCCGATTCGGCCCAGCGCCTGCGACAGATTCTGGGCAACCAGCGCATTCCACTCACAGCCGGCGGACTCGGGCGCACCTCGCCGCGCACCAACGCCTCGCTGCTCGGCGCGTTCGACTGGGCGCCCAAGAGCCCGACCAGTGGGCATGCCTTCACCCTGTCAGTGAACGGCAGCTTCAGCAACGCGGGGCCGCAGTTTCAGGCCACCACGCAGACCCCCACGGCCCTGTCGGAATCGCAGTCCACCAGTCTTGGGGCGCAACTCCGCCACACCAACTACTTCAACAACGGCGTCCTCACGGAGTCCATGGTGAGCGCGTCGTACAACCGGAGCGAGAACGCGCCGTATCTGGATGCCGCCGGCGGCACGGTACTGGTCACCTCCACGCTGCCCGACGGCAGCAACGCGACACGCTCGCTGACGTTTGGCGGCGGACTCAATGCGGGCACCACTTCAGGCACCAGCTACAGCGCCCGGAACATGCTGTCCTGGGTGAGCACCAACAACAAACACCGCCTCAAGCTCATCACGGAGGCCCGTCTCGAGGAGTCCGCGTCCGACCGGGCCTTCAATCTGCGCGGCCGGTTCACCTATCAGTCGCTCGCCGACCTCGAAGCCGGCGTACCGTCCTCCTACAGCCGCAACCTCAACACCGTACAGCAGTCCGGTCGGGCACTGGTGGGAGCCGTGGCGCTGGGTGATGCGTGGCGTCCCACCGCCAACGTGCAGGTGCAGTACGGTGTCCGTGCCGACGGCAACCACTTTCTGGATCGCCCGGCGCTGAATGCGGCGCTCGATTCCCTGCTTGGCCTGCGCAACACGCCGGTGCCCAATCGTGTGTACCTCAGCCCGCGCCTCGGCTTCTCCTGGCTCTATGGCACGGCGGCGCAGATTCCGTTCGGTGAGGGCTTTGCGAGAGGCCCCCGTGCCACCATTCGTGGCGGGATTGGCCTGTTTCAGAATGTCCGCGGTCCGGATCTCGTGAGCAACGCACTGGCGAATACCGGCCTGGCCAGCGCACAGCAGCAGCTCACCTGCACGGGCGCCGCCACACCGGGCGCTGACTGGGACGTACTGCTTGGTCAGGGCCTCGTGCCCGGCGCCTGTGCCGACGGCAGCGGGGCCACACTGTTCGCCAACAACACACCGTCCATCACGATGTTTGCGCCGGGCTTTGTGCAGGAACGCAGCCTGCGCAGCAACCTGGGGTGGACCGGACTCGCCTTCGACAATCGTTACAATCTCACGCTCAATCTGCAGGGCGCGCTCAACTTTTCGCAGCCCGACTTCGTGGACCGCAACTTCCGCGACGGGCAGGTGTTCACTCTGGCAGACGAGGCCGGGCGTCCTGTGTATGTGGCGCCGGGCAACATCGACGCGGCCAGCGGACTCATTGCCTCACGCGCGGCGCGGCGCAGCACGGCCTTCACCAGCGTGCAGGAACAGCGCAGTGACCTGCAGTCACGCAGCGCGCAGGTCACGGTATCGCTGTCACCCTTCTCCTTCGCCGATCGCCGATTCCGCTGGTCGGTCAACTACAACTACTTGTATCTCACGCAGGAGTATCGCGGCTTCAGCAACACGGCTGGCGATCCCTTTGCGATCGCGTGGAACACCGCGGCGCAGCCGCGTCACGACATCGGCTACACGCTCAGCTATACGCTGGGCAACGCCGTGACGTTCAGCTGGAACGGCCGCCTGCAGTCGGGGCAGCGCTTCACTCCCATGATCTCGCACGATGTGAACGGCGACGGCCGCGCCAACGACCGTGCCTTCGTGTTTGCGCCGGGCGCGTCCTCGGACCCGGCGCTTGGCACCGCCATGCAGCAGTTGCTCGACCAGGGTTCGCCCTTCGTGCGTCGCTGTCTGCGCAACCAGTTGGGCCGTCTGGCCGATCGCCATTCCTGCACGGGCCCGTGGACGGCGGCCAGTTCGCAGCTGCGCATCGTCCCCAATCCGTCGAGGGTGC
>ERZ1066121.374-NODE-374-length-41490-cov-15.013829_pt1 | contig 41490 bp, 33 predicted proteins | sample MGYA00382768_ERZ1066121 | MGnify/ENA primary metagenome ERZ1066121 (study PRJEB33369, sample SAMEA5778351) | biofilm metagenome | biome: Industrial cooling water; feature: Water cooling tower basin; material: Biofilm | place: United Arab Emirates | collected...
GCCGCGTGCAGTCGCCGGCGCTGCGCATGATCGTGGAGCGCGAGGAGGAGATCGAAGCCTTCATCGCCCGCGAGTACTGGAGCATCGAGGCCGACTGCGCGCACCCGGCGCAGGCCTTCAGCGCCAAGCTGACGAAGCTGGACGGCAAGAAGTTCGAGCAGTTCACGGTCACCGACGGCGACACCGCAGAGGCCGCACGCCAGCGCATCGTGGCCGCGGCCAAGGGCGCGCTGCAGGTCACCGACGTGGCCAGCAAGGAGCGCAAGCGCCGTCCGGCGCCGCCGTTCACCACCTCCACCCTGCAGCAGGAGGCCTCGCGCAAGCTGGGCTTCACCACCAAGCGCACCATGCAGGTGGCGCAGAAGCTGTACGAAGGCGTGGCCCTGGGCGAGGAAGGCACGGTCGGCCTGATCAGCTACATGCGTACCGACTCGGTCAGCCTCTCGGCCGAGGCGCTGAACGAGCTGCGCGACGTGATCGCCCGCGACTACGGCACCAAGGCGCTGCCGGACAAGCCCAACTTCTACCAGACCAAGTCCAAGAACGCGCAGGAAGCGCACGAGGCGGTGCGCCCCACCTCCGCGCTGCGCACACCGGCGAAGATCGCGCGCTTCCTCAGCGACGACGAGCGCAAGCTCTACGACCTGATCTGGAAGCGCGCCGTCGCCTGCCAGATGGTGCCAGCCACGCTCAACACCGTGTCGGTGGATCTGGCCGCGGGCGCCGACCACAGCTTCCGCGCCAGCGGCACCACGGTGGTCGACCCCGGCTTCCTGGCGGTGTACGAGGAAGGCAAGGACCAGAAGAACGCCGAGGACGAGGACGAGGGCCGCAAGCTGCCGGCGATGAAGCCCGGCGACCGCATCCCGCTGGACCGCATCCACGCCGACCAGCATTTCACCCAGCCGCCGCCGCGCTTCACCGAAGCGGCGCTGGTGAAGGCGCTGGAGGAATACGGCATCGGCCGGCCGTCCACCTACGCCTCGATCATCCAGACCCTGCTGTTCCGCAAGTACGTGGAGATGGAAGGCCGCAGCTTCCGCCCCAGCGACGTGGGCCGCGCGGTCAGCAAGTTCCTCAGCAGCCACTTCACCCGCTACGTCGACTACGACTTCACCGCGAAGATGGAAGACGAGCTGGATGCGGTCAGCCGCGGCGAGGAAGCCTGGGTGCCGCTGATGGAAAAATTCTGGGCGCCGTTCAAGGAGCTGGTGGACGAGAAGACCGAGTCGGTCGACCGCAGCGAAGCCACCGGCGCGCGCGAACTCGGCACCGACCCGAAGTCCGGCAAGCCGGTCAGCGTGCGCCTGGGCCGCTACGGGCCGTACGCGCAGATCGGCACCGCCGAGGACGAGGACAAACCGACCTTCGCCTCGCTGCGGCCGGGCATGTCGATGCACACGATCACGCTCGATGACGCCCTGGAGCTGTTCAAGCTGCCGCGCAAGCTGGGCCAGGACAACGGCGAGGAAGTGAGCGTGGGCATCGGCCGCTTCGGGCCGTTTGCCAAGCGCGGCAGCACCTACGCCTCGCTGAAGAAGGAAGACGACCCGTACACCATCGACCTGGCGCGCGCCGTCTTTCTGATCGAGGAGAAGGAAGAGATCGCGCGCAACCGGATCATCAAGGAATTCGCCGGCAGCGACATCCAGGTGCTCAACGGCCGCTTCGGTCCGTACATCAGCGATGGCCGCCTCAACGGCAAGATCCCCAAGGACCGCGAGCCCGCGTCGCTGACGCTGGAAGAAGTCACCCAGCTGCTGGAAGAAACCGGCAAGCCCGCGCGCAAGGGCTTCGGCGCGAAAAAGGCCGCGGCCAAGAAAACCGCCGAGCCGAAGGCCGCGAAGAAAACGGCGAAGAAAACCGCGACCAAGCAAGCCGCCAAGCCGAAAACCGCGGCCGCAAAAAAGGCCCCGGCCAGGAAGGCGACCAAAAAGGCCGCGAAGAAAGCCGTCTACGCCGCTCCGGAGCCCGCCAAGCCGCTGATCACCGCCAAACAGCCGGCCAAAACCGGCGTCAAGCGGGTGATCAAGAAGACGGATGCGGACGACGCGCCGTTCTGATCTTCGAACCCCACTGGTCGCTCCCTGCCGACGCATCGTTCCGCGATGCGCTCGGCATGCTTGGTGGGGGCCGTGCAGATCCGGAACGCCGACAACAGGCCTGAAGGCCCTCCTGCGGCGCAACGGCTTGCGTAGGAGGGCCTTCAGGCCGGAATCCCCGCCAGGCAAATCCCCGGCACATGGGTTTCGCCGATGCCGCAGCTGTCCTGACGGCTGGTCCTGACGACTGGTCCTGACGGCTTGCCCTGACGGCTGAACCCTCGCGAAATCCGCGCCAACACCCGCCAGCAGCCGCGTGTCGCCGCCGCTGGCCCCGGGCAAGATGCCGACATGCGTCCCGCGTCCTTCCTGCTCGCCGCCTGCATCCTGCCCGTGCCCGCGCTCAGCGCGCCACCCGCGGGCACGCCTGCGGACACCGAGCGAGTCACCATCTACCGCTGCACCGACGCCCAGGGCCGGCTGAGCCTGCGGGATTCGCCCTGCCCCGCCGGCAGCCGCCAGCAGGCGCGCAGCATGCTGCGGCCGAAAGATGCGCCGGCGCCCGTCGTCCCCGCCGTGCCGGCGTCGCCCACGGTGGCCACCCCGAGCGGCGCCGCGCCGCCGCAGGCCTACGTGCTGCGCACGCCGCGACCCCTCTACGAATGCGTCACCCCGGACGGCGCGCGTTACACCAGCGACACGCCGGAGGGCAATCCGCGTCGCCTGCCGGCCTGGACGCTCGGCTATCCGGTGCTGCAGCGCGCCACGGTGATCGAACCGGGCGGGCTGGACATCGGTTACGGCCCCGGCGGCTGGCGCGGGAGCTACCGCAGCGGTTCGGTGCGCGATGTGATCGTGCCGACACCGGCCGGCTACGGCGCGGAGACCTGGGTGCGCGACGCCTGCCACCCGCTGCCGCAGGCCGAGGTCTGCGCGCGCCTGCGCGAGCGTCGCGACGCCATCGGCACGCGCCGGTTCAATGCCCAGCCCAGCGACCGCGAACGCCTGGATCGCGAGCGCCGCGCGGTGATCGAGCGCCTCGCCGCGGATTGCTGACCCGGCCATTCCCCAGGCCGCAGATCGGCAGACCGTTCTTGCAACCCACCGCTTTCACCGCCGTTCCGACCCCATGCCCATGCCGACCACCCCGCCCCGCTCCGATGCCACGACGGGCCGCCGCACCCGCGACACTCCCCGCCGCCTGCTGCCGCCACGGCGCATCGCCATGCCGACGCTGCTCGCGCTCTGCGTGCTGCAGGTCGCGCCGCTGCCCGCCCAGGATCCGGTCATCTACCGCTGCACCGACGCCAAGGGCCAGGTGACGCTGCAGAACGACACGCCCTGCCCGGCGGGCAGTCGTCAGGAGATCCGCAAGATCGGCGCCGTCCCCACCGCTCCGGCGCCCGCGCCCGGGCCCGCACTGCCTGCTGAACGCCTCACGCCGCGGCCTGCCGGCTCGGATTTCGTGTTGGTCCGCGGCCCGGTGGCCGAACAGGGGCCGCCGCCCGACCCCGCACGCGTGCGCAACCCGCCGCCGCCGCTGTGGGAATGCCGCGACTGGCAGGGCGAACGGTATCTGAGCGATGCCGAGACCCCGCCCAAGGTCTGCGTGCCGCTGAACGTGGTCGGCATCGACGGCTCGCAGGACCTGGCCGCGGGCAGCGCCTGCGAAATGCGCACCGACGCCTGCGCGCCGGTGCCCGAGACGCAGCTGTGCCAGGAGTGGAAGCGGCGCGTGGACGAAGCCGAATTCCGGGTGCGCTACGGCAGCGGCAGCACCCGCGCGCGCCAGGCCGACTACGAGCGCGTGCGCGAGGCCTGGCTGGCGACCACCTGCGCGCCCTGAACGCGCGGCGCGCGGGCTGCGCGCAGCATCCGGTGCGCGTCCCGCCATCGCCGGGGGTGAGGTTCAGCCTGCCTGGGCGGCCTTCCACGCGGCCAGCACCTCGGCCTCGCGCTCGGGGGTGAGGCCGGAGCGCGGGCCGGCGGCGCGTCGCTGTTCCGGCAGTGCGTCCCACCACGCCAGGGTGGCCGTGGTGGTGTCGGCGATGCTGCGGAAGGTCAGCCCCGCGGCGATCGCGCGCGCATTGCTGCGGGTGTGGAAACCGACGGAATCGCCGCGGCCCGGGATCCACACCGGCATGTCGCCCCAGGGCGAGACGTTCTGCGCCAGCAGGAACTCGGTGGGCACGAAGACGAGCGCAGCGCCCTGCGTGGTCGAGGCGCGGATGCCGTACAGCAGCGCTGCCATGTCCAGCGGGTAACCGGGGCCGATGGCGTTGTAGGTGCCCCAGGCGCGCGCCTCGGCCAGACGGACCATCCATTCGCCCAGATCGCGCGCGTCGATGAACTGCACGCGGTCGCTGCCGTCGCCCGGGCACAGCACTTCGCCGCCGCGGCGCAGACGCAGCGGCCAGTAGCTGAAGCGGTCGGTTTCGTCGCCGGGGCCGACGATCAGTCCCGGACGCACGATGGTGGCCTGCGTGCCGAACTGCTTGCGCGTTTCCGCCTCGGTGGCGGCCTTGAGCCCGGCGTACTTGCCCATGTCGGCGCGCAGGCTGGCCATGGTTTCCTTGAGCGGGTCACCCGCGAAGCTCGCGACCGGCGCGTCCTCGTCCTGGCCCGCGGTGGCGTTGTCGGCGTATGCAGACAGGCTGGAGATCATCATGTAGCCGCCGACCGCGCCCTTCAGCGCGTCTGCGGCCTCGCGGATCCAGATCGGCACGCTGCTGGGGTTGTCGATGCACAGGTCCCAGCGCCGGCCCTTCGCCACCTCGGCACGCAGCGAGGCGTAGTCGTTCGCGTCGCGATCGCCCAGCAGCTGCACCACCTCGCCCGGCCATTCCGGCTGTTTGCGCCCGCGGTTGAAGATCGTGACGCGATGCCCGCGCGCCAGCGCATGGCGCACCTGATGCGGGCCGGTCAGCCCGGTGCCGCCGAGGATCAGCAGGTCGAGCGGCTTGCCCGCGCGCGTCGCAGCTGCGCCGTCCGCATCGCGCGGCCGCGCCACCGCGCCCATCGTCGCCGCCGCGAGCCCCGCGGCACCCAGTTTCAGAACGGAACGACGGTCCAGTGGCATCGCGGCGAACTCCGGGAAGGTGGAGCCCGATGCTTGCCCGCCCCTCCGCCGCCGACGCGTGCCGGAAGTCAGTCTGCGCGTGGCCCTCACCCGGGCGGGGTACTCACTCCACCCCGCGGTCCTTGATCAGCCGGGCCATGTCGCGCAGGGTATCGACGCCATCCAGATCCTCGGCGCTCAGCGTCAGGTCCACTCCACCGTAGCCGCGCGCCAGACGTCGCCGCAGGCGGCGGCGGGCTTCGGCATCCTCGGGGCGGAGCAGGTCATCGAGCACGGTATCGGCCGAGATCCGCCCGGTCTGCTGATCGGCATAGCCGGCCAGGGTTTTTTTCAGCGTCGCGTACACATGGTGGATGTTGGGCCCCGTGGCGGAGACCGCCGCCGCTTCGGCCTGCGCGCGAAGCCGCTCCAGCAGGCCGTCGTCGCCCACATGGACGCCCATGGTGCGCACCAGATCGCGCGTGGTCGGGCTGCCGAGCACGCGGGAGGTGCGGATCATGGTCTGGGAGATCTCCGCCGGTTCGGTCGCACGCGCGACCAGTCGGCCCATCGCCTCGCGAACGGCGCGGGGCGATACGCCGATGCTGCGCACCAGCTCGTCGGAGGCAAGCGGCGACTCCCGGCGCTCGGCAGCGGCGATGGCGTCGATCACCGCCACCTCCACCCAGTCCGGGGCCGCAGAGAGCGAAGCCGCGGCCGGATTTTCCAGGCTCACGCGCAGCTTCGGCGGCGCCCAGCTGGTCCATACCGTGTCGGCGTACAAGCGCTCGGACACCGCATCCAGCCATCCGCCCTCCGGCAGCCAGGTGGCATCGCCGGCCGCCGCGCGCAGCAACACCTCCGCACCGTGGCGGAACAGCGGGATCCCGGTTACCGGCCGCGGCGCCTGCGGGCCGAGCCAGGGCTCGGCCATCAACCGGAGGGCGATCACATCGGCCGAATCCGGTATCAGCTGCGACAGGTTGTCCAGCACCATGCCGATCTGCTCCCGCTCCGCGGAAGACGCCGGCGCGCCGCGTGCCCGTGCGCTCTGCGCACGCAGCAGCAGCAGATAGCCGCCGAGCAGGCCCAGCACCGGGTTTTCGAACTTCGACTGCAGGAAGGCCTCCACGAGGCGTGGCGCGGCCTCGGTCGCGCCGTTCTGCAGGGCGAGCAGGCCGGCGTCGATCTCCAGCGCCGCGCGCACGTCCTTCGCACCGGAGTCGTAGGGGCTGCGCCGGTCGCGCGTGGCCAGCGCGTGCATCGACACCGCGGCCATGTGCATGCCTTCCCACAGCGGACGCCCGTGGTGCATCACGAACAGCTGGGTCTGCCGGCCCGGCCACAGCGGTACCGGGAACTGCCGGGGCAGGGCATGTCCGGATTGCACGCCCTCATCCTCGAGGACCAGCAGCCCGGGCGAGAGCATGGCGCTGTAGGCCGACCAGCCGTCGGCATGGCGCTGCACCTCGTCGTCGGCGAACGCGGCGACGGTCGCGCCTTCCGGTGTGCACAGGCGCAGGCCGGCCAGCTGGTCCGCGCCGGTGAAGGCCTCGCGTTCGGGCGCCCGTACGAACAGCAGCAGGCTCGCATCCGCCGGCCCGCTCCAGTCCGCCGCGGCAGCGGTCGGATGCTGGCTGAGATGCCAGGCAGGATAGGTGTAGTACTCGTGGGTGGTGCGGGCACCGGGCACCGTCGCAGCCGACGAACGCGGCGGTGCCTCGGCGACCACGCTGCGCGACGCATCCAGCCGTACCGGCGTCTCGACGAAGGCACCTCCGCGGCGGGTCCGCACCACGTACAGGCCATGCGGCAGCGAGGCGGTCACCTCGCCCCGCTCCCCGCCGCGGGCGACGATGCGGTCCTCCGCATCGAGCACGAGCACCTCCAGCCCCGGTTCGGGGACGCGGACCGTGAGCGTATGCAACGGGCGGTCAGAATTCGACATGCAGATCCTCCGTCGACTCCGCGCCCACGCGCACGCTGATCTCGGGCCCGTCGGGCGGGCGACGCACCGCGAGCCGCGTGGGGCCGCGCACCGCGATGCGCCACGGCCCGCTGCTCGCGTCGCCGCGGCGCAGTTCGTTCAGCTGGCCATCCTCGACGACGACCTCGCCGTGGGTGGTCGGCGCGAAATGGATCACCACCTCGCAGGTGCCGGTAGGCCGTGCCCGGCCGAAGACCGGGTTGGACAGGGCGCTCAGGCCGTTGTCCACCTCCGCATTCTGGTATTGATTCTTCGCGCGTGCGATCAACGGCGTCTGGGTCTCGATGTAGTCCTTGAGACGCGCCGCGGTCACGCCGCCGGAGGGTTCGGCCGCCGCCCCGCTCAGTGCGGCGATCAGCGCAGTCGTGAAGTGGCCGCGGACCTCCTCACCGCCCGCGTCGTCGGCGATGGCGCCCTCCCACGCGGCCTGGGTGAATTCGGCCGCGTAGGCGATGAAGCTGCGGCTCTTGGAGGTCTCGTCCCCCGGCGCCGCGCTGGCGAGCGACGAGGCGAGGCCGCCGCCGCTGATCAACCGGACGCGGCAGCAATCGAGCAGGAACACAGTCTCGGCGAACAACCCCCAGCCCATGATCAGCCTGACGTAGCTCTCGAAATCCAGCGCCGCCATGCGTCGCTCGTGCGACCAGCGCGGCAGGCACAGCGCCGTGCTCCGATTGTCGATGCCGAGGCCATGGCCGCTGAAGTAGAAATAGAAACGCCGCGCCTCGACCCCGATCGTCGCCTCCCGGACCTTCCTCTTCAGGGCCTGCAGCGCGTCGTCGATCTCTTCGTGGATGGGCTTCGGCGGCGGATCGCTGGACAGCACGCACGCGATGTTCGCCGCAGGCAGCGCGCCGCCGTCGGGATGGCCCAGCCATTGCGCGAATGCCCGGGCGTCGTTGCAGGCGCCCTTCAGCGGGCGAAAGTCGGGGTAATGGTCGACCCCGACCACCAGCGCGAAGTGTCCGGCGTTGCTGGTCACCCTTTCAGCCCCGCAACAGCGCCACCAGGCTCGCCAGGGTCGGCGGATCGTCGTCGAACCCGCCGTGCGAGAGCGAACCCGTGCGCATGCCTTCGACCGCGTCCGGCGCGAGGAAGGCGCTGTCGGACAGCGCCGTATATCCCTCGGCGCGCACGAACGCCGCCCACTCGGCGGCCGGCCCGTGCGCGAACGCGCCTTGTCCGCTGTGGTGACGCGTCATGCCCATGATCGGCGCATCCACCTCGTCCGGCTCCAGCACGCCGGAGATGAAATACAGCAGCGAACGGGTGTAGACCTTCGGCACCAGCGCGTCTTCGCGTTCGTAGCGGTCTTCCATGGTGAACATGCGGAAGCGCGCGAAACGCGCGGGGTGTCGCGCCAGTTCGGCCACACCCAGCTCGCAGCGCCCGGCCGGCGCCATGAAGGCGATGGTGTCCACCCGCACCCCGACCCCGCGCGCCGAGGCCGCGCGCAGCAGTTCGCAGATGGCGATGCTGCCGGCGCTGTGGCCGATCAGATGCAGCCTGAAGTCGGGCCGGGCCGCCTGGATCGCGGCGATCTTCTCCAGCACATACGTGCCGGCCCGGGATTCAGTACCGGTCCGGCCGGTGTTGGGCAGCCACATCGCCGCCGCCTTGTCCTTCATCCGGCCCCAGACCCACGCCCCCAGATCGGCCAGATACAGCTCGCGCAGCAGCTCCTCGACCACCGTCGGGTAGAACCCGTGATCGCGACCGCGCAGATGCCGGCGGATGCTGCGATAGGCCACCGCGGCCAGCAGCTTCACCACCTTCGCCGACTCGATCAGACCCTTGGCCTGGGCATCGACCTCGCGCCCGGCATGGGCCTGCACCTCGGCGACCACCTCGGCGTCGCCGTCGACATCCTCTCGGAATTCGGCCTCCAGCTCCTCGCGCAGGAACACCAGGTCCGCCTCTTCCACGGACCCCGCACCACGCCCCGCCGCACCCTTGCCAGTCTCCAGATCGTCGTATTCGGAGAACGGGGTGTCGCGCAGGAGCTCGGCCTCGATCGCCGCCATCGGCTCGGCACGGCCACCCCGACGCCCTTGCCCTCGAAGCCTCCGAACCGCTGCAGCACCCTGCGCAGCACCCACTTCAGCAACTTCTGGAACAGCTCGGTCTCGTGGATCCGCCGCAGATTGTCGCGGAAGGTCTCCACCAGCCCGGTCTCCCACACGAACGTCAGGGGCACCGCATCGGCCCGCGCGTAGAGCGGCACCAGTTTGCGGGCGATGGCCACGCCGCTCGCCTCGTTGACCAGGCCCCCATGGAAATGGAGCACCAGCGCCTTGTGTCCGTTCGCCCCGATGGCCGCGAACAGCGCGTCCACATCCGCTGGCCGGGTGACATGCGCCCCGCTGGATTCGAAGGTGCCGTCCGGCCCGACGTTGACGAAATCGATCATCCCGCTCTCCTTTCTGTCGATGTGTCCGTTCGAACGGCCCGAGGCCGCAGCGCCAGCATAGCCCTCGGTGCGGCCGCGGCGGACGGCCGGACCGGCCGCGACACGCCTTCGCACCCGATCGGATGCCGCCCTGATGCCGCCCCGATGCCCGGACGCCACGGGCGCGATGTCCACGGCCGCCTCGCGCCGGTCTCGATCGTATAACGCCACCGCCCCACGGACACGGCCGCAGGCCACCCTTCCCCCCACCGCCCGGAGCCGCGACAATAGCGGGCTCGGCCGCGCCTTCCGCGGCCTTCCAGCCGCGGCCCGCCGCGGAACACCCTGCATCCGCGGCCCGGCCGCGCGACCACACGGAGACGACATGGCCGACTTCACACCGGCGGTGCCCGCAGACGGCGCCAGGATCACCAAGACACCGACCGGCCTGGTGGTGCCGGACCGCCCGATCATCCCGTTCATCGAAGGCGACGGCACAGGCCCCGACATCTGGCGCGCCAGCGTGCGCGTGCTCGACGCCGCGGTGGCCAAGGCCTACGGCGGCAAGCGCAAGATCGAGTGGATGGAAGTGCTGGCCGGCGAGAAGGCGTTCAACGCCACCGGCAACTGGCTGCCCGACAGCACCGTCGACGCCTGCCGCGACTACCTGGTCAGCATCAAGGGCCCGCTGACCACCCCGGTGGGCGGCGGTATCCGCTCGCTCAACGTCGCGCTGCGCCAGATGCTCGACCTCTACGTCTGCCTGCGCCCGGTGCGCTGGTTCGAGGGCGTGCCTTCGCCGGTGAAGAAGCCCGGCGACGTGGACATGGTGATCTTCCGCGAGAACACCGAGGACATCTACGCCGGCATCGAGTTCGAGCCCGGCAGCGCCGACGCGCAGAAGATGCTCGACTTCCTGGCGAAGGAGTTCCCCAAGGGCTTCGACAAGATCCGCTTCGGCACCCAGGCCAAGACCGACGACTGGAACAAGGCCCTGGAAGGCATCGGCGCCCCCGCGCGCCACCTGCCGGTGCAGGTCGGCGTGGGCATCAAGCCGGTCTCCTACCTCGGCACCGAGCGTCTGGTGCACAGCGCCATCTCGTATGCGATCGAGAACAAGCGCAAGTCGGTGACGCTGGTCCACAAGGGCAACATCATGAAGTTCACCGAAGGCGCGTTCCGCGACTTCGGCTACAAGGTCGCGCGTGATTTCTTCGGCGCGGTCGAACTCGACGGCGGCCCCTGGCACGTCATTCCGGAAGGCAAGCCCGGCGCCGGCATCGTGATCAAGGACGCCATCGCCGACGCCTTCCTGCAGCAGATCCTGCTGCGCCCGAAGGACTACGACGTGGTCGCCACGCTGAACCTCAACGGCGACTACCTCTGCGACGCGCTGGCCGCGCAGGTCGGCGGCATCGGCATCGCGCCGGGTGCGAACATCAACTACGTGACGGGCCACGCGGTGTTCGAGGCCACGCACGGCACCGCGCCGAAGTACGCCGGCCAGGACAAGGTCAACCCGGGCTCGGTCATCCTCTCCGGCGAGATGATGCTGCGCTACATGGGCTGGACCGAAGCCGCCGATGCGATCATCAGCGCGATGGACGGCGCCATCGGCAGCAAGCGCGTCACCTACGATTTCGCCCGTCTGATGGACGGTGCCACCGAGGTGAAGTGCAGCGAGTTCGCGGACGAGATCATCAAGCATCTGTGATTCGCAGCGCGATGCGATGTGCCATAAGAACGCCCGGCCGCGAGGCCGGGCGTTTTAGTTGCAGGCCTAGTCCGCTCAGCTGCAAGAACCCGTAGGGGCGATGATTTGATTCGTCCTGATCGCGTCAATCGGAAGGCGACTTTCCAGACACATCAATCACCACGATATCGATCTTCGCCCGCAGGTTTTCCGAAATCAGGCGACAAAGTCGCGTCTGCATGTCCGCGGCACTGAGAGGGCGCCGCGCCTGATCGGGGCATACTGGAATCTGGCTGCCTCGCCCCTCGCCATACCAGAACACGCCATAGAGACCATAACCCGAAGCCTGCGGGTCTCGCGCGTAGAGACGGTCGAGCTGTTGCTCGGCCGCGGTCCAGACATCGCGATGGCAGTCGCGTTTGAGTTCGATCACGCACTTGAGGCCGTCGCCTAACACGACAATATCCGCGCGTTTGTCGTGAGCCATCTGGCCCTCCGGTTCGACGCGCAGACCGAGCGGCTGCAGGCGCGGTCGCAGCAGGCCGATCAAGACATTCCGGGCGATGTTCTCGGGCTTTGGAGATAGGACCCGACCATGCGGGTCTAAATTCCAGAATTGTTTGAAGACGTCAGTATTGTCATGGGCGATCTGTTGGCAAATCGTTTCGATGTGATGCAGCACAAGGGCGTTCAAATCCTGTGCCGAGGCCGGAGCACCGTTCTTCAGAACAGCGGCTGCCGAGTGCCAATGGCAGAGCGTGTGACGCGCATCGACGCGACGGATGTGCTGCTGTGCCAGCAGATGTCGCGCGTGCTCGGCATAGGTTTTGAGAGCAGGGTCGACCGACAATCGCCGCAACGCCTCGTGCGCGGCATCGTCCGTGCTGGCAGACAACGTCGCGAGGGCATTGGCGATGGCGTCGCTGACATCCCAGGGGTTCTCGCTTCCGCAAATCATGCCGGTTGGGCTTCGTACGCAGGGATAGTGTCTCGCCGCATAGGCCGAGACGAATTCCAATTGGCTGACGTCGTATACGCCGAAGTCAAGGTTTCGTTCACGGTTCAGCGAGCCGACCTTGAGCAAGGGCCAGACCAAGGCTTTCGCCTCGTCTTGCGGCATAGCTTCGATAAACGGGCGATAGTCCCCTGGGTCGGTCAGGAAGCCGAACGCGAGCCACAGCCGGCGGGTCTCCTTTCTTGCGTCGTGCTGTTCGCCCCCATCCCCAATGTCGGCCGCCACACCCGCCGCGATCACGGCTTGCAGCGCAGGCCAGCATCCGTCCTCGCGTGCCATCCACAGCAATGTTTCGAGCACATCGCGATGCATGTGCGGGAAGGTCCGCAACAGCCGCTCGACAAGCATCCCCCGGTCTGGCCCTGAGAGCGCCGGACGTTTCAGTTCTTCGAGACCATCCGGATATTGCTGCAATGCAGCCAGACCCGCTTCGACGATGCCGGCGTAAGTCGATCTCACGAGCGCCGTGCGATGTCGGACGGCGAAGGAGAGCCATGGACGCTTCCATTCATCCGCCCCATTTTCGATGTGCGAGAAGACGGAATAAAGGCATGCGATCGCGATTGCCGATTGCAGGTAGTCGTCGGGGAAGTCGCTTTCCAATAATTCCTGCTCGGACAGCAGGTCCAGGCCCGCGATGATGGCATGCCACCAGTCGAACAACTGATTGTTCGAGTGTAGTTCGATCACTTCTGAAAGTGTGGGCGCCATTCTTGAGGCAACCAGCGATTTAAGCCCTGCGAGCGCTGTCTCTGTACGCTGGACTCCTAGTAATTCTCGTAATCGAGAAAGAGGGTCTAGGCTTTCGTCGTCGCCCTCGCAAAGGCCAAAAAAGTGCTGACTGATGTCAGCCAACCAGCCTAGATGCTTGCCCGAAGCTACGAGTTCGTTATCCTGATCAAACTGGCGCAAAAAATCTTCTTTTTGGCGGGCTTGATCTTCTTCATCCAACTTCATTTCTTCCTGTCGATCAAACCGCCAATCCTCGATACGGCATATGCAACTCTCGTCCCGAGCAAAGGCAAGGGCTGTATCTTTTTCTGCAAGGGCATGCGCTTGCCAGAACACGTCCCGCCATTGAAGAGGATCAGAAAAGCAAATCAGGAGAAGAGCCCGATAGCAGAAATCCCTACGGTCTGGAGCAAAGGTGTCCAGTCCATTGAGGATTCGGTGGACGACCTGTGCATCGGAGAAGCATTTATTAAAAACCCGCCTGAAGCGATACCAAGGGCTACGCCATGCATCCTCGATATCGAAATGCCGTATCCATGCGTCAAGTACCTTATCCGATGTCTCACGATCATGGGTAAGCGCTAGCACGAGCTCGCCATCCAGCGCATGCCGTGTCGAATAGCGCAACAGCGTATGCAGCCACGCATGCACTTTAAACGATGTCGGTCCGGGCCGTTCTTGGATCGCCTTGGCCAGCAACCCCTCATAGACCCGCACGAGATCGCGGGTCTTGCGATGGGAGTATCCGTGTGCCGGCATCGACGCCGTGAAGTCCACACGATCCAGAAGGTCGGGGGCATCGGCGGCCGGGACGTTTCGGACCAGATCGAATGTCGTCCCGATCGGCAGATCCGTGTTGAAGGACAGCATATCGGCCATCCATCGCACCAGATCGTCCGCGCCCAAGCCTTGCCCATACAAATTGCCCAACGCGGTGCTGCGCAACCGAAGGCCATCTTCATCCTTGCCCAGCTCTGGATATGCGGATACAACAGCGCTCCAGCCAGCATCCTCAAGGGCGAGCAGGGCGTCGAGGCAGCCATCGCGAAGTACGAACGGCAGCAGCGGGTCCAACAGGAGCGTTTGCAGATCGTGCCGCAGCGCGTGCTGCGGTGCGCCCTGTGGCAAGGCATCCACGATGAGCTTACGCAAGGCTAGTGGCGCGTCCGCTGCGTGCAACAGCTCGCGGAACAAGTCGGTCATGCTGGGATCGGAGAGTGCACCGATGCCATGGGCGGCATAGGCACCACGATAGAACCACGGGTCGCGCTCCGCCGTCCTACCGAGAGCCGTCAGCAACCGACGCTTGTCGCTCGGCAGCAGCTTAGCGGCATCGGCATACATCACGACACCCATCGGATCTGCATCGACCAGCGCCGCGGCACCTTCGGGCGACAGCACAGCCAACCAAGCATGCAGGCCTCGCAGGGACGATGCGGGTTGGCCGTCCACGCCTAGCAGGGCTTGAACGCGACTCAACGGTAAACCGCCGGCGATTCTTCCGACGATCCAGTTGGCTCCCACATATTCGGCGATTGTACGGTGGAGGTAATCGACGCAGTCCGTCACGCCGTTGGCGACGAAAATGCGCCTACACAACGCTGCCTGGATCGCCGCAGTGTCCGCAAGCGGTACCTCGCACCAACCGGGCATGTCGTCCGCGCCCAGCGGCTTCAGGCAAAAACCTGCGCAGTCGGAAAGCAGCCGCAAGGCGCACAAGGCGCCTGCGGCATCCTTCAAGGCCGCAGGCGTGCAAGTGTCCGCGGCACCGACGCGTTCGCTGTGCTCGCCGTTGTGCTCTCTCAGCAGCAGATCTGTGGCTTTCTCGAACAGTGCCTGCCGAGTCGAGGGCCACGTCCCGTCCTGCACGGTACGATGCAGCATCAGCAGCGTCTGCGGGTTGGACAGCATCGCGTCCAGGCCCCGCCGTTGCGCCTCGTCGAGGAAGCGGTGGGCGTCCGCGCGGCCTTGCGCTTGCAGCACATGTTGCTGTTCGTAGCGGTTGAGCGGTTGCAATTGAACGACTGCGGGGGCCCCTCCCCGGCGATCAAAGTAGGAGGCTAGTGCCCTGAGATCGGAATCCCCAAGCCAGTCGGCGACACGGCAGGACAATCGCACACCTGGAGGCTGGACGATGTGCAGCTTCTCGATCAGTCGATCAATCGCACTCCTATCGCTGCGACCACTGCGGTATTCGTCCAGCCCGTCGATCCACAACGGCTTGTCGCGCGGCAGCGCCTCGGCCGGCGTGTTTACGAAGCTTCGGACGTCGAGGAAATGACCGTCTGTCGCCTTGGCTGATTGCTTGAACAGCTCGGTCTTGCCAGCACCAGGGTCGCCCAGTACGACCAAATTGTGCGTGTCCCGATAGGAGGAAAACGGGTGGACGCTCACATTCTGTTCCGGCTGAGGCCTTATTTGCAGGACTTGCCTGTCCAACATGTCGGTGGCGCTCCCATGCGCTTGGTTTCATTTGGGCAGCATAGCGAATCGAGGCTCGGCTTACTCACCTCGGAATTCGGTGACCAAAGCCCCGCCGCACTCGGTGCTTGCTGAGTTAAGCCAGCAAGTTTCGAAGGCTTGCCCAGCCGGGACGATGCATCGCCTTGATCAACTTACTGACATGCTGCGTTACTCGCTATGTCAGCAGCCAAGATGCGATCCGATCTTCTCACTTCGAATCCCGACCATGAAAAAGCCCGGGCTGGCCCGGGCTTTTTCGGTGTACGGCGATGGCAAGCGGCTCAGCTCAGATGCGCACCCAGCGGCCCGCGTTCCACCACATCCTGGTGCTGGTGGATGGTGCGCAGGTAACGGCGGACGACGTTCTTGACCGGCATGGGGATGTCGCGGTCCATGACCGACAGGAAGGCCTTGAGCTGGCGCTGTTCCACTTCCTTGACGTGGTCGGCGTAGGCCTCGCTGCGGCCGCTGCGGCGGGCGCGCAGTTCCTCGCACAGGCTGCGTACGCGCTCGGCGACGCGGGTATCGGTGCTTTCGGGCGTGCCGTCGTCGGGGATGGCCTTGGTCATCGAGACGGCCAGCGACTTCTTCGACACCGCCATGCGCTTGAACAGGGTCTTGAGCTGTGGATCTTTCGCGGCCGCCGCGGCGTCGCGATAGAACGTCGCCGATTCGCTGGCGACCTGCGCGAGTTCGCTGAGGGCCGCCGCCTGATGGGCGATATGGGTCGGATTGGGCTCGGTCATGGCGGTGTTCCTCCTGGTGGGGATGAGGCTCGAACGGACGATCTCAGAGCGGATGGCGCAGAGCGGGATGACGCAGAAGCGGAAGGGGCCGCGGCGTACCCGCATGAAGCGCACGGGTGCAAGGCGGCATGCGAACGGGACGGCATGCGGATGCGTACGCGAAAGCGCGACGCCGTCCATCTGCGGCGCAACGCATGCGCACTTGTGAGAGGCCGTGGCGACAAGGCGGTGCCGCGCGGGTGTGCGCACTGCGCGGCGAGAATGCGCGCGTGCACCCATGTGCGATACACATGCATGGAATGCGCGCTCGAGGTGCATGCTCTCAAGGTGCATGCTCAAGATGCGCACGGGTTGCCCTGTTGACGTGCGACCGCGGCTGCGGCGACGGATGGGGCATGCAGGACCATGCGAAAGCGACGAGCGCGAACGACGGACGATGCGGAAAGACAGGCTCTGCGGACTCACCGCGCCAAAATAGCAGCCATGCGGTGAAGATTTTGTGAAATGGCTGATTTCCAAGCCTTTTCTGCGCGCACACACATCGCGTGTGCGCGTGTGTGCATGCCGAAGATGTGGCATTCCGCGCATGCATGCGCCTGCATTCGTGCGTCCATCAGCATCTATGTGTGTGTGCGCACGCCGCCCGTCACGCCGCGAATGCGATCTGCGAAGGTGCCTGTGCCTGTGCCTGTGCCTGTGCCGCAGGCAGGTTCAAGGTATCACCGCAGGCATGCGTGGTTGCCGAACACACCGCAGGCGATGTCGAGGCGTGCATGTGTCGCGCACGCTCATCGGGCACGTGACTGTGCGCATGCGCACCGCGCACACGCCCATAGCGCGCGAGGCCCTGACCGACGCGCGAGCGGTATCGGGGCGGATGGAAGGGAAGCAGTTCGCTGCGGAACAGGGTCATGGTCTCTCCTTGGAATGGCGACGAGGCAGGACGCACGCGCGTGTCGCGGCGCGCGTGCGGGTGATCGGTCGTTGGCGCGTGCGGCGAACATCGCGCGGCACGCCCGGGAAGGGCAGCGCGTTGTCGGGCGCGGGGCCGTGTGCCCCGCGTGCGCCTGCCCAGCGCGTACTTCGCGGGCGGACGCATGTCGCGGGGCACACGGCCGGTCGGCAGACACGGGGCCTGCGAGGGGCCCGGCGGCACATCCATGTGCCGGGGAAGCGCGCGCCACGGCGCGCGATGCGGCGTCCGCTGCTGCGTTCGGTCTTCCCTGCGTTCGACGGTTCCCTGTCGTCCGGGCAAGCAGTGTAGGTGTGGCATGTCTCACGGTTCGCGACGGGTGGCCGTCGTGCGGCGCCACGATGGCCCCTGTGCCGATCCGGACGATCCGGAGACGCGAAGCCGAGGTGGACCGGGCGCGACCCGTGCGGCCGGCCGGGGATGGACCGACCGCACGGGCGCACCGCGATTCGCCGGTCGATGCGTCCCTGCTTCGATGCTGTCGTGGCGCTGCACCGGCGAGGAAAGAGTGTGCGCCGGAGGCATCTCAGGGGCTGCGACCTCGACGGGCCGCCGTCGGGCGGCCGAAGAGCGCCTTGCGCGCGCAGCCGAGCGCCTGCAGCGATACAGCCGGCCTGTCGATGCGACATGCGGTCGGAGTGCGTCCTGGCTGCGTGCCGGCATGCGCCGGACGCGGGGCCTCACCGCGGATGCGATGGCCTGGCGCCATCGGACGCCGCAGGCGAGCCGCGGTCATTCCGAGATGCGTGCATCGCGCCTGTGCACCATGCGCGCACGCGAACGACGACGCCCGACAGATGCCGGGCGTCGTCTGCATACGGATGGGAGGCGGCTCGCGGCCCGTGGCGGGCCGGGAGGCGCGGGGCCTCAGGCGGCCCTGGGCATCGCCTGGACAGGCGTGGAGGCGTTGGCCGCCAGCATCGCGTCGACCACCGCCTGCACGCGCGGCAGCGCGATCACGGTCGTCGGGGCGGGCAGCTGGGCCTGCTCCTCGTGCACGCGGCCGAGACGGGCGTGGCCGTAGCGCAGGGTGCGGCGGTAGGCGCGCTCGCGCCGGGTCTCCACGAAAGCGTGGGAAGCGAACAACTCGTGCTTGAAGTACTGCATGGGAAAGGTCCTTTTGAAAGGTGAAACATGCCGGGTTGTCCCAACCCGGGCCTCGCGGCGGCGCGCATTATGTTGCACCGCAACATCATTGTGCAAGCCCTCTCTTGCAGAACCGCAACAGCCGGGTGACGGCCCCGTGTCGCGAGCGCGCACGTGCGGCTGCGGCCCGGCCCGGTCCACGGCAGGCGCGGGACGCCGCCGCGTAGACTGCGGGGATGGCTTCCCCTCCGTTCCCGCAGCGCGACGACCGCACCGCAGACGATGCCGCCGCCCGCATCGCCGATGGGTTCGACGACTACAACGCGCGCTTTTCCGACCTCACCCGGCGCGCGCGGCGGCGGTTCGAGCGCCGCGACTGGCACCTGTCGCTGGCCGACGCCAATGCGCGCATCGATCTGTACGACGTCTGCGTACGCGAGACGCTGGCGCGCATGGAGGCGCTGCTGGAAGAACGCGTGCGCGCACGGCCGCTGTGGCGGCGCATCCGCGAGGCCTATGCCGCCCGCATCGCCGGCCTGCCGGATCGGGAGCTGTACAAGACCTTCTACAACTCGGTGGTGCGCCGCTTCTTCCTGATCGACGGCGTGGCGGTCGATCTGGAGTTCCACGCGCTGGACATCGTCCCCACCGGCGACCCGGCCTGCCCCGGCGAGGCGCGGACCTGGTCGCTTCGCGCGGCAGCGCCGGGCGGCGACGACCGCGACGCGGCGGTGGCGGTGTGGCGCGGCATCTTCGCCGGACTGGATTTCATGCAGGGCTGGGTCGATCTGGACGCGGATGCGGCGGCGGTGGCCGATGCGCTGTCCACGCGCGGGGTGGTCGCGGTGACGCTGCTGCGCACGCCGTTCTATCGCGAGCGCCGGGCGTATCTGGTGGGCCGGGCGCACGGCGCCTCGGGCGCCGACTACCCGGTGGTGGTGGCGCTGGTGAGCGTGGAGGGCGGTGTGCGCGCGGACGCGGCGATCGTCGACGAGGACGTCATCTCGATGCTGTTCGGCTTCTCGCGCAGCCATTTCCAGGCCGACATCGCGCGCGTCTGCGACACCGTGGCCTTCCTCAACCGCCTGCTGCCGCGCAAGCCGGTGGACGAACTGTTCACCCTGCTGGGCCGGCTCAAGCAGGGCAAGACCGAACGCTACCGGCAGATCTTCCGCCATCTGCGCGAATACCCGGACGGCGAGCTGGTCACCGCCGACGGCGCGCGCGGGATGGTGATGATGGTGTTCGCGCCGCGGAACCACCCGGTGGTGTTCAAGCTGATCCGCGACCGGTTCGCCTACCCCAAGGACACCGTGCGCGCCGAGGTGGAAGAGAAGTACCGCATGGTGTTCCGCCGCGACCGCGTGGGCCGGCTGGTGGAAGCGCAGGAATTCCTGCGCCTGCGCTTCCCGATGCGCCAGTTCGCGCCGGAGACCCTGCGCGAGCTGCTGGAGGAATGCGCGCAGACCGTGCGCGTGGAGGGCGAGGATGTGGTGGTGGCGCACTGCTATGTCGAGCGCAAGCTGCGCCCGCTGGATCTGTATGTGCGCGAGGCACCGCCGCATCTGGCCGAACGCGCGCTGCTGGATTACGGCCAGGCGATCGCCGACCTGGCGCGCAGCGACATCTTCCCCGGCGACCTGCTGCTGAAGAACTTCGGCGTGAGCCGCCACGGGCGCGTGCTGTTCTACGACTACGACGAGCTGTGCCTGGTCGGCGAGTGCACCTTCCGCGCGGTGCCGCCGATGCGCGAGGAGGACGAGACCCGGCCGCTGGACGAATGGCTGTACGCGCGGCCCGACGACGTGTTCCCGGAACTGTTTCCGCAGTTCCTCGGCGTGCCCGCGCCGCTGCGCGAACGTCTGCGCGCGGTGCACGGCCACATCTTCGATGCGGCCTGGTGGCGCGGGCTGCAGGCCCAGCTGGCGGCGGGGGCACGGTTCGACGCGGCGCCGTATCCGGCAACGCTGCGTTTGGCGGCGGCTCACGAGGCCGCACACGGGATCGAGTAGGCTGTTGGCCCTTCTTCCGCAGACCGACGCCGCCATGACGAAGACCGCCTTCCGCCTGCCCGTCCGACCCCTCGCCCTGACGATCGCCCTCTCCGCCGCGCTGTCCGCGGGCTGCTCATCGATCAACCGCGACACGGCGGCCGAAGCCGATTCGGCCCATTCGGCCCATTCGGCTGCGTCCGCCACCGACGCCTCGGGCGCGGCGCTGGACGCGGCCATTGCGGGCGCCTGGCGCGACCCGAAGAACTCGGCGCGCGACGCGTTCCGCAACCCGCGCGAGACGCTCGCGTTCTTCGACGTGCGCCCGGACCACACCGTGGTGGAGATCACGCCCGGCGCCGGTGGCTGGTACGCCGAGATCCTCGCGCCCTACCTGCGCGAGCGCGGCACCTACGTGGCGGCGATGGTCGACCCGATGGCGGCGGCCGAAGGCCGTGCGCGCGACTACCAGCAGAACTCGCTCGATGGCCTGAAGACCCGTCTGGCCGCGCATCCCGCGCAGTTCGACCGCGCGCAGTTCGCATTGTTCGACCCGAAGTCGCCGCGGTTCACCGCGCCCGGCACGGCGGATGTGGTGCTGACCTTCCGCAACGTGCACAACTGGAACGGCGGCGGGCTGGCGCCGGGTTATTTCAAGGCGTCCTTCGATGCGCTGAAGCCGGGCGGCACGCTCGGTGTGGTCGACCACCGCGCGAAGCCGGGAACCGACGCCGAGACCATGCGCAAGTCCGGCTACATCACCGAGGACGTGGTGATCGCGCTCGCCACCGACGCCGGCTTCGTGCTGGATGGCCGCAGCGAGGTCAACGCCAATCCCAAGGACGACACCGACCACCCCAACGGCGTGTGGACCCTGCCGCCCACCAACCGCCACGACGCCGAAGACGCCGCGCAGTACCGCGCCATCGGCGAAAGCGACCGGATGACGCTGCGCTTCCGCAAGCCGGCGGCCTGAGGCGGGGTGCCCGCCATGACCCGACCTGAGGGTCGGGTCATGGCGAACCGTCGCTGCAGCGCAGGCGCCGGCCAGCGCACCGGAGCGGTCCATGACGATCCATGACGAAACGCCCGGCTTGTCCGGGCGTTTCCGTTGCGATCGACGCATGCGAGGCGAGGCGTTGGAGACGGTGCGCGAGCCGCCGGCATCCCGCGCGCACGCGGCCCACCGCTCAATCCGGTGCCGGGCCTGCGCGCGGCGGCAGCGCCTGCAATTCCGCGACCTGCGCGGACAGCGCCGCGATCAGCGCATGCAGCTCCTCGATGCGCAGCCGGTCGAGTTTCTCGTGCAGGCCCATGATTTCCAGTTCGGCCTTCAGGTTCACCGCGTAATCGTGTTCCGCCATCTCGCGGTCGCGCACCGCCTGACGGTTCTGGCTCATCATGATCACCGGCGCCTGCAGCGCGGCCACCATCGACAGCAGCAGGTTCAGGAACACGAACGGGTACGGGTCGAAGGGATGCGCGCGCAGCAGCCAGACGTTGGCCAGCGCCCATGCCAGCATGAAGGCCACGAACAGGCCGATGAACGCCCAGGAGCCGCCGAAGCGCGCCACCGCATCGGCGATGCGCTCGCCGCGGCTGCGTGTGTCCTCGCCCTGGGGTGCGCGCGCGATGTGCTGACGGGCCTGCAGCCGGGTGAGGACGGCGCGTTCCGCCGCGCTGGCATGCTCCCAGGCCTTGCCCAGCCAGTGCATCGACAGCCGGGAGAGATCGTGTTCGCTCATGGCGCCGCTCCAATGGGACTGCGCGCAGGATAGCGAGTGCGGTCAGGGGCCGGCAGTGCGGCCGAGGCCGGTGCGGTCGCGCCTTTTCCGGCCGACACGGTTCGAACCCACACGGTTTCGAAAGACACGCGTCCGGACGACAATCGACCCATCCGCGCACGCCGCGCGCCACTGCTCCTGTCGCCTGCCCATAGCGACGCCGACGCCGACCTGCCAATGCTGATCGCTCTCAACAAACCCTTCGGCGTGCTCTGCCAGTTCACCGACCGCAGCGACCCGCCGCGGCGCACGCTGGCGGAGTTCGGGCTGCCTGCGGGCGTCTACCCCGCGGGACGGCTGGATCACGACAGCGAAGGGCTGTTGCTGCTCACCGACGACGGGGCGCTGGCGCATCGCATCACCGACCCGCGTCACAAGCTGGCCAAGACCTACCGGGTGCAGGTGGAAGGCGCACCGCGCGCCGACCAGATCGATGCGCTGCGCAGAGGCGTGACCCTCAACGACGGTCCGACGCGTCCGGCCGATGTGCACGAGATCGCGATCGCCGAGGCCATGCCGCAGCTGTGGCCACGCGACCCGCCGGTGCGTTTCCGCAAGACCGTGCCGGACGCGTGGCTGGAGGTGGTGCTGCGCGAAGGCCGCAACCGTCAGGTGCGACGGATGACCGCGGCGGTCGGCCTGCCCACCCTGCGTCTGGTGCGGGTGGCGATCGGCGCATGGCGCCTGGACGACCTGGCGCCCGGCGAGTGGCGCCGCCTCGACGGGTGAAGCGCGCTCGTCACACCTGCCACCCTTGTGCCACGCTTATCGGTATCAGGCGTCGGCGGCGGTCGCCGCAGGCCGACGGCGGCGGGCGACCACCTCACCGTTGCCCTCGATGGCGCGACGCCGCGCCGTGGCCGAAGTCTCCGCACGCTCCGTGTCCGTGTCGACCGCGGCTCCGTTGTCACGCGGATTGCGCTTGCGATAGAACCGGTAGGCCAGCACGCCGGCGCCCAGCACGCCGGCAGCCACGAACACGGCCGGGTTGCGCTTGGCGACGGTCAGGGCCACCTTCGCGCCGGTGCGTGCCACGCCCAGCGCGGCGCCGCCCTTCACCCACTGCGCGATGCTGGGCTGTGCGGCGTCGAAGGCGCGGCGGGCGTGCAGCGCGAGGCGGTCGCGCGAGATGGTGTCGGACTTCGTGGTACGGGACATGGCGGGCTCCTGTTTCCTGGATGCGTGTGCGGAGATGTGGATCCGATTGTGCGACCGCCGATGGCAGGCGCAAGCCTGCGGCCACGGCGCCCCCGCCCGCGTTCAGAGAACGCGCCGGGAACGTGTTTTCCACCGGCATCGCGCACGATGCGGCGGTGCGCCGCATGCGAAGCGCAGGAGCCTGCCGCCCCCGTCCACGCACTTCCGCACGGCCTGCGCGACCGTGCGCCGCCGGCGATGCACTGGAGATGCGCGCCGCGGACGTCTCAGGTGCCCCGCGGCTTCGCGCGGTGCGTCGCGACCGCATTCCAGGGGTCGTCGGGCCACGGATGCCGCGGGTACCGCCCCTTCATCTCCTTCCTCACCTCGGGATACGTGCGCTCCCAGAAGCTGCGCAGGTCCTGCGTGACCTGCAGCGGACGCCCGGCCGGCGACAGCAGATGCAGGGTGAGCGGGATGCGGCCCTCGGCGATGCGCGGGGTGTCGGCGAGGCCGAACAGCTCCTGCAGCTTCACCGCCAGCACCGGCGGCTGCGGTGCGTCGAGGGCGTCGTCCCAGGCATAGTCGATGCGCCGCTCCATGCCCGAGGGCACGCTCACCCGCAGTGGTGCGAGCACGTCGACGCGCTGGCGCAGCGACCAGTCCTGGCCGGTCTTGAGCGCCTCGGCGAAATCGTCCTCGCGCAGGGCATCCAGCCGGGTCCTGCCGAGGAAGGCCGGCTTCAGCCACACCTCCAGCCGCGCCAGCAACGCGGCATCGGACAGATCGGGCAGGCCCAGCTCGGGCATCCACGCACGCAGGCAGCGCAGCCGCGCGCGCCAGCCGCGCAGGCCCTCGGTCCACGGCAGCGCGTCCAGACCCAGCGTGCGCACCGCATCGGTCAGCGCCTGCGCGGCCTGCGCCGGGTCCGGTGCGCCCGCGGGACGCGCGTCCAGCACGATGCCGTCGAAGCGGCGCACGCGTTCGGCCACCAGCGCACGCCGCGTGTCGTCCCAGCGGGTTTCGTCGCGGTCGGAAAAGCGTGTGGCGAAATCGCGGCGCAGGCGCGCCTCGTCCACCGGCGCGGCGCGCAGCACCTTCGCGTCGCGCGCCTCATGGCGCAGCTCGGCGGCGACGATCCACGGCTCACCCAGCAATGCGCTGTCGTCGAACAGCACCGCCATGCGCCCGTTGGCGAGCGCGTAGCGGCGCGCGTCGCCGGGATGCCGATGGCCGATGCGGTCGGGAAAGGCATGCGCCAGCAGATCGCCGAGCGCGTGCGCGGGCACATGCGCGGGCGCGCGGGCCTCGCAGCGCAGGCGGCGGCGCCACTGGGCCGCGGCGGCGTCGATGGCCTGCAGGCCCGCGCGCGAGGCATCGGCCGGCGTGCGGCCGGCACGGAACGCCGACAGCGCCTGCCAGCGGGCCGCGAGCGCGTCGCTGCGCCCGCCGCCAGGCAACGCGCGCAGCGGGTCGCGGGCTTCGATCAATGCGGCCAGGTCGCAGGCCAGCGCGGTCTCGGCATCGTCCGCCGCCGACAGCAGCATCGCCGCCAGCCGCGGATGCGTGCCCAGGGCGAGCATGCGCCGGCCGAAGGCGGTGATCGCGTCGCCCGCGTCCAGCGCACCCAGCCTGCGCAGCAGGTCGCGCGCGGCCGCCAGCGCACCGGGCGGCGGCGGGTCGACGAAGCGCAGCGCGGCGCTGCCCCAGGCCGCCAGCTCCAGCGCGAGCGCGGCCAGCTCCACCTGCGCGATCTCCGGCCTGCGTTGCGGCTCCAGCCGCTGCGATTCCGGCCACAGGCGGTACGCCCAGCCTTCCGCCACGCGGCCCGCACGGCCGGCACGCTGGTCGGCCGAGGACTGGGCGATGTTGACCACGTCCAGCCGCGAAAACCCGCTGTTGGGGTCGTAGCGCGGCTCGCGCGCCAGGCCGGTGTCGATGACCACGCGCACGCCGGGCAGGGTCACGCTGGACTCGGCGACGTTGGTCGCCAGCACCACGCGCCGCGCGCCGTCGGGCGCGGGCTGCAGCACGCGCGACTGCTGCTCGACCTGGAGCTCGCCGTGCAGGGTCAGCACCTGCACGCCCCGCGTCTGCGCGGCATCCGCCAGCGCATCGCCCAGCAGCGCCTGCACCCTGCCGATCTCGCGCTGGCCCGGCAGGAACACCAGCACATCGCCCGGATGCGTGGACAGCGCATGCTCCACCGCGCGCCGCACCTGATGCTCGACCGCCTCGTCGCGACGCGCGGCGAAGTGCGCCACGGTCACCGGGAAACCGCGTCCCTCGCTGCTCAACCGGGGCGCATCCAGCCATTGCGCGAGACGCTCGCCATCCAGCGTGGCCGACATCGCCACGATGCGCAGGTCCTCGCGCAGCCCGGCCTGCACGTCCAGCGCCAGCGCCAGGCCCAGATCGCCGGCCAGATGGCGCTCGTGGAACTCGTCGAACAGCAGCGCGCCCACGTCCTCCAGCATCGGGTCGTCCTGCAGCATGCGGGTGAGGATGCCTTCGGTGACCACTTCCACCCGCGTGCGCGCGGAGACCTTGTTCTCGAAGCGGATGCGATAGCCCACCGTCTCGCCCACGCGCTCGCCCAGCTGCGTGGCCATGAATCCCGCCGCCGCGCGCGCGGCCACCCGACGCGGCTCCAGCATCACGATCTTCCGGCCCTGCAGCCAATCCGCGCCGAGCAGGGCCAGCGGCACTTGGGTGGTCTTGCCCGCACCGGGCGGCGCTTCCAGCACCAGCCGCGGATGGGTCTGAAGGGCCTGGAGGATCTGCGGCAGCAGCGGGGCGATGGGGAAGTCTTGGGCGGGCATCGGGATAGGCTAGCGCGGGTCCGCGGCCGACCGTTCGTCGGAATGCTTGCTGAATGGCGCCTTATTCCCGAATGTCGCATGGAAACCGTCACAGTCCTCGGCTAGATTGCGCGCTCTTCACAGGGAGGGGATTCCCCCATGTCGCGTTCGCAGTTCTCGCTGTTGTCGCTGTACCCCCTGGCCTGCGCGCTCGCGCTTGCCGCCACCGGCAGCGCTCACGCCGCCGTCTTCATCAACGAATTCCACTACGACGATGCCACCACCTCCGGGGATACCGGCGAGCGGATCGAAGTCGTCGCCACCGCCGGCGAATCGCTGACCGGCTACCGCATCTATCTGTACAACGGCTCCACCCCCACCGCCGCCGTCACTTACGACAACGACCTGGTGCCTGCAGGCAGCCTCGTCTCCTGCGGCGGCAGCGTGCGCATCGCGACGCTCAGCTACCCCACCAACGGCATCCAGAACGGCAGCAACGACGGCATCGCGCTGGTGAACCCGAGCGGCCAGGTCGTGCAGTTCCTCAGTTACGAGGGCCAGATCCGCGCCAGCAACGGCCCGGCCTCCGGCATGACCAGCACCAATCTGCCGGTGTCCGAAACCGGTTCCGATATCGCCGGCCGTTCGCTGCAGCTCGCCGGCACCGGCAGCGTCTACAGCAACTTCAGCTGGCGCAGCCCGGCCACGCAGACCTTCGGCGCCTGCAACAACGCGCAGACCTTCAGCACGCCGAACACGCCGCCTGCCGTGACCTCCACCACCCCGGCCAACGGCGCCACCGGCGTCCCCGCCGCGGGCGATCTGTCGGTCACCTTCAGCGAAGCGGTCACCGCCGCTGCCGGCGCGTTCACGCTCAGCTGCGCCAGCTCGGGCAACGTCGCGCTCAGCTACCCGGCCAGCGGCACCAGCTTCACCATCAGTCCCAGCGCCGTGCTGGCTGCGGGCGAAAGCTGCACCTTCACCGTGGTCGCCAACGCCATCACCGATGCCGGCGGCGCCAAGCCTGCCGCCAACACCGTGGTCGGCTTCAGCGTGGCCCAGGGCAGCGGCGGCGGCGGTGGCACCGGCTATTACTCGCGGGTCAACACCAGCAGCGCCTCGCAGCTGCGCTGCTCGCTGCACGCCATCATCCGCGGCCACACCGCCTACCCGTACAGCGGCGGCACCACCAACACCTGGACGATTCTCGAAATCGCCGACGAGGACCCGCTGAACGCCGGCCGCATCCTCGACGTGTACCGCAACCGCAGCTACGTCAAGGTCACCGACCGCGCCGGCAGCACGTCCACCAACAAGTACAACCGCGAACACACCTGGCCGAAGTCGTTGGGCTTCCCGTCGGAGACCGGCAACCTGGGCCTGCCCAACTCGCCGCACACCGACACCCACATGCTGTATCTGTCCGACGCCAACTACAACTCGGACCGCGGCAACAAGCCCTACGGCAACTGCAGCGGCTGCACCGAACGCGCCACCGAGGTCTACAACGGCCAGGGCGGCGGCACCGGCGTGTATCCGGGCAATTCCAACTGGTTCAACACCAGCGTCTTCCAGACCTGGGGCAAGCGCAAGGGCGACATGGCCCGCGCCGTGCTGTACATGGCGATCCGCTACGAAGGCGGCACCCATCCGACCACCGGCCAGACCGAACCCGATCTGGAAATGACCGACAACGCCAGCCTGATCGTCGGCACCTCCGGCTCGCCGGCCTACATGGGCCTGCTGTCCACCCTGCTCGCCTGGCACCAGGCCGACCCGCCGGACGCCGCCGAACGCGCCCGCAACGAAGTGATCTTCAGCTTCCAGGGCAACCGCAACCCGTTCATCGACCACCCCGAGTGGGCGACCAGCGCGCTGTTCACCTCGGCCAAGCCGTCGACCTGCCAGCTGAACTGATCGCGGGTTTCAGTGCTCGCAAGACATCGCGACGCGACAAAGAAACGCCGGCGGGGAACCGCCGGCGTTTTTGTTTGCCTGCGCAGCGCATTGAGCGAAGCGAACTCCGGCTGCGCCTGCATGCGACCGCCTCCCCTTCGCCGCGTGTCATCACGCGTCTGGCGCGGAAAAGCCCCTCTCCCCTCGCGGGAGAGGGGAGGGGGAGAGGGGGCGATACACGGCACGGCTCCGCTCTGCACCTCTCGCACGCACGCCGATGAATTGTTCACGGCGGAGCATAGCGCCGCTGCGCCGCCACATTCACCGATCCAGCGGGCTCAACACCGCCCCCGGCCCGCGATTCAACACGTGCGTGTAGATCTGCGTGGTCGTCACGTCCTTGTGGCCCAGCAGTTCCTGCACCGTGGGGATGTCCGCGCCGGATTCCAGCAGATGCGTGGCGAAGCAGTGGCGCAGGGTGTGCGGGCTCACGGGCTTGTCGATGCCGGCGGCGCGTGCGGCGGCCGATACCGCGCGTTGCAAGCCCTTTTCGTCGAGCTGATGCCGCCGCTCGCTGCCATCGCGCGGATCGGTCGACCGTCTCGTGGCGGGGAACAGGTATTGCCATGCGGTCGATTTCGGCGCGTTCGGATACTTGCGCGCCAAGGCGTGCGGCAGCCACACCTCACCGAACCCCGCCTCCAGATCGCGTGCATGCGTCAACCGCGCAGCGTCCATCTGCAGCCGAAGCGCTTCGCGCAGGGACGCGGGCAACACCGTCCTACGGTCCTTCCCGCCCTTGCCATCGCGCACCGTGATCTCATTGCGTTCCAGGTCCACATCCTTGATCCGCAGACGCACGCACTCCATCAAACGCAGGCCGCTGCCATACAACAGGCCGGCCATCAGCGCCTCCCTTCCGGACAGCTGCCGCATCAGCGCCGCAGTCTCGCCCTTCGACAGTACCACCGGCAGGCGTCTGGGCCGCTTGGCGCGCACCACGTTTTCCATCCACGGCAACGCGATACCCAGCACTTCCTTGTACAGAAACAGCAGAGCGGAGAGCGCCTGGTTCTGCGTGCTGGCCGCCACCTGATCCCGCGTCGCCAGCAACGACAGGAAGCGCTCCACCGCCACCCCGTCAAGTTCCCGAGGGTGGCGTCGTCCGTTGGCATGGATATACCGGCGAATCCAGTACACATAGGCCCGCTCGGTCTTCAGGCTGTAGTGCTTCAGCCGCAAACGGCTGCGAAGTTCGTCCAACAGACGCGGTCGCGCTGTTCCTTGCGCCGCCCGGCCAGCGGCCTGCATCGCATCGGATATCGGGGTGTCGTCGCCGTGATATGTCATATCGGGGTCTCCATGCCGTCTATTCGGGCAGCATGGAGGTCGATGCGCATCGTCGCTATCAGGACAAGCCGCTGTTTCTCGTAGGAATTTCCTGATTGACAGGCTGACGGGGGCAGTGGCAGTGTGCGTGCTATGCCCCGGTTTGGGGTCTACTAGTAGTTAGGTGCCAATGATTGGTTCTCGCGATCTTCGAGGAATTGATGCGGCATGGTTGGCCGCTGATGCCTCAGGGCAGATTGCGGTCTTTACCACCGGCGGTGAAGGCCCCATCCCAGAGTCGGCTCTCCCCTCTACGGAGTCGGGTGAGGAGACAGCTCGTGGGCTCGCGGAAATATCGGACGTAGACTTGCTATCTAGGTATCCCCGCCCTGACGACTTCATTGCACTCGCCAGGCGCGGGCTGTTCGCATACGACTGGTCGGACGTCCATCGGTCTACCGCTCATGAGCTCGGCGGATACGAGCTGCAAGCCCGCCCTTTTCGGCCGTTGCATCTGGCCGATCTTCCCGCATCCTTGCAGGCCATGGCCGCAGCTACTCGGCTATCGGGTGTAGTGTTTGGCGCCTCTATCGTGGTTCCAGCCGAGTGGGTTGGCACCTAACAATTCATTCAAGCCGAACCCGCTTCGCGGGTCGGCTTAATTCCGGTGTTAGGCACATGAGGAATTCAGATGACGTACGACCTGCACATTGAGCGAAGCGAAACCAATCCGATAGCACTCAGCGAGTGGCGAGAGGCTATCGAAGCTACCGAGGGAGTCAGGTTGTGCGCCCAAGCTGACCGAGTCGTCGTCAACCCAAGAACTGGGGAAACGCTGCGCGTACGAGGCAATGACGGCGATGCGGAGGCATTCGATCCTGACTCAGGCGAGTGGGAACCCGTGTTCAAGTGGCGCGGCGAGTCAGCGACATTCTCTCTGAGATTTGATACCTCCGAGACACAACACCCGATCTGGAAAGCCGCCGTTTCTCTGGCAACCAGTCTCGGCGCCGTTATTTGCGGTGACGAAGGAGAAGTCTATGACTTTAAAACTGGCGAGGCAGTAAATGAATAGCGGGCCTTTCAAACCAACGCCATCAGGCAAAGTTGAGATCAGGCGTTAGGCGGTCAAGGAGCTCGCTTGTTGCGGGCCTGCAGCCGGGGCCTGACTCCTCGCATTACCAGGCAAGGCTGCGGCAAGGTTGCAGATAAGAAAACAAGGACACCCACAATTCGAAACAGCGTGATCGCTTGCTCTGATCGCAGGCATTCCTGAGCTCCCGATTCAACGCTCTGCATGCCTTCCCGCATTCCCGCATTCCCTCGCCCACGCGGAATTCTCCCTGTCGGGCCTCATTTCACCGCATCGGGATCTCACCCCAGACGCTCCGCCAGCAGCAGGCCTTTCATCCACTGCTGCCCGATGCGTTTGGCCAGTTGCAGCAGATCTTCGGCGCTGCCGACAGCGCGCCAGTAGCCGCTGCCGATTCCGCGCACGCGGGTGGTCCACCGCACCGGGTCGGTATCGATGCGGCGCAGGCATGCCGGTGCATCGCCGGTGATCTGACCGCGCTTGCCGGGGGCAAGCTGACGGCCCGTCCAGTCGAGCAGTTGCAGGTAGTCGGCTGTGCTCATCGCCAAGGGAGGGCGCAACACGCCCAGGATCGGGCCGAGCGGCTTGGTCAGGTGACCTGGCGCCTCGCTGGCCTGTGCCAGACGCTCGGCGGCACTGGTGTGGACTGCGTCGTCCAGCCGCTCGGCGATACCTGCGCGCACCGGGTTGAGGTCGACATAGGCCATCGCCGCCAGCACGGCGCGCTCGTCACACAACCGCTGGGCCTTGAAGCGGCCCTCCCAGAAGCGGCCTTTGCAGCCGTCCTCGCGGTTGGCGCGCCGGGCGATGGGCTCGGCGAGACACCGCATCAGCCAGGACAGGTCGCACAACCGGCCACGAATGCGACACAGGCGGTCGGAGTCGCTCATGAGCCGGCTGGATTTGGCCTCGTCGGCCTCGTCGGAATCGTGTCGTGGCGGGAACAAGCGAACCCAGCGGGCAGCCACCTCTGCATCGTTCCACGCGGCGGCAGCGTCGGGCGCGAGCTGCACCACGATATGCAGGTGGTTGCTCATCACCGCATAGGCGTGGATGGACACGGCGAAGCACTCTGCGAGCAGGCGCAGGCGTTCTTCGACCCACAGCTTGCGGTGCTCGAACGACTCTCCGGTGTAGTCATCGACCCCACAGAGGAAGGCTCGACGGACACAGCGCTGGACGCAGTGGTAGGTGCCGTCGGAGCCGGGTGGGACGAGTTGGCTGCGGGCTTGTGTCATGACTGCAGAATGGCGGCGGCCGAGATGCGTGTCTGTCGGGAAACCGGCCGTTGGTGTGTAGGGATTTTCTGAATTGTGGGTGTCCTTATCTCCGTCCAGAATTTTGGGTGTCCTTATCTCGGCGCCGACCGAGCGTTGGATGCATCGCTCACGCGACTGATCCCCATCCTGCCACCACCTCCGCCTTTCCCATCCCTGGGCATGTAGCGGCGTCACGGCGCGGCGCGTATCGACGGCTGGTTGACGCCGTCGCAGGCGCATCGCTCCATCCGCATCGACGCTCTCTGCCTGTCCGCACGATGCGTGCCGGCATGCGTGGGGTGTAACGCATCGGTGAATCACCCCGATGCGTGGAGCGACTTTCTGCACGTTCATCGCAGCTGCCATATCGCACGATCACACGGCGCGACGCATACCGCCCGCGTGGGCCGGACCGTGCGCACACTGAATGGAAACCCACGTCGATACCGGTGAAGCGACACCGGTCTGAACGTCGCAGCCGGTGCGAAGCCGATCCGGAGAATACCTCTCATGCGGAGCAAGCTTCGCATCCACGAAGGCCCGATCGCGTGCGGGCACCCACTTCGATACATACCGGGGGAAGCGACAGGACGTCGCGACCCGCATGGACGCTCTCGACGCTCGATGGATTGCACGGAGGCAGCCCATCGAAACGCAGGGACGGTATGCAGCGCGACGGCGGATGCCGAAAAGCCGCGACAGAGTAGGCGATTTCATTCAAGGAAAGAACCATGTCCAATCTCGTGCAGGAACTCAACAGTCTCGACTTCAGCGTCTACATCGGTGGCCCGCTGCAGGCGGCCGTCGATGCGCAGCATGCGGCGTCGATGTCGCAGGTGAACTTCATCCAGCAGGTGGGCTTCGAGCCGCCGGTCGGGACCGATCCGCCGAAGCTGCGCTACGTCGATTTCAGCTACAAGAAGCAGGTGCCGAATCCGGACTACGACCCGACCGCGATTTCCGGACCCACCAGCGAGCGCTATCTGGAAGTGGGTGTGGAAATCCAAGTGCCCTTCCTGACCATGCTCACCATCCCGGCGCTGCGCATCGACGAGGTCACCATCGATTTCAACGCCAAGCTGACGGCGGTGCAGACCACCAACGTCACCAGCGAAGTCGCGGCGAGCGCCGAGGTCAGTGGCCGTTTCTGGCGCGTCAATTTCAAGGCGTCGGCTTCGTACAAGCGCACCAGCAGCAGCACCTCGTCCATCGAGCGTACCTACAACCTCGGCGTGCACGTGCGTGCGGTGAACGACGAGATGCCGGCCGGCCTGGAGCGCATCCTCAACATCCTCGAGGAAAGCATCGAGCGCAGCGAGGTCGCGATCGCGTGATGTCCGCCGCAAGGCGAATCGCGGCATAGCGGCGCGGGATGCGCCGCTCCGGAGCGCCGCCGCTGGTGCGGTGCCCGGACCCGGGATGCGCGTGCACGCGTTCCGTCGCCGTCGGGCGACCCATGGACGGGTCGGTCCGACGGCTCCTCGCCTGCTGGTCCGCGCCCGGCGCGGACACGCCCGGAACACCCCCCAACTCACCTTCATCAGGACAGAACACATGGCAACCCTCAACGACTATCTCGGCGGACTGTTCGCCAGCATCAGCGAAGCCCGGGTCATGGCCGATCTGCACAGCGCACAGGTCGCCGAGCAGTACGCCAAGCACGACCTGCTCAAGCATTACTCGATCCCGCGCATGCGCATCGGCGACGTCGAGCTGACCATCCCGGTCGCCATCCAGGGCCTGGTCGAACGCAGTGAACTGCAGCTCGACCCCATCGGCAATGCCGAGTTCAAGCGCGCGATGGTGCGGGAGCTGTCGCGCTATGTCGGCTATGTGCAACTGCCGCCGCTGGCGGAGCAGCGTCTCGGCATCGCGCTCGACACGCGCATCCCCGAGACCGTGAAAGCGATCCGCGAGACCAATGACGTGGTCAAGGGCATGCGCACCTTCGCCGAGTGGGCGGTCACCGATTTCCAGGTCATCGTCCAGGACACCAAACTCGCCGGCGACGGCGTCGAACGCATCTTCGCCACCGATGAGGCCATTTCCTACTTCCACGAGCTGGGCATCGGCCTGGTCAAGGGCCTCGTCGACAAGCCGATCCTCGACCAGCTCACCGTCATCGCCGAATCCGAGCAGCTGCGCAACCAGCGGCCGGAGGACATCGTCCGCATCCACATGCGCGTCAACGAGAACGGCATGGAATGGCAGACCCTGCAGCGCGACGACGGCACGATCGAACGCAAACTCGTCTCGGAGTGAACCGCCATGTTGAAGTCCACCCTTCTGATCGTGCAACGCGTCTCGCAGCGCCTGCTGCAGATGCCCGACCTCGTGCGCGCATTCCAGCGCAAATCGCCCACCGCCGTGTCGGACCTCCTGCGCTGGATCGATGACACCGAAGCGGCGTTGTCCGGCCACGGCATGGTCGCCGCCGCCGAGCTCGCCGGCTTCAAGGCGAGGATTCTCACGCCGGCGTTCGAGGACCAGCATCGGGGTTCGCGGCGACGGCGACAGTTCGTCGCGGCGCTCGCGCTGCTCCACGATCTGCAGTGCGCCACGCAGGACGCGCTGCAGCCGATGGCGCACAAGGTCGATCAGGCCCGCGACCTGGTGCGGCATCTGCTGCAGATCGTCGCGCAGAGCGGCGCGGTGCAGCACGACCCGGCGCAGAACCCGTCCGTGCTGCTGGAACAGATCTGGTCGCTGGCCACCACGCACGAGCAACTGCGCCCCATCGTCGCCCAGATGCGCAGCCTGCTGCCTGCGGACGACATCCGCATGCTGCTTGCCGAAGAGTTCGATCCGCTCGACTTCGTGCCGGCGGCATCGGCCGCCTGAGTCCGCGTCCCACGCCCCGGATGGTGTCCCATCCGGGCGTGGGGGTTGCGGAGGTGGTGGCGGCTTCGCCAGCCTGCTGTTCGTGCCGTGATGTGGCGGCCCTCCCGGCGTGCCCGCCGACCGATCGTCCCGGCGAGGACGGGTAGCGGCATCTAGGCGTCCGGATCAGCGGCATCTGTGCCCGGCGGGCGGATCGCCGCGGCGAGGCCGCCGGGTTAGACTTCCGTCTCCCCCACGGCCACGTCTCGAGAGGAGCCGGCCATGCCCTGGTTGTTTCTGCTGATCGCGATCGGGTCCTTCCTCATCGCCTTCACCACGCATTCCCCCGCCCTCCTCGGCATCTCGCTGCTGCTGGGCCTGCTGACCTCCGTGGCGTTCTTCATGAGCCTGCTGGCCCAGCGCATGGGATCGACCACGTCGAGCGAGGCCCTGCGCCTGAATCCCGACGAGCTGCGCCGCATGCGCGAACAGGCCGACGCGCGCCGCGTGCAGGCGCACCCCGCCGCCGCGCCGGCCGCCGATGAAGGTGCACAGTCTGGCCAGACGCTCGGCGGCGAACAGACATTGCGCTGACTGCCGCCACGACGCCGGTGCCGGTGCCGGTGCCGGCACCGGCCCAATCGCCCCCCTCCTCCGCACCGCCTCTGCCGTGACCGTCCTCAGCGTCAACGTCAACAAGATCGCCGTGCTGCGCAATTCGCGTGGCGGTTCCGAGCCCGATGTGGTTCGCGCGGCGCGTGCCTGCCTGGACGCCGGTGCGCATGGCATCACCGTGCATCCCCGCCCCGACGCCCGGCATATCCGTGAAGACGATGTGCTGGCGCTGGCCGAACTCACCCGTGCGTATGGGGTGGAGTTCAACCTCGAAGGCAACCCGTTCGCCCCACCGCGGCCCCGTTACCCCGGGTTCCACGCCCTCTGCGCCGCGGCACGGCCGGCGCAGGCGACGCTGGTGCCCGACGGCGATGCGCAGCTGACCTCGGACCACGGCTTCGATTTCGTGCGCGACCTGCCCGCCCTGCAGCCGCAGGTGGCGGCACTCAAGGCTCTCGGCTGCCGCGTCAGTGTCTTCGCCAATGCCGCTCAGGATCCCAACACCGAGATGGCCGCGGCAGCCGCCAGCGGCGCCGACCGCATCGAGCTGTACACCGGCCCCTACGCCGAAGGCTGGGAGCACGGGACGCCCGCTGCCGCGCTGGAGGCATTTGCGGCCACGGCACGCGCAGCTGCTGCCCACGGGCTCGGCGTCAATGCCGGCCACGACCTCAGCCAGGCCAATCTCGGCGCGTTCCTGCGAGGTGTGCCCGGCGTGCTGGAGGTCTCGATCGGCCATGCGCTGATCGGCGAAGCGCTCTACGCCGGCCTGGACGCCACGGTGCGTGCCTATCTGGACATCCTGCGCACGGCAGGCTGATCTCCGGTCCCGGGCCGGCTTCAGAACCCCGCCCGCACGTTCACTGCCCGACCGCAGGCGCGCATGTGCACGCGCCTGCGGCCCTGTCTGCCTTCAACGCACCTTCACGATGCGGTCGATGCCGGCAGTGCCGGCGACGGCCAGCGCCTGGGCGACCGCGTCGTAGCGGGCATGGTCGTCCACCTGCACCGTGAGCGTGGGCGGCTTGCCTTCCACCGTGGCGGTGGCATTGCCGAGGAGGCCCTGCAGCGATGCGCGCGTGACCAGGTGGCCATCGAGTGTGTACGTCCCGTCGCCGAGAATGCGCAGCGCCATCGGTGGCTGCGCTGGCGGTGTGCCCGGGGTGTAGCCCGGCAGTTCGGCCGGCAGCGGACGGGTCACGGCCGGGATCGCGATCATGAAGATCACCAGGACAACCAGCATCACGTCGATGAGCGGCGTGATGTTGATCTCGGACATGCCGGCGGTGTGTGCGGAAGCGGTGGCGCTAGGCATACGGACTCTCCCCTGCATCGGCGCCCGTTGGGGCGCATGAACGATCGTCGGTCGCATGCGTGCAGGTGTGACGCGGGTGCGCATGCCTGCACGTGCGTGCGTGGACGCCATCCCTGGCCGACTCACGGCGCTGCAGGCCGACAGCTGCGCCTGCCGCGCGCTTCCCGGTTCGATCAGGCCATCGCGGGCGGATCGAGGTTCCACGTTACGCAGGCCGGCCTGGGCCTCGCAACGCCGGACACCCCTCGTCCAGCACACGGTTGGCTGGGCTTCAGTTCGCCCGTTCATCGATGCGGCGACGGCGAGACGTGGTCGCCTGCGTCACCGCATCTGTCATCAGTCTCGCAGCCACCAAAAAAAACGCCGCCCAGGAGGGCGGCGCAAGTGTTCGGTAAGCGGTAGTGCCGTCGGCACCTGGCGGGCTGCAACCGCTCGGTGCCGATGCCGGAGTCCGGCCGGCCGCACATCCGCCGAAGCGGGTGTGCGGATGGATCATTTCTTGACGAAGCCGATCTTCTTCATGTTGGCGTTCTTGGCCGAAGCCAGCACCTTGGCCAGCACCTGGTACTGGGCCTTGGCGTTGACGTCGATCTCGAGCGTGGGCTGGTTCTCGGGATCGCGATCCACTTCGTTCTGCATCAGCCCCTGCAGGGACTGGACAGGCACAGGCGTGCTGTCCCAGAAGACATCGCCCGACTCGTCGATGCGGAGCTTGATCGGATCCGGCGGTTCCTTGTCGATCTTGGGCGGATCGACCGAACGCTGGGGCAGATCGACGTCGATCGGGAACGACGGCGGGGGCGCCGTGACCATGAAGATGATGAGCAACACGAGCATCACGTCCGCGAGCGGAATGATGTTCATGTCGGCCATCGCGCCGCCTTCGGAACCACTGCTGAATGCCATAGCGGGAGTCTCTTTCTCAGTTTTCCGGCAGGGAGATGTAGCCGACCTTGCGCATGCCCTGGGCCTGGGCGATGTTCACCACCTCGCTGATGAAGCGATACTCGGTGGTGCGGTCGCCGCGGATCTGCAGGGAAGGTTGCGGGGTCAGCTGCGCTGCCGAGGACAGTCGCGCCTCGACCAGTTCCAGCGTCACCGGTTCGTCGTTGTAGAAGATGTTGCCGCGCGAAGTGACCGCGATGGTGATCGGCGGACCGTCCACCTTGTCGTCGTTGAGAAGCTCGCGGTTGAAGTTGGTCTGGGGCAGCTCGATCTCGACCTTGTGCGACATCAGCGGCGTGGTGACCATGAAGATGATCAACAACACCAGCATGACGTCGACCAGAGGCACGACGTTGATTTCCGAATTGGGCTTGCCGCTGCCGCTATTGTTACTGAACGCCATGGCTGGCCTCCTTCACTCGGTGACGGTTCGGATCAACGCTTGTTCGCCACTTCGCCGACGCGCGAGCCGGTGGCGAAGAAGTCGTGCAGGTCGTGCGCGAAGGTGTCGAACTTGTTGTTGGTGATGCGGTTGCGGCGCACGAAGAAGTTGTAGCCGAGCACCGCCGGGATGGCGACGAACAGACCGACGGCGGTCATGATCAGCGCTTCGCCCACCGGCGCGGCGACCGCGTCGATCGAGGCCTGGCCCGAGCTGCCGATCTTCAGCAGCGCGCCGTAGATGCCCCACACGGTGCCGAGCAGGCCGACGAACGGGGCGGTTGCGCCCACGGTGGCGAGCACGGTCAGACCGGATTCCAGGTTCATCGATTCGCGGGTGACGGCCTGACGCAGGGCGCGGTCGACGAACTCCGAGCGGTTCAGCGACTCGACCAGACGCGAGCCTTCATGACGCTGGTGGTGCGCTGCGGCCTGGGCGGCGTCGAGGGCGATCTTGGAGAAGGGCTCGCTCTTGGGCTGCTCTTCCATGAAACGGATCGCGTCCTGGGCGTTCGGAGTTTCCCAGAAGGTGTTGATCACCGAGTCGCCACGGCGACGCAGGTTGGAGTTCTTGATGACGTTGATGATGATCCAGTAGATCGACATCAGCGACATCACAGCCAGGGTGGCGGCGACGGTGAGCTGCACCGGGTAGTCGCCCGGATGGCCCAGCATTTCGCGCGCCAGATGGGCCGCGCCCATCGACTCGAAACCGGTCTTGGCGCCGGCGGCGGCGGTGGATGCGACGGAGAGGATTTCCTGCAGCATGACGCTTACCTTTGTTTAGGTTGGATTGGGAACTTGCGTAACGCGAGTAACGACAAGGATGACGCGGAAACGGTGTGGCCCGACGGGCGCGCGGCGCAGGGCCGCGCGGGTCAGATCGAGAACTCGATGGGCAGATTGCCCACGCCGGCGGCACCCGGACACAGCTTGATCCGGCGCGCCCAGCGCTGGGCTTCGCGGTCCAGGTTGCGGTCGCGGCTGCCCTGGGCGACATCGACTTCGGTGACCGAGCCGTCCGCGCCGTACGTCAGGCGCAGGCGCACGACGATCCGGCCGCTGAGCGTGGTGCGCGAAAGCGCCTGCTCGAGCGCGGTCTTCGGCGGCTGGAAGCAGACCGAGGCGCGGAGGTCGTTGTTGTCGCGGGCGGGCGCAGCGGCGACCGGCGGCGCGGGCGGCGCGGGCGGCGCGGGCGGCGGCGCCTGGATGTCGACTTCCGAGGCCTCCTCGAACACGACCGGAGGCGGTTCCGGCGGCGGCGGGGTCGGCGACGGACGCGGCACTTCCTGCGGCGTCAGCTTGATTTCCTTCGGCGGCTCCGGCGGCGGCGGCGGCGGCGGCGGCGGCGGCGGCGGGGGTTCGATGATCACCACCTGGGTGACCTCTTCTTCCTCGGTGTCCGCGCCCGGCGGAGTGACCGGGACCATGATCAGCATCAGCGCAGCGATATGGCTGGCGATGGCGAAGCTGATGGCGGTGATCCGCGGCCAGTTGAGGCCGGGCGCCTCGCTATCGTCGCGGCGGCGATGCAACTCAGGATTCGGCAGCTGTTCGGTCATTCGCTGGAGGCTCATGTTGCGGCTCCCGCGTCCTGGCGATCGGGATGGTCATCCTTGGCGCGGGGAGGCCGTGTCGTTCGAACCGCGCCTGCCGTCCTAGGAAGGCCGGCAGGCGCGGGAACCCAGAAGCATATACCAATCGTCGCGACGGATACCAATCCACCCATCGCACCGGCCGCGTCCAGCGGCGGTCGCGTCGTCGGGCGCCTGCCCGACAACGCGACAGTGGTCTCACTTCGCGTTGAGAATGCGGCGCGCCTCTTCGGGCTTGGGCACGCCCTTGTCCAGCGCACGCTGTGCGGCCTTCTTCGCCTCCGCAAGGCGGCCATCGTTGTACAGCAGGGTGGCGAGATTCAGCGACACCTGCCCCTTCGAGGACATCTCTTCGGCGCGCTGGTAGTAGCGGATCGCCATGTCGACATCATTCTTGTCGAAGTAGGCCGATTCGGCGACGGTCTGGTAGTCGACGGCGAGATTCTCGTCCGGGACGATGATGCCCTTGGCGACGGCTTCGTCGATGAGCTCGAGCGCCTCGGTCAGCTTGCCTTCCTGGATCAGCGGCCGGTACATGTTGCGGTACTCGGCGGGCTCGGTGAGCATGTTGCGTTCGCGCGCGTGCTTGAGCAGCGCCATCACCCGGTCGGTATTGCCCAGCTGATAGTTCAGCGCCAGCGTGTTGGTGAAGATCGACTTGTCTTCCGGGAATTTCGCGAGCAGCGCGTCGTATTCCGCGGCGGCTTCGGCGTTGCGGTCCAGCTCGATCAGCATCGCCGCGCGGAAGTTCAGGTGCTCGCGGTCCTCGGAGCGGGTTTCCTTCAGGAAACGATCGATGGTCGCGAACGCCTCCTGCTTCTTGTCCTGCTGGTTCTGGACCACGGCGAGATTCAGCATCGCCTGGTAGTGGTCGTTGTTGGCGAGACCGTTGGTCTCGACCGCCTTGGCGAAGTAGGTCTCGGCCAGATCCAGACGGTCCAGACGCGAGGCGGCGCCGGCGGCGAACAGATAACCGAAGCCCTTCTCGTAGGCGTTCAGATCGTCGGTGATACCTTCGGCGGTGGTGAGCGCGTCCTGCCACTTCTCCGCTTCGACCTCCTTCTGCATCTTGTTCAGCAGCTTGGCGCCCTTGCTGCCGGCCTTGCCGTCGGGCGACTCGCGCGTCGCATTGGGGAAGCGCTCGTCGGCGGCCTTCGCCTTGCCGCGCTTGCTGCCCCTGTCCTCGCGGTCGCTGCGGCTTTCGCGCAGTTCGCGGGCACGCTCGGAAGCCTGGGCCGCGCGGCTGCCGTCCTGCATGCCCGCTGCGCCGGCGGCATGCGCCTGGCCCGGGGCGAAGGTGCAGCCGAGTGCGACCACCGTGGCGGCGGTCAGGACGGAAAGGACGGCGGGACGAAACGGAATGGACATGGTCATGCGCTCTCGGGGCTGACGTTGGAAAGGATCGGCGGGTGCCGGTGCGCCCGCTCGGGGCATGCCCGACGGGCCGGGCCCGACATTGCGGGCCACCGGGCATCGAATGGCGGCCGGTCGCGAAGGATACGCCTTTCGCGCCGGTGGGGTTGCAGCCCCGCGGGCGTGGCTTCAGCCACAGGTCGGGCGGCGGCCGTTGGCGCGGGCCTGGTTGTAGACCGGCACCAGCGATTCGGCGCGCCTGCGCATTTCGTCGATGCGCGACCGCGGATCCGGATGGGTGGACAGCCATTCCGGCGGCCGGCTCTGCGAGGCGGCCATCATGTTCTGCCACAGATCCACCGCCTGGCGCGGGTCGAAGCCGGCCTGGGCCATCAGCCGCTGGCCGACCACATCGGCCTCGTTCTCCTGGGCGCGGGTGCCGGGCAGGACGAACAGGCCGATGGCCGCGGCGCCACCCAGTTGCTGTGTCGTCTGCTGGGCGCCTTCACCGTAGCGCGAGCCTGCCGCGGCGCCGGCAACGGCCACGCCGAGCTGCGCCATCGTCTGCCGGGTCACGCGCTCGTCGTGGTGACGCTCGCGGACGTGGCCGATCTCGTGGCCGACGACGGCAGCCAGCTGGTGCTGGTTTTTCGCCACGCCGAACAAGCCGGTGTACACGCCCACCTTGCCGCCGGGCAGGGCGAACGCGTTCGGCGAGGGGTCCACGAAGACCGCCGCTTCCCAACGTTCGCGGCGCCCATCGGGCAGCTCCGCCACCAGGGCATCCACCACGCAGCGCAGGTAGGCGTTCTGCCGCGCGTCCTGGCTGAGCGGTTTTTCCTTGCGGGTCTGCTCGAAGGCCTGGGCGCCCAACTGCTCCAGCTCCTGCTGCGACACCGCGCCGACGTACTGGGTACGGCCGGTGGACGAGG
>ERZ1066121.375-NODE-375-length-41457-cov-10.687382_pt1 | contig 41457 bp, 41 predicted proteins | sample MGYA00382768_ERZ1066121 | MGnify/ENA primary metagenome ERZ1066121 (study PRJEB33369, sample SAMEA5778351) | biofilm metagenome | biome: Industrial cooling water; feature: Water cooling tower basin; material: Biofilm | place: United Arab Emirates | collected...
GCAGCTTGCCGCCGGCATCATAGAAGGCGGCGCAGACATGGGTGGCGATGGTGAGCCCGGGGGGCACCGGCAGCCCGATGCCGGCCATTTCGGCGAGATTGGCGCCCTTGCCGCCAAGCAGTTCCTTCTGCCTGGCGTCGCCCTCCGCGGTGCCGCCGCCGAAACGATAGACTGACTTGGTCATTGCCCGGTCCCTGTTTGCGGCCGTTCAGCCTTCGATCTTCGAGAAGTCGGCGACGCCATGCACGGCATCGCGGAAGCGCGCAAGCAGCGCCAATCGCCGCGACCTTATGGCGGGGTCGGGATCGTTGACCATCACGGCTTCAAAGAAGGCATCGACCGGCGCGCGCAAGGTGGCGAGCGCCGCCATGGCATCGGTGAAGCGCTCCTCGGCGACGGCCTGGGTGGCAGTGGGCAGCGCGATGTCGAGCGCATCCGCCAACCGCCCTTCTGCCCCATCTCCCTTCCCGCCTGCGGGAGGGGCCGGGGGTGGGTCCTTCTCGGCGGCCTTCAGGATATTGGCAGCACGCTTGTAGCCGGCGAGCAGGTTGGTGCCGTCCTCGGTTTCCACCAACGCCTGTAACGCCTTAACGCGGGCCAAAAACACAACGAGATCGTCCTGCCAGCCGAGAGCGAACACGGCATCAATGAGATCATGGCGTACGCCGGCCTCGCGCTGCTGGACTTTGAGACGGTCGGCTAAGAAGCTCATTAAATAGAACTTTGCATCCGCTCGCATCATCGGCGAACCGTCCATAAAGCTCGAAAGATAAGAATCGAGCGCTTCAACGTGAAGCCAGCCCGAAAAATGCCCACAATCGAAACGAAATACAATCAAAGACTTCTCTGGATTGTACAAATCATCCGAGGACCAGCTAGAAATATACTCATGATCTGGCTTCGTCGGATCGGAAAACACAGATCCGGACTTGAGGAATCCATATTTTTCTGCGGTATCAATGTAGCGATCATAGGCAAGATCAAATGCCGACTTGAATGAGACGCGAGCAGAATTTTCTTGAATAACTCGAATGATTCCTAACATCGCCCTCCTAAGTGCGAAAGGATCTTTCGAACCAGTGGGCAACTCGTTTGACGCGACAAACCCCATCAATGTGTCCAGCCTATCCGCCAGCGCCACCGCCACGCTCACCGGCGCGGTGGGCACGTCGTCGCCCTGCCCGGCCGGCTTGTAATGATCGCGGATGGCGTCGGCGATGGCGGGGTCGATGCCGATTTCGAGAGCCAGATAGCGGCCGATCTGGCCTTGCAGTTCGGGGAATTCGCCCACGGTGGCGGAGACGAGATCGGCCTTGGCGAGGCGGGCTGCCTGTTGGGCAAGGGCGGCCAGTTCGTTCACCTCTCCCCGCCGGGGAGAGGTCGACTCGCCGGAGGCGGCGGGAGAGGGGTTCTCGCCAGCCGCAGCAGGCCCCTCTCCCGGGCCAGCGCTCTGCGCTGTCTCTCGACCTCTCCCCGGCGGGGAGAGGTGATCTTTGATGGCGCCGCTTTCCACCAGCCACTTCGCCAGCGCCGCCACACGCTCGACCTTGTCGGCCAGCGTGCCTAGCTTCTCGTGGAAAACGATGTCGTTCAACTTGGGCAGGAACGCTTCCAGCCCGCCCTTGCGGACAGTGGCGAGGTCCTGCTCCCAGAAGAAGCGGGCGTCGGACAGGCGGGCGGAGAGCACGCGCTGGTTGCCATGGGTGATGGCGGCGCCACCGTCATTGGCTTCGAGGTTGGCGACGCAGATGAAGGCCGGGGCCAGCGCGCCCGCCCGATCGGCCAGCGCGAAATATTTCTGGTTCGTCCGCATGGTGAGCACGATCACCTCGCGCGGCACGGAGAGAAAATCAGGATCGAAGCGCCCCAGCAGCGGCACCGGCCATTCGGTGAGGCCGGCGTTTTCGGCGACCAGGCCATCGTCCGGAATCAGCGACAGGCCGGCCCCGGCGGCCAGTTCGGCGGCACGGGCGGCGATGATCTCGCGGCGCTCGGCGCTGGAGGCCAGCACCCGGGCAGCGCGCAGCTGATCGAGATAGGTGGCGGCGCTGGCGATGGACAGCACGCCCGGCGCATGAATGCGGTGCCCGCGCGTATCGCGGCCCGAGGTGAGGCCGTGCACCTCGCACGGCACCACCGCATCGTCCAGCAGCGCGACGATGCCAGTGAGCGGGCGCACCCAGCGCGGGCTTGCGGTCGTCTCGCTGGCCACGCCCCAGCGCATCGACTTGGGCCAGGCGAACTCGCGGACGATCTGGGGCACGACTTCGGCGAGAATGTCAGCGGCGATGCGCCCTTCCCGGCGGATCACCGCGAACAGCACGACACCCTTGGGCGTCTCGCGCTCCTCCAGCTGCTCGCGGGCAAGGCCGGTCTTCTTCAGGAAGCCCTCGATGGCCTGCGCCGGCGCGGTGGCGGCCGGGCCCTTCAGTTCCTCAGCACTGCCTTCGGAAGCGGCGGCCACATCGTCGGCGATCAGCCACAGGCGGCGCGGGGTGGCGTCCGCGGTCACCGCGCCATGCGCCAGCCCGGCGGCCTTGAGTGCATCCACGAAGCGCGTGCGCAGCTGCTCGGCGGCAGCGGCCTGCATGCGGGCCGGAATTTCTTCCGACTGGAGTTCAAGCAGGAACTTCATTGCGCCTGCTCCACCCACACATCCGCCACGGCCTTCACCAGATCGCGCACGCGGCCGATATAGGCCTGGCGCTCGGCTACCGAAATCACCCCGCGGGCGTTCAAAAGGTTGAAGATATGGCTGGCCTTGATCGCCTGGTCATAGGCCGGCAGCGGCAGCCTGGCAGCCACCAGCGCCCGGCATTCCTCGCTCACGTCGCGGAAATGCTGGAACAATTTCTCGGTGTTGGCATGCTCGAAATTATAGGCGCTGAACTGCTGTTCGTTGCGCAGGAACACCTCGCCATAGGTGACTCCGGCATCGTTGTAGGCGAGATCGTAGACGTTCTCGACGCCCTGGATATACATGGCCAGCCGTTCGAGCCCGTAGGTCAGCTCGCCCGCCACCGGCGCGCAGTCGTGCCCGGCCACCTGCTGGAAATAGGTGAACTGGGAGACTTCCATCCCATCGCACCACACTTCCCAGCCCAGGCCCCAGGCGCCCAATGTGGGGCTTTCCCAGTCATCCTCGACAAAGCGGATATCGTGCCTGGCGCGGTCCACACCGATGGCATCGAGGCTGCCGAGATAGAGGCCGATGAGATCGGGCGGGCTCGGCTTCAATATCACCTGGAACTGGTAATAATGCTGCAGGCGGTTGGGGTTCTCGCCATAGCGGCCATCCGATGGCCGGCGGCTGGGCTGCACATAGCAGGCGTTCCAGTGCGCGGGGCCAAGGCTGCGCAGCGTGGTGGCCGGGTGGAAGGTGCCGGCGCCCACCTCCACGTCATAGGGCTGGAGGATCACGCAGCCATGGCTGCCCCAGTAGTTCTGGAGCGCTAGGATCATGGACTGGAAGGAGAGCGGCTTCGTCACGCGCAGCGCCTTAGCGGGCGCGGGTCGCCAAGGTCAATCAGCGACCAGCCAATCAAGGATCGCCTTATCGTCCGCAGGATCGATCGGCGCGCCATAGACAGTGCGCATCTTGGCGATGGTTTCCCCCCACTGCACGCGCGTGAGGCGCGGTTGGGCGGTGATCATCGCGGCCGAATGGCAGGCCAGGCAATTGTTGTTCACCGCTTCCCCCGACACGCCATAGCGTTCCGGCAACAGGCCCTCGCCATCGGGCAGCTCGACTGCCAGGCGCTGCGTGGGCGGCGCGGCGGCGACCAGTGCCAGGGCAGCAATGGCAAACACTGCACGCATCAGCCAATCTCCAGGCGCACCGGATCGACGCCAGCACGATTATAGCCTGAAGGGTTCCAATTCTGGCTGAGCGGCTGGCTCACCCCGGCCGCATTGGTGGCCCGCGCCAGGACGACATGCTTGCCCGGCGGCAGCGCCAGCGCGCCCCGGAAGCGGCGGAAGGCATAGCGGCCATGATCAGGACCGAGCTGCGCCGGCACCCAGCTGCGGCCGCCATCGCCAGAGAGCTCCACTGTCTTCACGCCATGATCGCCGCCGAAGGCCACGCCCTGCACCGGCGTGAAGGCGCGTGGCGGCAGCTTCGCGCCGTCTGCGATGCTGGTGACAATGGCGCGCGGGCGCATCACGCTCACCGGCACGCGCGCCCCCGGCGGCGCACCCGGCGCGACATCGGCGAGGGGGTTGGCTGGCTGCAGATAGGCCTTGGCCATCCAGTAGCCTTCGTCGGGCGTGGCCAGCACCTCGATGGCATCGAGCATCTTCACCCAATAGGTGGAATACCAGCCGGGCACGACGAGGCGCAGCGGGAAGCCGTTGAGCAGCGGCAGGGCCTCGCCGTTCATCGCCCAGGCGATCAGCACATCGTCGGTCAGCGCATGGTCGATCGGCAGGCTCTTCTCGAAGTCCGGCGCGGTCTCGACCAGCGGCGCATCGAGCCCGCCGAAGCGCACCGCCACAGCGCCGGCCTTCACCCCTGCCAGGGCGAGCACTTGCCTAAGGCGCACGCCTTCCCACAGCGCATTGCCCATGGCGCCATTGGCCCATTGTGCGCCGGCCACGCGCGGGGTGAACAGCCCGCGGCCATTGCCGGCGCACTGGTTCACTGCGGCGACAGCGACACGCGGCAGGCGGGCAAGATCGCCGAGCGAGAGGCTGAGCGGCTTCGTCACATGGCCGGTCACCCGCAGGCGGTGCCGGGCCGGATCGATGCTGGTCGGGAAGGGATAATGCCAGCGCACGAAGAAACGGTCGTTCGGCGTGAAATCATGGGCGTCGAACACGCTCAGCGGCGTTTCCAGCAGCGGCGGGGAGGAGCGCTGCAGGATCATCTCGCCCTTCTGCGGAAAGGTGCGGGTGGTGGGCCTCAGGCCATTGTCGGCGAAGCCCAGATCAACCTGCGCGGCAGCCGGCGCAGCCAGAGCAGAGGCAATCAGGGCGCGGCGGGTGAGCATGGGGATGATGTAGCGCTGGGCGCCGTCACGCACCATGCAATATATGCATCACGTCGCCATCGGCCACGACATAGTCCTTGCCTTCGGCGCGCAGCTTGCCGGCGTCCTTGGCCGGGCCTTCACCGCCCAGCGTTACATAATCAGCATAGGCGATGGTTTCGGCGCGGATGAACTTCTTCTCGAAATCGCCGTGGATCTCGCCGGCGGCCTGCGGGGCCTTGGCGCCCTTCTTCACCGTCCAGGCGCGGGCTTCCTTGGGGCCCACGGTGAAGAAGGTGATGAGGCCAAGGAGGTCATAGGCGGCGCGCACCACGCGGGCGAGGCCGGTTTCATGGAGGCCAATGGCTTCCAGATATTCCTTGCGATCCGCCGGTTCCATGGTGGCGATCTCGGCCTCGATGGCGGCGGAGACGACTACCGCCCTGGCGCCGATGCCGGCGGCCATCTTCGCCACTGCCTCGCTGTGCTTATTGCCGCTGGCGGCGCTCGCCTCTTCGACATTGCAGACATAGAGGACCGGCTTGGTGGTGAGCAGTTGGGCCTGCCGGAGCGCGCGGGCCTCCTCCTCGTCCTTCGGCTCTGCCAGCCGCGCCGGCTTGCCCTGCTGCAGCAGCGCGTGCACCTGGGAGAGGATGGCCACCTGCACCTTGGCTTCCTTGTCGCCCTGTTGCGCCTTCTTGGCGAGCTGCGGCAGCCGCTTGTCGAGGCTTTCGAGATCGGCGAGCATCAGCTCGGTCTCCACCGTCTCGGCGTCCTCCACCGGGTTCACGCGGCCGGCGACGTGGGTCACGTCATCATCCTCGAAACAGCGCAGCACATGGGCGATGGCGTCGGTCTCGCGGATATTGGCGAGGAACTGGTTGCCCAGGCCTTCGCCCTTCGACGCGCCCTTCACGAGGCCCGCGATGTCGGTGAAGCCCAGCTGCGTCTCGATGATCTTCTGCGATTTTGCGATGGCGGCGAGCTTGTCGAGGCGCGGATCGGGCACCGCGACATTCCCCACGTTGGGCTCGATGGTGCAGAAGGGATAGTTGGCCGCCTGCGCCGCCGCGGTTTCGGTGAGCGCATTGAACAGGGTGGACTTGCCGACATTGGGCAGGCCGACGATACCGACACGGATGGGCATGGGAGGGATTTTCCGATTGCAAGGGTGATTGCGACGGCTCTTTGCCGCCCGAGGCGCGCCAGCGCAAGCGATGACAGGGTCCTCCCCATTCTCCGAATGGGGAGGTGACGATGACAGGGTCCTCCCCATTCTCCGAATGGGGAGGTGGCGCCGAAGGCGACGGAGGGGCTGTTGGCGCCAGAGCCCCCTCCACCATGCAGCGCATGGTCCCCCTCCCCATCGTGCCGATGGGGAGGGCCTTATCTCGGCAACCGCAGCGCCACGTCTGACAGGTAACGCGCCTCGTCGCCGGCCAGCAGCGTGGGCAGTTCATCGGCCATCACGCCGAGCAGATCGGCCAGCGGATCAAGCTCGGCCTTGGCGAAATTGCCCAGCACATGGCCCGTCACCCGTTCCTTGTGACCGGGATGACCGATGCCGATGCGCACCCGCCGATAGTCGGCGCCAACATGGGCATCAAGGCTGCGGATGCCGTTGTGCCCCGCCGCGCCGCCGCCATGCTTGATCCTGAGCTTGAAGGGCGCGAGATCAAGCTCGTCATAGAAGACGGTCAGCGCGGCTGCAGCATCGAGCTTGAAGAAGCGCAGCGCCTCGCCAACGCTGCGGCCGCTTTCGTTCATGAAGGTGGCGGGCTTGAGCAGCAGCAGCTTCGCCGAGCCGATGCGCCCTTCGGCGGCGAGGCCCTGAAAGCGAGGGCGAAACGGGCCGATCGACCAGCGTTCGGCGATGGCATCGATGGCCATGAAGCCGACATTGTGCCGGTGCAGCGCATAGTGCGCGCCCGGGTTGCCGAGGCCGACGAGGAGTTGCATCGCGCGCTGCTATCCCGTGAAAGCAGAAGCGGGGCAAGGGAGTGATCCCCTGCCCCGCTGCATGTCTTCAACGCTAACGGGGCGCTTACGCGGCAGCCGTCTCGTTGTCGCCTTCCTCGCTCTTCATCGCCTTGGGCGCAACGATGGTGGCGATGGTCAGACCGGTTTCGCGGCCATGCGGCTTCACACCGGCCGGCAGCTTCACGTCGGCGATGTGGATGGTGGCACCCACCTGCAGACCAGCCAGGCTGATGGTGATGTCATCCGGAATGGCATCCGGCGCGCAATCGAGCTTCAGCTCGTGGGCGACGATGTTGAGCATCGCGCCCTGCTTGATGGCCGACTGTTCCTGATCGACGAAGTGCACCGGCACCGTCACGGTGACGACTTCATTGCCAGTGAGGCGCAGGAAATCGACATGGATCGGGCGATCGCTGACCGGGTGGAAGGCGACATCGCGCGGCAGGGTGCGGATGGTGCTGCCGTCCAGCTCCAGCTCCACGATGGCGTTCATGAAATGGCCGGTGTGCAGCTGGCGGACGAGGATCTTTTCCTCGACGTGGATGGTGGTGGCGGCTTCGCCCGCACCATAGATCACGGCCGGGACACGGCCTTCGCGGCGGATCGCGCGGGAGGCTCCCTTGCCTGCCTTGGCGCGAAGTTCAGCCGCGAGCTTGAAGGTTTCGCTCATTGCTCGCTCCTGATGGATATGATTTCACGAATGCCCGCCGCCTCCAGGGATGCGAAAATGGCGGGCGCCTCGCGAAGCGCCGGCCCATAGGGGATGGCAGCGCAAAAGGCAAGCGATCAGGGCACCGCCCTAAGGCACTGCATTGTCGGTGTAGCTGTCGATCTTCAGCTTGCCGCCCTCTTCCACCAGCACGAACAGTTCCGACACCGGCCCCTGTTCATAGCGGGCGGCCCAGGCGATGGTGATGCGCCCCTGTTCATCGCTGATGCCGGCCAGTTCGCCGCCCACATATCGGCCATGGCGCTCGGTGATGCGGCGGAAGGCGCGGGCCGTGGCGCCGCCGGGCCGCAGGTTGCGCGTTGACTGGCTCAGCAGGCCATCGATCGCTGCCCAGTCGCCCTGGTTGAGCCCGGCATGGAAGCGGGCAAGCACGTCCTCTGCGGCCGGTTCGTCGATCGCCGAGCAGGCCGCGAGGCTGGCGGCCAGCGCCACCGGGAACAGGAAGCGCTTCATTCCACCCTTCTCACCTTGAAGCCACGGGCTTTCAGCATCTCGATCAGGCTGTCTGGCCCTGCCATGTGGGCGGCGCCCACCGCCATGAACACGCGGCGGCCGGGCGCCTTGCCGCGCGCAACGAAATCGGCCCAGGCGGCATTGCGGTCGCGCAGCAGGCGGCGCTCCAGTTCCGGCGACAGGCCGCTGTCGTCAAAATCCCGGCGAATGCGCTCGACATCTCCGGCCAGCCACATGGCGATGAGGCCGCGCATCATCTCGCCGGACTTGCCGATGTCGGTCACCGCCGCCGCCAGCAGCAGGCGCTGCTCCGCCTCGGGCAGGCCGTTGAACAGCTCGAGCTGGCCGCGCGGGGTCTCCAGCCCCAGCGTGCGCGTGCCGGCCGCTTGGGCCCGTTGCAGCAGCGTCACGTCTACCCCGGCGGCGGGATCGATGCCGTTGCCCAGCATTTCCAGCTGCACCAGGCTGATCGCCGCCAGCCAGCTTTTCATGGTGTCGAGCATCTGCGCCGGAATGCCCGGCTTCACGGCCGCATAGCGGGCCTGCACATCGGCGGGCAGCCGGCTCTCGATCGGCACCGGGGCCGGCAGGAAGCCGATCTGCTGCATCAGTTCGGCCGTGGCGCCAGGGCCCTTGGGCGGCACCATTTCCACCACCAGCGTGTTTGCAGTGCTGAAAGCGGCGCGTGCCTTGGGCGTGAACCAGTCCGTGCCCTGGGGCAGCGCATGGATGGTGCCATACAGCGTTATCGTGCGTCCGTTCTTGCTGGCGGTCCACAGCGCCGGCACCGCCAGCGCCGGGGCGGCCAGCAACAGAATGAAAAACAGCAGCAGGCGGCGAAGCAGCATCATGCCCCTGCCCTAGCCAGTGCCAGCGATGCGGTCAAAGTGCTGGGTCAACCGGCGGCCTTCGCCCAATATTCGTCCTTCAAGAGCCGCTTGTAGAGCTTGCCGGTATCATGCCGCGGCAGCTCGGCGCGGAAATCGATGCGCTTTGGGCATTTCACGTGGGAGAGCCGCCCGCGCACCCAGGCCAGCAGTTCGGCTTCCAGCGCCGGGCCTGCCCTTGCCATGTCGCGCGGCTGCACCACGGCGTGCACCGCCTCGCCCATTTCTGCATCGGGAATGCCGAACACTGCGACATCGGCCACTTCCGGGTGCGAAATCAGCGTGTTTTCAGCCTCCTGCGGATAGACGTTCACCCCGCCCGAAATGATCATGAACGCCTGCCGATCGGTGAGGAACAGGTAGCCGCCCTCGTCCACATGCCCGATGTCGCCGAAGGTGGCACCATGCTCGCCCATCACGCTGGCGGTCTTTTCAGGATCATTGTGATAGCTGAACGTGCCGCCACCGTGGAAGAAGATGCGCCCGGTCTGGTTCGGCCCCAGCAGCCTGCCGTCATCATCAAGCACGCGGATCTCGCCCAGGATCGCTTTGCCGACGCTGCCCGGCCGCTCCAGCCATTCCTGCGGGGAGATGGCGGTGAAGCCGGCGCCTTCGGTGGCGCTGTAATATTCATAGATCACCGGCCCCCACCAGCTGATCATGGCGTGCTTCACGTCCACCGGGCACGGCGCGGCGGCGTGGATGGCGACCTTCAGCGACGAGGTGTCATATTTGCTGCGCACCTCTTCCGGCAGCTTCAGCATGCGCACGAACATGGTGGGCACCAGCTGGCTGTGGGTGATGCGGTGCTTCTCGACCAGCTTGAGATAGGTCTCAGGGTCGAACTTTTCCATCACCACCACGGTGCCGCCGAACTTGTGCACGCTCATGCAATAGCGCAGCGGCGCGGCGTGATAGAGCGGCGCCGGCGACAGATACATCATGCCCGGCCCGAAGCCGTAAAGATGCGCGACGAGGCCGGTGAGCGCATCAAGCTGATCGATCGGGCCTTCCGGCAGCGGGCCCTTCACGCCTTTCGGGCGCCCGGTGGTGCCGCTGGAATAGAGCATGTCGCGCCCGGCGCTTTCATCGGTGATGCGGGTGACCGACAGGCCGGCGATGGCGTCGTGAAGGCGGGTACAGCCCTCAGCCCCCGCCCCGGTGCACAGCCGCGCCGCCGGGGACAGGCCCGGTGTGGCAGCCACGGCAACGCCGGCCAGCGCGGGCGAACAGAAGATCGCCTTCGCGCCCGAATCCTGCGCGATATAGCCGGCTTCATCGGCGGTAAGCTTCGTCGACATCGCGACATAGACGAGGCCCGAGCGCTGGGCGGCCCAGCAGATCGGCAGATAATCGATCTCGTTCAGCATCAGGATGGCAATGCTGTCCCCCCGCTTCAGGCCCAGGGCGCGCAGCAGATGGGCGATGCGGTTGGATTCGGCTTCCAACTGCCCATAGCTCAGCGTCTCGCCGCTGCCGGCCATGATGATCGCCGGGGTGTCGGGCTGGCTGGCGGCATGGTGGAAGGGGTGCATGGTCATCCTTTCAGGGCAGGCCGGGCGGCGCGGGCGCGATCCCAGGCAATGGCGGCGGCCATCAGGCCAACGAAGAAGGCGGCAAGGCCGGCGATGTTGATCAGCACCTGCCCCCAGCCATAGCGGGCGACATCGATGAAGAAATAGGCATAGCGCCCGGTCTGCCCGCCCACCCACAGCGAGAAGCCGCAATAGAGCAAGGGCAGCGGCAGCACGACCGCCAGATGCCCCCAGCGCAACGCCCCGGCCGGCCGGCCCCACAACCACCACAGCGGCCAGGCCAGCGGGGTGATGGTGTGGAACACCAGGTCGATCAGCTGGCGGGCCAGCGTGGGTGGATGATTGAGATCGGCAAGCAGCGTGTTGTAGATGACGCCGACCACCGCGATCCACACAGCGCTCGCCGCCAGCAGCGCCGGATGGCCCGGGCCCTTGGCCCGACCGAGCAGCGCGCAATGGCCGGCCACCAGCGCCACCGCGGTGTTCGACCAGATGGTGAACCAGCCATAGAGGTGGGCAATCTCGCCGGCCGGATCACGCCCGCGCTCGACGATGTCGAGCGCGAACTGCAGCGCCAGCGCGCCGCCGGCCAGCACCGCGATGCCGGCGGCGACCATGCGTGGTCCGGGTTCGAGCCACCTGTCCATGGGCGTGATTGCTAGCCCAAGCCCGCGCGCCCGCAAAGCCTGTCGCTTTCGGGGGAGGCCGCCTGCCCGGCGATTGACAGTCCTGCACCGGCGCGCGCAGGCTTGCCGTCATGGCCATCCACACCCGCACCTGCCACATCTGCGAAGCCAATTGCGGCCTGCTGATCGAAACCGAGGGCCGGCAGGTGGTGAGCATCCGCGGCGATGCCGATGATCCGATCAGCCGCGGCCATATCTGCCCCAAGGGCAATGCCATTGCCGATCTGGAGGCTGATCCCGATCGGCTGACCAGCCCGATGAAGCGGGTGGGTGATGGCTGGCAGGCACTCGACTGGGAGACGGCGCTGGCCGAGATCGGCGCGCGTTTCGCCGCCATCAAGGCCGCCGGCGGGGCAGCAGCGCTCTATGTCGGCAACCCCACCGCCCATGATTTCGCACTGGGGTTCCAGACCGGCGCGCTGAAGAAGGCGCTGGGCGTGCGCGGGGTCTATTCGGCCTCCACGGTCGATCAGATGCCGCACCAGCTGGCGCAATATTGGCTTTATGGCCACAACGCGCTGTTCCCGATCCCGGATATCGAGCGCACGCGGCACCTGGTCATCCTGGGCGGCAACCCTCTGGCGTCCAACGGCAGCGTGTGGACGGTGCCGGACGTGAAGCGCCGCATCGCCGAGTTGCAGGCGCGCGGCGGCAGGCTGACCGTGATAGATCCCCGGCGCAGCGAGACGGCCGGGATTGCGGACGCGCATCATTTCATCCGCCCCGGCAGCGATCCCGCCCTGCTGATCGCGCTGCTGCTGGCGCTTGATGACGCGGGCCTCGTCAATCCCGGCCGGCTGCTGCCGATGCTGGATCGCTGGGACGCGCTGTGGGTGGCGCTGCGCCGCTTCGATATCGACCAGTTGGCCCGCGCCTGCGGCTGGGAGGTGGCGGCCATCCGGGCGCTCGCCGCCGAACTGGGCAATGGCGAGCCGACCGCCGTCTATGGCCGCATCGGCGTCTCCACCGCGCCGTTCGGCACGCTGGCGCACTGGCTGATCAACCTCGTCAACATCGCCACCGGCAACCTCGATCGGGAGGGCGGCGCGATGTTCTCCTCCCCGGCCATCGACATCGCCGGCGGGTCCGGGCCGGGCAGCCACGGCCGCTTCTTCAGCCGCGTGTCTGGCCATCCCGAAGTGATGGGCGAGTTCCCGGCAGTGAGCCTCGCCGAGGAGATCGCCACGCCGGGAGACGGACAGGTGCGGGCGCTGGTGGTGATTGCCGGCAACCCGGTGCTATCTGTCCCCGATGGCGGCGCGCTGGATGCGGCGCTGGCCGGGCTGGAACTGATGGTCTCGGTCGATCCGCACATCACCGCCACCAGCCGCCACGCCCACTATGTGCTGCCGCCGTGCGGCCCCCTGGCGAAGGACCATTATCCGCTGCTGCTCGCGCCCATCGCGTTCCGCAATTTCACGAAATTCTCGCCCGCGCTGTGGGAGCCGGCCGCCGGCCAGAAGCGGGACTGGGAGATTGTTGCCGAACTCGCCCGCGCCGTCGCCGGCGCGCAGGGCATCAGCCTGCCGCCGCCGCTGAACCCCCGCGAACAGCTCGGTCGCATGTTGGCCAAGGGCGGCCGCAGCCTTGCCGAGGTGATGGCCCACCCGCACGGGCTCGATCTTGGCCCGCATGTGCCCCGCCTGCCGGATCGCCTGTTTACGCCCGGAAAGACCATCCGCTGCGCGCCAGAGCCGCTGATGGCGGATATGGAAGGCCGCTTCACCGAATGGCTGGCAACGCAGCCGGAGCCCGGCCTTGTGCTGATCGGCCGCCGCCACATCCGCAGCAACAACAGCTGGCTGGGCAACGCGCCGCGCCTCGCCAAGGGGCCAGACAAGTGCGTGGCGCTGCTCAACCCCGCCGATGCTGCTGCCCATGGCATCGCAGATGGTGACCTTGTGCGCATCAGCAGTGCAGCGGGCAGCGTGGGGGCAGCCGCACGGGTGACCGGGGAGATCATGGCGGGGGTCGTCTCCCTGCCCCACGGCTTCGGCCATGGCCGGCCCGGCGTGCGCCTGTCGGTCGCCGGCGCACGGCCTGGGGTCAGCCATAATGACCTGACGCTGCGCTCGCGGCTGGACATATTGTCGGGCACGGCGGCACTGGTCGGCACGCCGATCCGCATCGAACCCGCCTTCGCAGTTGCGGCAAACGGGACGAACGGTTAAAGCCTTCGCTCATGTTCAAACTTCCCGATTTCAACGATCGCGCCAAGACCGCCGCCGAAGCCCGCAAGGCCAAGCTCGAAAAGTTCAAGCAGGCCGCTCCGCCCAGCGCGGAAGCCCTTGCCGCCGCCAAGGCCCGTGCCGAAAAGCGCGCCCAGAAGGAAGCCGAAGCCAAGGCCGCCCGCGCCGAACGCGCCCGCCAACTGGCCGAGGAAAAGAAGCTGAAGGACGCCCAGCGCGAAAAGCAGGCCGAACAGCAGCGGCTGGAAGCCATTGCCCGCGAAGCCGCTCAGAAGGCCGCCCGCGACGCTCGTTACGCCGCCCGCAAGGCGCGCGTGAAGTAAGCCGCTTCAGGCGCCGCCAGGTTCAGGCGCCATCAAAAGCGATCAGGCTGCGCGGTTCCACGCCCGCGGCCTTAAGCCTTTCTGCGCCGCCCAGATCGTGCAGATCAATGGCAAAGGCCGCTTCCGTTACCAACGCCCCTGCCCCACGCAGGAGTTCCACGCCGGCCAGCGCGGTGCCGCCAGTGGCGATCAGATCATCGACCAGCGTGACGCGCTGGCCGGGCTGCACGGCATCGGCATGCATCTCGATCCGGTCGGTGCCATATTCCAGGGCATAATTGACCCCGGTCACCCGCCCCGGCAGCTTGTTCTTCTTGCGCAGCAGCACCAGCCCCACGCCCAGTTCGCGGGCCAGCGCCGCGCCGAAGATGAAGCCGCGCGCCTCGATGCCGGCGACGATGTCCGGCCGCGCGGCCAGGCTGGCGGCCATGCGGGATATGCAGCTGGCAAAGCCCGGCCCGTCGAGCAGCAGCGTGGTGATGTCGCGGAACAGGATCCCGGCATGGGGATAATCCGGGATGGTGCGCACCAGCGACTTGAGGTCATCGTTGGACATTGAGCCCCCAACAGGAAAGAGGCGGCCATCCTGCCGGATGACCGCCCCGTTTCAAGCCCTGATCGCGTTGATCAAGCCGGCTTTTTGATGTCCGCCCACACCTTGCGGTAGGACAGATAGCCAAGCCCGGTCATGATGATCAGGAACAGGATGGCAGCCACGCCGGTTTCCTTGCGGTTTTCCAGCTTGGGCTCGGCCGTCCAGGTCAGGAAGGCCGACACATCCTTGGCATATTGGTCGACCGTTGCCGGCGAACCGTCGGCATAGGTGACCTGGCCATCGGCGGCCAGCGGCGGCGGCATGGCGATGTTGATGCTGTGGAAATAGGGGTTGTAATAGAGCGTGTCCGGCTTGGCCCAGCCCTGCGGCACGTCATCCGAATAGCCGGTCAGCAACGAATAGACATAATTGGTGCCGTCCGGACGCGCCTTGGTCATCAGCGACAGGTCCGGCGGGTTGGCGCCATTCTGGGCGGCGCGTGCGGCCGCTTCGTTGGCATAGACCAGCGGGAACTTGTCGGCCGGGGTGGCCTTGCGAGTGGTCGGTTCGCCATTGGCATCGATCGCCGCCACTTCATATTCCGCGGCGATGGCCTTGATCTGGGCTTCGCTGAAGCCAAGGTCAGCCAGGTCGCGGAAGGCGACGCGGTTGATCGAGTGGCAGGCCGAGCAGACTTCCTTGTAGACTTGGAAACCGCGCTGCAGCTGGCCGCGATCGAATGTGCCGAAGATGCCGAGGTTGCCGGGGCCATTGTGCGCCCATTCGACATGCTTGGGGTGCTTGTGCAGCTGCTTGGCCATGTCGGGCGTCGCCTCCTCGCGGGGGACAACAGCCCCCCACAAGGCGTTGAGCACGAAGAGCAGGCCGACGGCGAGAGCGCCGAGACGGATCATTGCGGTGTCTCCTTATTCGGCCGGCTGCGCAACAGGCGCGGCGCCGCCACCCTTGCCATATTTGGCGAGCACGGCTTCCGAGATGGAGCCGGGCAGCGCCTTGGTCTTCTCCAGCTTGGAGACGATTGGCAGGATGATGAGGAAGTGGGCGAAATAATAGGCGGTCAGCACCTGGGACAGACGCACCCAGGGTTCTTCCGCTGGCTTGCCGCCGCACACGCCCAGCAGGAGGGCGACCACCACGAACACCCAGAACAGGATGCGTGACAGCGGGCGGTAGTTGTTGGACCTGACCGGCGACGTGTCCAGCCACGGCAGCAGGAACAGCAGCAGGATCGAGGCGAACATCGCGATCACGCCCCACAGCTTGGCCGGCACGCCCAGGAAGTCGGTCGTGAAGGCGCGCAGGATGGCGTAGAAGGGCCAGAAATACCATTCCGGCACGATGTGCGCAGGCGTCGAGAGCGGGTTGGCCGGGATATAATTGTCCGGCTCGCCCAGGCTGTTCGGCATGAAGAACACGAAGGCCGAGAAGACGATCAGATAGATGCCGAGGCCAACGAAATCCTTCGCCGTGTAATAGGGGTGGAAGGGCACGGTATCGGCTTCCGACTTCACGTCGATCCCGGTCGGGTTGTTGGACCCTGGGATGTGCAGCGCCCACACGTGCAGCACGATCACGCCGAGGATCACGAACGGCAGCAGATAGTGCAGCGAGAAGAAGCGGTTCAGCGTGGCGTTGTCGGGCGAGAAGCCGCCCAGCAGCCAGGTCTGAATCGAGGTGCCGACCACTGGCAGCGCCGAGAACAGGCCGGTGATGACCTGCGCGCCCCAGAAGCTCATCTGGCCCCACACCAGCACATAGCCCATGAAGGCGGTGGCCATCATCAGCAGGAAGATGACGAGGCCGAGCATCCAGATCATCTCGCGCGGCGGCTTGTAGGAGCCGTAGTAAAGGCCGCGGAAGATGTGGATGTAGACGACGCCGAAGAAGAAGCTGGCGCCGACGGCGTGCATGTAGCGGATCATCCAGCCGCCGTTCACGTCGCGCATGATGTGCTCGACCGAATCAAAGGCGATGGCGACGTTGGGGGCATAGTGCATGGCCAGCACCACGCCGGTGATGATCTGGATCACCAGCGCCACGCCGGCGAGCACGCCGAAGTTGTAGAAAGCGTTCAGATTCTTGGGCGTCGGATAGCCCGGCCCCAACGCATTGAAGATGAAGCGCGGCAGCGGCAGCCGCTCGTCCATCCACTGGCCGACGGCGCTCGTCGGCTTGTATTCTTTCGCCCAGGGAAAGCTCATCTCTTCTCTCCTCAGCCGATCGTCACCGACGTGGGCGACTTGAATTGATAGGGCGGCACCTCGAGGTTCTTGGGCGCCGGGCCTTTCCGGATGCGGGCCGCGGTGTCGTAGTGCGAGCCGTGGCAGGGGCAGAAATAGCCGCCGAAATCGCCGCGAACCTCACCTTCCGCCGCGCCCAGCGGGACGCAGCCGAGGTGGGTGCACACGCCCAGCGTGATCAGCCACTGCTCGTTGCCCGGCTTGGTGCGATCGGCCAGCGTCTGCGGATCACGCAGGGACGCGGCGTCCACCTTCTTGGCCTCGGCAATCTCTGCCGCCGTCAGATGACGGGCGAACACCGGCTTGCCGCGCCAGCTGGCCTTGATCGCCTGGCCCTCCTGGACCGCCGACAGATCGAGGTCGATGGAGGCCAGCGCCAGCACGTCGGCCGACGGGTTCATCTGGTTGACGAGGCTCCAGGCCACCGGCACCACGCCTGCCCCGGCAAAGGCCGCGGTGGCGACATAGAGGAAATCCCGGCGGCGCTCGCCACCCGGGGTCAGATCATCAGCAGCAGCCTGCCGCACTTCGCTCGCCATTTCTTCCCTTCCGGAAACTGGATGAACGGCCGGCAAGCCTACAGCCTGCCCGCATGGTGCGCCCGGATAGACAAGCCGATGCCGCAACGCAACGGACAAAACGCCCACCTGCATCGGACAAATTGGCGCGCCCATTACACGGCTGTAAGGAAAATCCACGGTTTCAGCAGCCTCGGGGGCTTCCCGGCACGCGGCATGGCCGCTAACAGGCAGACATGATCGACCTTGATGACCAGCAGCGGGCCGCGCAGGCCTGGTTCCGCCAGCTTCGTGACGATATCTGGGCCATGCTGGAGCAACTGGAGGACGAATCCACGCTGCCCGGCACGGCCGGCCGCTTCGAAAAGCGTGTGTGGAACCGGACCGATCACGGCGGCGGTGACGGCGGCGGCGGCGAGATGGGCATCATGACCGGCCGCCTGTTCGAGAAGGCCGGGGTCAACATTTCGACGGTCTATGGCGAGTTCAACCCGGATTTCGCCAAGCAGATCAATGGCGCTGCCGAAGACCCGCGCTTCTTTGCCACCGGCATCAGCCTGGTGATCCACCCGGCCAACCCGCTGGTGCCGGCTGTTCACATGAACACGCGGATGCTGGTGACGACGAAGCGCTGGTTCGGCGGCGGCGTGGACCTCAACCCCGCCCTGCCCGACGCTGCCGAGACTGACGCCTTCCATGCCGCGGTGAAGGCCACCTGCGACCGCCACCATCCGGACTATTATCCGGCCCATTCCAAGTGGGCGGAGGAGTATTTCTGGGTGCCCCACCGCAATCGCCATCGCGGCGTGGGCGGCATCTTCTATGATCACCTGAACTCGGGCGACTGGGCGGCGGACTTCGCCTACACGCAGGATGTTGGCCGCTGCTTCCTCGAAACCTATCCGAAGCTGGTGCGTGCCAAGATGCACCAGCCATTCACGGAGGAAGAGCGCGTCGCCCAGCTGAAGTATCGCGGCCTCTATGCCGAGTTCAACCTGGTGTACGACCGCGGCACCACCTTCGGCCTGAAGACTGGCGGCAACACCGATGCCATCCTGATGAGCCTGCCGCCGCTGGCGATCTGGGAATAGGGTCAGTCAGCCAGTTGCCGCCAGGTGAAGACGCTGGCGGCAGCGCCGGCAATGGCGACGATGGTGCTGGCAATGCCGCCACTCAGCGCCAGCAGGAAGCGGCCCACCGCCTCCATCCCCAGCGCGCGCGCCACCACGTCGAGCGCCGCGCCCGCGCCGTTGGCCAGCATCAGCACGCCGATGACGCCGAACAGCGCCACCACGACAAACAGGAACAATGTGCCTTGCGCCGGCTCGGTGAGCTGCCAGCTGCGCTTCAGCAGGGCCGTCACGCCGGTGCGCCCTTCGGCCGTGAGCACGGCGCTGACCGGAAAGATCAGCCGCGCATAGAGATAGAGCCCGGGCAGCAGCAGCATCAGCACGCCCAGCCCCACCGGCAGCCCGGCGAGCAGCAGCGCCGCCATGTAGAGCGGCCACAATTGCAGGGCGACCGTGAAGGCGAAACGCGGCGTGACATCACGGCGCAGCAGCAGCGGGGTCACCGCCAGCTGGGCGAAATTGCCGAGCAGCGCCGGCATCAGGAAGGCGAACAGCCACTGCTGGCCGGTGATGTCAGCAGGATCGGCGGGCAGTGGCGGCACGAACAGCTGCACCGCCACCGAAGGCAGCAGCGTGAACGGCGCCGCCACGAAGAACAGCCGCGACAGATCGCCCAGCACCAGGCTGGTCATGCCATCCCAGAGGGTGGAAAGCTTCAGATCGGCCATGCCGGCGCGTGCCGGATCAGGCGGCCGGCTTCACACCGGCTTCGGCGACCAGCGCCTGCAGCTCGCCGGCCTGGAACATTTCCATCATGATGTCGCTGCCGCCAACGAATTCGCCCTTCACATAGAGCTGGGGAATGGTCGGCCAGTCGCTATATTCCTTGATGCCCTGACGGATCTCCTGATCGGCCAGCACGTCGACGCCTTCGAAGGCGACATTCAGCCGTTCGAGGATGGCAACGGCAGTCGAGGAAAAGCCACACTGCGGAAAATAGGGCGTGCCCTTCATGAACAGCACGACATCGTTGCTGTTCACCAGATCGGCGATGCGGTCATGCACGGGGTTGGTCATGCGGGGGGTATCCTTCGTCAGGCGCGCAGCGTTCAGGCAGCGCGCGTGGTGAGTTTCAGGGCATGGAGCGCACCCCCCATGCGCCCGCCCAGAGCATTATACACGAGCCGCTGCTGCGCAACCCTGTTGAGGCCGGCGAACTGCGGCGCGGTGACGACAGCGGCATAATGATCGCCGTCGCCGGCCAGATCGGTGATCTCCACCACGGCGCCAGGCAGCGCGGCGATGATCGCGGCTTCGATATCGGTGGCAGCCATCGGCATCAGGCTTCCCCCATCACCTGGGCTTCGGCCTGCGCCAGCTTTTCGGCCAGCATTGCCTTGATGTCGGCCTCGCCCACACCGAGATTCTTCAGATCGCCAAACAGCTTGGCGATGATGTCATCGTCCCCCGGGATCTCGAGATCAGACAGCAGCACCAACTTGGCATAGTCCTCGGCGGCCTCGCCGGACTTGCCGAGCTTTTCCGCCGCCCACAGGCCGATGAGCTTGCCGCGCCGGGCGAGGATGCGAAAGCGCAGGTCGGCATCATGGGCAAACTTGGCTTCGAACGCCTTTTCGCGATCATCAAAGCTGGTCATCAGAGTGTCCTTTTGGCGGTGCGGCTTCAGGCGTTCAGATAGGGGAGAGCGCCGCCCTGTTCAATCATTGAACCTTTGTGGCTTTGCCGCTATGGGCACTCCCCCGCGCTGCCGAGCCATGATAGCCTGCGGCGCCATTGCCGTTTTTCCCTTCGCGCCGTCCAGGAGGACCGCATGACCCGCCGCCGCCAGATCTATGAAGGCAAGGCCAAGATCCTGTATGAAGGGCCGGAACCGGGCACCCTCATCCAGTATTTCAAGGATGATGCCACCGCCTTCAACGCCCAGAAGAAGGGCACGATCAGCGGCAAGGGCGTGCTCAACAACCGCATTTCCGAGCATGTCTTCACCCTGCTCAGCACCATCGGCATTCCCACCCACTTCATCCGCCGCCTCAACATGCGCGAGCAGCTGGTGCGCCAGGTGGAGATCATCCCGATCGAGGTGGTGGTGCGGAACGTCGCGGCCGGCAGCATCGCCAAGCGCTTCGGGCTGGAAGAAGGCACGATGCTGCCGCGCACCATCCTTGAATATTATTACAAGGATGATTCGCTCGGTGACCCGCTGGTGACCGACGAGCATATCGCCGCCTTCGGCTGGGCCTCCCAGGAGGAAATGCACGACATCGCCGACATGGCGATCCGGGTGAACGATTTCCTCGCCGGCTTGTTCGCAGGGGTCGGCATCCGGCTGGTGGACTTCAAGCTGGAGTTCGGCCGGCTGTTCGACGGCGATTTCTCCCGCGTCATCCTGGCTGACGAGATCAGCCCCGATGGCTGCCGCCTGTGGGACATGAAGACCGGCAACAAGCTGGACAAGGACCGGTTCCGCCGCGATCTCGGCGGCGAAGCGGAAGCCTATCAGGAAGTGGCGCGGCGGCTCGGCCTGCTCACCGAAGAGGAATCGGCGGTGCTGGACCTCGAAGAACACCGCAAGGCCAGAGTCCAGTCGCTGGCAAAGGACAAGCCGGCCAGCGAGTGAACGCTCACCAGCGGACCGGCTCGATGCGCCGCACGACGAGGCCGAAGATCAGCGTGCCGCTGGCCACGATGGCGGCGGTGACGATGAAGGCGGGGCGATAGCCGGCGGCATCGACGATGATGCCGGTCATCACCGGGCCGATCACGCCGGACAGGTTGCCCAGGCTGGTCTGCACCCCCACCCAGCGCCCGGCCGATGCCGGGCCCGCCATCGTCTGGCCGATCACGAACAGCAGGTTCGGCACCGGGCCATAGCCGAAGCCGGTGATGGCGATCAGCGTGACAAGCGGCAGCCAGCCCTCGATATCGGGCAGCAGCAGCAGGCCGCCGGCACAGGCCGCAACCGATGCGAACAGCATCCGGCGCCGCCACATCGAGCCATCGCCGCCGCGCCGGATTGCCCGGTCGATGGCCCAGGCCCCCAGTGTGCCGCCGGCGATCTGTGCGACGTAGAAGACCGCGGTGAGCAGGCTCATGTCGATGATCGAGAAGCCGCGCGCCTTGACCAGCCACAGCGGCAGCCAGCCAACGATGAAATAAAGCGCGAAGGTGCCAGCGAGGTGCAGCAGCGTCACCGACCAGAAGGCCGGCTGGCGCAGCACGGCGGCCAGCGGCGCGGCGGTGGCCGGCGTCTCGTCGTGGCGGCCCTCGCCTTCCTCGATGCCGCGCCGCGCCAGCCACCACGGCACCAGCCACACCAGCGTGGCGAGGCCGAACACGATGAACATCTCGCGCCAGCCCCAGATCTGCATGATGGCGCCGCCGCCCAGTGCCCCGATCAGGGGCCCCAGCGCCAGCCCGCCGGACAGCGAAATATTGGCCAGCCCACGCGCGCCTTCCGGCACCCGGGCGATGAGCTTGGAACCACAGGGAAAGGCCACCCCTTCCCCCAGCCCCATCAGCAGGCGCAACAGCAGCAGCGTGGTGATGCCACCCGCCAGCCCGGTGCCAACGAAGCCCATGCCGATGGTGGCGATGGCCCAGGTCGCCACGCCCAGCGCCATCAGCAGCCGCACGCTCATCCGATCCGCCAGCCAGCCAGCCAGCGCCAGCGCCGGCACATAGGTCCAGTAGAAGCTGGACACGATCAGGCCATAGCGTTCGTTGGTGAGGCCGAACTCGTCCTTGATCAGCGGTGCTGCAACGCTCACCGCGCCGCGATCGATATAGTTCAAGGCGATGGCCGCGCCGATCAGGATGATCGCCCAGCGCAACGGTGCTGAAATCATGCATGTCTCCCCGCCGCCACTTGAGCGGGCCGGAAGGGGATCGTCAACCGGCGTATGGCGGCCCTGCCCGGACCAGCCCTAACAGGTTGGCCATGGAGATCCGACCGCTCGATCCCGATCAGGATGCCGCGTTGCTGCCCGGGCTTGCGACGATCCTGGCGGATTGCGTGGCCGGCGGCGCCTCGATCGGTTTCATGGCCGGATTCTCGGTGGGCGAGGCACTGGCCTGGTGGCAGGCGCGCGCGGCGGCGGTGGCGCGCGGCGAACTGATCGTGCTGGTGGCGCTGGACCGCAGCCAGCCCTTGGGCACGGTCAGCCTGGCGCCGGCCGCCATGCCCAACCAGCCGCACCGTGCCGATCTTGCCAAGATGATGGTGGCGCCGACCGCGCAGGGACACGGCATCGGCGCGGCGCTGCTCGGCGCCGTGGAGGTGCTGGCGCTGGCGATCGGCCGCACCACGCTGGTGCTCGACACGATCAGCGGATCGGCGGCGGCCCGCCTCTACGAACGCGGCGGCTGGGAAAAGGTGGGCGACATCCCGGCCTATGCGCTGATGCCCGATGGCACGATGGCGCCCACTACAATCTACACGAAGCAGCTTATCTTACGATGATCTCCACCCGCCGGGCCTGTGCCGGCGTCACTGCGGCATCGGTGGTTTCCGCCGGCTTTTCCAGCACGGTATCGGCCTCTGCCACCCCGGTGGCAATCAGCGCGGCCTGCACCGCCTGGGCGCGGTTCTTCGACAGTTCGGCGTTCAGCGCCGCATTGCCGGTGGGATCATTGTAACCGGAGATCACATATTTGCTGCCGGGATGGCTGGCGGCCCAGGCCTTCACGGCGGCGGCCTGTTCGGCAAAGCCCGGCGCCACATCAGCCTTGCCGACATCGAAATAGACCACCAGCACCGGCTGGCCATCGCGTTCCTCGGTCACCAGGCCGGCACCGTCTGGAACGGCGGGTGCAGCCGGGGCCGCAGCAGGCGGTGCAGCAGGTGCGGCTGCTGGCGCGGCATCCTTGCCGGAACCCAGCACGATCAGCGCCGCGATGCCGCCAAAGGCGATGAGCGCGGCGGTGAGCGGCCAGAACAAGCCAGGCTGCTTGCGCGCGGCCGGCGCTGTCGGGACAGCCGCAAACCTCACCGGAGCCGGGGCCGGCGGCGGCGGTGGCGGCGGAGCAGCCGCCATCACGGGTTCGGGTGCAGGGGGCGGGGGAGCTGTCGGCGGCGGGGCCATCACCGGTTCCGGGGCTGGCGGTGCCATCACCGGCTCGGGCGCGGCAGCAGCCGGCGCGGCCTTGGCGGCCGCCTTGGGCGCGGCCTTCGCCTTGGGCCGGAAATCCTCCAGCCGCCCGAAGGCCTCGGCCAGCAGATAATAGACCGTCACGCGGTTCTTGGTGCGATCCGCCTTCATGCGCTCGCCCACCGCCGCGATGGCGCTGTCGAGCACATCGTCGACATCCGTGAGGCCCAGCTTCTTGCGCAGGAAATTGGCCTTCACCCGGTCCGTCTCGGTCTTGTCGGAGAAGGAGACCAGCGAGGAATCGCGGTTCCTCAGCGCAATCCCACAATAGCGCACAATGCCGGTGATGATGGCCTCATCGGCATCCGGCACATATTTGCGAACGTCGATTGCCCAATCTTCTGCCATGGCGAATACCCCCGGGTGCTGGAACCATCGGCACCATAAGGGCAAAGCCGTGGGGCGGCAATCTCTGGCAAGCGCCGGCCGGCTGCGCTATGCGCCAAAACGTGCAGGGCAGAACCATCCTCCTGATTGTTGGCGGCGGCATTGCTGCCTTCAGGGCGCTTGATCTGGTGCGCGAGTTGCGGCGGGCCGGCGCGCACGTGCTGCCGGTGCTCTCCCGCAACGCCGATCGCTTCGTCACGCCGCTGTCGCTATCCGCACTGGCAGGCGAGAAAGTGCGCCAGAGCCTGTGGGATCTCGAAGACGAAGCAGCGATGGGCCATATCCAGCTGTCACGCGCCGCCGATCTGATCGTCGTCTGCCCGGCCAGCGCGTCCCTGATCGCCCGCGCCGCCAGCGGCCAGGCCGATGATCTCGCCAGCACGCTGCTGCTGGCCACCGATACGCCGGTGCTGTTCGTGCCGGCCATGAACGTGCGCATGTGGCTGCACCCGGCGACCCAACGCAATATCGAGCAACTGCGGGCCGATGGCGCCACGGTGATGCCGCCAGACGACGGCGAGATGGCTTGCGGCGAGTTCGGACCGGGCCGCTTGCCCGAAGTGCCGGCGATCATGTCGGCAATTGCCGCGCAATTCGGCGAACGTCCGCTGGCCGGCCGCCATGCGCTGGTGACCGCCGGCCCAACGCACGAACCCATTGATCCGGTGCGCTTCATCGGCAATCACAGTTCCGGCAAGCAGGGCTTTGCCATCGCCGCCGCGCTGGCGCAGGCGGGCGCGCGGGTGACGCTGGTCGCCGGCCCCGTGCATCTGCCGACACCCGCCGGGGTCACCCGCATCGACGTGACGACCGCCCGCCAGATGCAGGCGGCCTGCGAGGCCGCCCTGCCCGCCGACATCGCGGTGATGGTCGCCGCCGTGGCGGACTGGCGGGCCGAGCCTGCAACCGCCAAGCTGAAGAAGGACGGCGGCGCGCCCCCGCCGCTCACACTCGTCGAGAACCCCGACATCCTGGCCGGCATCGGACATCATGCGCAGCGGCCCACGCTGGTGGTGGGCTTTGCCGCCGAGACGGGTGACCTGATTGCCCATGCCAGCGCCAAGCGGGTGAAGAAGCGCGCTGACTGGATCGTCGCCAACGATGTGAGCGAAGGCGTGTTCGGCAGCGATTCGAACCATGTCCATCTCGTCACCGCCAGCGGCGCTGCCGATTGGGGCCCCGCCTCGAAACAGGCTGTGGCGCAGCGGCTGGCGGCGGCGATCGCCGATCATTTCAGAGCCTTCACATGATCCACATCCCGATCACCCTGCTGCCCCATGGCGAGGGCCTGCCGCTGCCCGCCTATGCCACGCCCGGTGCTGCCGGGATGGACGCGGTGGCGGCCGTTACCGAGACGGTGATGCTGCCCCCCGGCGAGCGCTTTCCGGTGCCGCTGGGCTTTGCGATGGCGATTCCCGATGGCTATGAAGTGCAGGTGCGTCCGCGCTCTGGCCTGGCGCTGAAGCACGGCATCACCGTGCCCAACAGCCCCGGCACCATCGACAGCGATTATCGCGGCGAGGTGAAGGCATTGCTGATCAACCTTGGCGCGGAGCCCTTTGCCATCGAGCGCGGCATGCGCATCTGCCAGCTGGTGCCGGCGGCCGTCACCCGCGCTGGTCTCGTGGTGGTGGACGCGCTCGATGACACGGCGCGCGGCGCCGGCGGTTTCGGCTCGACGGGCATCCACACGTGAACTTCACCGACGACGAGCTGGAGCGTTATGCCCGGCATATCGTGCTGCCGGGCTTCGGCGGGGCCGGACAGGCGGCGCTGAAGCGCGCCCGCGTGGCGGTGATCGGTGCCGGCGGGCTGGGCAGCCCGTGCCTTCTCTATCTCGCCGCTGCCGGGGTGGGCCGGCTGACAATCATCGATGATGACGTGGTGGCGCTTTCCAACCTGCAACGGCAGATCCTGTTCGCCACCGCCGACACCGGCGCGATGAAGGCGGAGGCTGCGGCGATGCACCTGCACGCGCTCAACAGCCATGTCGAAACCGTGGCGGTGCCGCTGCGGCTGGATGCCGACAATGTCGATGCGCTGCTCGCCGGGCATGATCTGATCATCGATGGCAGCGACAGTTTCGCGACGCGCCTGGCCGTTGCCGATGCGGCGCTGGCGATGGCGGTGCCACTGGTCTCGGGCGCGGTGGGGCCGCTGGATGGCCAGGTCGCGCTGTTCAAGGGACACGCGCCGGACAAGCCCTGCTATCGCTGCTTTGTCGGCAGCCCGGCCGATGATCCGGCGCGCAACTGTGCTGCCACCGGCGTGCTCGGCGCATTGACCGGCGTGGTCGGCAGCCTGATGGCGCTGCTGGCGGTGCGCGAGCTGGCCGGGCTGGGCAGCGATGCCGCCGGCCATATGCTGCTGATCGATGCCGGCAGCTTCATGGTGCGGCGCATCGCCTTGCCAAAGGATCCTGCCTGCCCTGCCTGCGCCGCAACGTAAAACGCCTGTTCCGCCGCATAGCTGCCGTATTTCATCGCTAACACACCGCCCGTGCCCCCCTCGCCTCGCTCCCCCCGCAAGAAGAAATCCCGCAACTGGCTGGCCACGCTGCTGAAGGCCGGGCTGGTGATCGCGCTGGCCGGCGTGCTGGCGCTGGCCGTGGCGGTGGCGGTCCGCATGCAGTCGCTGCAAAGCTTCGACGAGATGAAGAAGAGCCCGAACGGCCAGAGCGTGGAAATCCGCGCCGAGGACGGCACGGTGCTGGCCAGCTTCGGGCCGAGCTATGGCGAATGGCTGCCCTATGCCGAAATCCCGGCGACCATGAAGAACGCCATGATCGCGGTGGAAGACCGGCGCTTCTGGATGCACCCCGGCATCGATCCCATCGGCATCGTGCGCGCCTTTGTGGTGAACATGACCCGCGGCAACCGCGCGCAGGGCGCCTCCACCATCACCCAGCAGCTGGCGCGCAACCTCTATCTCACCGCCTCCAAGGACTATACCCGCAAGCTGGAGGAAGTGGTGCTGGCGCTGGCCATCGAGCGCACATATTCCAAGGAAGCCATCCTCGAACTCTATCTCAACCGCGTCTATTTCGGTGGCGGCGCCTATGGCGTGGATGCGGCGGCGCGCAAATTCTATGGCCACAGCGCGCGGCGGCTGAGCCTTGAGGAAGCCGCCATCATTGCCGGGCTGGTGAAGGCGCCATCGCGCTTCTCGCCCTCGGCCGATGCCGAAGCTGCCCGCCGCCGCGCTGCGACGGTGATCGAAGTGATGGTGGATGCCGGCAGCATCAATGAAACCGAGGCGGCGGCCGCCGATCCGCAGCTGGTGCGCTTTGCCCCGCAGGCCCGCGCTGCCGGCGTGCGCTATTTCACTGACTGGGTGCTGGCCGAGCTCGACACGCTGACCGACGAAACCCAAGAACCGCTGCTGGTGGAAACCACGCTCGATGCCGCCGGGCAGCGCTGGGCCGAAGCCGCCATCCGCACCGAGGCCCCCAAGGGGGCGCAGGGCGCGCTGGTGGCGCTGGCCCGCGATGGCGGCGTGAAGGCGATGGTGGGCGGCACCGATTATGTGCGCTCCAACTACAACCGGGCGCTCACCGCGCGGCGCCAGCCGGGCTCGGCGTTCAAGTTCTTCGTCTATGCCGCCGCGCTCGAATCCGGGGTGACGCCCGATGACGCCATGGAAGACAAGCCGGTGACGATCGGCAACTGGAGCCCGAAGAACGACAATGGCCAGTTTGTCGGGCCGGTGACCGTGCGCCAGGCCTTTGCCCGTTCGATCAACACCGTGGCGGTGCAGCTGGCCGAACAGGTGGGCTTCGACGTGGTGGCCGAAACCGCCCGCCGCTTCGGCATCACCACGCCGATCAGCCGGCAGCCGGCGATGGCGCTGGGCGCTTCGGAAGTGACGCTGTTCGAGATGACCAACGCCTATGCCACTGTCGCCAATGGTGGCCTCGAACGCGCGCCTTATGCCATCACCCGCATCCGCACCGGCACCGGCCGCGTGCTCTATGAACGCGGCGAGGGCGAGACGCGGCAGGTGGTCGCCCCGGTGGTGGCAGCGCAGATGACCCAGCTGATGCAGGCCGCCGTGGAAGAAGGCACCGCCCGGGCCGCCCAGATCGGCCGGCCGCTGGCGGGCAAGACCGGCACCACCAGCAGCAACAAGGATGGCTGGTTCATCGGCTTTTCCAGCGGCATCACCACCGGCGTGTGGATGGGCCGCGACGATGCAAGGCCCGTGCGCGGGCTGGCCGGTGGCCGGGCGCCGGCGCGGGCCTTTGCGCAATATATGGCCCGCGCTGTCGGCGGCACGCCGCCCGAACCGCTGAACACCGAAGTCGCGACCGAAGAGGGGCTGATCCTCGAACCCGATGCCGAATCCTATGGCATCACCATCGACGAGGCGCCGCCCGCGGGCGAGCCGCCGCCGATGGACGAGGCGCCGCGGCTGGACGAGAACTGGCTGGACAAGACGCTGAACGAGCCGGCGCAGCCGCGCTGAATTTCAGCGCAGCGCCACCCACGCCGGCGCGTGGTCGCTGGCCCTCTCCTGCCCGCGCACGTCCTTCATGACGCCGGCATCGACCAGCCGGTCGGCAGCGGCGGGCGACAGCAGCAGGTGATCGATGCGAAAGCCGTGATCGCGCGGCCAGGCGCCGGCCTGATAGTCCCAGAAGCTCCAGATGCCGCCCATCGGGTGAACGCAGCGCACTGCGTCCGTCCAGCCCTGCCACAGCAGCTGGCGGAAGGCGGCGCTGCTCTGCGGCAGCTTCAGCGCATCGTCGGCCATGGCGGCGGCATCCCAGATGTCGTCATCGTTGGGAATCACGTTGTAATCTCCGGCCAGCACCACCGGCAGGCCGGTCGCCAGCAGTTCGGCGGCATGGGTGCGCAGCCGCTCCATCCAGGCCAGCTTGTAATCATATTTCGGCCCCGGGGCGGGATTGCCGTTGGGCAGATAGAGGCTGGCCACCCGCACGCCCATCACATCGGCTTCCAGATAGCGCGCCTGCTCGTCTGCCGCGTCGCCAGGCAGGCCGCGCTGCACTTCAACCGCCGGCTCCCGCGACAGGATGGCGACGCCATTGAAGCCCTTCTGGCCATGGACAAGGCAATGATAGCCGGCATCCTTCAGCACATCGACGGGAAAATTTTCCGAAACCGTCTTGATCTCCTGCAGGCAGGCGATGTCGGGCCTGGCGCTCTCCAGCCATTCCAGCAGGCGCGGCAGGCGGGCGTTGGTGCCGTTGATGTTGAAGGTGGCGATGAGCATGATTGAGGCATAGGCCTTCAGGTCGCCAGCTTCAACAGCGTCGCCAGCGTATCGGCTTCGGCGGCCGGCTTGTCGGTGCGGAGGCGCGCGATGCGCGGGAAGCGCATGGCCAGGCCCGACTTGTGGCGGCTGGAGGCGTGGATGGAATCAAACGCCACTTCCAGCACCAACGCCTTCTCCACCTCGCGCACCGGGCCGAAGCTCTGCTGCGTGTGGCTGCGCACCCATTTGTCGAGGAAGGCCAGCTCGGCATCGGTGAACCCCGAATAGGCCTTGCCCACCGGCAGCAACTGGCCATCGGCGCTCCAGCAGCCGAAAGTGAAATCGCTGTAGAGGCTGGAGCGCTTGCCATGGCCGCGCTGGGCATACATCAGCACGCAATCGGCAGTGAGCGCCTCGCGCTTCCACTTGTACCACAGGCCCACCCGGCGGCCGGCGAGATAGGGCGCATCGCGCCGCTTCAGCATCAGGCCTTCGATGGCAGCATCGCGGGCGCCGGCCCGGATGCGGGCCAGATCGTCCCAGCTCTCCGCCTCGACAATCGGCGAGAGCTCGAAGCGTGCCGGATCCAGCCCCGGCATCACCGCCTCCAGCCGGGAGCGGCGCGCGTGCCAGGGCAGCCCGCGCAGATCCTCGCCAGCATCGAACAGCAGATCATAAACCCGCAGGAACGCCGGCCGTTCGGCCATCAGCTTCGGCGGCGGCGCCTTGCGGCCCAGCCGCTGCTGCAGCGCGTTGAAGCTGCCGGCCGCCGCAATGCCGTCAGCCTGGCCCTCACCGCGCACCAGCAGCTCGCCATCCAGCGCCAGCGGCCGATCCAGCGTGACATCGGGGAAGCTGCCCGAAATGTCATCGCCGGTGCGGCTGAACAGGCGGGTCTGCCCGCCGGCGTGCACCAACTGCACGCGGATGCCGTCCCATTTCCATTCGGCGACATGGCTTTCAAGATCGAGCGGCTCCTCCAGCGGGCTGGCCAGCATGAACGGGCGGAACACTGGCACATCGCCCGCCGTCGGTTGCGGCGCGGCGCCCGTGGCCCAGGCGAACAGCGGCGCGAACGGCGGCGTCAGGCCGTGCCACACTTCCTCAACCGCCTCGACATCCAGCCCGAAGGCCTGCGCGCAGCCGGTCTTGGCCAGCCGCGCCGACACGCCGGCCCTGAGCGCGCCGGTCGCCAACTTGATGAGCGCATAGCGGCCGGGCGCATCCAGCCGGTCGAGCAGGGCTGCCACCACCGCCGGAGCCTCGCGGCGCGACAGGCCGGTGAGTTGCCCCACCACCTCATCGAGCCCGGGCGCGGGCGGCCTCTCGCCGCCCGGCTCCGGCCACAGCAACGAGATCGTCTCGGCCATGTCGCCCACGAAGTCATGCGACAGCGCGAACAGCGTCGCATCCACCCGCTGCGCCATCAGCGCCTTGAGCAGCGCCGGCTGCACCGCCTTCAGATCGAGCGTGCCGGTGAGCGCCGCCAGCGCCCAGCCGCGATCCGGATCGGGCGTGGCCAGCAGATAATCGGCGATCAGCCGCAGCTTGGCGGTGCGGCTGCGCGTAAAGGTGAGCGCATCCAGCAGGCGGGCGAACTGTTCCATGACCGCGGGGGATTAGCATGGGCGCGCAGATTGCGCTAAGGCCCGGTGCGATGCGCATGAGAGACCTTGAGAAAGCCAGCGGCGTGGGGCGGGAGACGATCCGCTACTATATCCGCGAAGGCCTGCTGCCCGAGCCGGACAAGCCCAGCCGCAACAGCGCCCGCTATTCGGATGTGCACGTGGCGCGGCTGAAGGCGATCAAGCGCCTGCAGGAAGAACGCTTTCTGCCGCTGGCAGTGATCCGCACGCTGCTGGAAGCCCAGGATGGCGAGCGCTGGTTGTTGCCCGAAGCCTTCCCGATGCTGGAAGAAACGCTGGCCGCGCGTCTGGCCGGCCCCGGCCCGGCGCGCGTCGCACTGGCCGATCTGGGACTGCCCGCCCACCAGGTGGATCATCTTGAGGACCTGATGATCAGCGTCTCTGATGATGATGGCACGATCTCCGCCCGCGATGCCGCCATCCTGCGCACCGTGCAGCGGCTCGATGATATCGGGTTCTCGCCGGAACTGGGTTTCGATGGCGGCCAGATGCGGCTCTACAATGTGCTGATCGACTGGCTGACGGCGCAGGAACTCCGCCATTTCCTTGAGCATACCGCCGGGCACGTGGGCGAGGCCAAGGCGCTGGAAATGGCCGAACAGGGCATTTCGGTGATCAACGAGCTGCTCGGTCAGCTGCGCACCCGGGCGCTGCTGAAGAAGCTGGCCGAGCGGCGGACCAGCGGCAACGCACACTGAGCCACGGGAGCTGACATGACGACCACCTTTCTGCGCTGCGCGTTGATCCTTGCCGCACTGGCGGGCAGCGCGGCGCTGGCCCAGCCCGCCGCGCATGTCCGCGTGCTGGCCACCGGTGGCACCATTTCCGGTGCCGGCAGCGCCAACAGCAATGATTATCGCGCGGGCGTGCTGACCGGGGACGATCTGGTGAAGACCGTGCCCGGCGCCGACACCGTGGCAACCATCTCCACCGAACAGGTGGCCAACATCGCCAGCGGCAACATGAACGAAGCCATCTGGCGCAAGCTGCTCGCCAGTGTCGAGGCCGGCCTGGCCGACCCGGGTGTTACCGGGATCGTGATCACCCACGGCACCGACACGCTGGAAGAAACCGCCTTCCTGCTCGATCTGCTGCTGCCGGCAGGAAAACCGATCGTGATGGTCGGCTCGATGCGGCCGAGCAGTGCCGTGTCGGCCGATGGGCCGCAGAACCTGCTGGATGCCATGAAGGTGGCGGTATCGCCCGAGGCGGTGGGGCGCGGCGTGCTGGTGGTGATGAACGACACCATCTTCGAGCCACGCTCGGTGACCAAGGTGGACGTGCGCCGGGTGGAGGCGTTTGCCGCCCCCTCGCGCGGCCCGGTAGGCGATGTGGTGCAGGTGACGCCGCGCTTCTATGCGCCGGCCAGTGCCCGCGGCGCCGCCTTCACGCTGGGCGCGGCAAAGCTGCCCCGAGTGGCGATTGTCCATGCCTATGCCGGCATCACCGGCGATGATGTCCTCAACGCGGCGAAGGACGCGGCCGGCGTGGTGATCGCCGGCGTTGGTGCCGGCGGCGTGCCCTCGGCAGCGCGGGAGGCACTTCGGACGCTGGCTGCCAGGGGCATCCCGGTGGTGCGCACGCCGCGCCAGGGCCATGGCGACATCTGGCGGTCGGACAGCGCACCCGGCAGCGACAATGACGGGTCTGCCACCACCATCGCCGGGCGCGAGCTGACCCCGGCCAAGGCGCGCATCCTCCTGATGCTGGCGCTGCAGCAACCGCGATCGACGGCCGAGCTGCAGGCGCTGTTCGATCGCTTCGGCACGCGCTGACTCAGAAGTCGGCCGCAACTGTCAGTACCGGTCCGCTGCCGGGTGCGGCATTGCCGGCGACGCGCTGGCGCCAGTCCGCCTGCACACGCAGCTTCTTCCAGCGGGTGGAGACAGCAGGGCCAACATCCACGCGCCACACATCGGGCACGGCAGGTGACGGAGCCGTCTGCCCGCTGCCCCAGGCGCCGGCGGCCAGTGTGGCCGGGCCAAGCTGCAGCATCCGCGCCGTCGCCTGCGCCCCGCCATAGATCTGGCCCGAGCCCAGCACGCCGGCCTCGCCATAGGCTTCAAGCCGGCCGCGCGTCGCGCCCGCTGCCAGCCGCAGCGTCCAGTCAGAGCGCGTGCCCTCGCCCAGCGCGATCAGCCGTTCGGCCGACAGCGTGACACCGGGCAGCAGCGTCTGCCGCAGCCCGATCGCGGCCTGTGCGGTTTCGGCCTGGATGCCAGACGCATCGGCGGCGACATTGGCGCGCGCCACGATCGCCAGCGGCCGCCGGGCCAGCGGGTTGAGCACATAGGCCAGGCTGGCGCCCTGCTGGCCGCCGCCCAGCACCGGGCTGGTGGTTGCACCCGGCAGGCCGCTGCCCGGTGCATTGGGCGCGGGCCCGCCATCGCGCAGCAACGAGAACCAGCCCAGCTGCCAGCGCCGGCCCAGCGCCCGCCGGTCCGCCTGCCATTGGCGGTTGCCGGGCTCCAGCGCCAGCGCCGCATCGAACAGCGCTGCCGCCTGCCGGCGATCTCCGGCGCGCAGCCGCTGATAGGCCTGATCGGCCAGGTTGAAGGCGCGCGACGGCGGCTCTGACGCCAATACAGGCGTGGCGGGCGCGACCGGGGCTGCCTCGGGGCGATCAACTGGCGGCGATCCATCGGCGGCGCGCAGTGGCGATCCGTAGCGCTCTGGATGCATGAACAAGGGCGGCTGCCAGCGCACCAGTGCAAGGCGCGGCGGCGGCGGCAGGCTGATGGACTGCTCACGCATGGTGGATGGCTGCAATGCCGTGTCCGGCGCTGGCGCCTGTGCCAGCATCACCGGCGGCGCCAGACCCGCCGCCAGCTGCCGCGCCTCTCCGGCCAGCTGCGGCGCCCGCCAGCCCAGCCAGGCGACCAGCATCACGCCAAGCCCGGCCAGCGCCCGCAGCGGACGCCCCTTCCCCATCAGGCCGCATCCGGGAAGCGGTGGATGGTCTTTTCCCAGGCCGGTGCTCGCCCTGCCCACAGCGCCGCGCCATAGCGGGACAAGGCCCGCAGGGCGGCGGCGGCATTGATCAGATTGCCCACCAGCGCGCGCGGCGCGGCGAGCAGGCCTTCCACCGGCCCGCGCAGCCGCCCGGTGAACCAGGCGCGCAACAGCAGCCGCCAGCACAAAAGCGCCCAGTTGATCCACAGCAGCACCAGCGTGACCCCGCCCGTCACCGGCGGCAGCCGCGCCGCCACCGGAGACCATTGGCGCAGCAGCCAATCCACCCCCAGGAGCAGCGCCAGCCCATAGGCGGCCAGCGTGAGCAGCGCCATCAGCGGTGCCTTCCTGTCCCGCAGCAGCATCCAGCGCTGGGCCAGCCCGCCCTGCCAGCCCAGCCGATCCCAGCCCGCCAGCGCGATGCCGGTGAGCCAGCGCGCCTTCTGGCGCACCGCCGCATCCCAGCTGGCCGGGAAATGCTCGGCCGTCGCCACCGGGCCATCGGCGGCCCAGGCCCACAGCATCAGCGCCCTGCCGCCCAGCCGGTGGATATGCTGGCCCAGCTCATAATCCTCGGTCAGGCTGTCGGCATCGAAGGGGGCTCCGCCGCGGGCATCGGCAATGCGGCCCAGCATGGCGCGATCGATGGCCACGCCGACGCCGGCCGACGGCACGGCCGCCCCCAGCCACTGCCGCACCGGCAGCTCCTTGCCATGCCCTTCGGCAAACTCATCGATATAATGGCCGGAAATGAACGGGCTGCGGGCATCTGCCAGCGGCAGCACCGGCAGTTGCACCAGCGCATGGCCCGGCAGATGCGCGGCAAAGGCCGCCAGCGCATCGGGATGCACGAGATCCTCGGCATCGTGCAGCACGACGGCGGCATAGCGGCGGCCATGCGTGCGTTCATCGGCCTCCAGCGCCCGCCACAGCTGGTTCAGGCAATCGGCCTTGGTGGTGGGGCCAGGGCGCGGGCCGATCACCGTGGTGATGCGCGGATCGGCGAGCGAGGCCACCGCCACAATGCCGGCCGGATCATTGGGATAAAGCCCCACGAACACGCGATAATTGGCCCAGCGCAGCCGGCTGGTAAGGCGCCGCAGCATGGCGCCGATCACCGCGGCTTCGTCCCACGCCGGCACCAGGATGGCAAACGAAGGACGGGGTTCGGGAGGCGGCGGCAGCGGCTGCAGTCGGCGCGCCGGCCTGGGCATGATGAACCAGGCCAGGTCGATTGCCAGATCATCGAGGCCGTTCAGGGCAATGAGCGCGGCCAGCAGCAGCAGGGCTTCGGACAGTGCGACATGCCAGCACGACAGCAGGAAGGCAGCGGTCATGCGATGCGGCGCTGGGGCAAGGGGTAGGTGCTCCGGCCAGGCCTGGTTCCGGCAGACGGGGAGGGCCGTTTGCGGGTCAGCATGGCAGGCCGGAGCACCCTCGGCATGGGCGGGCCTGGCGCAGGGTCAGTTCGCCAGTTCCCCCTCCCCACCGATTTGGATGGTCTCGCCCAGCATGATGCCGGGCATCTCCCAGGCGCCGCGCAGGCGGACCAGTGTTTCGCGATTGACGAGGATCTGCAGCGCCGCCACCGCGTCCTTGCCTTCGCCATGCGGCAGGCCCAACGGTTCGGCATCCCAGCCGATGGACAGCAGGCTGGGCAGCCACGGCATGTGGGTGACCATGGTGTAGCGGGCAATGCCGTGATCGAGCGCATGTTCGAACAGCGCGATCGACAATTGCCGGCGCACCTGCAGCGCCTCGGCGCGATTGAGGCCAGGCGCGGTGACCAGCCGGGTGATCTCCATCACGTCGGGCCCGCGCGGCACGCCATCGAAGCATAGGTGCGGGAACACATCACCCAGCAGGTGCGGGCCGGTGGACGGCAGCAGCCGCACCGAGCCGAGGTGACGGCCCGTCTCGGCCTGATGGACGATCAGGTAGAGCGTGTCATCGCCATCATAGCCATCGATCTCGTGCAGGCCATCGGGCGATTCGAGATCCCAGCCAAGGCGGTCGACGAGCACCGTCTTGCGATCGCGCAACATGGCAGACGAGACGCCGTGGCGCAGATCTGCACCCTGCTGGCGCAGCGCGGCGGCGGTGCCATTGGCATCGGACCACAGGCCCGGGACGGCCTGGATATCATGGCTGGAACCTGTGGTGGCCGTGCCGAACATGGCGCATCTCTCCCGTGCAGATGCGCTTTCATGCCGGCGGTTGACGGGGCCGCGCCATATCCCTGAAAAGGGGCAATGACCGCGACCGGCGAAGCCCAGTATCTTGATCTATTATCACGCGTGTGGACCCACGGCGCCGAGCGTCGGGACCGCACCGGCACTGGCACGCGCGCCCTGTTCGGCGAGATGCTGAAGTTCGATTTGTCGGATGGCACGGTGCCTTTGCTCACCACCAAGCGGGTGTTCTGGAAATCGGCGGTGAAGGAGCTGATCTGGTTCCTGAACGGCGAGTCCAACATCCGCCCGCTGGTTGAACAAGGCGTGCATATCTGGACCGACTGGCCGCTGGATGCCTACCGCAAGGCGACCGGCGAGCAGATCAGCCGCGATGATTTCGAAGCGCGCATCATCGTCGACGATGAATTTGCCGCGCGCTGGGGCGATCTCGGCCCGGTCTATGGCGTGCAGTGGCGGCGCTGGCCGCGCTATGCCGCCAACGAGGACGGCAGCTACCGCGCCGACACGCCGTTCGACCAGATCAGCGAGCTGGTCCACGGCCTGAAGACCAACCCGGCCAGCCGCCGCCACATCTTCACCGGCTGGAACGTGCCGGAACTGCATCGCATGGCGCTGCCGCCCTGCCACATGACCTACCAGTATTTCGTGGCTGATGGCCGGCTTTCGGGCATCCTCTACCAGCGCAGCTGCGATCTGGGCCTGGGCTTTCCATTCAACATCTTCGAAGCGGCGCTGCTGATCCGCATGCTGGCGCAGCAGTGCGGCTATGAACCCGGCACGCTCACCTGGATGGGGGCGGACTGCCATGTCTACCTCAATCACGCGCATCTGGTGACGGAGCAACTCTCCCGCACGCCGCGCCACTTCCCGCGCCTGTCCTTCGCCAGGACGCCGGCAGACCTGTTCAGCTATAGCCTCGAAGACGTGATCATCGAGGGCTATGACCCACACCCCCATATCGCGGCGCCGGTGGCAGTGTGACGCTCGATATCACCCTCGTCGTCGCCCGGGCGAAGAATGGCGTCATCGGCAAGGATGGCGGCATGCCCTGGCACCTGCCGGCCGACCTGAAGCGCTTCAAGGCGATCACCGTCGGCAAGCCGGTGGTGATGGGCCGCAAGACCTATGAGAGCATCGGCAAGCCCTTGCCCGGCCGCCACAATATCGTGCTGACCCGGCAGGCAGACTGGCGGGCCGACGGCGTGACCGTGGTGCCCAACCTCGCCGAAGCGGTGGCCGCCGCCGGGCTCGATCCGCGCACGCGCGGCGACCTGATGATCATCGGCGGAGCGGAGATCTATGCGCTCGCCCTGTCCGTCGCCACCCGCATCGAGCTCACCGAAATCGATGCCGAGCCCGAAGGCGACACGTTTTTGCCCGCCTTCGATCTGGCGCGCTGGCAGGAGATTGCCCGCGTGTCGCATCCGCCGGAAGGCGACCGGCCGGGCTTTTCCTTCATCACGCTGGAGCGCCAAACCCCATGAGGAGAATATTGTGGGGACTGGCGGCGCTGGTCGGGCTGGCCATCATCGGCTTCTTCCTGTTCGCGCCCGGCGTCGTCGAACGCGGCATGAACCGCCAGACCGGCGCCCGCTTTCCGGTCGATGCCGAGGCGCGCGCCCTGCACCGCAAGCTGACCGTGATCGATCTCCATGCCGACACGCTGATGTGGAAGCGCGACCTGTTGTCCGAAAGTGATCAGGGCCATGTCGACCTTGCGCGCCTCGAAACCGGCAATGTCGCGCTGCAGGTGTTTTCCAGTGTGACGAAAACCCCGCGCGGCCAGAATTATGACCGCAATTCCGGCGATAGCGACAACATCACCCCGCTGGTGATCGCGCAGGCGCAGCCGCCGCGCACCTGGACCAGCCTCACCGAACGCTCCCTGTTCCACGCCGAAAAGCTGTTCGATGCCGCCCGCCGCTCGAATGGCCGGCTGCGCGTGGTGAAGACGCCCGACGATCTGGCGCGGCTGCTCGCCGACCGCGCCGCCGGCAAGCCGGTGACCGGCGCCCTGCTCTCCACCGAAGGCGGACAGAATCTGGAAGGCGAGATCGCCAACGTGCAGCGCCTGCACGACGCTGGCTTCCGCATGCTGGGCCTGGTGCATTTCTTCGACAACGAGCTGGGCGGCTCCATGCACGGCGTGAAGAAGGGCGGGCTCACCGCGTTTGGCGCAAAGGTGGTGGCCGAGGCCGAGGCGCGCGGCATGATCATCGATCTGGCGCACAGCAGCGCCGCCACCTTCGCCGATGTGCTGAAGATCGCCACGCGCCCGGTGGTGGTGAGCCATGGCGGCGTGAAGGCCACCTGTGACACGCCGCGCAACCTGACCGACGATCAGCTGCGCGCGCTGGCCGCCAATGGCGGCATGATCGGCATCGGTTACTGGGACGCCGCCGTCTGCGCCCCCACCCCGCAGGCCACCGCCAAGGCCATCCTGCACGCCGTTTCGGTTGCCGGCGTCGATCATGTCGGGTTGGGCAGCGATTATGATGGTGCCACCACCGTTGGCTTCGATGCCGCCCACATCGATGCCCTTACCGACGCCTTGCTGAAAGCGGGGATGAGCGAGGCCGATATCGCCAAGGTGATGGGCGGCAATGCGGCGCGGCTGCTTGCCGCTGGGCTTGTGCCCCGCTAAGCGCTGCCGCCATGAACCTGATCACCGGGGGGGCGCCCCTGCCCGACCATCTGCGCGGCGGCATCGTGGCGCTGGGCAATTTCGATGGCTTCCACGCCGGCCACCAGGCGGTGGTGGGCGCGGCGCGGGACTGGGCGCGCAAGCTGGGCCGGCCGGCGCTGGTGGCCAGCTTCGATCCGCACCCGGCGCGGCTGTTCCAGCCCGATGTGCCGCCGTTCGCGCTTTCCACGATTCAGCAGCGCGCCCGCTGGTTCCACGGCTTCGGCATGGACGGCGCCGTGGTGATGCCGTTCGATTTCGGCCTCGCCGCGCTCTCGGCCGAGGAATTCGTGACCGAATGGCTGGTGCAGCGCCTCGGCGTGGCCGGTGTGGTGACCGGCGGCGATTTCACCTTCGGCAAGGGCCGATCCGGCACGGTGGCCGATCTGGAACGGCTGGGGCTCGCCCATGGCTTTGCCGCCCGCGTGGTCGGTGCCGTGCAGGATGGCGGCGGCACCATCAGCTCCACCCGTATTCGGGGTTACCTGCGGGGCGGCCAGCCCGGCCATGCCGCGGACCTGCTCACCCGGCCCTTTGCCATCGAAGCGCAAGTTGAACATGGCGCCAAGCTGGGCCGCCAGCTGGGTTTTCCCACCGCAAACATGCGGCTGGGCGATTATGTGCGGCCGGCCTATGGCGTCTATGCCGTGCGGGTGATGCTGCCTTCGGGCGAACGCGTGGACGGTGTCGCCAATCTCGGCATCCGCCCGATGATCGACCCGCCGGAGGAGCTGCTGGAAACCTGGCTGATGGACTGGAGCGGCGATCTCTATGGCCAGACGCTCAGCGTGGAGCTGGTGGCGTATCTGCGGCCCGAAATGAAGCTGGACGGGTTGGAGGCCTTGAAAGCACAGATCGCCCGCGATGCCGAGGACGCGCGGGCGGCGCTGCGATCCTGACAGACAGCGCAACAGGCTGCGTGACAGGCGCTTGGCGATATCCTAAAGCCCTCGCCCCATGAGCGCGCCCGATTATCGCAACACCGTTTTCCTGCCGAAGACCGACTTTCCGATGAAGGCCGGCTTGGCCGAACGCGAGCCGCAGATTCTGGCGAAATGGCAGGCGGCGAACCTCTATGCGCAGCTGCGCGAGGCGCGCAAGGGCCGGGAAAAGTTCATCTTTCACGATGGCCCGCCCTATGCCAACGGCGACATGCACATCGGCCACGCGCTGAACCATATCCTGAAGGACGCGGTGGTGCGCACCCAGACGCTGCTGGGCAAGGACGCGCCCTATGTGCCCGGCTGGGACTGCCACGGCCTGCCCATCGAATGGAAGGTGGAAGAGGCCTACCGTGCGCAGAAGAAGAACAAGGACGAAGTGCCGGCGGCGGAATTTCGCGCCGAATGCCGCGCCTATGCCCAGCATTGGGTGGACGTGCAGAAGAGCCAGCTGCAGCGGCTGGGCATCAGCGCCAACTGGGAAAAGCCTTATCTTACCATGGACTTCCAGGCGGAAGCCACCATCGTTTCCGAACTGCTGAAGTTCGCGGAAAGCGGCCAGCTCTATCGCGGTGCCAAGCCGGTGATGTGGAGCCCGGTGGAAAAGACCGCGCTGGCCGATGCCGAGGTGGAATATCACGACATCACCTCGACGCAGATCGACGTGGCATTCGAGATTGTCGAGGCGCCCAACGCGCCGGAACTGGTGGGGGCTTACGCCGTCATCTGGACGACGACGCCGTGGACCATCCCGGTGAACCAGGGCATCGCCTATGGGCCGGACATTGATTACTCACTTGTCGCGCACAAAGGCCGCCAATATCTGATTGCCGACCATCTTTATTCGGATTTCATGCGCCGTCTTGGAGAATGGCCGAGTCTTGAAGAGGAAATGGAGGAAAGAGAGCTTCAAGAACGTAATGCGGAGTTTGGGATCGAACCCACACCTCCGTCACCGCGGCTAGTTGAATTTGCTTCTATCGACCTTCGCGATATCCCTATCCCGAAGCGATATACAGCTGCAGACCTGGCCGGCGCCGTCGCCCGCCATCCGATGCACCATCTCGGCGGCTTCTTCGCCAAGCCCCGCCCCTTACTGCCCGGTGATTTCGTCACCACCGATGCCGGCACCGGCCTTGTCCACATGGCGCCCGATCATGGCGAGGATGATTTCGCACTGTGCAAGGCGCATGGCATCAATCCCGTCTTCGCCGTGGAGGCCGATGGCCGTTACCGCGCTGACTGGTTGTGGCTGGGCGGTGAGTCCAAGAACGTCATCAATCCCAATCTCAACGCGCCGGATGGGCCGATCTGCAACGATCTGCGCGCGGCCGGTGCGCTGCTGAGCGCCGGGCCGTTCCAGCACAGCTATCCGCACTCCTGGCGCTCGAAGAAGAAGGTGATCTTCCGCTGCACGCCGCAATGGTTCGTGCCGATGGACAAGCCGCTCGGCCCCTCCACCGCGCCCCCTCCACCGCCTTCGGCGGTCCCCCTCCCCGCCGTTCGGGCAGGGAGGAACGGGGAGGAACGTGAAGATCCTCCCCATTCTTCGAATGGGGAGGGGGACCATGCGCAGCATGGTGGAGGGGCCAACACACTCCGCCACCGCGCCATCGCCGCGCTCGCCGCCACCCAGTTCACGCCCGAAAAGGGCCGCAACCGCATCGGCTCCATGGTGGAGGGCCGGCCGGACTGGGTGCTGTCCCGCCAGCGCGCCTGGGGCGTGCCCATCACCTTGTTTGTCGATCGCAAGACGGGCGACTATCTTGTTGACAAAGCGATCAACGAGAAGATCATCGCCGCCTTCCGGGAAAAGGGCGTCGATGCCTGGACGCCGGAGTTCGCCGCCGAACTGCTGGGCGACCGTGTCGACCAATATGAGCAGGTGACCGACATCCTGGACGTGTGGTTCGACAGCGGCTGCACCCATGTATTCGTGCTGGAATCGGGGCGCTGGCCGGAACTGCAATGGCCGGCGGACCTCTATCTCGAAGGCAGCGACCAGCATCGCGGCTGGTTTCAGTCCAGCCTGCTGCAAAGCTGCGGCACGCGCGGGCGGGCGCCCTACAATGCCATTCTCACCCACGGCTTCACCATGGATGCCTCGGGCCGGAAGATGTCGAAGTCGGAA
>ERZ1066121.377-NODE-377-length-41384-cov-9.401752_pt1 | contig 41384 bp, 38 predicted proteins | sample MGYA00382768_ERZ1066121 | MGnify/ENA primary metagenome ERZ1066121 (study PRJEB33369, sample SAMEA5778351) | biofilm metagenome | biome: Industrial cooling water; feature: Water cooling tower basin; material: Biofilm | place: United Arab Emirates | collected...
AATGGCCGAAGTTGGGGAAGGAGACGATGGCGCGGCGGCCGATGCGCACCAGCTGATCGAGCACGGCGGCCGGGCGCTGCATCGCCTGCAGCGTGTTGGACAGGATCACCACATCGAAGGCGGCATCGGGATAATCGGCGAGATCGGTATCGGCATCGCCCTGCATCACCGCCAGGCCGCGCGCCACCGCAGAGGCGACATTGGCCGCATCCAGCTCCAGCCCGCGGCCTTCCACGCCCTTGGTGTCGCGCAGCCAGGCCAGCAGCTGCCCGTCGCCACAACCGATATCGAGCACATGGGCGCCCTGCGGCACGGCATCGGCCACAGCGGCAAGATCGGCGCGCAACGGGACAGGCGTCATGCGGTCAGGAACCCGGTGATGACGCGGTTCATCTCCGGCGCGTCGAGCAGGAAGGCATCATGGCCGAACGGGCTCTCCAGCTCGACAAAGCTCACCGCCGCCCCGGCGGCATTCAAGGCCTTGACGATGCGGCGGCTCTCGGCAGTGGGATAGAGCCAGTCGGAGGTGAAGGAGACGAGGCAGAAGCGGCTCTGCACCCCGGCAAAAGCGCGCGCCAGATTGCCGCCGTGCGGTTCGGCCAGATCGAAATAATCCATGGCGCGGGTGATATAGAGATAGGAGTTGGCGTCGAAGCGCTCGACAAAGCTCAGCCCCTGGTGGCGCAGATAGGATTCGACCTGGAAATCCGCATCGAAACCAAACGACACGGCGTCGCGGTTCTGCAGGCGGCGGCCGAACTTCTCGGTGAGGCCTTCCTCTGAAAGATAGGTGATGTGCGCGGCCATGCGGGCGACGGCCAGGCCATCGGCCGGCGGCGCATCGGGCGCATATTGCCCGCCCTGCCACTTGGGATCGGCCATGATCGCCTGCCGGCCGACCTCGTGGAAGGCAATGTTCTGGGCGCTGTGGCGCGCGGCCGTGGCGATCGCCACCACCTTCTTCACCCGGGCCGGATGATGGACCGCCCAGGTGAGCGCCTGCATGCCGCCCATCGAGCCGCCGATCACTGCCGCCAGCGTGTCGACGCCGAGATGATCGAGCAGCCGCGCCTGCGCCGCCACCATGTCGGAAATGGTGATCACCGGGAAACGCATCGCAAACGGCTGCCCGTCGCGCGGATCGATACTGGTCGGCCCGGTGCTGCCCATGCAGCCGCCCAGCACATTGGCGCAGATCACGAACCAGTGCTCCGGGTCCACCGGCTTGCCCGGCCCGATCAGCCGCGTCCACCAGCCCGGCTTGCCGGTGCGCGGGTGGGCGCTGGCGACATATTGATCCAGTGTCAGCGCGTGGCAGATCAGGATGGCGTTCGTGCCGTTGGCATTGAGCTTGCCATAGGTTTCATAGGCGATGGTGAGTTCGGGCAGCACGGCGCCGCACGCCAGCGCGAAGTCGCCGGGCAGGGTGATGCGCCGATCAAGGCCAAAACGCTGGTCCATCAGGGGCCAGCCCCATAATGGCGCGGGGGTGACTGTGCCAGCGATATTCGCTAACGGCGCAGCCATGACGAGCGCCGCACCCCGCATGAAACCCCGGATGAAACCCTGGATCGAGGCCATGCACGCCTATGTGCCCGGCAAATCGAGCGCCGGCGTGCCGGTGGTGGCGAAACTTTCGTCCAACGAGAACCCGTGGGGCCCCTCCCCCAAGGCGGTCGCGGCGATGACCCAGGTGCTGGCCGAAGGCCACCGCTATCCCGATCCGGCCTCCACCGCGCTGCGGGCCGCGCTCGGCGCGAAATTTGGCGTCGATCCCGCCCACATCATCTGCGGCACCGGCAGCGACGAGATCCTGCACATGATCGCCTCTGCCTTCGCCGGGCCCGGGGACGAGATCATCCATGTGCGCCACGGCTTTGCCGTCTATGAAGGCGCAACGCGGCGCGTGGGAGCGACCCCGGTGGTGGTGCCAGACGTGGACTACACGGCTGATATCGAGGCCATCCTGGCCGCCGTCACGCCGGCCACGCGCATTGTCTATCTGGCCAATCCCAACAATCCCACCGGCACGCTGCTGGCCGCCAGCGAGGTCCGCCGCCTCATCGCCGGCCTGCCGACAGAAGTGATCCTGGTGCTGGACTGCGCCTATGCCGAATTCGTGGAGGGCGACTATGAGGACGGGCTGCAACTGGCGCAGACGCTGCCCAACCTCGTTGTTACCCGCACCTTCTCCAAGATCCACGGCCTTGCCGCGCAGCGCATCGGCTGGGCCGTGGCGCCGCTGGACATCATCGCCGCCATGGAGCGCGTGCGCGGGCCGTTCAACGTGACGACCACCGGCCAGGCTGCCGCCGTGGCCAGCCTCGCCGACACCGCGCACATCGAGATGGTGCGGCGTGAAACGATCCGCCTGCGCGACTGGCTGGCCGGCGAGATCGCCCAGTTGGGCAACGCCGGCCTGCGCGCCATTCCGTCGGCGGCCAACTTCATCCTGGTGGAGTTTCCGGAAACTGGCCCGGTCACGGCGGCGGACTGCAACCAGTATCTGCTCGAACATGGCATCATCTGCCGCTATCTCGCCGTGCAGGCCATGCCGCGCACGCTGCGCATCTCGATCGGCACCGAGGTCGAAACCCGCACGGTGGCCGCGGCGCTGCGCGATTATGTCGAAGGGGCGGCTGCATAATGCTGCCGTTCACGCGCGTTGCCATCATCGGCATGGGCCTGATCGGCTCAAGCCTCGCGCGCGCCATCCGCAGCGCCATGCCCACCGTGCAGATCAGCGCCAGCGATGCCGATGCGCAGGTGCGCGCCCGGGTAGCGGAACTGGGCCTTGCCGATGACGTGGCCGATGGGGCCGGCGCTGCCGTGGTGGATGCCGATCTCGTCATCCTGTGCGTGCCCGTGGGCGCCATGGCGGCCGTGGCCGCCGAAATCGCCCCGGAGCTCAGCCCCGACACGGTGGTGAGCGACGTCGGCTCGGTGAAGGAAAGCGTGGCACGCGTGCTGGGGGCGGCGCTGCCCGGTGTGCACGTGATCCCCGCCCACCCCGTTGCCGGCACCGAGAAATCCGGGCCGGATGCCGGCTTTGCCAGCCTGTTCAAGGGCCGCTGGTGCATCATCACGCCAAACCCACGCGCCGATCAAGTGATGGTGGAGCGGCTTTCGGAATTCTGGCGCCGGCTGGGCGCGAAGGTGGACCTGATGGACGCGCCCCACCATGATCGTGTGCTCGCCGTCACCAGCCACCTGCCGCACCTCATCGCCTATTCGATCGTCGGCACCGCCAGCGACCTTGAGGAGGTGACGAAGAGCGAGGTGATCAAATATTCGGCCGGCGGCTTCCGCGATTTCACCCGCATCGCTGCCTCCGACCCGGTGATGTGGCGCGACGTGTTCCTGAACAACCGCGAGGCGGTGCTGGAACTGCTGGGCCGCTTCACCGAGGATCTCGTCGCCCTGCAGCGCGCCATCCGCTGGGGCGATGGCGAGGCGCTGGAAAGCCTGTTCACCCGCACCCGCGCCATCCGCCGATCGATCGTCGATGAAGGCCAGGACACGGATGCCGCCGATTTCGGGCGCGGCACCGGCACCTGACCGGCAATTTTGGCACGGATCGTGCCGCCAATTTCCTTTGCCGAATCCTGACGCTGCGTGCCATATCCCAGCCATACACTTGGGGTCGCACCAGGGGATGATCCGGCCGGCATACCGGCGGGCATCGCGCACAGACAGGGGTGAGGGACATGGACATCAAGGTTTCCCGGCTGGTGATCGCAGCCACGAGTGGGCTTGCCCTGCTGGCAACGCCGGCCGCAGCGCAGATCGATGCGGGGCGCAAGGGCGGGATCGAGAAGACCCGCGCCAAGAAGACCGCCGAGCTGCCCACCTGCGCCAAGCCGATCGGCACCATGGGCATCAGCGATGCCGAAAACCGCTGGTGGGAGGGCCTGGGCCTTGGCAACCCCGAAGCGCTGCTGCGCATCTATGCCCAGAAATCCGGCTGCTTCCGGCTGGTCAACCGCTCGGCGCGCGGCATGGCGGCGATGCAGACCGAGCGCGCGCTGGCCGCCGGCGGCGAGATGCGCGGCGGCGGCACCATCGGCAAGGGCCAGATGGTGCAGGCCGATTTCACCCTGATCCCCAATATCGTCACCGCCAACCGCAACCGCGGCGGCAACCGCTTTGGCGGCATCCTGGGCGCCATCGTGCCCGGCATCGGCGGCGCCATCCTGGGCGGCATCGATGTCAAGAAGCGCAGCGCCAACGTGACGCTGGAAGTGGTCAACAACAAGTCTTCGGAAGAGTTTGTCACCGAAGGCACGGCCACCAAGACCGATGTTGGGTTCGGTGCCGGCGGCGGCATCTTTGCCGGTGGTTTCCTGGGCGCCGGCGGGGCCAGCGGCTATGCCGATACCGAGATTGGCCAGGTCATCGCGCTGGCCTATCTGGATGCCTTCACCAAGCTGGTGGGCGATCTGGGCGGGCTGGAAGCCGCTGCCGGCGGCCCGCAGGCCGAACGCGCCGTGGTGATGAAGAATCCGGGCCGCATGTTCGCCGGGCCGGCGCTCAACAGCAAGGTCATCAAGCCGCTGGATGGCGGCGCCATGCTCTATCCCACCGGCAACAAGCAGGGCGGCTTCTGGGAAGTCACCGACGAGCTGGGCACCAAGGGCTGGGTGAGCGAAGTCGCCATCGGCATCGCCAAGTAATCAGCGCAGCTTAGGGCACGCCGGCAGCTGGCCGCGCCGGGGGCGCGTGGCGAGATCGGCGGGCAGGCCGGACAGCGCCACCGCGCCGCCGGCCGGAAGCGCAGTTTCCAGTGCCAGCCTGATCGGCGCCCGCAGCCGTTGCTCGGCCGGTGCCGGCGTGCCGTTCAGCGCGGCCTGAACGCTGAGCGGGCAAATGGTGGTGATGGTGCCGGCAAGCCGCGTGCCCGATCCCAGGGGCACCACGCTGGCCTCCAGCCGGAACAGCTCGCCGGTCGCATCCGTGCCGGTGATGAGGGCATCCAGGCTGCCGCCGCCGGCGGCCCAGCGGCGATAGTCCGCCAGCCGGCTGGCCCCGCGCACCGTGACGTCGGCAGCCAGGCTGATCGCCGCGCCCTGCCCCAGCGTCAGGCCGGTGGCAGCCACCACCAGCTGCCCGCGGGGCGGCATTGCGGGGCTTTGGCGCGGGCTCGCGGGATCGCCATCGTTGACGCCGGCCCGTTCCCGAGCGTGCAGTTCAAGGCGTTCGGCCATGAAATCCGGCCCCAGCCCGAAATTGCCGCGCGCGCCCGGCAGCACGATCGACAGCCGTTCCAGCCGGCCGGCGTCCAGATTCAAGCTGGCGGTGGCCGATGGCGCGTTGATCCTTGCCGCAAGGCCGGCCGCACTGGCCGCCAGCGCCACCTGCTGCCCCTGCAGCACGGTCAGTTCCGGCCGCCACGGCCCGCGATTGAGGCGCAGCCGGCCAACCGCCATCCCCATGCTGGTGGCGCCGGCATGCTCACGCTTCACATCCAGGAACTCGGCCTCCAGCCGATAGGGAAAGCCGGTCACCTGCACCTGCCGGCCGGGGAACCAGGCCGCCAGCGTGGCCTCGAACCCGTCGGCCCAGCCGCGCCACAGCTGCCAGTAGACGCCAAGGCCGAGCGCCAGCGGCAGCAGCGAGAGCAAGAGCGGGATGCGGCGCTTCATTGCCAGCCACTCCGCCGCGCATCGCTTTGCAGCGCGTTGATGGCGGCGTGCACCCGCGCTTCCACCGCCTCGCGCGGCAGGCCGGGCGGGATCGGCTCGGCCACCTTCAGATGCACGGTGCCGGGGTATTTGATGAAGCTCTTGGGCCAGACACTGCCTGAATCGAGCGCGATCGGCACCACCGGCAGCTTCAGCATCTTGTAGAGCCCGGCAAAGCCGGCGGCGAGGCCGGGCTGATCGCCCACCGCCACGCGCGTGCCTTCCGGGAAGATCACCACCGGCCGCCCTTTGTCCACCGCCGCCTTGGCCTGGCGCATCATCTCGCGCAGCATGCCGGCGCTGCCGGACCGATCGACGAAGATCGAGCCATGCCGGGCCGAGGCCAGCCCCCAGATCGGGATACTGCGCAATTCCTGCTTCATCACCACGGCCGGCCGTTCGAACCACCACAGCGTGAGGATCGCCTCCAGCGCGCTTTCATGCTTGAGCGCGAACAGGTGCGGGCCGGCGGGAATCTGGCCGTCAATCTCGATGCTTATGCCGGTGATCAGCCGGCTGCACAGCCGGAACCAGCCGGCCCAAAGCTTGGGGCCCAGGAACAGCAGCGCGCCGCCCGGTGCCACCAGCCCCAGCACCAGCGCCAGCGGCACCAGCACCAGCGACCCGCCGAGGAAGGCGATCTGGAACAGGATGGTGCGCAGGAAGGCGATGGCGGCGCGCATCACGCCGCCCCGGCCAGCAGCGCCGCCCGGCGCGCCAGCCACTTCGAATATTCAAAGGCCAGCCCTGGCGCCTTGGGCTCGGATGGCACCGCATCGGGCAGCACCGTCACCCCGGCCGGCAGCACGCGGGCCAGTTCCAGCCGGGCGCGGCGCATGTGGCCGGCGCTGGTGACCAGCCGGATCGAGGTGAAGCCATGCCTGGCCACCCAGGCCGCCGTCTCCTCGGCATTGGAGCGCGTGTCCTGCGCGGCATAGCCCAGATCGGTGGTGCGCAGCCGCCCGATGTCGATCTCGAATGCCGCCGCCAGCTGCTTGCGCGTGGTGGTGCGGCCAACGCCCGATACCAGCATGCGGCGCGCGCTGCCGGCCTCCACCACCGCCAGCCCGCGCCGGAAGCGGCCGGCGCCGCCGGTCAGCACCACCACGCCGTCGCTCTTCACCGAAAGCGGCGCCGCGACCGGCAGGCTGAGGCTGAACCAGATGAAGCCCAGCGCCCAGCCCAGCAGGGGCAGCGCCAGCAGCCGGGCCAGCCAGCGGCGAGCCGAAGCGCGCTTGCCGGACCGCACCGGCTGCATGCGGCGCGAGGCGGGCCGGCGGCTCACATCTCGCCGCGCTGGCGGCGAATGGCGAACCAGCGGGCGACATTCTCGTTCTGCTCGGCCAGCGTGGCGGCAAACACATGGCCGCCCTTGCCATCGGCGACGAAATAGAGCGAATTCGTCTCGGCCGGATCGAGCACCGCCTTGATGCTGTCCCGCCCCGGATTGGCGATCGGGCCCTTGGGCAGGCCCGGCTTCAGATAGGTGTTGTAGCCGGTGTCGCGGTTGAGTTCGGACCGGCGGATGCGGCGGCCGAGCGGGCGCCCTTGCGTGATCGGGTAGATCACGGTGGGATCGGCATCAAGCTTCATGCCGATCCTGAGCCGGTTGCTGTAAACACCAGCAATCGTTCGGCGTTCCTCGGCCTTGCCGGTTTCCTTCTCGACGATGCTGGCCAGGATCACGGCCTCGGCCGGGGTCTTCACCACGGCGCGCTTGCTGCGCTTCGGCCACAGATCGTCCAGCGCCTTGTCCATCGCGGCCTGCATGCGCTTCAGAACGGCAGCGCGCGGCTCGCCGGGTTCATAGCCATAGGTGTCGGGCAGCACGCTGCCTTCCGGCGGCGGCGCCACCGTGCCGGTGAGATCGGGAATGGCGTTCAGCCGCTCCGCCACCAGCACCGATGGCCAGCCTTCCGGGATGGTGACGCTGTGCCGCTCCACCCGGCCCTGCTGCAGGGCGGCGAGCAGATCCTGCCAGGCCATGCCGGGCGCGAGTGCATAGCGCCCGGCCTGCACCGGCGCCTCGCCGCCCAGCAGCCGCGCCAGCAGGCGGAACTGCCCGGTGGAGCTGATCAGGCCGGCATCATTAAGATGATCGGCGACGACGGCCAGGCTTTCGCCCTTCTTCACCTCGAAGGGCTGCGCGGCGCCGGGCGAGCGGCCCCAGCCATACCAGGGCGCCAGCAGCACCGGCACGCCCAGCAGGATCAGCAGGGCGATGAACGCCGCAGCGATGCGGGCCGCACCGCGCTTCATGTCAGACGCTGCGCATCACCAGCGTGGCATTGGTGCCGCCAAAGCCGAAGCTGTTGTTGAGCACCGCCCGGATCCGGCGCGGCTTGGCCGTGTGCGGCACCAGATCAACGCCGACGCAGCTGTCTGACGGGTTGTCGAGGTTGAGGGTTGGCGGCGCCACCTGGTCGCGCAGGGCCAGCAGGCAGAAGATCGACTCGACCGCGCCGGCCCCGCCCAGCAGATGCCCGATCGCCGATTTGGTGGACGACATGGAGACATTGTCGATGGCGCTGCCGAACAGCCGCTTCACGGCGCCCAGCTCAAGTTCGTCACCCATCGGGGTGGAGGTACCGTGGGCATTGATATAGTCGATGTCCTCCGGGTTCAGACCGGCGCGCTTCAGTGCCATTTCCATGGAACGGAACGCGCCGGAGCCTTCCGGATGCGGCGCCGTCACATGATAGGCATCGCCCGACAGGCCATAGCCGATCACTTCGCCATAGATCTTCGCGCCGCGCGCCTTCGCGCGCTCATATTCCTCCAGCACCACGACACCGGCGCCTTCGCCCATCACGAAGCCGTCGCGATCCTTGTCATAGGGGCGGCTGGCACGCGTGGGTTCGTCGTTGAAGGCGGTGGACAGCGCCCGGGCCTGGGCAAAGCCGGCGATGCCCAGCGGGCACAGGGCGCTTTCCGAACCACCAGCCAGCATCACATCGGCATCGCCCAGCGCGATCATGCGGGCAGCATCGCCAATGGCATGGGCGCCGGTGGAGCAGGCGGTCACCACGGCATGGTTGGGGCCCATCAGGCCGTACTTGATCGAAACCTGGCCGGAAATCAGATTGATCAGTCGGCCATGCACGAAGTGCGGGGAGACACGGCGCGGCCCCTTCTCGTGGCAGACGATCGATTCCGATTCGATGCCCGGCAGGCCGCCAATGCCCGAACCGATCGAGCAGCCGGCGCGGAAGCGCTCCTCCTCGCTCATGTCGGTCAGACCGGCGTCTTCAAGGGCCTGGCCGGCGGCATCGATGCCATAGACGATGAACGGATCGACCTGGCGCTGCACCTTGTAGTCAACGCGCTTGCTGGCATCGAAGGTCATGCCGGTGCCATCGCCCGGCTTCACCTCGCAGGCGATGCGGCAGACCTGGTTCGAGGCATCGAACCGCGTGATCGGCCCGGCGCCCGACTTCGAGGCGAGGATGTTGGCCCAGGTGGTTTCGACATTCGCCCCGAGCGGGGTTACCAGACCGAGACCGGTGACGACAACACGGCGCATTGGCATTCCATCCGTTGGCGCGTCCGGCCTGCCCTGCCGGTCGCTGGCGTCAGCCCCGCCCGGATGGCCGGGGCCCATTGGCACGAAACGGCCCGTCGCCTTGGTGAAGCGAGGGGCCGTTCCGACGTTCGGGCGGCTGCCCCTGCTTCAGCAGGGCCGCCGTGCAGCGATCACTTGCTGTTGGCGGCGATGAAGTCGATGGCGTCCTTGACGGTCAGGATCTTCTCGGCGGCATCGTCCGGAATTTCCACGCCAAATTCTTCCTCGAAGGCCATCACCAGTTCCACCGTGTCGAGGCTGTCGGCGCCCAGATCGTCGATGAAGCTGGCGCCTTCGACCACCTTCTCGGCTTCCACGCCCAGATGCTCCACAACGATCTTCTTCACGCGGTCAGCGACGTCGCTCATTCTTCATCCCCTAAGGTTGCGGCGCGAGGGTGCGCCGGGAGGTTGGTGGGCAGTTACCGGGCGGCGATAGCCTGATGGCGAAATTGTGGCAAGAGCGCAGCGCGGCTGACGCCGTGCCGGCGCCAGACTCGCGCAAGCGCGGCCGGCGTGCGAAACGCCCGGCCCGCAGGCCGGGCGGCTTCGACACGTCCGACGGCGCGGCTCCGCCGCGTCCCTGCTTGCTACTTCCTTCGACACACCCAGCGGACTCGGCGGCTTGGCCGCCGGCCGCGCCCATCAGGACGTCAGAAGCAAGCAAGAGGGCCGCGGCAAAGCCGCGTCCGACGTCAGACGGGTCACGGTTGGCGGCTGGGGCCGCCGCCCGCGCCCGCTGGCCGCGTTCACCGGAGTCCGTGTCCATCGCTGTGCGATGGCCACAAGCCCGCCCCCACTACATGAACATCCCACCGTTGATGTGCAGCGTCTGCCCCGTGACGTAAGAAGCCTCCTTCGACGCCAGATACACCACGCCCGCAGCGATATCCTCGCCGGCGCCCAGCCGCCCGGCCGGGATCCGCCCGGTGAGCGCATCCTTCTGCGCATCAGGCAGCGCGTCGGTCATGGCCGAGACGATGAAGCCCGGCGCCACGCAGTTGACCGTGATGGAACGCGAGGCCAGTTCCTGCGCCAGCGCCTTCGACATGCCGATGAGGCCGGCCTTGGAGGCGGCATAATTGGCCTGGCCCGGATTGCCGGTGACGCCCACCACGCTGGTGATGGCGATCAGCCGGCCAAAGCGCTGCTTCATCATCGGCTTGGCAGCGGCACGATAGAGGCGGAAGGTGGCTTCGAGGTTGATGCGGATCACGTCCGCCCATTCCTCGTCCTTCATGCGCATGGCGAGATTGTCGCGCGTGATGCCGGCGTTGGCGACCAGGATATCGAGCCGGCCACCCAGCGCCTCGACGGCCTGGGGCACCAGCGCATCCACCGCCTCGCTGTCCGACAGGTTGCAGGGCAGGATCACCGCATCCGGCCCGCACGCCGCCGCCACCGCCGCCAGCGCCTCGGCCCGGGTGCCAGACAGCGCAACGCGGGCGCCGCGCGCGCTGAGTGCCTTGGCGATGGCGCTGCCGATACCGCCCGAGGCGCCTGTCACCAGCGCGGTCATGCCATTGAGATCGAACATGGCCTCAAAGCTCCTTGGCGATGGCTTCAACACCGGCCATGTCGCTGGCGGTGATGGTTGGCACATCGGGCGTGATGCGGCGGATCATCGGGCCGAGCACCTTGCCGCCCAGCTCCACGAAGCCGGTGACGCCCAGTTCGGCCATGGCCAGCACCGATTCGCGCCAGCGCACGGTGCCGCACACCTGCTCCACCAGCAGGCGGCGGATGTCCTGCGGATCGCTCACCGGCGCGGCGGTCACATTGGCGATCAGCGGCACGAATGGCGCGGCCAGCGGCGCTGTGGCCAGCGCCTCGGCCATGGCATCGGCGGCCGGCTGCATCAGCGGGCAGTGGAACGGCGCCGACACCGGCAGCAACACGGAGTGGCGCGCGCCCTTGCCCTTGGCGAGGTTCATGGCGCGGGCCACCGCCTCGACATGGCCGGAGACGACCACCTGCCCGTTGGCATTGTCGTTGGCGGCGGCGCACACCTGATCCTGCGCTGCCTCTGCGGCAATGGCGGTGACCGTTTCGAAATCCAGGCCGAGCAGCGCCGCCATGGCGCCAACGCCGGGCGGCACCGCCGCCTGCATCGCCTGCCCGCGCCGGCGCAGCAGCCGGGCGGTATCAGCAAGGCTCAAGCTGCCAGCCGCGCACAGGGCCGTATACTCGCCAAGGCTGTGGCCGGCCACATAGGCCGCCTTGTCGGCCAGCCTCATGCCGGCTTCGGCCTCCAGCACGCGCAGCGCCGCGATGCCGGCGGCCATGATCGCCGGCTGGGCATTGGCAGTCAGGGTCAGTTCGTCCTCCGGCCCTTCCCACATCAGCCGCGACAGGCGCTCGCCCAGCGCATCGTCCACTTCCTCGAACACGGCGCGGGCGTGCGGGCTGGCATCGGCAAGGCCCCTGCCCATGCCCACCGACTGGCTGCCCTGGCCCGGAAAGATGAAGGCGCGAATGGTTCGTCTCCCGATTGATGGCGCTGTGGCCAGATGTCCGAACTGCGCGGCGGATAGGCGCTTCGTCGCAGCCTTGCAACAGCAGGCGATGCTTGGGGCCATTTGCCCCGTTGCACACGCAAGAATAGTCTTTAAGGGCTGCTGCCTGCTCTGGGAGGGAGCATCGAGGGATTCGCTGACCGGTCCGCGACCGGCCGGACGAGGCTTTCGCGCGCTGCCGCTCCGGGTTTGGGACAGGAACAGCCAAGGAAACTCCATGCCGATCCAGATGTCGATCAATGCCCGTCTGCTGATTGCTGCCGCCCTGATCGGGCCTGCGCTGGCCATCGCCGCTCCGGCCAGTGCCGCCGTGTCCTCGGCCGTTGGCAAGGCGCTGAATGACGCCGCCGCTGCCGCCAAGTCGCGCAACGCCGCCGGCGTGCAGGCCGCCATCGGCCGCGCCCGCGCTGCGGCCAGCACCGAGGAAGAGCGCCAGAAGACGGCGCAGATGGCCGGCTATGCCTTCACCGCCGTCGGCCAGTATGGCGCCGCTGCTGCCGCCCTCGAACAGGTCGGCGCCCCCTGCAACCAGCTCGGCCCGCTCTATTATCGCGCCGGTCAGCTCGACAAGGCGGTGAGCATCGCCAAGAATTGCTCGGGTGAGGCCAGCCAGATCCTGGTGGCCCAGTCCTACACCCGCCAGGGCAACCACAAGGCCGCCATCACGGCTTACAACAAGCTGATTGCCAGCAATGGCGCCAAGCCGGTCTACCTGGAAAACCTGGCTGGCGCGCAGTTCAAGGCGGGCGACAAGGCCGGCTATCTCGCCACCACCACGCGGCTGATCAAGTCCGATCCGTCGCCCAATCGCTGGAAGGTGCTGCTCACCGAGCTGCAGGGCCAGAACATGCGGTCGGAAGCCAAGCTGGCGCTCTATCACCTGATGCTCACGACCGGCACCATGAACCGCAAGGAAGATTATCACGATTTCGCCAAGCTCGCGATGATCAACGGCCAGGCCGCCGTGGCCAAGTCGGCGCTGGAAAAGTCTGGCGTCACCAGCGATCCGATGGACCAGAAGCTGGCCGCCGCGGCCGCCAAGGCGGTGGCCAAGGAAGGCCCGGAAGCGGTCAAGCTGTCCGCCGCTCCGGCCACGGCCTTCAAGGGCGGCAACGCCTGGCTGGGCCTCAACGATTATCCCAAGGCGATCGCCGCCTATGACAAGGCCATCGGCGCCAACGGCCCGGATGCCGATTATGCCCGCGTGTTCAAGGGCATCGCCCAGACCAAGGCCGGCCAGAAGGCCGCCGCGCAGACCAGCTTCAAGGCGGTCGGCGAAAAGAGCGGCATGAAGGACATCGCCAACCTCTGGAGCCTCTACACCTCGACCCGGGGCTGAGGCCGGGGTTCAACGCCCATCGAGAAAGGGCCGCCGTGGCATCCCACGGCGGCCCTTTCTCCATCAGCTGCTGTGCGGCCTATTCGCCCGCAGGCTTCGATTGCAGCTGGATATAATTGGCCAGGCCCATTTGCCGGATCATCTCCTGCTGCGTCTCGATGAAATCGATATGTTCTTCCTCGGCGACGAGGATCTCCTCGAACAGCTCGCGGCTGCCATAGTCGCGCACCGCCTCACAATGCTGGATGGCGTCCTTGAGCAGGGCGACCGCCTCGAACTCCAGGTCGAGATCAGCTTGCAGCACCTCTTCCACCGTCTCCCCCACCCGCAGGCGGCCTAGCTGCTGCATGGCCGGGAAGCCCTCGAGGAAGAAGATACGCTCGATCAGCTTGTCGGCGTGTTTCATCTCGTCGATGGATTCATGCCGCTCATAGGCCGCGAGCTTGTGAATGCCGAGATTGTCGAGCAGCCGATAGTGCAGCCAATATTGGTTGACCGCCGTCAGCTCGCCCTTGAGCACCGCGTTGAGAAAATCGATGACCTTGGCGTCACCCTTCATGGCACATCTCCTTGTCGAGACAGCCACTGCCACCGGAATTGATCCCGGTCAAGAAAAAGCGTTATTTTTCCGATACTTGGTTCTGCAACGCACTTGCAGTTGCAGCTCAGGCGAAGGTGGACGCCTCGCTCACCACTTCGCGTGCAAAGGGGATGCACTGGCCGCACTTCACCTTGGCGCCAAGCTGGGCATAGGCGGCGTGCGGGCAGGCCTTGCCGGCGGCGCGCGCCGCAGCCTTCACATCCCGTTCCTTCAGCGCATTGCAGACACAGACGTACACGGCGGTTCCCGAATCGACTGGCGTTGTTGCGAAGCGTTATCACGCGATCCGACGAGATTGCAAGTGGCTCGCAATAGCGCGAGCGCCATTTCAGCGCCGCCCGAACAGTTTTTCGATATCCGTCTTGGCCAGCCGCACCCAGGTCGGTCGACCGTGGTTGCACTGGCCGCTGTGCGGCGTCGCTTCCATCTCGCGCAGAAGCGCGTTCATCTCGGCGATGGAGAGCTGCCGCCCGGCCCGCACGCTGCCATGGCAGGCCATGGTGGCGGCCACCGCATCCAGCCGCTCCTTCAACCCCAGCGCCGCCCCGAACGCCGCCAGATCATCGGCGAGATCGACGATCAGCCCCTTGACATCGCAGGCGCCGAGCAGGGCCGGCGTGGCGCGCACGGCAATCGCGCCGGGACCAAAGGCCTCAAGCTCCAGACCCAGCTCGGCCAGCTCGCCGGCCCGTGCTGCCACGCGTTCGGCGGCGAGTTCATCCAGCTCGACGATTTCCGGCACCAGCAGCGCCTGCGCCGGCACCGCGCCACCCGACAGCGCGCGATTCATGCGTTCGAGCGTCAGCCGTTCATGGGCGGCGTGCTGATCGACGAGGATCAGCGCATCCTCGGTCTCGGCGACGATATAGGTGGCCGCCACCTGCCCGCGCGCCGCGCCGAGCGGGAATTGCTGCGGCAACGCCGCTGCCGGCGCGGGCGGGCCGGGCGCGGCAAAGGCTGGCGGCAGCGGGCTGAACAGAGGCGTCGCCTCGGCAAACCGGGCCGGGCCCGTGGCGCCGTCACGCAGTGAGGCCCAGCCGTCACCAAAGGCCGGCGCGCCGCCCCCAAAGGCCAGCGGTTCCGCCACGAACGCGGCCAGCGCCGCCCCCGAAACCGCGGTCGAGGCGCGGTGCCCGGCTGCATCGAGCGCGCGCCTTAGCCCCGAAACGATCAGCCCGCGCACCAGGCCGGCATCGCGGAAACGCACCTCGGTCTTGGCAGGGTGAACATTCACGTCAACGAACGCGGCCGGCACCTCCAGGAACAGCGCCGCCACCGGATGGCGATCACGGGCCAGGAGATCCTGATAGGCGCCGCGCAGCGCGCCAACCAGCATGCGATCCTTCACAGGCCTTTGATTCACAAACAGATATTGATGATCGGCCACGCCCCGATTATAGGTGGGGATGCCGGCAAGGCCGCCCAGCACGATGCCATCTCGTTCCAGATCAACCGGCACGGCATTGGCAGCGAAATCGGCACCGATGATCGCCGCCAGCCGGTTCAGGCTGGCCGCCGGGCCGGCATCGGCCTCAGGCGGCAGGTTGAGCAGCGTGCGCCCCTCATGGGCCAGCCGGAAGCCGACATCGGGCCGCGCCATCGCCAGCCGGCGCACATGGTCGACACAGGCGGCAAGCTCGGAACGCGGCGATTTCAGGAACTTGCGCCGCGCTGGCACGGCATGGAACAGGCCGGTGACAGAAACCAGCGTGCCCGGCGCCGCACTGGCCGGGCCGTCGGACAGGATGCGGCCATTGTCCACCACCAGCCGCCAGCCATCATGGCCGGCCGGCCGGCTGGTGAGCGACAGTGTGGCCACCGAGCCGATCGAGGGCAGCGCCTCGCCGCGAAAGCCCATGGTGGCAATCGCCGACAGATCATCATCTGGCAGCTTGGAGGTGGCATGGCGCTCGATGGCGAGACGCAGCTGGTCGGGCATCATGCCATGGCCATCGTCGGCCACCTCGATACCATCGATGCCGCCAGCCACAAGGCTGATGGCGATGCGCCGCGCGCCGGCATCCAATGCGTTTTCAACCAGTTCCTTGAGCGCGCTGGCCGGGCGCTCCACCACTTCGCCGGCAGCGATGCGGTTGATCAGCGTTTCGGGCAGACGCCTGATGGAGGATGCGGGGCTGGGCACCGTCCCTCTTTATGGGGTTGCCGGGCACCTGTCATCGCCTGCCATCGTCACCTTGGCGCAAGGCCTGTCACAAAGCTTGCCGAATCGGCGGCAACGGGCCACAGGGGCAGGCCATGGCCGCGCCCCTTCGCGCAACCCCACTCGTGCCTGAAGACCTGCCCCTATGTCGCCCTTTTCCCGGATGTTTTCCTTCCTGTCGCAAGACATGGCCATCGATCTCGGCACCGCCAACACGCTTGTCTATGTGCGCGGCCGCGGCATCGTGCTGAACGAGCCGTCGGTGGTGGCGCTGGAGACCATCCGCGGCAACAAGATCGTCAAGGCCGTCGGCAACGAAGCCAAGGTGATGATGGGTCGCACGCCCGGCAACGTGGAGTGCATCCGCCCCTTGCGCGATGGCGTGATTGCCGACATCGATGTCGCCGAACAGATGATCAAGCACTTCATCAAGAAAGTGCAGACCAGCCGCTTCGGCCGTTATCCGGAAATCGTCATCTGCGTGCCTTCGGGTTCCACCAGCGTGGAAAAGCGCGCCATCCGCGACGCTGCCAACAATGCCGGGGCTACACAAGTCTATCTGATCGAGGAACCAATGGCGGCCGCGATCGGCGCCGGCATGCCGGTCACCGAGCCGATCGGATCGATGGTGGTGGATATCGGCGGCGGTACCACCGAAGTGGCGGTGCTGTCCCTGAAGGGCCTCGCCTACACGACCAGCGTGCGCGTGGGCGGCGACAAGATGGACGAAGCCATCATCAACTATGTCCGCCGCAACCACAACATGCTGATCGGTGAAGCCACCGCCGAGCGGATCAAGAAGGAAATCGGCACCGCCAAGAAGCCGGCCGATGGCGTGGGCATGACCATCGACATCAAGGGCCGCGACCTGATGAACGGCGTGCCCAACGAGATCCAGATCAACCAGGCCCAGGTGGCCGAGGCGCTGGCCGAACCGGTGGCGACCATCGTGGAAGGCGTGCGCGCCGCGCTGGAAAACACCCAGCCGGAACTGGCGGCCGACATTGTGGACCAGGGCATCGTGCTCACCGGGGGCGGCGCCCTGCTCGCCAACCTCGATGTGGTGCTGCGTGAAGCCACCGGCCTTCCCGTGAGTGTTGCCGACGAACCGCTGACCTGCGTTGCCATCGGCACCGGCCGCGCGCTGGAAGACCCGATGTATCGCGGGGTGCTGATCACCGCCTGAACCGGGCACCGTTATCGGGGACCGCGTGCATGGACTGGACACCCGCCCCTCGCCGACCTTCCGCCATGCGGCGGGAACAGAATCTGGCGATCCTTTCGGCCGTGGTCTCGGGCGCGGTGGTGGCCGGCGGGGTGATTCTGTTGCTGCTGGCCCGCGTCTATCCCGATACTGCCGCCGGGCTGCGGCGCGGCACCGCCGATCTGGTGGCGCCGGCCTGGAGTCTGCTGCGCGCGCCCTTTGACGGCATGGGAAGGCTGGCAGACGGCATCGGCGACTATTTCGGCGCCGTCAGCCGGGCCGAAAGGCTGGAGGCGGAACTGGACATCGCCAACCGCCGCCTGCGCGAAGCCCGCGCGGGGATGATGGAACTGCGCCAGCTGAAGGCGCTGATGCGCACGCGCAGCCCGGAGCGCACGGTGATCGCCACCACCCGCATCGCCGCTGCCACCTCGGGCAGCGTGGTGCGCAGCGCCATGCTGGCCGTGGGCAGCGATGACGGCATCGCGCCCGACATGCCAGTGATCGGCGGTGCCGGCCTGGTGGGCCGCACCACCGAAGTGGGCCGGCACGCCTCGCGCGTGCTGCTGATCACCGATCCGCTGAGCCGGGTGCCGGTGATCATCGAGCGGACCGGGCAGGCCGGGCTGGCGGCCGGCCAGGGCCAGCCCACCCTGCTGCTGATCGATCGGGTGGGTGCCGATGTTCCGCTGCTGGCCGGCGATCGCGTTGTCACCTCGGGTGATGGCGGCGTGTATCCGCCGGGCGTTCTGGTCGCGGTGGTGGTGAACCCGCGCGCCGATGCCCCGGTGCTGCGCCCCACCGCCAGCCTGCTGGGCGCCGGCTATGTCGCCGTGGAAGCCGCCTTCCTGCCAATCCCCAAGGCCGAGCCGGAAGGCCCTGTGTTCGATGCGCCGGTGCCGGTGGAAGCCCGCCGCCGCGGCCAGCCGGCACCGCGCCTGCGCAGCGAAGCTGCCGGGATTTCCCAACCGTGATCGCACCCCCTCCCCCGCCTGCCCTGCTGATGACGCCGGAGGAAAAGCGGCGCTGGATCCTGTCGAGCTGGCGCTATGCCGTGCCGGCGCTGGTCAGCGTTGGCTTCCTGCTGCTGATGCTGGCGCCCTTGCCGCTGGTGGTGCCGGCGATGCCGCAGCTGGGGCTGATGGCGGTGCTGGCCTGGGCGCTGATCCAGCCGGGCCTGATGCCGCCGTGGCTGGCCTTCCTGGTGGGTGCACTCGCCGATCTCCTGTTCGGGCAGCCGCTGGGGGTGAGCGCCGTGTGCTTTGCGCTGGCGGCCGGCACGCTGCGCACGGCGGCGCCGCTGCTGGGCAAGGGCGGGCTGCTGTTTGATTGGCTGCTGATCAGCCTGCTGCTGCTGGCCTTCATGATGCTCACCGGGCCGCTGATGGCGCTGGCCGGGCGGCCCGGGCCGGTGGTGCCGCTGCTGCTGCAATGGCTCACCTCAATCCTGGCCTGGCCGCTGGTGGCGCGCAGCTGCGCCGCCATCCAGCGCCGGCTGAGCGCCACCACGCCGCGCTGGCAGTTCGGATGATCCGGGCAGCCGATGGATGATCCTGTCCGCCGCATCGCCTTTTCCCGGCGCGCCCTGCTGCTGGGCGGCGGCATGGCGGCCACCTTCGGGGCACTGGCTGGCCGCATGGCCTGGCTCGCCGTGTTCGAAGGCGAGGAATATCGCTTGCGCGCCGAAGGCAACCGCATCCAGAATCGGCTGATTCCGCCGCGGCGCGGCTGGATCGTCGATCGCGCCGGCAAACCCATCGCCATGAACCGGCCGGATTACCGGCTGGAACTGCGCCCGGCCGACATGAAGGATTTGGATGCCACGCTGATCGCCGTGCGCCGCGTGATCGACCTGGCGCCCGACGAGGAACTGCGCATCCGCCAGGATGTAGAGCACCAGCCCGGCTTCATGCCCGTTGTGGTGCGATCGGGCCTGTCGTGGCAGGAATTCTCCGCCTGCAACGTGCGGCTGGCGACCGTGCCGGGCCTCACCGCCGTGCGCAGCTTTTCCCGCCACTATCCAGAAGCCGATCATTGTGCCCACCTGATCGGCCATGTCGGCGCGCCGACGCCTGAACAATATCGCGCCCAGAAGGATCCGCTGCTCATCTATCCGGGCTTCCGCATCGGCAAGGATGGCATCGAACGCCACGAGGATCTGCGGCTGCGCGGGCAGGCCGGGGCGGCGCGCGTGGAGGTGACGGCGCGCGGCGAACTGGTGCGCGAGCTCGGCACCCGCCCCGACATCCCGGGCGAAACCTTGCGCCTCACCATCGATCGCGATCTGCAGAATTATGCCGCGCGCCGGCTGGGCGACAATTCGGCCAGCGTGATCGTGATGGACTGTCAGACCGGCGATGTGCTCGCCATGGTGTCGATGCCGGCCTATGATCCCAACATCTTCTCGCGCCGGGTGCCCAGCACGCTGTGGCGCACCCTGCAGGAGGATGATCACACCCCGCTCCTGAACAAGAGCGCCATGGGCCTCTATCCGCCGGGTTCCACCTTCAAGATGGTCACCACGCTGGCCGCGCTTGAAGCCGGCGTGGACCCTGACGAGGCGGTGTCGTGCAGCGGCGCCTATCGGCTGGGCAGCAACACCTGGCACTGCCACGCCCGCCGCGGCCATGGCGGGGTGAACATGCATCGGGCACTGCCTTTGAGCTGCGACACCTATTTCTATGTCATGGGCCGTCGCGTCGGCATCGAGGCCATTGCCGCCATGGCGCGGCGGCTGGGGCTGGGCCAGGAGTATCCGCTGCCGCTGCCCGGCCAGACCGATGGCATCGTGCCCGACAAGGCCTGGAAAGAGCGCCGCTTCAAACAGGCCTGGCGCGAGGGCGAGACCCTGAATGCCAGCATCGGCCAGGGCTATGTGCTGGCCAACCCGCTGCAGCTGGCGGTGATGACCGCACGGCTGGCCAGCGGCCGGGCGGTGATGCCGCGCCTGATTGCCGATGGACCGGCGCCGGACTTCCCCTCGCTCGGCATTCCACAGGCGCATCTCGACATCGTGCGGGCCGGCATGGTGGGGGTGGTCAACGCCGGCTATGGCACGGCACGCGCCGCCCGCAGCCCGGTGCCCGATGTGCTGTTCGCCGGCAAGACCGGCACCGCCCAGGTGCGGCGGATCAGCATGGCCGAACGGCGGCGCGGGGTGATCCGCAACGAGGCGCTGCCGTGGAAATACCGCGATCACGCGCTGTTCGTGGCCTTTGCCCCGGCCGCCGCCCCGCGCTATGCAGTTTCCGTGATCATCGAGCATGGCATCGCCGGTGGCCGCTATGCCGCCCCCATCGCCCGCGACGTGCTGTCGTTCCTGTTCGAACCGGAACGCGCGCTGGCGGTGCTGCCGGCGATCGAAGCCGATGCCGCCCGCCGCCGCGCCGAACGCCAGGTCAGCGAGACGGCCGCGGCGGTGGCCCGCGAGACCCGCCAGATGATGCCCAGCTGGCTCAACATCGAGATCGCGCCTCCCAGCTTCGAGATCGCTGACCCCAGCGCCCCGCAGCCCCCGCGCGAGCCGGAATAATGGACCTGATCAACGGCCCCTGGGTGCGCGAACTGCGGCGGCTGCCGTGGGGCCTGGTGCTGATCGTGTCCGCCATCGCCAGCGTCGGCATGGTGGTGCTCTTTTCGGCCGGCGGCGGCGCACTCGATCCCTGGGCCCTGAAGCACGGCGTGCGCTTTGCCGTGTTCCTGGTGGCCGCGCTGCTGCTGGCCATGGTGCCGCCCGAACGCTGGCTGGCGCTGGCCTGGCCGATCTATGGCGTGCTGATGCTGGCGCTGGTGGGCGTGGAGCTGGTTGGCGCCGTGAAGGGCGGCAGCCAGCGCTGGCTCAATCTTGGCTTCATGGAGTTCCAGCCTTCCGAGATGATGAAGCTGGGCATCGTGCTGGTGATGGCGCGCTATTATCACTTCGTGCCCAAGGGCTATGAAAGCCGGCCGCGCGTGCTGCTGCCGGCGCTGGCGATCATTGCGGCGCCGGTGGGGCTGGTGATGCTGCAGCCTGATCTGGGCACTGCGCTCTCCATCCTGTTCGGCGGCATCGTGGTGATGTTCCTGGCTGGCGTGCGGCTTTGGCTGTTCGGCGTGGCGGGCGGCGCGGTGGCGGCGCTGCTGCCCATCGCCTGGACCTTCCTGCACGATTATCAGAAGCGCCGCGTGCTGATCTTCCTCGATCCCGAAAGCGATCCGCGCGGCGCCGGCTATCACATCACGCAAAGCAAGATCGCCATCGGATCGGGCGGCCTTTCGGGCAAGGGCTTCCTCAATGGCACGCAAAGCCATCTCGATTATCTGCCCGAACTGCACACCGATTTTGCCTTTGCCACAATGGCCGAGGAATGGGGCCTGCTGGGCGGCCTGCTGGTGATCGGCCTCTATGGCCTGGTGCTGGCCTGGGGTATCCGCACGGCAATGCGGGCACCCAGCCAGTTTCAGCGGCTGCTCAGCCTGGGGCTGATTTCCACGCTGTTCTTCTATCTGGCGATCAACATGATGATGGTGATGGGCCTGGCCCCCGTGGTAGGCATCCCGCTGCCGCTGATCAGCTGGGGCGGCTCGGCGATGCTGACGGTGATGATCCTGCTGGGCCTGGTGATGGGCGTCTCGCGCGCCAATCGGCGACCTGCCTGGTAGGCCTAGCAGCTCCGGTGCCAAAAAAGCGGTTTACAACCCCCCCTCCCCCTTGCTAATCGCGCGCTCCCGATGGCAGCCCCCGTGGCAGCCCGGGATGCCCGCAACGGCATAGTGGACGCATAGCTCAGTCGGTAGAGCAGCTGACTCTTAATCAGCGGGTCCTAGGTTCGAGCCCTAGTGCGTCCACCATTTTTTCAATGACTTAGATGCGAAACTTTGCCCCCACTTACATGCGGGGTACCAATTGGGCACCAGAAATCATCCCTAGCCTAAACGCCACCTGTTCCCATTGCACGTTCGGCAGCTACCGCGCCATCTGCCTCCGCTGGAAGATTGTGGGACGGTCAATGGTTGGGTTGGCTCACTGATCAGGATGACCACACCCCTGACTCATTAGGACGGGTGATTGGGCGTTAGCACGTCCACTTTTTCGACCATTAGGCTCCCCAAGTCGGCGTTTTGCAGCTAAGGCTTACGATGCGAATTGTAGGGCAAAGGATATCCTGCATGGGTTTGAAGGGGATGGCTTGAGCGGCGTTCTTGCAGAAGGCGGTGATGCTACCCGGGTTCGGCTGCTCGAAGAGCGCCGCAGCATTGGTGCATTCTACACTCCTGAGCCATTAAGTCAGATTCTCGCTGACTGGGCTATTCGTTCGCCTATGGATTTTGTTCTCGAACCAAGTTTCGGCGGATGTGGATTTTTGCAATGCGCACAACGCCGTCTCGTTGAACTTAGGTGCGTCGAGCCGCGAAATCAAATCTATGGTTGTGACATTGACCCTATAGCCTTCGATTATCTCGCGAATGTGTTTCAGGCCCCGGTCGATCTGGGTCGTTTCTCGCAGAGAGATTTTCTTGAGGTTTCGCCGGGCGGCGAGTGGCCGGAAACCTTCTCAGTGGTGCTCGCAAATCCGCCCTATATCCCGTATCAGGAGCTTGGAACTGAACGGAGGCGGGTTCTCAGCTCCACAAAGTGGATGATTGATGGCGTTGCCGGGCGGGCAAGCCTCTGGGCATATTTTCTGACTCACTCGCTATCCTTTCTTGCTAAAGACGGGCGTATGGCCTGGGTGCTGCCCGGTGCATTCCTACAGGCAGATTATGCAAAGCCGATCCGCACATTCTTGGCTGGTGCCTTCAACCGTGTGGCCGCTATCGTCATTCGCGAGCGGATCTTCCTCGACGTTGGCGCGGATGAGGAAACGGTCATCTTGCTTGCAGATGGCTATCAAGCTTCACCGGCAGGCCACATCGAATTGGGTCAGGTCGAGACGCTGGACGATCTACGACAGCTCATGGCAGAATGGGACAAAGGGAGGTGGGCAGGGAGGATATCCGACCTCCGCCCCGCCGCGCTTAGTCTTTCGCAAGGCGTGGGCGATATCTTGGCCCGTATGGAATGCCTCCCCGACTGTAAGTCTCTAGGAGACGTTGCCTCTGTCCAGATTGGTCTGGTCACAGGGGCCAATGAGTTCTTCGTTCTTGGTAATGATGGGCTGGAGGGGGCTGGACTTTTAGAAGAGGATTGCACCCCAATCCTCGCAAAATTCATTGCCGCGCCGGGTGTGTCATTTTCGCTCACTGACCATCGATCGTTCCTAGCGGCCGGCGGTAGAGGTTATCTCGTCGATAGTGACGGGCAATGCGGTAATGACCGCATTAGGGCATACCTTGAGACCTTTCCGCTCGAACGGCGCACGGAGACCAGCACCTTCAAAAAAAGAAAAATCTGGTCGAAGCCGGACGACGGACGGGTGCCGGATGCCTTTTTTCCTGTCATGCACCACTGGGGGCCAAGGCTGGTTCTGAACCCCTATGGGTTCACCAACACTAACACGATCCATCGGGTGTATTTCCCGGAAGCGGTGGACGATGTTTCCCGCAAACTGATAGCCATTTCCCTGCTGACTAGCTTTTCGCAGTTGTCCGCCGAGTTGGTTGGGCGGCGCTATGGCTCCGGCGTCCTCAAACATGAACCTAGAGAAGCCGAGAAAATCCGCATCCTGTTGCCGAAGCTCGGCCGGGCAGCGATCGAGAAGGCATTCAACGCTGTTGATCGAGACCTCAGGGCGAGCGATCGACAGAGAGCTATGAAACGTGCTGACAAGCTGGTTTTCGCTTCAATCAAGCTTGATGATCGCGAGGCGGTTTCTGCCGCGCTGAGCGGGGCGCTCGAGCATATTCGGCAGAACCGTCGTCCCCGGCGCGGTGCCTGAGCCCTGCGTCGGCCGAAGAGAATGAAGGGTGTATGAGCGGGGCTGGCGAGATATTGAACGCAGAGCAGATCAAGACTGCGATTGAAGAGGAACTCAAGAAGGCCTCCCCGGACTGGCATCGCATTGAGCAATGGAGCCGCGCGCGCGTAGAGTCCGACCCGGACAATGTTCGTTTTACGGTCGATGCCGGCCATATCCAGCGCCTTGGTGCGGAGCTGGTGGGCAAGCAGGACACTGCTTTGTCCGAACTCATCAAAAATGCTTACGATGCCGACGCCACGAAAGTGGTGCTGACCTTTACCGATTACCAGCGGCCAGGAGGCACATTGGTAATCGAGGATGATGGTTCAGGCATGCAGGATGAGGTGATCCGTTCGTCCTGGATGCGCATCTCGACGGCTTCGAAGGTCGATCAGCCTCTGTCTCCCCTCTATCGCCGTGTTCGGGCGGGCAGAAAGGGGATCGGTCGCTTCTCGGTTCAGAGGCTTGGAAAATGGCTATACTTGGAAACACGGCCAAGAGGAGCAACCACGGGCTTTCGTGTCCGATTTAGCTGGGACGTGGAATTTCGGCCGGGCCGAGATCTTAATGAAGTTTTCAGCCAGATAGAGCGCTTCGAAAAGCCGGCCGATGAATGCGGTACGACTCTCAAGATCGTCGATTTGAGGGACGGCTGGAGCGAAGCGGCTCTGGCCAAGGTGTGGCGATCGGTGCTCTTGCTTCAGCCTCCGTTTCCGATCGCTCACGCAGAGCCGGCTTCTGAGCAACAATCGTCAGTAGACCCTGGGTTTGCGGTAAGTATAAATGGGATCAGTCGTGATGCCAAACGTTCTGAATATTCCATCGAGACCAGTTTCCTAGCGCAGGCTTTCGCGACGATTTCGGCGTCGATCGAAGGGGATGGCCGCGCCACGGTTCGCGTCGTCTCGCCCAAGAGCAATCTGGATGACAGTCAGGAGTTCGACAAAAAATTTCTCGTCACTGGCCCAGTGTCGCTGAGCGCTTCATACTTCATATACCACCCCAGGACCTTGTCGGGAATGAATATGGCATCGGCAGCGGAACTAGGCCGCTTGTTCGGTGGCATCAGGATTTATCGTAATGGCTTCCGGGTGCTGCCTTACGGCGAGGCAGCGGACGACTGGCTGGAACTAGACAAAGATGTGTCTCGACGTGACCTTCTTGTTCCAGCCAACAACCGGAACTTCTTCGGCCATGTTGAGCTGAGCACGGATATCAATCCGCTCTTCGAGGAAACCAGCAGTCGCGAGGGACTGCTAGAAAACGAAGCCTATACCGAACTGAAGCAATTTGTTCGCGATGCCGTCGAATGGGCAGCCAAGCGGGTTGCCGCTGCGCGCAACCGTAAACAGGATGCAGGCCAGCGCGACTTCACACCTGAGCTCCGTCGCCCTTCTGAATATATTCGAACCGTTCGCGAAAACATGGGTTTATCCGCATCTTCGAGCCCGGATGCTGTGCAAACCGACCTTGTCTTGGCGAAGGCCGAGGCAATTGCTACAGAGTTTGAGCAGCGGGTGGAGGAACAGCGCGCTGCTTCGCTAGAATATGAAGAGATGCTCCGGCTGCTCGCGTCTCTGGGTTTATCGATCAGTGTATTCGGACATGAGGTGAAAGGCGCCCGCGACGCCCTGCGGGCACGTCTAGATTTGCTGGAAGATGCGATCGAAACTGTTCCCGATGCGCAGCAAAAGGCTGCTTTGGAACGGCAATTCGCCCAACTGAGGCTCGGATCGGACCGCATTTTTGATATCGGCGGCTACATTTCAGGCTTGATGTCGAAGACAGAGAGCCGGCAGCTTCGCCCTCTTTCGGTAAGCGGCGCTTTGCAGCGTTTCGCGACTCAGTTTACTGTGTATATGAATCGGCAGAATGTGGAGTTCGAGGTGGACGTCGATCCTCCCACATTGCGAACCACGCCGATGCACGGAAGCGAACTGGATTCTGTTCTTCTCAATTTCCTGACCAATTCGATCAAGTCTATGCGCAATGCCCGCGTGAAGGACCGCAAGGTCCGCATGGACGCGAGACCAGATGGACGATTTGTCGTCATCGGTTTCGAGGACAGTGGCCCCGGCATAGCACCGGCGGACCGAGATCGGGTTTTTGATGCGTTTTTCACTACCACTATGGCTGCGGACGATGACGGGGTTGCGGGCCCAGGAACTGGCCTCGGCCTTAAGATCGTGAGCGACATTGCAACAAGCTATGGCGGCAGCGTGTCTGTCGAAGAAGCATCGCCTGGATATGGTTGTCGCTTTGAGTTTCGAGTTCTGGCGTTGGAGGAATATACGTGACGTACAAGGGCATATTCGTAGACGATGCCGACCTCGTATACGCTGAAACGCTTACTACACCTGACAAGCTCGTATTTCAGCCGGAGGGCGTTGGCGAGGTTGCCGTTCTAGCACGCAAGATTATGGACGAAGCGCCGATAATCGTTGCCCTCGATTATCGGCTCGACCACCAACCTGCCGGTTTGGCGGCGGATCAAACCTATAAGGGCAGCGCTCTCGCCCAGCACCTACGTGATGCTTCCATCGAGCATCCCGATCAAGATTTTGCTTTGATATTGGTATCCGCCGAGAGAAATATAAAAACGCTCTTTCGACCTGACAAGACAGCACACGATCTTTTCGACCGCGTGTATGTGAAAGAAGATATCAACAATAGGCGTACAGAAATCCGTCAAGAGCTTCTTAGCCTGTGCAAGGGCTACGAAAAACTCCGTGCAGTTGGCAACAGGTACGATATCATTGACTTGATGGCCGGCACTGATGAGGATCGGCCGCACGTCGATGCTCAGGAAATTCGTACCAAATTGGCCGACGCAGCTGCGCCCCACGTAGCGGCCCGCATCCTGTTCAACCTCATCGATCGCCCTGGTCCACTGCTCGCTACCGAATATGCGTGCGCCTATCTTGGTATAGACCCGGGGGACGGGCAGATCATCACAGAGGTCATGCGCGACGCGGGCATCGCATATGACGGCGTCTTTAGCGATGCGTGGCCGCGCTGGTGGGCTCATCGGCTTGAAAGCTGGGCGCAGGGCATATTCAAGCGCCGCGCAACTGGCTTACCCTCTTCAGATCGGGCACGATTGTTGTCCGAAAGCACCGGCAAGGCATTTGCACCCGCTAGGTCGCCCTGGAACGAATCACCTGATGAACTGATTTCCTTCGCCTGTGCCTCCTGTGGCCGGGGTGCGGAGCTTCGGCATTCAGTGGCAGCATTCGAACCGAGCCAGCCCCGTTACCTTTCGCGCCGCCGCATCTGCTGGGACTGCATACAGACCGATAAATATGAGACAGCAGAACCGCCGCTCTCGATCGACGACGCCGACACGCGACTGGCCGAAGAAGTCAAAAGGCGCCAGAGGAACACCGATCAGGCGGGCGGCGCGGTTGCATGATCATCTCGGCTGCGGAAGCTGGCGATGCGATGAGCGCCATCGCCGCGACACTGGAGCGGCACGGCATCGTCGAGCCAGAGGGATTTAGTGTTCTTTCCCGGTTGGCTGCTAACCTAAAATCAAGAAAGGGTGCCGTAGCCTGGTCGCTGGAAGTTGACCGCGGCGAGCCAATTCTTTTTCAGCGGACTACCGATGAAAGGAGCAGATGGGTAAAACCTCGCATTGTCGCCAAAGGAATTGAGATAGAACAGGGTGACGGGAAAACCTTACCCTTCAGGGCATTGGACATCGCGCTTGAGATCTATGACGATGCAAGCGAGCCGTTGTCACGCTGGCATTTGGACTTGGCAAACAAGACAGACGGAGTTCCGCAGTCTGGACCCCTTACTCATCTCCAGTTCGGAGGACATCATCATGATGCCCGTGAAAAGGATCATCCGCTCAAAGTGCCTCGTTGGTGCCACCCTCCAATGGAGGTCGCGCTGCTTTGCGAGGTGGTCGCGGCCAATTTCTATGAAGAAGCATGGCTGGAACTTCGTGACGAACCCAACTGGTGTTCGGCGATTTCGCTCTACGAGCGGCTATGTTACAGGCACTATTTCGAATTAATGACCAAGAGTCTATCAATTAGCTCAAGTACCGCGCTAAGCAGCATGTGGGCTAGCACCTATGTATGACGACAAATGCAATGATTATCGAGATTATTTTCCGTATCGGAGAGAATAATCTACCAATAGACGCTGCATGTCGGTGTTTTAATCGGGGTGTATCTTCCTTCCCTTGGACGTCGATGCTATCCGCCCCCGCTTTTCTTTTCACACCTGATTCTTGCTGATCCGGGAGTTTGCAAACCGATAGCTCGACCCCCACGACATTTTGGCGGTGAGGCCATGCACACGCGTCGCACGCTTCTCGACCATAGGGTCATGAGTGCTTAGGGTTCCTATGGGCAGCCCAACCGACCATTCGGGGTTAATCCACCCCAGAATCGTGCGTGGCGGTTCCGGGATCTGTATGGGACTAATGGCGATTTCACTTAGTTTCACTCAATAGGCAGCTAGTAGGCCTGCCCCAAGCCACAGTATTTCGATGAAAGCCCTACCAGAGGCGCACAGGGCCGTCATTCACAGCGCCACAGCTTGGGCCTGAGACGTAGCCGGTCTCGGTGTATTATCCGTCCAAGACGCAGGAGGATGTGATGGGTGGCATTGGATCTGGCGCGCGGCGTTCAACACGGATCGGCAACCTCGAAGACACGCTGGCGCTGGACATACGCGCCCTCAGGCGGCTGGGCGTCGTTTGTGCCGGCGAGTGCAGGTGCTCCACACTGCACTGGCCTGTCGGCGCTCCAGAGGCCTTCAGCGCGCGTCTGCGGGCCGATCTAAGCGACATGGAACGCGGCGGGGTGCTGATGGTGGCCGGCAACATGCCTGGTGGCGCCATCAACCAGAAAATCGCGATCGAGCTGGTGCCAGCGCCGCTCGGGGGTCACCGTTGCTATTTCATTTGCCCAGTCAACAGGCGGCGGTGCGAGGTTCTACACTACGCCCAGGGCCGGTTCGCTTCGCGCCAGGCCCAGCGGCTGGCATATGCGACTCAGGGCATGGATGCCATCGGCCGTGCTCGTCGCAAGGCCGCAAAGCTCAGGCAGCGCCTGAATGGCTTAGGCGGCCAGCCCCGTCCACGTGGGCGCACTAGGATCATAATCGCGGAGCGCCTGCACGAAGCGGAAGGCGCGGCGAGGATGCTGTACTTCGACCGCCTCAGCACCCTTGCGCGTCAGTCTGGTGCCCATCGGATGCCCGGCCGCAGCGATTGACGGGTCTTAGATTCGATAATCCTGCCGGTTGGCTTTGCGACAAGCCTCATTTTGTATCAGCGGGTCCTGCCGGCTTGCAAGCAATCCGAGGGTGGATTGCCACTCAACGGCGTCGGCAAAATCAGTGGGTCGAGCGTGCTGGTCAGCTTGGTGGGTTGTGCGCGCGGTATTCGGGGATGACCTGTAGCGCCTCATTTATGGCTCCCGGTGTGAAGCCAAAGCCGAGCACAAGCGTCCAAAGGATTTCATACAGAAACCCTAGCCGGTGCTCGGGATGGCTGTGCCAGCGCGCTTCGCAAGCACCCCAGGTCATGGAGTAAGCGTTGGCCGACGGGTCGAGATGTCGAAAGACCCTTATGGCCTCACGCTTAGGGCCGCGGCCGGCAGGCTGGCGCTCGTTAACTGCAATGATGGCGTTTGCGAGTTCAATATCCTTCATGTCAGCCCTCCAAATCCATTGGCGACGATCATGCAGGGATAACGTAAAGAGAAACCATAGGAGTTCTGGGATTTTGCCTGACATACCTTTCAAACCCATCTTATTGGAGCTGTCGGTCCAAACTGAAGGAGATGACCGGCATGACGACGACGAAAGCATCGGAGCCCAACATGGCTGAGGCCAAGGCGACCGATGGCAGCAAACCCGAAATGGTCACACTTGATCAGCTGGCCAGAGAGCTGAGGATGCCCCCGCGCGATGCCAGAATGCTACTGCGGTTGGCCGCGAAACAGACCAAGGTCTACCCTACCTTAGCCAAGGAGCATATTGCGCGGCAGCCGTGGCAGTGGAAACTTGGATCAAGGGCGCTGGATGAAGCTCGCAAGGCGCTTTCGTCGGCAGGATCCTGATGGAAAAAAGAAAGAGCGCCAAGCACACACATGTATGTGTTTGGCGCTCTTTGTATCATGATATGCTCCACTTGGCACCCGGACCTCGCCCGGATTTCACTCCAGCGATAACCTTTGCACGATCAATCGTGCGCTCGCTGAAGCCGGCCCGCGAAAGGCTAGCCATTGCTTCAGCTGCCTTCATGGGTCCAACGGCTAACAGCTCTGAAATCGCTTCAGCACAGATGGCCTCGGCCTTTTGCTTTTCATCGGCCTGAAGAAGTTGATCGGCGGTCTGATCCAGTTCCGCTAGCCATTTGATCGCTGGCATTGGTTGGCCAGGCCGCGCCTGAACCTCAAAGGTCAGCGATCTGCCAGGCGCAGACCAGTTCGCCTTTGCGTGCGCGAGCACCTTAGTGTTCGGATCAGATCGGTGCGGGAACACGATCAAACCTGAGCGAACAGCGGCGATGAAGTCCATCGAGCCTTGCCCCGCCTCGATTGCGAAAGCTGACCCACCTTTGCGCAAATGCCTAACGAGCAAAATGGCAATGTTCATTTCACGCGCTAGCAAAGCTAACGGCTGCATAAACCCACGCACCTCGGTCGCTCGATAGGTGTTCGTATCGTCTGCCATAAACGGCGGAAGCGGGTCGATGACGACCAACCTTGGCGTGTGGTCAATCAGCTCCTTGCGCAGCAAGGAGCGGCCGTAATCGTCCAGTTTATGCGGGTGGACCATGAAGCGTATCTTTTTGAGATTCGCGCCTTGGGATTCTAAGCGAGGGCGAAGTACCCGATCTGCATCGTCCTCGGGGGCCATGAACAACACTCTGCCTTTGGGCACGGTGTAGCGATCGGCAAAGAATCCGCCGCCGGTGACCGCAGCAGCAAGGTGCGTCGTAATCATTGACTTACCTTGGCCCGGATGTCCGTCGAGCATGGTCAGTGCGCCGCGAGGTATGAGCGGATCGACTAGGAACTCTGGTTCGCGGGCCTCGACCTCGTGCAAGTTCTGAAAATACTCCTCCTTCGTCTCGGCTCGAACGATTGCCCACGCATCTTTGAAGGTTGCGCTGAACTGACTCTCCTCAAGCGGCGGATCATTAATCTGCTGATCCTGTGCTTGCGCCATAGCGAATGCCTGATCCTTCGACATACCGCGTGCGCCCCACGCTGTGATTGAAGCTGAAAGCTCATGCAGGCGACTTGGGCCTTTGATCCGAAGGCGGAGCTTGTTTCTCTTAGCGATCATCGGACACACTCCCATCGCGCCCGGATACGGGAAATTTGCTCCTCGGCTTTGGCCAGATCGTTGCCCCACTTATCCGTGAAAAACGGGTTAACCAGAAGCACGGCAGCGATCTCCGCATCCTGTGCACCTGCCTCAAACAGGGACACCACAATCATATAGACTGCCCCAGACCGGTCGGCCCTAGTTACGCGGGCAGCCGTCATAAGCGTGCCTGCCTGAAGCCCGATCTTGCGGCGATAACGGCGCATAATTTCGCTAGGATCGAGCGCATCAATCTGGAGGCTCTTTGCCTCTAAAACACGGCCTTTCGCTCCAGCCGATAGGATCGATGGCGAGAGCTTCTGCGGACGAAGGTTGCAGACCTGAAGTGTGACGATCGGCTTTCGATACTGCGGCTTATGGTTGATCGTTCCTGGGAGCCGAAGCATTTTGGTAATCGACCAGCCGCCCTTATCGCCCCCATCCTTTGCCCAGATATTGCGTGAGACCTGCTCGGCAATTTCTCCAGACATCAGATCACGCCACAGCCAGAGCCCCTGAAACCGCCCCGGTGAAGTCTCCCACAGGATATTCGGTTGAGGATCGTAAATGTCGGGATCTGCACCATCGATGTCACACCAAGCAAAGCGGCTTGGAAGGGCGAGCGCCGCTCGCCGATAGGGCTCAGCGAAAGCGTTCGGACAAAAATAGATGTCGAACTGATCCGCAGGGTACTCGTCGACAATGGCGGCAAGCTTTGCCTTTCTGTCGCCTTTGATCGGATGATCGCGCCAATCGTCACCGCGGCGTGTGCCAACGAACGTGAAGGCTCGCGGATCATAGTCCCAAATGTCTACCAGAAAACGAAGTGCGGCCTTCGTCACAGCTGGGTTCGTTTGGCCAATCGTCAGCGCTTCGTAACGGGGCGACATCATTGTCCCGCCTCCCGCTCAGCCGCGAGCCGATCAATGTGCTGTTGAATTTCTGAAGCCAGCCAAGCCACCGAGTGCGCACCAATACGAACTCGCTTCGGAAACTTGCCAGCTGCTTCCAGCCTCAACAAAGTTGATGGCGAAATATTGATACCAAGCCGTGGCAAGTCACCCCGGACCGGTAGCAGTTTATTCGACGGTAGTGCCGTCATGTTGGGTTCCTTTCATTGTCGTGATCGACGGCAATGAAATATTCCCAAGTGACGAAGAGATTCTATAGAGGCGATGGCACGACAAAACCGCACTTCGGTTCAAATGTGCAAACCCCCATCAATACGGAAAGTGTATCTCGCTGCGAATGAGCCGATCGAGATTATCCTTCTTGCCCAGAATCTTAAAATAAATCAGTTGTATGGCATCAACATAGACGCCCGCGCGGCGCTGGTGCTCGGAGTCGTAGACACCACGGCTCGGCTTCACCTGTGGGCAGTGTTTCCGCATTAGTCTGGCGATCGATGCGAACACCTCCGCCCGCAGCTCCTGGCTATGTCCGGCATCCTCACCTTGCTGGCCACGAAGCGAATCCCGAAGCCGATTCGCCTCCGAAAGCAGTGCATGAAGCTCGCTGGCCAGACGACTTTGGTCCCGGAACTCCGGCACAGCCAATGGATAGGGCCAGGTTGAGAACATAGGCCGCTTCTCATCCGAGATCGCCAGCAGCAGCCGACTTGCGGGGTTGATGACGTTGGCTTCGAGCCAGTCTGCCCGCTTGGTCAGCGACATGTCGAAGGGCGCTCCCGGCAGATCGCACGGAAGGTTGGCAACCACGGCAAGGTAATGCGCGCAGGTCTCGATCAAATCCGCCTGAAATGCCGGACTCATGTCCTCGACCTTGATCCGAATGATCTTGGCCAACTCCGACATCGCGCTATCGTCAAACAGCGCTGCCGCTTCTGCCGTAAAGTTCCTCAAGAACCCGCCCCCAATTGTCCAATGCGGCGCGCTTCTCAGCATCGTAGCCGTAGCGATTATATACCGCCGCAACGCCTGAGATCGTCCCCGAAATATGGTTTATCACCTTCTCGACGACATGGGGCGCGACGCCGGCCCTTGCCATGCCCGAGGCCGCTGTTCGCCTGAGATCGTGTAGACGCCAACCGGATGTGTTCGAGCCCTCGGAAAGGCGACGGAGCATCTTCGAGAAACCACTGACAGGCGAATGCTTTGTTGTGGTGAAGACATAATCGCAGTCGAGGAAGCGAGGCACTTCGTCCAGAAACTTCAGGGCAAAGGCGCTGAGCGGCACCACCTGAGGTTTGCCGTTCTTGGACCGTTCGGCGGGGATAACCCATTGCTTGGCATTGAGATCGACTTCGGTCCAGCGCATCTCGGCAAGCTCGCCTCGGCGCTGTGCAGTCGCCAACAGGATCGGTACGAACTGGCGGAATGGGTAAACGTCATTGCGGCACGCCCGGAGCAGCCGAACGATCTCCTCATCATCCAACACCCGCTCGCGCGACTCTTCCTTGGTTGGCGCCTTCAGCCCAGCGATCGGGCTGATCTCGACAATGCCGCGCTCAACGCACCAGTTGAACAGCTTCCGAACGTTGGCGAGGATGCGGTTGGCTTAGTAGGCCGAGCCACGTGCGATAGCGCCATCCATGATTTCCAGTACGTCGAAGCGCTTGATGTCCCGGATGTCGCGCTGTCCAAAGGTGCCCACAAACTCGCGCTCCAAAATCCGCTCAGCCTCGCGCCAGCTCTTATTGCGCGCTTGGGCATGGAGGCGAACAAACTCCCGGCAGACAGACTCAACCTTCATGTCGGGGCTGCGGCGGCGCTTGGTGGGATCAATACCCTCATCGACCTGCCGGAGCATATCGATCGCCTTCTCGCGTGCTGTCGCAAGTGTGATGCGTGGATATACGCCGAGCTTCATGCGCTTTTGAGCAAGGCCGTTTCGAAACTTAACCGAGAAAACCTTCTGCCCCTGTGGAGAAACCCGCACGCTCAATCCGGGGCAATGCATATCATGAACCTCATAGCGCTTCGCTTCAGGTTTCAAGGCTTCAAGTGTCTTATTGGTCAGTGCTTTCTGCATGTGTCATCCTTTCGAATGACACTTCAATAATCACGGAGATCGGCCGACCTCAAAGAAATTCCTAGGCACTGGAAGGCATGCTTCAGGAAAGTGCAAAATGACGTGCTTTGGCTGTGCCTCCCCCCGGCAGGTTGGTTCGACACTTCCCTTCGATGCTCGAATCAGATGGCGCGACGGAGTTTCTAGATTTTTCAGTCTAACGCACTTGCGTGTCTATTGGCCACGCGTGGCAGCCTTCAATGCGAAACGCTCGGCGCGATCCCGTATCGTGTTCGTCAGCGCGGCTGTCTGCCCACGATCGATTAGCCCTGGCACATCCAGGTCGCGGCCAATGGCGTCTGTGACGGCGCTTGAGAGCTCAACGATACGACGCCGCACGAAGGGTGCCGCTACACCGACGTCGCTAGCGAAGCGCTCAATATGCCTGGCGTCGAGCTGTTCAAGCGTTTGGGCCCCGCCAAATGTCATTGCCAGTCGCGGGTATAACTCCGGCCACATGACTGTGGCCACCAGATCATAGAGCGGAGCGAGCACGATCGGATCGCCGTTCCCTACCTGCCTCAGCAGGCTGAAATTTTTCGCATGGGCGTCTGCATTGCCGATGATGACATTGAAGACCGCCGCATCAACCAGCTTGAGGACCTCGAGTGCTGGGCGTGCCGCCGCGTCACGCAGCAGAGCAAAGCAATCCCGAAAGACCGGCCCGCCTTCTGCTGCGTACTTGCGATTGGACGGCACCCCCAGGGCCTGCGCAAAATCCTCCTGATGAAGTCGGCGAATGCTTTCGCCGTCTGGTATCCGATCATAGCGGGTGACCAGCAAATATGGCCGCCCGTTGACCTGCCGCCATTCCGCCTCAACAGCATCAAGCCCAACGGCGCGCGCTAGGGCGAGGCAGAAGGCTTCATTGGCGGCGAGGCCGGGGAATCGGTCTGGCTCTGGCTTGATCAAGTGTGTTGAGGGCTGACCCGGCAAGGGAACGGCAATCTGGTCACCAACGAGCACCACAGGCAGCTTGGACTGGGCACCGGCAAGGCTGAGACGCGCGCCCCCTTCCCCTGCAAGCATCGGCACACGCGGCAGGCGTTCGATCAGGCCTGTTAGGGCTGCGTCATTCAATGGCTCAGGCATGCCAGCCGCAGCCTTCGGTGGAACTTCGCCGATTGGCAGGAAGGCAAGCGCGCCGGCAACGTCGCCGCCCAAAGCTGCCAGCAATCGAAATGGATTGTCGGGAGAGACGCCGAGCGCTCGTGCAATTGCTGTGCGCTGCCCCTCCTCAGGAAGCAGGCCGCCGAAGACTGCCTTGCAAATGGCATCATCATATTGCGCTTCACGCTTTGGCATCGCGCGCGACAAATCTGCGGCGTTAGGATCAGCTAGCCAATCCGGCGCATAGACAAAGTGCATCGCGCCACCCCGATCGATCGAGAGCGTCCCGGCACTTCGGTCGTCCCACCACACATCAAGGCTATCGAGGATCTGCCCGTTCATTGTGGTCGCCGAATATCAAGCGAACAACCGAGCGCTGCGAGCACGGCTAGCACCCGGCCAAGTTGGACCGTGGGCTTGCCTCGCTCGAGGTCGACTAGGAAGCGCACGCCAACGCCACTAGCGGCCGCAAGCTCTGCTTGACGTAGACCGAGGGCTTTGCGTTCCTCGCGAACGATCTTCCCTATTGAAGCGACATCGAGCATGATATTTTCCCGATCGGGACATTACGCATGTTTCTGCTCGATTGCAATGCAATTATTCCCGATCGGTAAAATAGGAAACGTGATCGAGCAAGAAGGGTTCGAATTTTACCGATCGGGAATTTGCAGGAAAGTTGGGGCCAACCCCTATGATGGCTATGTGTGCACTGCGCCTAAGTCAGCGCTCACAGCCATTGTGGGCATTTTCCTGACTGAGACTGAAACAAGCGATATGAGGATTATACGAGGGCGATTGATCGCAAGCCGCCCTTCCCGCCTTCAATCCGATACCCAGAAAATCGCCGGTCTACCCCGTGGGTATCAAGGGGGTCCTAGGCGCCTGCGGTTGCGTGACAGAGCGTGAGACAGCCTGCGGAAGCCTGACGGGCTAAAGACACGACCGATCAGAATCTTGTGGACAGCATGACGCGATATGAAGTAGAATAATCTCGTTAGAAATCAAACTCTTAATCAGCGGGTCCTAGGTTCGAGCCCTAGTGCGTCCACCATTTGCCGACGATGCCTGACATCGCCACCGAGGGGCGGACGATCAGACCGGCACGGTGAAATGCTTGCCGGCGAACACCGCTTGCCAGCTTTCGATCTCGGCCACCACGGCAGCATCGGCAGCGCGGGCGAGATCGGCGACATTGGCATAATCGAGCAGCGCATCAGGCCCGGCCAGCAGCAGTCGGGCTCGCCTGTGGATGGCATCCAACCGCTCCGCCGAGACCTGGCTGATCGCGCCGAACCGATCGAAATCGCCAAAATAGTGAATGCCGGCCACGGCGCCGCCAAAGGTCGGGAACAGCACGCCCAGGAAGGTGAAGGGCTTGGCCAGGGCGCCCGGCAGGCCTTCGGGCAGCACGCCCAGTGCCGCACCGGCCGCCAGCCCCAGCCAGACGGTCACCGACACGAAGGCGAGGAAAAACAACAGGCCCGACAGGCGTTCGAGCCGGTGATGCACCCGGAGCAGGCGTTCCGCCTTGGCCCGGTGATAATCCCGCTGGCTGCTGACATGATGATCGAGCAAAGCCTCGAGCACGGCAAGCAGATAGGCGCGGCTCACCACCACGCGCGGCAGCCCGGCCTCGCGCATCGCATGCCGGGCATGATGTTCGGGCCAGGCATCACCGCTCGCGCCGCCGGTACCGGCGCGGGGCCAGCGCCCCGGCGGCCGCGCCGCGCCCAGCGCCATCAGGATCGGGGCATGGCGCAGATATTCGGCCGCCCGGCGGGTTTCGAACCAGCGATCATGCCAGTGCCCGCGCCGGCCGAGCTGGATCACGACCAGGATGGTCAGCAGCAGCACGAATTCCACGAGGGCAAACAGCCATTTCTGGCCATCGAGCTTCAAGGGCAGATAGAGTATGCCCAGCACCACCGCGAGGCCGGAAGCGACGAAATTGCCCACCATGCCGCCGCGATAGAGATCGGAAAGCCGCGTGGCGATGCCGTCGGCCCAGGCCAGCCGCTCCAGCACCGCGCGCAGCACGCGCCCGCCGAACTGGGCATCGCCGCCCGGCAGTGCCGCCAGCGCCGCCAGCAGCGGCGCCCCGCTGCCAGCCGCCACCGCTGCCGGCGGTTCATAGCGCTGGGTGAGCGGACGCCACGGCTGGGCATCGCCGCTGAACAATGCCTCCACCCGGCGATAATGGTGGAACAGCGGATTGGACGCGCTGCGCCACTGGTCGCTGGCCAAAGCTGCCGCGCCGCCGTCGCCGCCGGGATCAAGCGCCTGCGTGATGGCGGCTTCCAGCAGCGCCTCGCGCGTGCTGCCGTGATCGGGCAGGCCAAGGGCTTCCAGGCTGCGCAGCACCCGCCAGTCTTCGGGGTTCGCCGGATCGATCAGGACCACGCTGGCCCCGGCATCCAGTGCCGCTGCAATGGTGTGGCCGGTGCCGCCCAGCGCGTCGCGGGACTGGCCGTCCCAGATGCCGATCAGGATATCGGACTGTTCGATCAGGATGCGCCCGGCCAGCGCGACGCGCTGCGACAGCAGGGAAGTGAAGCGCTGCACCGCCTCCACGTCACCGGGTTGATCGAGCATGGCATGATAGAGGCAGGCCACGCGTTCATCGGCGTCGGCGAGTTCGAACAGATGGGCCGCGGCCGCCAGGGTACGGATCGCCGCTGCGCGCGCCGCCAGCGCGCTATCCGCCGGCACGCCGCCGGCCGCCAGCAACCGCGCCTCGATGGCGGTTCTGGGATGGGCGTTGATCGCCACGTTGAGCCCCAGGCCAAAGGGCAGCGGCGCCACCAGCTGCCAGCCGCGTGCCAGCGCGGCGCGCGCTGCCAGCTGATCGCTGCCTTCGGCCAAAAGGCTGTGCAGCCGGATTGATGCCGGCCCCGCCGCGCCGCTGGCGCGCGCCGCCACATGGCGATCTGCCAGGGCGGCAATGCGATCGAACAGCGCCGCCACCACTGCCTCCACACCGGCGCTGTTGGCTGCATAGGCAGGATTATTCTCGCGATGGCCGGTGACGCCAAGCGAAAGGATCGGTCGCGGCAGCGGCGGGGCTGCGGCGACGGATGCGGCAGCGACAGGCATTTCGGGGCTTCCGCTGGCGCCGGCAGTCGTCATGCGCGGCAGATTGAGCGAGTGGCCTGCAAAGGCAACCGGAAATTCACGCACCTGGCCGGATCAGCCGGATCACGGCCTGATCGCCGGGCTCAGCGATCCTCCACCGGCGGCTGGTGCAGCCAGGCAGCATGTTTGGGGGCCTTCTTCGTCTGTGCCCATTCTGCCAGCATCAGCGGCGCCACCGTCTTCAGCTCGGCATGTTGTTCGGCGCTGCCGATGTTGCAGGCCAGTTCCAGCCGATGGCCGTTGGGATCGAAGAAATAGATCGACTTGAAGATGCCATGCCAGGTCGGGCCCAGCACATCGATGCCCAGCGCTTCCAGATGCGCCTTGGCGGCGAGCAGTTCGGCCTCGCTTTCCACTTCGAACGCCAAGTGCTGCACCCAGGCCGGGGTGTTGGGATCCTTGCCCATCTCCGGCTGGTTGGGCAGCTCGAAGAAGGCCAGCACATTGCCGCCGCCGCAATCGAGGAAGACGTGCATATAGGGATCATAGGCGCCGGTGGAGGGCACATGATCCTCGGCGAAGGCGGTGGTGTAGGTCATGCCCAGCACGCGTTCATACCAGGCCACGGTTTCGGCGGCATCGCGGCAGCGATAGGCAACATGGTGGATGCGCTTGAGGCCGAAGGGCAGTTCAGGCCCGCTCATTGCGCCGGCTCCACGGCCAGCACGCCGCGCCGGATCTGGTCGCGCTCGATGCTTTCGAACAGCGCCTTGAAATTGCCCTCGCCAAAGCCCTCGTCGCCCTTCCTCTGGATGAACTCGAAGAACACCGGGCCGATCACGGTTTCGGAGAAGATCTGCAGCAGCAGGCGTTTCGGCCCCTGCGTTGTGCCATCCAGCAGGATGCCGCGCGCCATCAGTGCGTCCACTGGCTCGCCATGGCCAGGCAGGCGTTCGTCGAGCATCTCGTAATAGGTGGCCGGGGGCGGCGTCATGAAGCGCACGCCGGATGCCTTCAGCCGGTCCCACACCGTCACCAGATCATCGCAGGCAAAGGCGATATGCTGGATGCCCTCGCCATTGTAGGCGCGCAGGAACTCGTCGATCTGGCCGTTCCCGCCCTTGGCTTCCTCGTTGAGCGGGATGCGGATCTTGCCATCCGGCGCCGTCATCGCCTTGCTGGTGAGGCCGGTATACTCGCCCTTGATGTCGAAGAAGCGGATCTCGCGGAAGCCGGCGATGCGCTCATAGAAGGCCGCCCAGTGCGCCATGCGGCCGCCATAGACATTGTGGGTGAGATGATCGATGACCTTGAGGCCGGCGCCCACGGGATTGCGATCAACGCCGGGTTCATACACGAAATCAATGTCGTAGATCGAGAGATCATCGCCATAGCGATCGATCAGGTAGATGATCGAACCGCCGATGCCGCGAAAACCCGGCAGCCGCAGTTCCATCGGGCCGGTGCGGCTTTCCACCGGCTCGGCCCCGCGTTCCAGCGCCTCGGCATAAGCTCTGGCCGCATCCTTCACGCGCCAGCCCATGCCGCAGGCCGAAGGCCCGTGCTCGGCCGCGAAATACCAGGCCGGGCTGTGTTTCTCATAGTTGGCGATGAGGTTGATGCCGCCCTGCCGCCACAGCTGCACGTCCTTCGAGCGATGGCGGGCCACGGGGGCAAAGCCCATGGCGGCGAACACCGGCTCCAGCACGCCTTTCTCGGGCGCGCAGAACTCGATGAACTCGAAGCCATCAAGACCCAGCGGATTGTCGAACAGATCGGCCATGCGATCACCCTCTTCCCGGCAGCAGCGGACGCCCGCCCATCATAGCGCGCCTATGCCCCAGGGCGAAGCCATTCGGCAATGCAATCGCGCCATCCGCTCGCGGTGAGCGCCCGTTCTCGCTGCCCGGCATGCCGCTACCGTCTGGCCCGGTGCAAAAAGTGGCTTGCCTCCCGCTAGTTGGCGCGGCAAGTTCCGCGCCGGTTTAAGTGTGGGGGATGTTTGTGGGCGTTATCGAACGGTTCGGCAGCAAGCTGGCGCGAACCATGCAGGATCCGATCGAGCGTTTGTTCCGCAGCGTGGAGCATGGCCAGATGTCGCGCGGGGCGGTGCTGGATCATGTGCCGCTGCCGGCCGATCGCACCGGCGGGCTGGGCACCACCACCTATGCCGAATGGTGCTACACGATCGGCATCTTCCAGTCGCTGATCTTCCACAACCTGCCCAAGCGCCCGGTGCGCATGCTCGATGTCGGCTGCGGCGCCGGGCGGCTCTATCTCGCCGCCAAGCCCTATCTGACCGGTGATGACCGCTATCTGGGCATCGACGTGAACCCGGAGTTCGTCGCCCGCTGCCGCCGGCTCTACCCGGCCGCGAACGTGGAATTCCGCCACACCGAGGCGTCCAACGGCTATTATGCCGCCGGCGTGGAGCTCGGCCCCAAGCCCTGGCCGCTGGCCGACGGCGCCCACAATCTGGTCACCGCCCTTTCGGTGTGGACCCACCTGCGCGAGGAAGACTGGCGTTTCTACCTGCGCGAGGTGTCGCGCGTGCTGGCACCGGGCGGCCGCGCCATCATCAGCTTCTTCATAACCGATGATCTCTATCGGCCCGAGGCCAAGTCTTCGCGGACCAGCGATTTCTATCCGCAGCCCGAGAACAAGTGGATCTTCGACACCTCTGCCTATGGCTCTGCGCACTGGACCTGCCCATCCTGGGCCAGCGTGCCGGAAGTGGCCATCGCGGTGGACAAGCAGACGTTCGACGCCGAGGTGGCGGCCGCCGGCCTGACCGTCGATCGCTATCTGCCCGGCCAGTGGAAGGACCAGCCGGGCTTCTTCTTCCAGGACGTGGTGGTGTTCGCCAAGCCCTGAGGGCGCTGGTTCTGAGTGCCAG
>ERZ1066121.379-NODE-379-length-41138-cov-10.934377_pt1 | contig 41138 bp, 38 predicted proteins | sample MGYA00382768_ERZ1066121 | MGnify/ENA primary metagenome ERZ1066121 (study PRJEB33369, sample SAMEA5778351) | biofilm metagenome | biome: Industrial cooling water; feature: Water cooling tower basin; material: Biofilm | place: United Arab Emirates | collected...
TTGTGTCATGCTGAAGAACGAAGCATCTTTTTGTGTCATGCTGAGGAACGAAGCATCTTAAAAGATTTTGATAATTTCTCTTTTATAAACGTACTGAACACATTAAGCCGATTGCTACAATCAAAAAAAGGGAGATAATGATGTTCGACAAAGTGCAAAATTAACTTTGAAAGATGCTGCTGCTTCGTACCTCAGCATGACAAGTAGCACTTTACAGTTGGAGAGATGCTTCGTACCTCAGCATGACAAGTGGTACTTTACAGTATTTGTGATAGGAATTTGCGGGTGCGTTCTTGGGTGGGGTTTTGGAAAAAATTAGTAGGGGTTGCTTCTTCGACTATTACACCAGTATCCATAAATATTACTCGGTCGGCGACTTCACGCGCAAACCCGACTTCATGGGTGACGACGACCATTGTCATACCATCCGCAGCTAATTTTTTCATTGTCTCTAAAACTTCACGCACCATTTCGGGGTCGAGTGCTGAGGTTGGTTCATCAAATAACATAACTTTGGGTTGCATAGCTAAAGCTCTTGCGATAGCAACCCGTTGTTGTTGTCCACCCGATAGTTGTCCAGGATATTTTTGTGCTTGTTCTAATATTCCAACTCTTTCAAGCAACTGCATAGCAACTTCATTCGCTTTCGCTTTCGACCATTTTCTTACCCATATCGGCGCCAGTGTAATATTATCGAGTACAGTTAGATGTGGAAACAAATTAAACTGCTGAAACACCATCCCCACTTCTCTACGAACAGCATCAATATTCCGCAAATCATCACTCAAAACAATACCATCAATTTCAATACGTCCCTGCTGATACTCTTCCAAAGCATTAAAAGTACGAATAAACGTAGACTTTCCAGAACCAGACGGACCCATAATCACAACAACCTCCCCCCGGTGTACCGTCAAACTCACACCCCGTAAAACCTGAAACTTCCCATACCACTTTTGAACATTCTCAGCAACAATAACAACGTCTTGCATACTCATACTCTCTTCCTTCCTCTCTTCTTTTGTGTCCTTTGTGTCTTTGTGGTTAAATCAAAAAAATCTAAACTTTTTCCAAACGTTGAGAAACCAGAGACATCGAATAACAAAACACCCAATAAAGCAATCCAACAAACAAATAAACCTCAGCATACCTATTCAAAAACTCCGGTTGAGCTAAAATAGACCGAGAAATACCCGTCAACTCCAACAATCCAACAATAGATAACAGCGAAGTATCTTTAAACAAACCAATAAACTGACCTACCAATGCAGGAATAACCGCCCGTAAAGCTTGAGGTAAAATAATTAGTAACATAATATAGATACTATTTAACCCAATAGCCTTACCAGCTTCAAACTGTCCACGAGGTATAGACTGAAGACCACCTCGAACATTCTCTGCCAAATAAGCAGCACTAAATAAAGTCAAACCTGCAATACCCCGCAACACCCTATCCAAAGTAATATCATCGGGTAGAACCAAAGGTAACATCACCTGAGCGATAAACAAAATTCCAATTAACGGCAATCCCCGCACTATCTCAATATATAGGATACAAAAATTTCTTACCACAAACAACTTACTCTGGCGCCCTAAAGCCAAAAGTACACCCAAAGGAAACGAAATAACTATACTAGTTACAGCCATTACCAAAGTTAGCAGTAAACCGTTCCATAAATTACTGTCTGCTGCTTGTAGTCCCAAACCACCACCAATTAACCATAGAATCACAGAAAAAGATATTGCCCATGCTAATGGTAGCCACCTATTTGGTATTTTCTTAACCAAACTCCCTATAGTTACACTCGTTAAACCCAAAATAATAAATATTGATACCCAGAGTCGCCAATACATTTGCTCTGGATAACGACCGACTAGAAATAGCTGTAGGTTGACAGCAATAACTTTCCATTGTGCGATAAACAATATCCAGGTAAAAATAGATTTGGCACCCCAAACAAGCAAAAATACACAAACAATAGTTAAAATACTATTGTACCAGGTGTCAAATAAATTTTTCCGCAACCATTTGATGATTTCATTTTGATTCACTTGCTTATCTTTCCTTAAGTTGAAAGGAACGGTTTAATGTGTTCATTGTTAAGGAGATAGTCAAACTTATAGTTAAATAAGTTATCATAATTAACAACATGACTTCTACTGCTTTACCAGTTTGATTAAAAGTGGTAGAAGCAACGAAGTAGATATCAGGATACCCAACTGCAATAGCTAAACTAGAGTTTTTGGCTATATTTAGGTATTGACTAGTTAAAGGTGGAATAATTACCCGTAAAGCTTGAGGAAGAATTACTAACCGCATTATTAACCCTGGTTTTAAACCCAAAGCACGTGCAGCTTCCCATTGTCCTCTAGCAACCGACTGAATACCTCCTCGAATAATTTCTGCAATAAATGCACCCGCATATAATGTTAATCCGAGAATTAATGCAGATAGTTCTGAAGAAATTTCGAGACCAAAAGGTAATTGTGTACCTTTGTTATTAAGATTGATTAAGCCAAAGAAAGAAATTTGATTTTCAAGTTTTGGCAAACTGATAAAAACGGCAAAGTACCAAAAGAACAATTGTAAAAGTAACGGTGTGTTCCGTAATACTTCTACATAAACCAAAGCTAAATTACGTACCAACCAATTAGTCGATAATCGAGCGATTCCAACAACGGCGCCTACAATTGTTGCTAAAATAATTCCAATAATAGAAACTCGTAGTGAATTTAGTAACCCAACTAGCAACGCACTATAATAAGAGTCAGTAGGTTTGTAAGGGATAAGAGTTTCACCAATATCAAAAGAAGCTTGCGATTGTAAAAAATCAAACCCAAAGCCAATTCCCAATAGTTCTAAATTATACGTCAGGTTATCCCATAAGATAAATACGACAATGGCAACGGTAAAAACAGAAATTAATTGAGCGGCAATGCTTAGAAATTTTCGATTACGCCAAAAATGAGTCATAATAAATTTTCAATGTGTGATAAAAAATTACCGGAAAGGTGGAGCAAAGAGAATTCCACCTTGGTTCCAAAGCTTATTTTTACCTCTTTCCAACTTCAACTCCGAATTTTTACCTAAATTGCGGTCATAAACTTCGCTATAATTACCCACATGTATAATAATACGTTTTACAAAATCATTAGAAAGTCCGGCGGCTTTTCCTAAATCACCTTCTGTACCTAATAAGCGCTTAATTTCTGGATTACTACTATTTGCTAACTGATTAACATTTTGAGAATTAACACCCAATTCTTCGGCATTAATCAAACTATTGATAGTCCATTTTACCACATCAAACCATTTAGTATCACCATTTTTAACAGCAGGTGCTAAAGGTTCTTTGGATATCAATAAATCTAAAACTGTATGTTCATTCGGTTTAGATAAAGTAGTGCGTCGAGAAACCAACTGCGAACGGTCAGAAGTAATAGCTTCACACCGACCTTGCTCATAAGTAGTAAAAACAGTATTAACATCTTCAAACACAATAGGTTTATAACTAATACCTCTTTGTCGCATTTGGTCTGCTAAATTTTGCTCGTTGGTAGTTCCAGTTTGCGTACAAACAGATTTACCTTTGAGGTCTTCCAAGTTTTTAATATTACTATTTTTCCTAACCATAATGCCTTGACCGTCGTAAAATATCACAGGTGCAAACTCCATACCAGTAGAAGTATCTCGACTAAAAGTCCAGGTGGTGTTACGACTTAATATATCAACCTCACCTGTTTGTACAGCAGTAAAACGTTCCTTCGCGTTTAAATTACGGTATTCAACTTTTTTCGGGTCATCGAATATGGCAGCAGCAATAGCACGACACACATCTACATCCAACCCTGCATATTCCCCGTTTGCCTTTACAAAACTAAACCCAGGTAACTGTCCACTAACACCGCAAACAAGTTTACCCCGACTTTTAATTGTATCTAACCTACTTATAGTAGTAGTATTACCACCTCGCAGGCGCCTGCTGCAAGCAGACATTGAAAGCATTACCGCTAAAATAGCAAATAATAAATACCATTTTCGATTCAACATTTATCCAACAACTCCTTTATGAGTATGTTAATAACTTTCTTATAGACCAAGAATATTACTATGATTTACTCTAATTAAGCTGGGTTTTTATGCAAAATCTCGTAGAAACCTCGTTTCTTGTTCGGCATCCTACAATGAAAACGACGATTTTGCGCTCCTATTCCAAATTTATAGGCATAAATCTCTCTTTTTTCAAGCATTGTACGTGTCAGTATAATATCTGTCACAAGTAACTATATATGGGAATACAGTTATATTATTTTGATTTTAACTAGCGTATTTGGGGAGGCGCCTTTAAAGTACGCGGTATCATGTTATTAGTAAGGAAAAAAAGAGAATGGCAGCTAACCAACAAGATTCAGTCGAAACCAGATTGAACCGTCTTGAAACCTTATTTGCAAACGTAGGTGAGATGGTAGTAGCGCAGAATAGCGCTATTAATACCTTGACAGAAAGGATGACCAACGCTATTGATACTTTAACTGTGAGGATGAATCAGCAAAGCAACGCTATCGACACCTTGACAGAAAGGATGAATCAGCAAAGCAACGCTATTGATACTTTAACTGTGAGAATGAACGAGCATAACGATACTATTGATGTGTTGGTCGAAAATATTAAAGAGTCGAATGAGAATTATCGTAACCTAAGCGAACAAACATATCTTAGATTTAGAGAATTATCAGAACAAGCTGCTGAGGATAGACAACAAGCTGCTATTGATCGTCAACAGGCAGAGCAAGACCGTCAAGCTTGGCAAGAAGAGTCACGGAGAGTGTGGGAATATCTTTTAGGGAAGCAAGGGACGTAAAGAAACTAGGTTTATATAGAAAAAGGCGCCTTCATTGAATTAATGGCGCCAACTTATGTTATAGAAAATATAATTACTTGTTGGGTTGGGGTGTCATACGCAGGTAAGGTTTAATTTCTTGATAACCTTTGGGGAATTTTTCTTTGAGAACTTCGGGGTCTTTAAGGGAGGGGACTATTACACAGTCTTCACCGTCTTTCCAGTCAGCTGGTGTTGCTACACTGTAATTGTCGGTAAGTTGTAATGAGTCTATTACACGCAAAATTTCGTCAAAGTTACGTCCTGTACTAGGAGGATAGGTAAATGATAGACGTAATTTTTTTTCTGGATCGATTACAAATACAGAACGTACCGTTACTGTAGCTGCGGCATTTGGGTGAATCATATCGTAAAGTTCTGAGACTTTACGGTCAGGGTCAGCCAAAATAGGGTAGTTGAGTGATGTGCTTTGAGTTTCTTCAATATCACCTACCCAACCGTTGTGTGAGTCAACGTCGTCTACACTAAGGGCAATTGCTTTAACGTTACGCTTATCGAATTCGGGTTTGAGCTTTGCGACGGTTCCTAGTTCTGTGGTGCAAACTGGTGTGAAATCGGCTGGATGCGAGAATAAAATTACCCAGCTATCACCTGCCCAGTCGTAAAAGTTGATTTCACCGTGGGTTGATGCTTGAGTGAAGTTTGGTACTGTATCGCCTAAACGGAGAGCCATGAGAGATTCCCTGTACTTATGAAGCCATAATGTCTACTTAAAGCATCATGCCATAAAACCCGGTATTCCGACTGGACTAACGCTGTATATTACAAAATTTTAAGTATTTTTTCAACTTGTTTGCATTTTGACATATTACTTGAGAAACCAAGAAACCAGGTTTCTGGGTTTTTGTCAAGCATTGCGAATCATCCAAATTAAAGCAGAAAGAATAAAATCTATGGGAGGAATGGGATATTCTGATAAATCAAAGGTTACTGTGTTTTCTTCGAGCTTCATAAATCGCCATTGAGTACCACTAGTAACACTTCCATAAATAGTATTTACAGATTTATTTTTCATTTTATTAAATCGTTGGGCAGCAACCATTTCTGCTACACACTGTCCAATTCCAGACCTTAAATCTGATTTTTTTGCCTCTACAATTACAACTGCTGGAGCATCAATTTCTATTAGTTTAGGTGAGCGACTCAGTAAAAAATCACATCTCCCGTTTAGCCCTACTGAACTATCAACATCAAACTCTTCTCCAGAAAAAATTCCAATTTGTTTCTCTAAGATTTTCCATACTTCTATTAGTATAGGAGAAATAATTAATTCTGAGCGAACTTTTTCGCTACCAGTTGCGATGGCAATTGGTAACACTTCTTCTAAATACTCTACAAGTTGTTGGGAAGGTTTGATTAGTTCGATATCGGGAATAAATCTCCTTCCTTCAACGGTGGTTAAACCGAAAGCTTCTTCTGCTTTTGTTATTGTTGTAAATTCGCTGTATGGCATATGTTTTGAGGGATAATTGGTATATAGTTATAGTAAACTTTAATTAACCAAAACCCTCAAACACATTTGTTATGCTGTTTTAATTGGGATAATGCCTTTATCGAAGATTTGATTGTCGGTTCCTATACCTGATATTTCGATTTTGTCTGCGTATACTTTATATGCGGCAAAGCTAAGTTTTTCTGCTGAATAAGCTGTCCATTCGTTTTTTCCTACGGGACGAGTTCCGGCGCCTCCTCCACAAATTAAATATGTAGTACCATTAATGGCGATGGTGCGTTCGTAATGATGTTCGTGTCCGTTAATATAGAGTTGGACGTTATGCTTGGTAAAGATGGGTGTGAATGCTTTGATAAATTCTGGGTTGCTTCCATATACTCCCGATGCATAAATAGGATGATGTCCATATACTATCTTCCAAGGCGCCTTTGATTTACTTAGTTCTGTATCTAACCAAGTTAGTTGAGTTTTAAAGTCAGCATTACCGTTGGTATCAAGCACAAAAAATTGTACTGGGCCACGATTATAGGTATAATAGCGTCCTCCGTAGTTAAATGCAGCATATTTTAACTGTAAGTCACCATTGGCAGTTCTAATATCATGATTACCTAAAGCGGCTTGGAATTTAACGCCTTTTTTCAGTAGTTCCGCATAAGGACGCTCGAATACTGCGTTGATTTTTTCGATTTCGCCATTTGTATAGATATTATCCCCTGCTAACACAACTAAATCGTAAGGATTTTGAGAATGGTAGTTAGTCATGGCTTTTGCTACCGCATATTGTCCATTGTCACCTGTACCTGTATCTGCCACTGAAACAAATTGATACAATACTTTGCCATCAGATACAACAGGTTTGGTAACTTGAACTGAGTTATTATTCCGCACTTTTATTGCTGTAGCACAACCTGCAAAACCAGCGGAGATAGTACCAACCGTGCTGAGAAATAGAAATTTACGCCGTTTGAGCTTCATAATAGTTGATTATAAATGTACATAGTTTAGCGAAATGGGGGCGCAGAACAGTGCTAAATTAGGGCAAGGGTTGCAGCAATGTTGATTTGCACCCTGAATGAAAAGTTCCATGTCCCAAGATAACCCAACCCCCCAACCACCAAACCCAAGAGGTCGTCAACAACGTTACCAGAGACGACTACCATTTTGGAAGGTAAAAATTATCCAATTTTTGCGAGGAACTATCGGAGTCTTAGAAACGACGGTAGTAAAACTTGAAGACCCATCATCAAGAGTGGGGGAGGGTATTATTGCTGCTTTAACAGGGATAATTGCTTTTGTCGCTGTAATTGTTGTATGGACGACTTCATCTTTTAATAGTAAACCAGCACCTCAAATTACAACGGTTCCACCAGAAACACCACCTGTCACCGTAACACCCGAACCTACACCAACTCCATTAGTCGAACAAACACCTTTACCACCTGTTGTTGAAACGGTGCCTGAACCACAAGTTGAAGAAACACCTCAACCAAAAATAGAACAAACACAAGAAGCAGAAGAGACTCCAGAACCAGTGCCGACACCGACACCGGAATTTATACCATTAACACCCGAACAAACACTTATAGCAGCAATCGAAAATAAAGTTTCACAAGTCAGTAATAATACCTTTTCAGGAATAGTAAAATCAATCAAAGCAAATTTTCGTAGTAGTAGTTTAATTGTCACAATAAGTGACGATTGGTACACACTCAAAAAATCGCAACAAGATAAACTAGCAGCAGAAATGTTCCAACGTTCGCAAGAATTAGATTTTACCCATTTAGAAATATTTGACTCTCAAGATAAACTCGTTGCTCGTAACCCAGTAGTTGGTAATGAAATGATTATCTTTCAACGTCAATTAACTTAAATGTCATTCTGAACGTAGTGAAGAATCTCAGTAGAAGTTAACACCGAAACAATATTTTCAAAATACTGATGGTAAGATAACATCCAGATTTTGATTAAATTAATAGTTATCTTATGTCTAAGCACGCATCTAAAATTGGTGGTTATTGGGAAGCTGTTTGGGGAAGTATCGCTGGTTCTGTAGTCTACTTTATTATTGGTAAAATTATATATTCTACTATTGAATTTCTTTCAAAAGTAATATTTAATTATTCTATGAGCGATATATATTTTAAGGTGATTTTAGCTGTAGATAATATTATTTTAGCAGCATTTATATTTTTTATATTTTTAGTTTTGTCTGTTATTTTCATAGGGATATATCTTTTCGCCAGAGCTATTGGTTGTAGATATGCTTTAACTTGGGGAAATTTTTCTGGCGCCAAACTAACGTGTAAATATTTATTGCGTTTTGATTTAGCGTTTATTTCGCTATGTGTATTGTTATTTATAATACTGGCGATACAATCTTTACTCGGAATAATGCAAGCTGAAATTATACATATAAATTTTTTATTGAGTTATTTTATAGTGTCGTTAATTATTCCTTCTTTTTTAGCACGGTGTTATTCAAATTTTCGGTTTTGCAAATTAATGTTGTAGAGACGCGATGTTCCTCGCGTCTCTACATGTTGTGGAATTACATGTTTAAATATTTGATGGCAGATTGTACATCTTTGTCACCACGTCCTGAACAGTTAATTACAATGCGAGGACTTCCTGTAAGTTGCCCGCAAAGTTTTTCTAGGTAAGCGATAGCATGAGATGTTTCTAACGCTGGAATAATTCCTTCTAAACGTGATAAACGTTGGAATGCATCTAATGCTTCGGCATCGGTAACGCTATAATATTCTGCGCGTCCCATATCTTTGAGAAAACTGTGTTCGGGACCAACACCAGGATAATCTAAACCTGCACTGACTGAGTGAGGTTCAATTACCTGTCCTTCTTCGTCTTGCAACAAGTAGCTCATCGACCCATGCAGTACACCAATTCTACCTTTGGTTAAAGTTGCTGCATGTTTGTCGGTATCAACTCCAAACCCTGCTGCTTCAACACCAATAATTCTAATGCTTTGTTCATCGATAAATTCGTGGAATAAACCCATCGCATTAGAACCACCACCTACGCAGGCAATTAAAATATCGGGTAAACCACCCCATTTTTCCATTGCTTGTGCGCGTGTTTCTTGTCCAATTACAGCATGAAAGTCACGAACCATCATTGGATATGGGTGAGGACCTGCTACTGAACCCAGAATATAGTGAGTTGTTTCGACGTTTGTTACCCAGTCACGAATTGCTTCGGAAGTGGCATCTTTAAGTGTACCTGTACCTGCTTCGACTGGACGTACTTCGGCGCCCATTAATTTCATTCTAAATACATTTAATGATTGGCGTTCCATATCGTGAACACCCATATATATGATGCATTCCAATCCAAAACGCGCACATACTGTTGCAGTTGCTACTCCATGTTGTCCGGCGCCTGTTTCAGCAATAATCCGCTTTTTACCCATGCGTTTAGCTAGTAGCACTTGACCTAACGCATTATTAATTTTATGAGCGCCTGTATGATTTAAATCTTCACGTTTTAAGTAAATTTGTGGTGTTACACCTGAGCGTGCATAATACTCACTCAAACGTTCAGCAAAATATAAAGGAGTTGCACGTCCTACATAGTCGCGCAATAGTTGCTGTAACTCAACTTGAAAACCTGGTTCATTACGATATTGTTGATACGCAGCTTCTAATTCAAATAAAGCTGGCATTAACGTTTCGGGTACATATTTACCACCGAAACGTCCAAAGCGTCCTTGTGCATCAGGACGCTGCATAACTTGATTGGGGTTAATGGGTGTAATGGTCACGGTTAGTTTTCCACAATTACGGAACGTACCTAATTATAGGCAATTTATCCGGATGGGTAATGACGTATTTTTGGCATTCGGCGCCTCGATATTGACTCATTCATAATTATAATCAATATCAATATAATGATTTTATTGCCTCTCGCGCTTTAATATGAAGCTAAGTTCATAAAGTTGCCAAAATGGCAACACGATTACTTGATGTTTGTTATTAATGTACATATCAGGGAATTCCGAATGGTATCTATCGGTTTTTTACAGCTATCTAAGTAAAATTAAATATTAAATTTTTGTTATAAATTTCTCATATAAAGGAGTATTTAGAATTGCAAAAAAGGTGTGAAAGAAACCGAAAGCGCTCTAAACGGAGGGCAATATTTTGTCCAACACATAAATGTTACTTAGATAGCGTTAGTCAAAAATATCCACTGAGTGTAATCAATTCAGATGAGAGTTGGTTGGAAGAATTTTGGTGCGAACAATGCCAAAAAAGTCAGTGGTATCGCACGCAGAAAAAAGACTATGGTTATGAAATTTCAGCAGTAGTAAAATAATACTGATGGTTATGAATCGTTGGAAATCTTTGTTGTTGACGCTTGTAATTAGTAATGCAGTGCTTTGGAGTGCAGCTTTATTATATATGAGTCGCGCAAAGCCTAAATATACTAGTGATTGGACTATTAATGTTTTAGGTACAGCGTCTAGTTCTAATATAAATATTCCTGAAATTGGACAAGCTACTTCACAAGATGCTTCTGCTTATGCTGGCATTACTTATGACCCCAGAGAAAATTATAAAGCGATTGCTACGAGTGAGCAGGTTTTGAATTTAGCAGCTAAAAGTGCCAATATGAATACTACAACTTTTGGGGCGCCTAAAATTAAGATTGTTGATAACACAACGTTGATGAGGTTTGAGTTTCAGGGTAAAACACCTGCTGAAGCGCAAAAGAAATCTCAAGCTTTTTATAATACATTAACACTACAAATTAACAAGCTGAGGAGTGATGATATTGCTCAACAGAATGCTCGGTTACAAATTGGAATAGAAAATTCACGTCAAAAGCTCAAAGCTGCACAGCAAAAGCTTTCTGAGTATAGAGTGACTTCTGGTCTGAGTGCTAACGAGCAACTGAGTAACTTGGCTATTAATATTGAAACATTGCGGAAGCAACGAGCAGAATTAATAGCTCAAGAAAAACAATCTAGTGCGCGTGTACTTAAGCTTCGGCAAGATTTGAATTTATCTTCAGAGCAAGCAGGTGATGCATTCGTTTTACAAGCTGACCAACTGTTTCAAAAGTATTTACTTAGTTACAATGATGCGAAATCAAAGTCTGTAATTTTAGAAGCTAAGTTTTTACCTAGTCATCCATCGGTAATTAATCAGAATGCTGAGGTGCAACAAGCTGAGTTAGCTTTGACGAATAGAGCCAAAATACTACTAAAACGTCCATTCGATATTACAGCTATAGAGCAATTCAATTTTAGTGATAATGAGTCTTCGGGACCAAAGCGTGCAGCATTATCAGAGAAATTAGTCACAACCGATGTTGAGAAGCAAGGACTGAGAGCGCAAATTCTAGGACTTAATCAGCAAATAGGTCAATTAGAGTACAGATTAAAAGTTTTATCGCAGCGTCAGTCTAAGTTAGAAGATTTGAAACGTGATGTACAGATTGCTGAAGCTGTGTTCTCATCTACTATTGCCCGCTTAGACATGGCAAAATCTAGTGTGTCTTCTGCTTATCCGCAAATTCAATTATTGTCCCATCCAAGTTTACCTGAATCTGGAACTGGAGCAAATCGGAATTTGATATTACTCGGCGCCGGATTTGGTTCAATATTACTAAGCAGTGGTTTAGCTAGACTTTTACAGAACAAAGTACCAAAAACAGATTATTTACTTACAGATAATATTTTGAACGGTAAAAAGACAAAAATTTATGAAACCTCTGAACATTGAAGAATCTTTAATTTGGTATTTTATACTGTTTACCTATGTTATCTATGCTTTGGGTCTGTTATTTCCTGCTACTGCGTTACTTGCTTGGGTTTTATTTTTCTTAGTGATTAGAAGAAGTAAGTCTATATGTGTATCTTGGCGCCTGTGGATGTGGTGCATATGTATGGTGGTGATTTTATTTGCTACATATATGGGTATTGATGACTTTAAACTTGGTGCAAACGCTCAACTTCGAGGAACACTAGGTTGGTTGACTACTTCTGCTGTGTTTGCACTGTTTGTTTTAAGTGGGTGTTTAAATATTAGACCACAGTTAATTTATCGTGCTGTGTGTATATTGTGTTTGCAAAGCTTAGTTGCTATACCCATTACGTTTATTGCTTATCAGTTGAATTTACCAGATATTCTTTACTCTTCTCCGGTTGAAAGATTTATTCAGAATGGACCAATATTTTACCAAGTGGGTTTTTATGCAATTGATTATGATACTCAAAGTCTACGTTTATTTCTGTTTGCACCTTGGTGTCCTGCTTTGGGGTTAATTGGCAATATCTACTTTTTTTTGGCATTAGAAGAGAAAAATAGATTTTGGCGGTATATTGGAATAATTGGTGCCGTTGCCATGAGTATTGTATCAGTTTCACGTTCTGCGTTTGTAGCGTTGCCAATTGTTTTGGTATTAACTTGGTTATTACGAAACTTATTTAAACCGAAAATACAGGTGATTAGTGGTTTAGTTTGTTTTTTATCAGGTATATTTAGCACAAACTTGTTAGAACTATTTAAAAATACATCTGAAGAATTTAGTTCATCACGAGCTAGTTCTTCGAGAGTTCGTTCTGCACTCGTAAGAATTGCCTTAGACCGTTGGAAAGAAGCGAAAATATGGGGTCACGGTACACAAGACCCAGGTCCCAAAGTCGTTGCAAATTTACCAATAGGTTCACATCATACTTGGGCAGGATTATTATTTGCAAAAGGTGCTATCGGATTTTTAGCTTTTATGCTACCGTTTGTAATTAGTTTTTTTGATTTGGCTTTAAAGTCTTATACAAGTAAAGTCGCTAAAGTTAGTTTGAGTGTTTTACTAATTTTATTAATATTTTCTTTTGGGGAACAAGTTGATATATTAGGTTATCTTTGTTTTCCAGGATTAATATTAATTGGTATGGGATTACAAGAAAAACCAAGTTATTTATTTGATTTTTTCAATAATTTAAATAATGCTAATATCTAAAGTACGACAGAAAATTTTCAATAAAATATCATATCAATTATCAAATCAGTTTATTCGTAACATTGGCTGGCTTGGTGGCGCCGAATTAGTAAATCGTGTGTTTCGTTTAGGTACTACAGTAGTATTAGCACGTACTCTTAGCCCTCAAGATTATGGGTTAGCTGCTATAGTTTTAACTACTCAGGATATTACTAATGTATTCACGCTTAATTCTGGAATTGGAAACAAAATTATTCATGCTGATGAAAAAGATGTTGAAACTTTAGCAAATACAGCATATTGGTTAAATTGGATTATTTGCTCTGCATTATTTACACTTCAATGTATTGCAGCATATCCAATTGCATTCTTTTACAACGAGCAAAAACTGATTTTACCAATATGTACAGTTGCTCTAATTTATTTAATGATTCCCATTTTTTCTACTCAAAATGCTTTTAATAATAGAGAAAATAAACTCAAGGTGACAGCTATATGTAATGCTCTACAGTCAATAACCGCAAATATTGCCGCTATATCATTTGCTTTATTTGGTTTTGGAATGTGGTCACTTGTACTACCCGCAGTTTTAACGACTCCTATTTGGATTGTAGTTAATTATAAGTACCAACCCTGGCGCCCAAGTGGAGAGTATTCTTTGCATCGTTGGCAAGAAATTGTTAAGTATGGTAAAGATATTCTTGGTTCAGAGATACTCGATAAAGTTAGAGCCAACTTAGATTACTTTTTAATTGGACGTTTTTTGGGGGTTGAAGCGTTAGGGTTATATTTCTTTGCTTTTAACGCTGGTTTAGGAATTAGTCTAAATGTTATTAATGCAATGGTTTGGCCTTTGTTCCCGCATCTCTGCGCGGCAAGACAAGATTCTGTGCAATTCAAAAATAGATACTTTGGCAGTCTTAGAACAATTGCACTGGTAATTGTACCACTGGTATTGCTACAGTCGAGTTTGGCGCCGTTTTATGTACCAATTGTTTTTAGTTCCAAATGGGTAGCGGCAATACCTATATTAGTAATTATTTGTCTTTCGGCAATACCACGTCCGTTCGCGGCTGCTGCTGCAATGTTACTCCAAGCAGTTGATAAAGGTTGGATAAATCTCTGTTGGAGTATGACTTTTACTCTGGTATTTGCAATTAGCTTACTCATTGGTATGCAGTGGGGAAGTATTGGTGTAGCAACCGCAGTATTAATGACTCATGCAGGCGCCATGCCGATATTTTCGATTTGGGCGACTAGATACGTATTAGCAAAGGAGCGTGTATGATTCCAACGGTAACTGTTGTAATGCCCGCTTATAACTCATCAGAGTATTTACGCGAAAGTATTGAATCTGTTTTAGCTCAGACATTTAAAAATTTTGAACTACTAGTAATTGATGATGGGTCTATAGATAACACTCCTCAAATAGTGCGTTCTTATATCAAGCGAGATAGTCGAGTCAAGCTGATATCACAAACTAATCAAGGTGTATCTGCTGCTCGTAACCGAGGAATTAGTTTATCCAAGTCAGAATATATTGCCTTTATAGACGCTGATGACACATGGTTTCCAGAAAAGCTTAACAGTCATATTGAAAGCTTTAAGCGAGATAAAAATCTTGGTGTAAGTTTTGCAAGAGTGACATTTTTAAACACCAAAGGTAAGTTAGCAGGAATTGCTACAGCACGCTTGACTAAATTAAAACCTCAACACTTTTTATATGAAAATCCCACAATTACAGTGTCTAATCTTGTGGTGAAGCGAGAAGTATTTGAAAGTATTGGGAATTTTGACACGAGTATGAATTATGCAGAAGATTTAGATTTTTTACTGCGAGTAATTACGAGTAACAAATGGAAAATAGAAGGTTTCAACAAAATTTTAATGGCATACCGCACAACCACATCTGGTTTATCTTCAAATTTATATCGTATGGAAGAAGGATGGGAAATATTAGCTGCTAAAGCAAACTCATATGCACCAGATTTAATTAATAAACATTATTGGTATGCACGTAGTATTCATTTACGCTATTTAGCACGTAGAGCTTTACGCTTACGTCTCCCTTCTAAAGTTAGTGTTGATTTTATGACACGCGGTTTAATGTCTAATTGGCAAATTATATTTCGAGAACCACGTCGAACTATTTTAACCATGTTAGCTGTTTATGGAAAAGATTTAATCAAGTTTAAAATTTAATTATAAAAACTTAACCATGAAAATTTGTTATTTAATCCAAACTCATAAAAGCATCGAACAAATATATAGACTAGTCAAAGTCATCAAAACTTCTAGTCCCCAATCATACATTTACATAATTCATAGCCCTACAAAATTTAAACTCACTCAGGAACAATTTTCAGAATTCAGCAACATTCAAATAACTAACATTGCAACCCAATTAGGAGACTTTTCATTAACTCAAGGCTACTTTGACTGTATAGAATTTTTAATCAAACATAATATTGACTTTGACTGGTTAATCAATCTTTCAGGTCAAGACTATCCAACTCAACCGCTATTCAAAATTGAAAAATTTCTACAAAACACGAGTTACGATGCTTTCGCTGAATATTTCGACGCACTTTCACTACAAAACCCTTGGCGGATAGGACTTGGGCGCCAGCGTTACTTCTATCACTATTGGCGTGCATCTCAAGAATTGACTAATTGGCAAAAAATATTAATTAAGCCAATTAAAAATTTAGTCAATGCATCACCATTCAAAGTTAAAATTGAAACCTCTTACGCTCTCGCTATTGGTAAAGAACTCAAACATACACCGTTTCACCAGAAATACATTTGTTATGGTGGCTCATACTTTGTGACTTTATCAAAGAAATGTGTGATGTATTTGTATGAAGTGTTTAGTACGAACAAGTATTTAATTCAACACTATCAACAAGCGAGTCAAGCAGAAGAATCATTGATTCAAACAATTTTAGTAAACAGTGATTTATTCCGGATATCAAATACTAATCATCGTTATATTGATTTTAAGGGCAGTAAGTATGGACACCCACGCATACTCACAATTCAAGATTACGATTCGCTATTAAACAAAGAAATTCATTTTGCCCGCAAGTTTGATATTCATCAAGATCCTAAAATTTTAGACTTACTCGACAAATTAATATGCCGATAGTATCAGTCATCGTGCCTGCATATAATTGTGAATCAACAATTATTGAAACAATCGTCTCAATTCAAAACCAAACTCTATTTGATATAGAAATAATTGTCATAAATGATGGTTCTACCGATAGCACCCTAGACCGTTTAATGACTATTCAAGATAAACGCTTAAAAATCTTGAACTACGAAAACTCTGGATTACCAACTGCGCGAAACCGTGGAATAGCTCACGCCACTAGTCCATATATATCATTTATTGATGCAGATGATTTATGGGCGCCAGATAAATTAGAGTTACAAGTAGCTGCACTAAAAAGTCATCCCAACGCAGGAGTCGCGTATAGTTGGACTATCTGCATGGATAACGAAGGCAAAAACTTTTATCCTGGAGTTCAAGCAAGTTACCAAGGAAATGTCTTTTCTAACTTACTTGTCTGTAACTTCATTGCAAGCGGTTCTAATGTACTGCTAACTCGACAAGTAATCGATGCAGTAGGTGAATTTGACAGTACATTAAAATCGTGCGAAGACTGGGACTACTGGTTAAGAGTTGCACGTTCTTGGGAATTTGTAGTAGTCCCAAAACCTCAAATTATCTACCGCTTATCGAGTGGCGCCATGTCTAGCAAAATAGACGTAATGGAAAAATACCAATTACTAGTCCTCGAAAAAGCATTCACAGAGGCGCCTTCTGAATACCAACACCTCAAAAAACAAGGACAGTCATATATATATCAATTTCTGACACACCTCTGTTTAACTCGTGCCAAAAATAAAGGCGCCGTTACAGCAACAAAAAACCTATGGAAATCAATAAATCTTTATCCAAAAACTTTATTAACTCTAAAAACACAAAAACTAATCATTAAATTATTAATCGCACAAACTAGAAACCGGGTTTCTGTTCGATAACTTGTAATAAAAACGAAAATTTTGCATAGAAACCCGGTTTCTTTATACCTTGTAACATTAAAAATATGCCTCAAATTTCAGTAATTATTCCTGCCTACAACGCACAAAAAACAATCATAGAAACTATAAACTCAGTTCAAAAACAAACCATACAAGACATTGAAATAATAGTAGTCAACGATGGTTCAACCGATAACACGCAAACCCTACTTCAAACCATCAACGACCCACGACTAAAAATAATTTCATCACCAAACGAAAGAGTATCTGCCGCACGTAACAAAGGAATAAAAGCAGCGCAAAGCGAATTTATTGCATTAATAGACGCTGATGACTTATGGACAAACGATAAACTAGAGCTTCAACTGGCTAAAATGATTGCAAACCCAGATGTAGCAGTAGTTTACAGTTGGACGGATGAAATAGATGAAAGCGGGAGAAAAAGCTACCCAGGCGCCCGTTTATATTTAGAAGGGGATGTGTATCAAGAATTACTAATAGTAAATTTCTTAGCAAATGGCTCAACTCCCTTAATACGCAAACAAGCCATAGAAACAGTTTCAGGATTCAACGTCAACTTAGAATATGGTGAAGACTGGGAATTTTATATTCGACTAGCAGCAAAATATAAATTTGCCGTCGTTCCCAAACAACAAGTCTTTTACCGTAAATCATCTACTAGTGCAACATCAAAAGTTGCCGTCATGGAAAAAAACCTATTAATAACACTAGATGTAATCTACCAATTAGTCCCTTCACATTTGCAGCACTTAAAAAAACAAAGTTTAGCAGCATTATATCATTACCTAACAGCAGCATACTTCGCACACGTCAAGAACACCAATGATATAGACATAGTTGGTAAAAAACTTTGGAAATCAATTACTCTCAACCCAAAATACCTTCTTGAACCAGTTACAAGGTTCTACTTCTTCAAATGGCTATTAATGAAACTCCTCACACCTCAACTTATCAAACACCTCCTCTCTCTGCGCTCTCTGTGCCTCTGTGGTAAAAAACTCTTTATTATCAAAGATGAATTACAATCCTAAAGTCTCAGTTATTATTCCTGTATACGGCGCCGAAAAATTCATTGCCAAAACGCTTGAATCAGTAATAAATCAAACATACCGCAACATAGAAATACTGATTATTGACGATGAAACCCGTGATAACAGCATTGAAATATGTAAACAATTCAACGACGCACGTATTAAAATTATCAGCCAAAAAAATCGTGGTTTAGCAGGTGCCAGAAATACTGGTATACGCAACGCCCAAGGTGAGTACCTAGCATTTATTGATGCAGATGACTTATGGCGCCCTCATAAATTAGAAAGACACATCACCCATTTAACTTTTAACCCTCATATAGGAGTAAGCTTCAGTCGTTCACAATTTATTGACGAGAACGATAATCCTTTGGGTATTTATCAAATGTCAAAGTTAAGCGATATCACACCGCTAGACTTTTGGTGTCGCTCTCCTATCGGTAACGGTTCAGCAGGAGTATTTAGGCGCCGAGTGTTTGATGATATAAAATTTCAAAGTAACCTCTACGGCACAACAGAAGACTTTTATTTTGATGACAACTTTCGTGAGTCAGAAGACGTAGAGTGTTGGTTACGGATATCTATTCAAACACAATGGCAAATAGAAGGTATTGCAGAAGACCTGACACTCTATAGAATTCACCCCAAAGGATTATCAGCAGATATCACTAAAATGATGGAGTCTTGGTATAAACTAATCGAGAAAGTCCGCTCTTATGCACCAACAGAAATGGAAGAGTGGGAAAAACCAGCAATTGCATATAGACTTAGGTACTTAGCACGTCGAGCAGTCACTCTCCAAGCAGGTTGGACAAGTATGAATCTACTACATCGTGCCCTAACTACCTACTGGCAAATTTTACTCGAAGAACCACGACGAACTTGCATTACAGGCGCCGCAGCTTATTTCTTGTGTATTCTACCAAAACCAATATACTCACAAATTCAAAAGCTAGCTTTATCCATCACAGGAGCAAATCAAAAAACTAGAATTAACCAGGAACAAAATGCGGTTACTTCGTAAATTTTTACCTATTACAGCAGTAATTATTTTGATTGTATTATTCAACACTCAAAGTAATTCAATAAATTTAGTATTAGGAACAGGTAATGTTGCTATAGGAGGAGGTGGTTATGTGACGGGTATTTACTTACATTCAAAACAACGCGATTTAGTTTATATAAAAACAGATGTCGGTGGATTTTATCGTTGGAATTCTACGAATCAAAGTTGGATTCCTTTAACAGATCATTTTCCTTTAGAACGGGTAAATTATTACGGAGGAGAAGCTATTGCACTTGACCCGCAAAACCCTAATACTGTTTATATTGCTGTTGGTAAATATGCGAGTGACTGGTGGCAGCATAAAGGAACTATTTTTAAATCAACTAATCAAGGCAAGACTTGGCAGAAATTAAATTTAGATTTAAAGATGGGTGGTAACGAACCTCAACGCTGGACTGGCGAACGACTTGCAATTAATCCCTTTAATTCTCAACTACTTTTATTCGGTTCACGTAAAAATGGCTTGTGGATATCACATAATAGTGGTAAAACTTGGAGTCAAGTCAAATCATTTCCTGGTAAGCTCAAAGATAATCTTGGTATTACAGTAATTACATTTAATCCAAGTGTTCGTAATCAAGTTTATGCGGTAGTATATGATGATGGAATTTACCAATCTAATGATTTGGGCATTACTTGGCAAAAGCTTCTTAATAGTCCAGCCCAAGCTAATCGTTTAGCAATTAGAGGTAATACACTTTATGTCACACATAGTTCTGGCGTTAGTAAATACTCTAATGGTAAATGGAGTAATATTACACCCGCAAATAATCAAACTGCATTTAATGCCTTAACAATAAACCCATCCAACTCTAACGAAATAATTGTAACTACGCTTACAGAAAAAGCCTTACAAATTTATCATTCACGTAATAAAGGCGCCACTTGGAAACTTCAAAACCGTAAAACAATAAGTAGTGTTCCTTGGTGGTCAGATTACATGTTGTCTAACCCTTCGGTTGCAGCGATTGAATTTGACACACACGTTAAAAACCGAGTCTGGATGACCGACTGGTATGGTATTTGGCGTACAGATAATATCAACACCAATCAAGTTGTTTGGAATAATTATCAAAAAGGACACGAAGAAGTAGTAACTTTTGGTTTAGTTTCACCTCCAGTCGGGGCGCCATTAATAAGTGCATTAAGCGATGTGGAAGGATTTTATCATGAACAACTAGATGTTTACCCATCAAGAATGCTTGGTAGTCAAGATAAACGTCATAATCTGTTTCAAGACACCTATAGCATAGCTTACTGCGAAACTAACCCAAAACGAATGGTGCGCGTTGGAGGTAATCGTTTTAATAATACCTATGGAGGCGCCACTTCTGATGATGGGGGTAAGACATGGAGACAGTTTGCTTCATTTCCAGAAAAAATTATGCCTACACGTGTCGCCATGTCAGCAACCGACCCGAACTTATTTATTATTACAGTCAGTAACGGTCAACCACTGCGAACTACAAATAATGGTGCCACTTGGCAGAAAGTATCAGGACTACCTAATGGATTTAATGCCCCTTGGAATTGGAGTCAACCATTAGCAGCAGACAAAGTAAGCGGTAACACCTTTTATTACTATAGTAACAGTAAACTTTACCGCAGCGATAATGGTGGTGCCTCATTTAATATCGCATCCACATCCATACCCCACGCTGACTGGCACTCATTAAAAACAGTCCCACTCGTTAAAGGTGAATTATGGTTAAGTTTAGATAACCAAGGACTTTATCATTCCACCGACTCAGGCAAAACCTTTTTACCCATAAAATCAGTAAAAGGCGCCCATCTATTTAGTGTTGGTAAAGCAAAAAACAACAGTAAAATTCCAACATTGTACTTATACGGCAAAATTTCTAAATTAAAAAATGGCATCTTTCGTTCTGTAGACCAAGGAAAAACATGGAAAAGAATTGGTGATAGTAAAAAACCTATCGGAAACGACCCAAATGTTATGGAAGCAAGTAGACAAAAATTTGGTTTAGTTTTTATTGGCACCAATGGTAGAGGTATTTATTACGTTAATTAAAGAAAAAATCCCCCTAAATCCCCCTTAATAAGGGGGACTTAAAAAAAATCTTAGCCCCCCTTATTAAGGGGGGGGGTTGGGGGGATTAAACTCTAAATTACGAAAGAAACTTAACATGCACAAATTTGAAGAACTTTCATTACTTGGAATAAAATTCCATAAACTCAAAGTCAATGAACTCATCAACTATATAGTTACCTCAGCGCAACAAAACAAAAAAACAATAGTAGGTAACGTCAACGTCAGAGCAATAAACTTTGCCTATGAACTACCCTGGTATAAAAACTTTATTAACAAATCTGATGTTGTCTTTTGTGATGGTTTTGGTGTATTACTCGGCGCCAAAATGTGTGGTCATTGTCTAAACTCATCTAATCGTATGACCTGTCCTGACTACATCGAAAATCTTGCTTCTTCTTGTGAACAAGCAAATGTTTCTTTATTCTTACTTGCAGGTAAACCAGGTGTAGCAGAACAAGCGGTTAAAAAGCTTCGACTTATCGCACCTAATCTAAAAATTGACTCGCATCATGGCTACTTCGACAAGTCAGGTGTAGAAAATGAATTAGTTATCGAGCGAATCAATCAATTTCAGCCCGATGTATTATATGTAGGCTTCGGTATGCCCGTACAAGAACGCTGGATTCTCGATAATTCACCACGCATCAACGCAAAAGTCTTTTTACCACTAGGCGCCTGTCTTGACTTTTATACAGGTGCAGTCTATCGCGGTCCACGTTGGATGACCAATAGAGGACTTGAATGGTTAACACGATTTTTTACAGAACCTCAACGTTTATGGGAACGCTACATAGTTGGTAACCCACTCTTTTTTTACCGTGTGCTACGTGAATTATCTAAATCATCAAAGGTGTAAAATTATGGTATCAGAATCATTATCACTTTCTGCTTTTAAACCCGATTTAAGGTCATCACAAAGAACTCAAATACAACGTGGTATAACAATTCGGTTACTACGAGTTATTTCATTACTAACATTAGATACATTATCATTAGCATCTGCTTGGAAGTTAGGGACGTTTGATTCAACTCAATCACTGCCATTACTAAATCTCAGTCTTTTACTCACCATTTTTATTTCGTCAGATTTGTACAAAGCAGGTGTAAATCGTCGTAACTATATTCGCATTATTAAAGGTACATCAATATCTTTTTTATTGCTCCTGCTAATTACTTGCCTTTATGCTCCACAAATAGATATACCACGCTCAAGCTTTTTACTTCCTTGGTTGCTATCTATAATTTTAATTTGCACTGCACGTTACTTATTCGATGCTGGTACTAATATTCTACGTAAACAAGGCGCCGTGCGTCACGCAATTTATTTAATTACAGATGCGAACGAGCAAAAAGAGCAAATTAATTTACTCAACCAAGAAAATTGTTACATCATTCAAGGTGTAAACGATTCAAGTTGCCTTGACTTAGCGAACCGTGAGCAAACACTGAATAAGTTACGTCAGTTGGGTATTGCCGAAGTCTTTATCTCTTGGAATTCCATTAAAAACCGTTTACATATATGCTGGCACTTTTACAACGCAGGCATCACAATTCGTATTTTACCATCAACACACGAACTATATCATCCAAAATCAGAAGTATGGATGCTGGGTGAATTGCCTTGCTTAACAATTTCGGCGCCAATTATTGCAGGCAGTGATTTTTGGATAAAAAGAATCTTTGACTTGGTATGTTCAACAATTCTATTAATTGCCTTCTCTCCATTGTATGTAAGCATCGCCATTTTAATCAAACTCGACTCACCAGGTCCAATATTATTCAAACAAGACCGAGTGGGACTTCACGGTAAAAAATTTAAAATTTGGAAATTCCGCACAATGGTGACAGACGCAGAAAAACTGCAAGCTGCACTAGAAGCCAAAAACGAAATTAAAGACGGTGTACTCTTCAAACTCAAAGATGACCCCCGCATTACAAACGTTGGTAAATTTCTACGTCACTACAGTCTTGATGAATTACCCCAACTATTTAACATAGTACTTGGCGAAATGAGTCTTGTTGGTCCTCGTCCTCTCCCTTTACGCGATGTCGAACGTTTCAAAACTACACACTTCATTCGTCAAGAAGTTCTCCCTGGCATCACTGGTTTATGGCAAGTTTCCGGACGTTCGGACATCGATAATTTTGAAGATGGGGTCAAGTTAGACATAACTTACATTGAAAACTGGTCAATATGGCTCGATTTAAGAATTTTGTTTAAAACTGTTGGTGTTGTGTTCAATAAGACAGGCGCTTACTAAGTAACTCTAGTTTCTTTCAAAATGCTATCCTTGTAACGAACCAAAACGTGGTCAAAGCCCTATGGATGCCTTGATAGAAAAATTAAGCGTTAAATTAGGTCATTGGCAACCTGATGTTGCCGAGCAAGTGCGACAATATATAGAAGCAATCATTGAACTCGCCGATAATGATTCGCTAGATATTCTACAAAGTCGCGTTAGTGAACAAACAACATCTTCGTCAGAGGGTCAATAAAAATTTGGGGGTACTTTCCTTGAAATTAGGCGCCTTCATAACGGCTAACCCCAAGGAAAATACCCCTATTTGGTTATTTAAGTAGATATATTTTAATTATTCAGCAGTAGCAAGTTCTGTGCTTCCGCGAGAACGGCGCCGAGTTAGGGAGTTGAAAACCATTATTCCAATAGCTTTAATTAAATTACCTTCTAACTCTTGGAACATTTTCATGTTGACGCCAAAAGCATCGTTTGCTTCTTGAACGATTTTGTCACAAGTCGCTGACTCTAGTGGCATTTCGTCTAAAGCTGCACGGTACTTAGCTTTGAAAGCTTTTTCATCGGTGATATCGGCAAATTCATAGAACGCTGTTCCGTTGCCATCTGTGAGGTTCATTGCAGTTTGAGCAATACCCTTTAAAATTTGTCCCCCCGACAAGTCACCAAGGTAACGAGTGTAAGAGTGAGAAATTAATAATTCTGGTTCTGAGTTTGATATTTCACGAATGCGTTGTACATATGCACTTCCTGCGGGTGACAACTTCACTTGGTCACGCCAGTTAGCACCGTAGTAGTATGCTAAATCTTGCTCTAGTGTGTGCTTGCGATAAAGTTGGGGAAAATTGATTTTAGAAACGATGGGGTGATTTTTGTGTTTATCCATCTCCTCTTCCATTGCTGAGTAGATGAAGTAGAAGTTGCCTACTAGCTTCCGGTAAGAGTTCTTTTCCACCACACCTTTTAAAAAGCACTTGACAAAACCAACGTTTTCCGCCATCGTATGGGCTTTTTTTGTACCTACACGTAATTTGGATGATAAGTTACTACTCATGCTTATTTTCTCAACTTTGAAATTAAAAACCGCGCTTCAGCTACATTAAAATAGTTTGATGAGAAATTCTCTTAAAATGAAGCATATCGCAACAAATTGTAATTTTTGACACGAAAGCAGGAAGTAGGGAGGGGCATTGTACATTTTGCTTCATATATTTTTGCTTTTTGTTCTTTCTCGCTTTCTTTACAGTAAATTTACTAAAAACATAAGTAAATTTACTGACACTTGAGTCAGACTCGCTTACATTAGTGATAAACAAAAAATAAACATATCCTGAAGGAAAAGTATTCATAGGGAATTGTTGAATAAAGTGTAAAGTGCTATCCTCCAATGTGAGTGTGTGGAGCGTTTAAATTATGGTCTCTTTTTTAACGAAGCCTCAAGCTGATAAAAGTGCAATATCTTCCTCAAGCATGAGCAATTTAGGGCTAAATGCTGCTATACCAACAACTCCTTTATTTGGAACTGATGGTATTCGCGGAAGAGTTGGAGATTTATTAACGGCGCCCTTAGCGTTACAAGTTGGTTTCTGGACTGGTATTGTACTGCGTAGTCATGCCATTAACCCAGGCCCAGTTATATTAGGTCAAGACTCTCGCAACTCCAGCGATATGCTAGCAATGGCTTTAAGTGCTGGTTTAACCGCAGCTGGTGTTGAGGTTTGGTACTTGGGTTTATGTCCAACTCCATGTGTAGCCTATTTAACAAGTATTAGCTCGGCAATTGGTGGTGTGATGATTTCTGCCAGCCATAATCCACCAGAGGATAATGGTATAAAAGTATTTGGCGCCTTGGGTGGAAAATTATCAAAAGAGTTGCAAGCAGAAATTGAAGCTGGACTAAGGGGTAATTCAGTGGCTGTTGTTGGACATGCAAAATGTGGTCGTCACTATACACGGAAAGAGATGGTATCAGAATATGCCGAATCTTTAATAAAACCTTTACGAAATACTCCCTTTACGGGAATGAAAATAGTATTAGACTTAGCTTGGGGCGCCGCAGTTGGTTTAGGTGCCTCGGTTTTCAAGTCTATGGGCGCCGAAGTAATTTGTATGCATAATAAAGCTGACGGTGATAAAATCAACGTTAACTGCGGTTCTACCCATTTAGAATTATTACAGCAAGTTGTCGTCGAAAACGGCGCAGATATGGGTTTTGGGTTCGATGGTGATGCAGATAGAGTTTTAGCTGTAGATAACACCGGACGTATTGTTGATGGTGACTATATATTATATCTATGGGGTAGTAGTTTAGTTTCATCTCAACAACTCCCCGAAAAGCTAATAGTTTCTACCGTCATGGCAAATTTAGGATTTGAGCGTGCATGGAATAAACTAGGTGGTGTTTTAACTCGCACTGCTGTAGGTGACCAATATGTACAAGCAGAAATGTTAAAAACTGGTGGAATGCTAGGTGGCGAACAATCAGGACATATCCTTTGCCGCCATTATGGTATTACTGGTGATGGTTTACTAACTGCGTTACATATTGCCGCTTTAGTTCGTGAGTCAGGAGAAACTTTTAGCGAACTTGTAAATAAAAGCTTTACTACTTATCCACAAATATTAAAGAATGTGCGTGTCGAAGACCGTAATAAACGCATGAGTTGGCAGGAATGTCAACCATTAATGGATACTATTGCAAAAGCAGAGACTGCAATGGGTAATAGCGGTAGAGTGTTAGTTCGTCCATCGGGTACTGAACCTTTAATTCGTGTAATGGTCGAAGCTGAAGATGCTGAACTGACACAATATTGGACTGATACTTTAGTTGCTGCCGCTCAAGAACATTTGGCTTGTTAATTAATTTTATTGCTTGCATGTAGGCGCCCTTGTAAAAAGGCGCCTTTTTTTTATTTTGTGTGAATTAGCATCCTTGCCCGTTCTCAGAATCGATTAATGGTGTATCTAGGGACGTTTTGGAGCGCAATTTCAAAGTGTTACCACCAGATACTCATGGGTTTGACCGTGATAAAAATGGTATTGGTTGCGAAAAATAATTATAATTAGAGCATTGGAAGCGCACGAGGACGAGGGCCAATTGGAAATGCATTGTTGATTTGAGCAAGTTCGGTGTCGCTTAAATGAAGTTTGCCTGCTCCTGCATTATCGGTGGCATGTTTGGAATTGCCTGCTTTAGGTATTGCAAAAAGCGATTTGGAGCGTACCAAAAACCGAAGTGCAACTTGGTAAGGAGTAGAATTGTAAGCAGTTGCAATTTTTTGCAGAACCTTACCTCCTTCACTATGGGGACTAGGAAAGTTACCTTGACCAAAGGGACTATAAGCGACTACAGCAACATTATGTTTTTCGCACCAGGGAATAACGGCATGTTCGATTGCTCGCTCATTTAAATGATAAAGCACTTGGTTGCAAGCAATATGATTATCGCCCACAATTTTATAAACGGCTTCAAGGTCAGGAACATCAAAGTTACTAACACCCCAAGAAAGAATTTTTCCCTCTTGCTTAAGCTGTTCAAATGCTGCAATTGTATCTTCTAAGCGATGTTGTCCACGCCAGTGTAATAAATAACAGTCCAAACGGTCAGTTTTAAGACGAGCAAGTGATTTTTCACAAGCTGCAATAGTTCCACGTCGAGATGCATTGCTAGGAAGCACTTTGGAAACCAAGAATACCTCATCACGGCGCCCACTAATTGCTTCGGCAACTATTTCCTCAGCTTTACCATACATTTCTGCGGTATCAATATGAGTCATGCCAAGGTCTAAACCCTGACTTAGAGCGGCAAGTGCAGAGTTACGGTTATCATTATCGATTTTCCAGGTTCCTTGACCAATTATAGCAACCTGACGCTGAGTAGTACCAAATTGTCGCTGTTCCATGTTTATTGTTCTGGTAATCGTTTGAAGGGAGCAATTTTCAATATTAGTTAATAACAAATTGCTTATATTCCTTCAAAAGTATTAGTTTTCTATTCTATAAACCCGGTTTAGGCAAGAATAAGCTATTTCGGTTAAGAAGAGAGATATTGATTAAATACTGCAATTCTGTTTTTGTTATCGAAAGAAAGAACGCTAAATGGATCTTTTTTATCACCCATCTCCATTCCAGGAGTACCTACAGGCATATTAGGAACAGATAAGCCAGAAATATTTGATTTTTTCTCAAGCAAACGTTTGATATCATTTGCCGGAACATGTCCTTCAATAACATACCCATCTATCATTGCTGTATGGCAAGATGTTAAGTTATCGGGAACTTGCAACTTCTGTTTTACTGCCTCAATATCAGATGTAAGAAAATCTTGGACAGAGAAACCCTCTGTTTTTAAATGCTTTATCCACCCACCGCAACAGGTACACTCAGGACTACGATACACGGTTATATTCGGTGTTTGAGCTTTTAACGTTGGCTGAGTAATTGTGCTTGCATAGCTTACAGAAGCAGTAATTCCTAAAATACTTAACATGATTACTGTAGTTATTGCTACAATTGCAAGACTTGCTACGATAGAGTACAAACTGTTTCGGCGCCTCATTTTAAATTTCCTATAATATTGTCTAAACTTATAGTACATATTTTTTTATTATTAATACTTCAGGCGCCGTTTTGTCTACACAAAGCTCGTAGTTGCGTATTAATATGTATAAAGAGTATGATTGTTATAGATGTTCATCCTGTAAAATAGCGCTTCTTTTCAGGATTTTAAGTTCTTGTATTTCTTTGGGTAGAGTTGATTTGAGTTAGTACTAATGCTATAATTAGCAGCTATTGATGGTGCTGTTATACTAAGTCGATGAGATTTTACCCCCTTCGATATGTTAATATGAAGTCACTTCGGTTTCTCTTGCTTGACAACAATCTTCAGGATGCCGATATAATTAAAGCTACCTTGCGTCAGGGTGCCATTGATTGTGAATTATTGAGAGTGGAAACCCGCTCAGATTTCGTTGATGCACTCAATAATAATTTATTTGACTTAGTTTTAGCTGATTTTGCAGTGCCTGATATTAATGGACTTTCTGCTCTGGAAATTGCCTGTGAAATTAGTCCTGATGTTCCATTTATTTTTGTTTCTAGCAGTTTGGATGAGGAGTTAGAGATTGTAGCACTGAAAAATGGCGCCACCGATTATGTACTAAAACAACGTATAAAACGGTTAGTACCATCTGTAATACGGGCATTGCAGCATATTCGAGATATTACCGAGCGTAAATGTGCAGAACTCAACGCCAAATTTCTTGATGAAATTAGTCAAGACTTGGTGGATATAGATGATGTAGATAAAATTGTGCAATTGGTCGGCGAAAAGCTTTGGAGTTATATAAATACTTCAAGCTGTGTCTTTACCAAAATTAATTTGGCGACAGATGAAGCGTTAATTGAATATAATTGGCATCAAGATAATATACCTAGTTTGGTTGGCACCTATCGCATTTCAGAGTTTGTTACCGACGAGTTTTTAATCGCTGTCCAAACCGGAAAACCTATTGTTGTAAGAAATGTTAACACTGATGTACGTGTTGTTGACGCACAACGCTTCTATAAGCTTAACATTGGTGCGGAACTTAATATCCCGTTAATTCGAGACGGGGAATGGAAATTTTCGTTTACAGTGTTTCATTCACATCCATATAATTGGCGCGATGACGAAATTAAATTGATGCAGGAATTAGCGAACCGCATCTTTCAAAAATTGGAACGCACGCGCGTTGAAACAGCATTGCGTGAATCTGAAGAAAAATATCGCACGTTGTTCGAGTCTATTGACCAAGGCTTTTGTATTTGCGAAGTGTTGTTTGACGACAACGATAAACCAATTGATTATCGGTTTCTTGTAGTGAACCCAGTATTTGAAGCGCTTACGGGACTTAGGGAAGCGGCAGGTAAAACCATACGCTCTCTCGTGCCCAATATCGAAGCCTTCTGGTTTGAAATTTATGGTAGAGTTGTGAAAACTGGCAAACCCGTTCGGTTTGAAAATCAATCGAATGTAATGAATCGTTGGTTTGATATCAACGCTTTTCCCCTTGGCGAACCGCAAAGCCACAAATTAGGCATCTTATTTACAAATACTACCGCGCGTAAAAAAATTGAACAGGAACGGGAGCGTTTTCTTGCCGTAGGTTCAGATTTGCAAGTAGTAGTTGGTATAGACGGTTACTTTAAATGGGCCAGTCCAACCTTTGAACGAATGCTTGGCTGGACTGTGGACGAAATGACATCACGTCCTTGGACTGATTTCTTACATCCAGATGATATAGCTAGAACCGAAACGGAAATAGAGCGTGTTTTGTTGGGTAATAAATCATTTGCATTTGAAAACCGTTATCGTCACAAAGATGGCTCCCAGCATTGGTTGCTTTGGAACGCACAGTCGTATCCCAAAGAACAGGTAGTTTACGCGGTTGCCGTTGACATTACTGAGCGCAAAATTGCGGAAATAGCTTTAATCGAAAGCGAGAAGCAAAGCCGAAATATTCTGGAGAGTATAAAAGATGGCTTCTTAGCGCTCGATTCTAACTGGAAATTTACATATGTAAATCAGGCAGCAGAACATTTGCTTGACTGTAATGCAGGTGCCTTGCTTGGTAAAAATTTCTGGGAATGGTTTCCTGGACTTGCGGATACTGAATTCGGGCAGCTTCACCGTCGCGTCATGGGTAACCGTGTGGCTGAGTCACTCACAGCGTTTTACCCAGACCATAATCGCTGGTATGAAGTTAACAGCTACCCAGCAAAAGACGGAATTACAATTTTCTTCCGCAATATTACTGATAGTAAACAGGCAGAAGAAGCCTTGCGCCAAAGCGAATCTCGCTTTCGGCTCATGGTTGAAAGTGCCAAAGAATACGCAATTTTTACCCTTGACCTTAACGGCATAATTTCTAGTTGGAATTCCGGTGCCGAAAGGCTTTTGGGTTATACAGAGGCTCTTGCTATTGGTTGTAGCGGTCGGTTGATTTTTACACCAGAAGACAACGACATTAATAAAGCCGAGCAAGAAATGGAACTAGCCTTGACAGAGGGACGCGCAGAAAACGAACGTTGGCATATACGCTCTAATGGCAGTCGCTTTTGGGCAAGCGGTTTAATGATGCCATTACTTTCAGAAGCTGGAAATGTGCAGGGTTTTGTGAAAATTTTGCAGGACAAAACCGAGCAACGGCAAGCTCATGAACAAATTCAACAACAAGCACAGCAACTGCAACAAGCCAACCGAATTAAAGATGAATTTCTAGCGGTATTATCGCATGAATTGCGTTCACCTTTAAACCCCATTTTAGGCTGGTCAAAGTTACTTCAAACAGGCAAACTCGACTCTTCTAAAACCGCCCAAGGACTAAACGCCATTGAACGTAATGCCAAGTTACAATCGGAACTAATCGAAGATTTACTTGATGTCTCCCGAATTTTACAAGGCAAATTGTCTCTAAGTGTTCATCCAGTCGATTTGGCGCCGACAATTGAAGCTGCAATGGAAACAGTACAGCTAGCAGCACAAGCAAAATCAATCCAAATAAATGCAAAGTTTGAAGCAAATATAGGACAAGTTTCAGGTGACGCAAATCGATTACAGCAAATAGTTTGGAACCTGCTCTCCAACGCAGTTAAATTTACCGACGTAGGAGGACAAGTAAGCATTGCTCTTAAACATCTTGGTAATACAGCCCAAATAATCGTCAGCGATAATGGTAAAGGCATTAACCCCGACTTTCTTCCTTATATATTTGATTATTTTCGTCAAGAAGATGGCAGCATAACCCGAAAATTTGGAGGTTTAGGTTTAGGATTAGCAATAGTCCGTCACTTAGTAGAACTACATGGTGGAACCGTTTATGCAGAGAGTTTAGGCGAAAGGCAAGGGGCAACCTTTACTGTTACATTACCACTCATACCAAATTCTTGCCAAACAAACATTGATAACAAAACCTCCGAGTCATCTCTTAATTTAGATGGTATCAAAGTTTTGGTAGTTGATGATAATACCGATACACTAGAGTTTATCGCCTCCATGTTATCTATATATGGAGCATCAGTAACAGCCGTTAGTTCAGGCACCGAAGCTCTTGCAACTATAGTCAACAACAAACCAGATATATTAGTAAGTGATATCGGAATGCCAGATATGGACGGTTATACACTCATTCAGCAATTAATAACTTTGGCGCCGCAATATAGACTTTTACCAACAATTGCTCTCACTGCATTTGCTGGAGAAATAAATCAACAACAAGCCCTGAAAGCAGGATTTCAACGACATTTATCTAAACCTATTGAACCACAACTCCTAATTACAACCATCAAAGAATTATTCAACGCATCCCTTATGTCATGAGTAGTGAACGAAGGGCGCAGTTTTCCTGCTTTCGCGCGCATCTTAGGATTATTGTACTAATATATATTGTGTCAACCAGCATTTTTCTATCTTTATAGAGAATTGAATACCCATGACGTTGCGTCACAGTTTAGCATTTTTGGATACACAGACAGGACAATTAGTAGAAGCAGGCAAACACGAGCAACTATTAGAAAAAAAATGGAATTTATACAGCGTTGTGGCGAGTACAATCAGGAGTAAGGTAATATTAATTTTTTTTCAATTGATTCTATTTTTTCTACAGTTAGGCGCCAATTGTGATATTACAACATGTCTTTTAATATGGTTCATTTGTACTTATCGTGATTGAATTTATTAGTGCGTAAGTTACTCTAAACTAAAAAATCTGGTAAACGAAGCCTTCATGTTATCCGTAATATATATATTTATGGTAGGATAGTCTGCGGCAACAAAAAAATGTACCTGAAGGCGCGAATTATCATTGGCATAAAAGAAATATCTTCTATACAATAAAAGTAATGCCCTCAAAATTTCACTTTAATTTCGTAACTAAACTGTATCAATATGGCGAGAAAAAAAATAACGAAGTCTGAAGAGCGCGAGCCATCAGCGACAAAAGTCAAACAAGTCAAACCCGAAGAAAACAAGGCATCGGCTAAAAAAGTCAAAGAAATTAAGCCCTTGGAAGGTGAGGCATTAGTTAGCAAAGTCAAAGAAATGCCGAACAGCAGTAAAGAAGAAAAAGCTAAGGCCTGCGGCTACTATAGCGTTACCAAGAACGGCATAGAGCGAGTTAACATGATGAAATTCCTCAATGCTTTACTTGATGCAGAAGAGATATCATTTGATACCCGTTCGGATGAGCATGGTCATGTCGGCCGCAGTCCAAACTATCGAATTACAGTGCAATCTAACGGCAATTTGCTTGTAGGTTCAGCTTATACAAAACAATTGGGCTTGAAACCTGGAGATGAATTTACCATCAATATTGGAAGAAAGCACATTAAATTGATATCAGTCTCAGAGCAAGAAGAGCCAGAAAATCAAGACGAGCTTGCTGCTTAAAAGCTAATCTAAAATCTATGATGGGCGCCCTTTGTGATAAACTTAGGGCGCCTTTTCTAATCACGGGACACGAATTATTAAATTAGGTAGGATGCGTGACGCTATCAAAATATTTCAGCGTGATTATAAAACAAACGATGCCTAAACCCCTTAATGATAATCTTGTATAAAAATTACAACGACTATACATGTTCATCCTGTAGAAAAGCGCTTTTTTGCGTTCACGGAGTGTCTCCGGAGGGAAAAATTACTTAGTTTATAAAAATAAAAGCAACTATATTTACTCAGTGTTCTCGTAACTTACTTATTTAAGGCACCTCTTATTCTCCTCTCTCTGTGTACTTTGTGTCTTATAAGGTAAAAAAAACTATTGGATATCTTTATAATACTTTTGCTTTTGAAATCGACTTTGAAATTTCCAACCTCTTAAAGAAGCTGGAAATATACTTATATTCTATGAGTTGTGAATTACAGGCTTAGAATAATACTGCCTAGATAGTGGACATAAATTGTCACCAAGTTCAAATACCCCCTCATCGAGCAAGACATATTCTCCTTGGTGCAAGCGTATATCTGATTTCTCTAAAAGTGATTGAAACTCCTGCCGTGTCGCAATACGTGCAGGCGCCACTAATTTCTGTTCAGATTCGGTTTTAACCAAAATACCACGTTCGTACCAAATAACAGATGGTGCCTGAGTTGGTTGTGGATATTTATCTTGCTGTTTGGCAACATATTTCTCCAACTCAGACCATTGTTTCGAGTAGCGGTACTCAGAAAGCGCTTGTGCCAACCAGTGAGGACGGTTGATATCATGCAAAAAATCAGCTATCGCATGAATCGTATCACGTACATTTTCATACACGGCGCCTTGGTTTACATATTGGTTAAGCTCTTTTGTGGCAGGGAGAGTTGTTTTAATTTCGCGGGTTATCATTTTGATATGTATCTAATTAGTAGATGCCTATAAAGGCGTATACTTATCTTTCCCATATTTAAATAAGATTCATCACAAGTATGGTCAATTTATACAAATAGGTGAGTGATAAAATATATAATTTATGTCTTTGCGTGCTAGTGAGAAACCCGGTTTCTTTTGGTAATGTTGAGGATTGTAATGCTTAATGTAGAGAAACCGGGTTTCTGGTTATTTTTTAACTAAAATGTACGCATTCGCAAATTCAGGAAGTGTACGAATATAGTCTTGAAAATCTGCTTTGGTTTTAAAAATGCCGGAAAGATAATCAAGTTGGTATAAACTTGGTAAAAAAGCACCACCAGTATCAGCAATAACAGCCATTCGCAGGCGCCGATTATTGCCTCTTCCTGAATCTAGCACAATCATACGACCTAAGCCAATGTTTAAAACATCGCCAGCAAAGGTTACACCAGGTTTGATTGAGATTTTCGCGTCAATTTTATATCCATAACCTTTGATAGCGTCAACCTTTCTAAAATACCAGTAGCGCTTTTGGTTTCTTGGGTTTACTCCTTTAACAAAAGGAATTTCGTTACTTCTGTCTACATTGAAATACCCACTAGTACCATCGGGAAAATTAATTAATATAGTACCTTCCATCAATGCTTCTTCTAAACCTTGCCGAGTTAGATAAGCAAGGGGTTCAACTTTACCGTGTTCTTTGCCACCCGGTTCGTATATACCACCCAATACATCTTGTTTTGTGTATTTGGTATAAAACTTATTAGAAGCAAATTCATCTTTAAGACTGTAGATAGGAATACTGAAAGCAGAAGTTTTTGTACGTGAACCTGGGTGTGTGAAGACAGCGTACTTAGTTAAGCGTACTTGTTTTTGGGCAGGTTTTTTGGGGTTATGTGCCGTCCATTTGATAACTCGGAAATTTTGATTGATAAAATCTGGGTTTTGTAAGCGAGTTGGGCGCCCGTTTGAAATATCTTCTCGCAAAACGGATATCATAAAGTCAAGGGTTTTGAGCGTATCTTCGATTGTTACACCTTGTGTACCCAATAACCCAGGACGTAAAACATCAGGGTCAGCATTTGAATGTTCTTGGTAGTATTTGCGAGTGTTAACAAGGGTACTTAGTAAATCAGCTTGATCGAAATTAACTCTCGCTTTTGGTAAAGTTGAATTATCAAGAATTTTATTACCCTGAACGGTATATGTATATTGTCTTGCTTCATTAATCACTCTGTAGGCATCAGAAGCTTGTGCGATTTTGGGGCTTTGAGCTACAATCGATACTGGAGGTTCAGTAGAATCCGCTTTAACTAAATTCTGTGAACAGCTATTTAAGGCTACTGTGGATAGTACTGACAGTAAACACAAGCCGAGAGATAGGTAAAATTTGCGACTAAATTTAAAACGCATAAAACGTAGAAACGACTTCTACTGGTAAATGATAGGGTGATTTGACGAAAATAAACAGCAGCTAAGATGTTTGACGACAAGACGGGATGTATGTATATTTGGTTTCCTGAATTTGGTATATGTGTATACGGTTATGGTGCGTAATGCTATTAGATATACCCTACGTATAATTATAAGCCTCACCATGAAAACGATTTTGGCAAAATGCATAAATAACAGCACAAACGTGAGCATATAAATTTTAGGCAGAGTCTCTAACCCTGCTATCAAAATTTATAACTGTAACTAATATGCAAATAGTACACAGGTATGGAGATGTAATTGCTGAGAAATATCAAATTATAGATATTCTAGGACAGGGTGGAAGTTGTACAACATACGCAGTGCAAGATTTGACGAGTAATCAAAAGATTGCTTTAAAGTCTCTATCGTTAAACTGGGTAAAAGACTGGAAAGTGGTAGAACTGTTTGAACGCGAAGGAAATATTCTCTCACGGTTAGACCATCCTGCTATTCCTCGTTACCTTGAATACTTTTATATCGATACACCAGATAATCGTAGCTTTTATATTGCCCAACAGGTGGCGCCAGGAAAATCTTTAGCCTTCAGGGTTGAGCAGAGTTGGCGTACAACTGAGCAAGAAGTTAAAGATATTGCCATACAGATATTAGAAGTTTTGAAATATTTACATGGGTTAACACCGCCCGTAGTACATCGCGACATCAAACCGCAAAATATTATTCGTGGTGATGATGGGAAGGTGTTTTTGGTAGACTTCGGCGCCGTGCAGCAAACTTACCATAACACGTTTATACGGGGAAGTACTGTGGTGGGAACGTATGGCTATATGGCGCCAGAACAGTTTCGGTCTCAAGCTGTACCCGCTACTGACTTATACGGTTTGGCAGCAACACTATTATATCTATTAACGCATCGCTCACCCGCCGACTTACCCAGTGATGGATTAAAAATAGATGTGTGTAGCTGCGTAAAGGTGAGCGAACACTTTACTGCTTGGTTAGAGAAGATGTTGGAACCAGACTTGGAACAAAGGTTTGGGTCAGCAACTGAAGCTTTGGAAGCATTACTGTATAAACATCCAATTAAAAGTAACAAAATAGTTAAGAAGCCGAAAACAACACTAAAGTTACTACTTGCGACTGCATCAATTACTGGGGCTGTCTATAGTATTAATTTACTAAGCACTTATAGATTAGAGGTTTTAACGAAACTTAGATTTAGTAACTTTATAAATACCATTTCTTTAAATCAAGCAATAGAAGATGGCGATGAAAAATTAATCAAGACTTTAATCAGCGGTGGTGCTAATGTTAATGCCAAAAATTATTTTGGAGAAACGCCATTGCATGTAGTTAAAGATATAGAAATGGCAAAACTACTAATTAGTAAAGGCGCTAATGTAAATGCTAAAGATAAAGCAGGTAATACGCCCGTATATAAACGTATCAGTGATTCTAATAAACCAATAGTGGAATTATTAATTCAAAATGGCGCCGATGTCAACGCTAAAAATGAAAATGGAGAAACACCATTACATATTGCTTCCGCAGAACTTGGTGAAAGCATAAAAAATTTATTGCTTGAAAACGGCGCCAACCCGAATATCAAAGATAATAGAGGTTTGACAGCTATACAAAACAGTAAAAATTCTGAAGTAAGAAAAAAGCATCATTAAGTCAAATAAAAATAAGTGAAATATGAAAAATATCAATCAAATAGAAGAATTAATCATCGTTGACCAAGATAACGAAAAGAAATCATATAAAATTATAGATGTTTTAGGAGAAGGTGGTGTAGGAATTACTTATTTAGCCACAGACCAGAAAATGGAACAAGTAGCGATTAAAGTATTATCCCTACAACAGCTTAACGACTGGAAACAAGTAGAGCTATTTGAAAGGGAAGCAAAAATTCTTAGCCAACTGCATCACCCTGCCATCCCCGAATATTTGAACTACTTCCAAATAGAAACACCGCAAAACGTTTGTTTTTACATAGTTCAAAAACTGGCAAAAGGAACATCGCTTGCTGCACTTATCGCTCAGGGTTGGCAACCAAGCGAAAGCGAGGTAAAAGATATAGCTATACAACTGCTAGAAATATTAAATTATCTACACTCCCTTACTCCACCTGTTATTCATCGCGATATTAAACCACAAAATATTATCCGTGAGGATAATGGCAAAATTTATCTTGTGGACTTCGGCGCCGTCCAAGATACATATCATAATACTGTTACAGGTGGCAGCACCGTTGTGGGAACATATGGTTATATGGCGCCGGAACAATTTAGAGGGCAAGCTGTACCTTCCACAGACTTATATGGGTTGGCAACAACACTACTATTTTTACTAGCTCGAAAATGCCCAACTGAGTTACCACAACGTCATCTCAAAATCGATTTTCATTCTCATGTTAATATTTCATCCAACTTTGCCAACTGGTTAGAGTACATGTTGGAACCATCTATCAAAGACCGTTGTGGTGATGCAAACACCGCTTTAAAAATGTTGCAAGGCAAACATTATAATAAACCTCAAAAGCCTAAAAATACTTTTATTAAAGTTAAAGAGAATGACTTGAGCTTAATTATAGATATACCACCAGGAAACTCAAACAATTATACCTTATTTCTGTTGATGATATATCCAATCTTACTTAGTGCTTGCTCAATAATTAGCTACTATATTGAGTTATTGCTGATTCATTTTAAATGGATAGAAGGATTATCTATAATTATTTCTGTTTTTATTTTTATTTGGTTATTTTGGAAATATATTAAGAATATTAAGAATAGCACTTTTATAGAAGTGTTATTTATTATAAGTTTCCTACCAATATATTTTATATTCTCTTCTTTGACTTGCTTCACGATACTCTATCTACTCTCAACAGTTGCGTCTTTATTATTATCATATTCATTTGGCTTATTTGCAATTATAATTACTTTAAATAATCTAATTAACTTTATGTCACATAGAAGAATTATAGTTAAAAATAATTATATTAATATTGAATATTCTTTATTAAAGTTTACCTGGCGCCGTAGGGATATCTCTTATAAAGGAAATAAATATTTGCGCGCGTGTAAATTTTTAACCAAGGTGGAAAAGCAATGGTTAGAACTGGAAATTAATCAATTTATGAAGAACATTTATAAAAAAAATTATTTACAGCAACAGGTCAAAACATTCTTTAGATGAAAGCATAAAAAATAAGCAAAAACCTATCAAATCAATACGTTTGGCTTATTTAGGGTGCTTAAGTAAGTGCCATTTCACCCTACGTATGTATAAATTGTTCAAATTCATATAGTGCAAGACTTACTCCAACAACTTTAGCACGGCTAATGTATTGTGGGATAATTTTTACAACGTCGATATCAGGAAAAGTTGGGGAAGTTAAAGTCTCTATATATTTATCGTTTACTAAAATATTGATTTTTAGTGATGGTGCGTCATAAACCCAAAGCTCAGGTACACCCAAAGCTTTATACGCATCCGTTGTGGTTTTGGAGGTCACATCAGTTTCCAGTGCAAGGTCGGGTGGTGGGTCTATAGACAAGTCTATTCGTTCTTTACCAATAACTGCTTTATAATTTTGAATATAAAAACAATCATCTGGTTCTATACCAGCAGTCATATTTTAACGTTTAAAGGTAGTTGACCCTAAAGGTTTCCATGCAAGCTTTTTGGATTTAAGTAGAATTTTGACCAAATCAGCTATTAATACTTTATTTCGTTCGTGTTCAGGTAGCGGCGCCATAATTTCTAAAATACCATTTGCATAAGCTATTCGTGAAGAACGCTTTTCTCCAAGTTCATCTAAAATAGCTTCAAACCTTTGCCACGAAACAGGTTGAAGCGTTACTTTCTGACCGGGTTCTAAAAGTAAGCTAATTGTAGCGCTTGACATTTGTTACCTACTTTGACGCTCAGATTAAATAGCCAAATTTATTTTATCATTATTAAATATTGTAACTAAAAGTAAAAATGACTATAGGTATTTGGATATTAGGTGATCAACTTCATCACAGACAAGCAGCACTTGCTTCTTTAGGTAGTCAAAAGGCACCTATAATTATGATTGAATCACTACAACACGTTAAAGCGCGCGAGTATCATAAACAGAAGCTTGTACTCGTATGGTCTGCAATGCGTCATTTTGCCGAAGAACTGCGCGATTCAGGGTATGATGTCACCTATAAAATAGCTGATGATTTTGCCACACCGCTGACAAAGTGGGTAGAAGAGAATAATATCACCGAAGTGCGGGTAATGGCGCCTGCCGATAAACCCTTCGTTGATGTGATAAAAAATATTGAATGTCCTATTACATTAATACCCAATAATCATTATTTGTGGACACACGAACAATTTGCACAGTGGGCAAGAGGACGTAAAAACCTATTGATGGAGTATTTTTATAGAGAAGGGCGCCAGCGTTTTAATATATTAATGTCTGGTGACAAACCTACTGGAGGAACTTGGAACTATGATAAAGACAACCGTCAACCTCCTAAAGGGAAACTAAACACTCCACCCGCAAGATGGTTTGAACCAGATAAAATAACCCAAGAAGTGATTGATTTTGTTAATTCTCTCACTATTCCTACATATGGAGAGTTAAAAGAATTTCATTGGGGAGTTACACGCGCTTCGGCTTTAGAAGTATTAGACTGGTTTGTAAATGTCCGTCTTCCTAACTTTGGTCCTTATCAAGATGCAATGGTAGTAGGGGAAGACACAATGTGGCACGCGATGATATCTCCATATATTAATATAGGGTTGCTGCATCCTTTAGAAGTAGTGCAAGCTGCAGAACTTGCATATGTTGAACAGAAACTGCCCCTTAATAGTGTAGAAGGATTTATTCGCCAAGTTATGGGATGGCGCGAATATATGTATGGACTGTATCATTATGTAGGCGCCGATTATTCAGAAAAGAACTACTTTAACCATACAGAAGCGTTACCCGAATTTTTCTGGACGGGTGACACTAAGATGAACTGCTTGCATCAAGTTATATCTCAATTACTGCGTATTGGATATGTACATCACATCCAGCGTTTAATGATATTGAGTAATTTTTCCTTAATAGCAGGGTTTTCACCGCAACAGGTAGAAAGTTGGTTTCATACAGCATTTATTGATGCATATGATTGGGTAATGCAAACTAATGTTATTGGTATGGGACTGTTTGCAGATGGTGGAATTGTTGGTTCAAAGCCATATGCATCATCAGCTAATTATGTCAATAAAATGAGTAATTATTGTAAAGGGTGTGCATATGACCCGAAAGCACGTACAGGAGAAAAAGCTTGTCCGTTTAACTATTTTTACTGGGATTTTCTTGACCGTAACCGCGATAAACTTACTAACCAGGGACGAATGAGTTTTATTCTGAAAAACTTAGATGGTATGTCTGAAGAAGAATTAAAAGCTATTCAGAAATTAGCGCGCGATTGGCATAAAAATACTAAAAAGTATATTATAGCTATAGACTTACGGGAGTGGACACCATGATTAAAGATGATTTTGAATTAT
>ERZ1066121.381-NODE-381-length-41068-cov-43.059981_pt1 | contig 41068 bp, 29 predicted proteins | sample MGYA00382768_ERZ1066121 | MGnify/ENA primary metagenome ERZ1066121 (study PRJEB33369, sample SAMEA5778351) | biofilm metagenome | biome: Industrial cooling water; feature: Water cooling tower basin; material: Biofilm | place: United Arab Emirates | collected...
TAGTCGATGGCATCGACCTTCTGCCCGCGCTGGTAGCGGGAAGTCTGCTGCGCGCCCGTGGTCCAGCCGATGCGCTGGAAGCCGCGCTCGGCGGCCATGCGCACCATGCGCTTCACCGCCAGCAGGGTCCAGTCCTCGGTGGACTTGAACGGCGCATCGGGCGCCGCCTGAATGCGCTCGGACGGCTTGTAGCCCCAGCGGCGTGCATGCTGGTGCCAGTCGGACTGGATCTCCTCGATGAACAGCATCCGCCTGCCGTTCACATCCTCGCGTTCGTTGTAGCGGACATGGACCAGCACGTTGCGCACCGAGGGGTAGTGCTCGCTGCGGAACGGGTCGTCGGGATTGCGGCTGGAAGGCTGCACCGGCAGCGTCAGCAGCAGCTCGCGGTACTCGCGTCCGCCTTCGAGCTGGTAAGTCGCATAGCGCGCCGCGCCCGAGGTGAAGGGCGACTCGCCCTCGGCCCCGGCCTCGACGGTCTGCAGGTCTTCACGCTGTGCGTCGGTCAGTGTCGATTCGTCGACCTCCACGCCATCGCGCAGCAGAGCGACGCCGTACTCCTCGCCCACGTCGATCTCGTAGCCGGCCGCCTGCAGCCGGTCCAGCGCATCGAGCGCGGGTCGCGCATCGCCGCCGATGGTCTGCTCGCCGATGCGGACCTGATGCGTGCGGACGTAGTCGGTCAGCGCCTGGCGAGCAATACGCGGCTCGCCGGTGGCGGCCGTCTGCGCATCGAGCCAGGCGTCCACTGCGAGCCAGTCGCGCTCGGCCTGTTTGAAGCCGCCGCGCCGCTGGACGCCATCCAGCCACTGCCGCCACTGTTCGGCGGTTCCGCGCCGCGGTGCGCCTTCGGCGCGCTCCAGCGCCTGCAGCAACGCGGACCGGAAACCCTCCACACGCGAGAACGCCAGCGCCATCGCCCCATCCCTCGGCCGGGCGCGGGAGGCGCCGCCTTGCCGGACCTGACGCGCGGCGCGGACGATCAGTTGCCGCAGCTCCGCCTCCGAGAGCGTCCAGCGCACGCCCAGCTTGCGCAGGAACGCGCGCACCGCCGCGACGACACGATCCAGCACGGAGTCCTTCACGCCCTTCTCGGCCAGGATGGCGATGAACTCGGCGATGGCGGTGTCGTCCCAGCCGTTGTCCAGGTAGCCGCGGCGCGCGTGCTCGGCAAACAGGTCGCGATAGCGCCCCTTCTCGCGCAGGCGGTGGACGCCTTCGGCGATTTGCGCCCACTGCTCCGGGCCGACGATGGTTTCGATGCCGTAGTGGCCGATGGCCTCGTGCACCAGCACGCGCTGGACGGCACGCCGGTTCGGCAGCGCACTCGCCACCAGGTAGACGGTGCCGGTGCTGCGCGCGTAATAGCCCTCCGCGAGGTGCACATCGGGCGCGCGCCGTGCCGCGGCCGGCAGACCGTCCGGCGTCGCCACGACACGCACCACAGGGGCGCCCTTCCAGTCCACCAGCATCTCGTCCACGACCCGCTGCACCTGCGCGACGCTCGCCCCGCCCGCAGCCGAGCCGCGGCGCTTGCTGAATGCACCCGCGTCGTCGTCCCGCTGCTGCTGGTAGTCCAGCAGCTCGTCGAGCGCATCGCCGAATCCCACCTCGCGCAGCGCAGAGCGCTGCGCTTCCAGCGCGGCATCCAGGATCGGCCGCTCCCGTTCGGGAATCTCCGGCCCGCGCACCAGCAGCAGCCGCTGCACGCGGCGGTACTGCTCGCGCGCCTCGCGCAGCGCCTGCACCTGGTCGAAGGGCTTGGCGGCCTCGGCCTTGAAGCGCTCGGCCTCGCTGCGGGCGCTCTCGATGCGGGCCTCGGTGTCGACGATCTCCGCGCCGATCCGGTCGATGTAGTTGTTGAGCCGGGTCAGCAGACCGGTCGCCGAGAAGGTTTCGGCGCCGCGCTCATAGGTCGCGACCTCGCCCAGATCGGACGACACGCGCACCCACTGCGCCTGCACCCGGTCGATCTCGAAGGTCAGCCCGCGATACACCAGCTCCACCGGGCTCGCCGCCTCGCTCGGGCCGATCAGCGTGCCGACCCGCCGGGCGATGGCCTGGGTCAGCGCCTTGCGCTCGCCGAAGCGGGCGCCGTCCAGCGTGGTGCCGCCGGGCACCGATTCCTTGTCCTCGGGGAGCGGGTGCTGTTGTGCCTGCGCCTGAACCTCGCGGAGCGCTTTCAAGCGGCGCGGGCCGACCGTCGCTGCGTATTGTTCGGCCGTGCGCGCCTGGCGCTGCAGTGCCGTCTGGTTGTCGGCATGCGCCAGCTCCAGCTGCTCCAGCCGGCGCACGTCGTGGCGCAACTGGGTCTCGCGCAGGATCAACGGGTCGCCCGATGCGGCGGCCTTCATCTCGGCCGCATTGGCCGCCTCGCCGTCGATGTCCTCGATTTCGGTCTGCTGGCCGTCGTACTTGCGCAGTTGCTCGATGCCGCGCGCCTTGTGTTCCAGCAACTGCCAGCGCCGGGTATCGTAGGTCTGCCGGGTCGCGTAGCGGTAGATCGCCACCTCGAACCCGTCCGGGTCGCGCTCGTAGAGCTGATTGCCGCGCCGGATCGCGCGGCCCTCGCGCTGCTCCAGGTCGCTCGGCTTCCACGGGGCGTCGATGTGGTGCAGGCCAACGATGCGGTCCTGCACGTTGGTGCCGGCGCCCATCTTCGCGGTCGAGCCGAACAGGAAGCGCACCTCGCCGCTCTTGACCCGCTTGAACAGCTTGTCCTTGGCGTCGGGATGCGGATAGTCGTGGATGAAGGCGATCTCGTTCTGGGGCACGCCGCCGGCGATGAGCTTGGCCCGCAGATCGTCGTAAACGCTGAACCCCTCCGCGCCGCTCAGACCCACGATGTCCTGCAGGCTCAGGCTGTCGCCGGTCTCGGCGTCGAAGCCATTGGCGTCGTTGTAGTCGTCGATCTCCGCCTGGCTCAGCTCCTGCCCGGCTTCTCGTTCGATTTCGCGCGCAGCGATCCAGCGTTCGCGGCCTGCGGGGTCGCGCAGGCTCTCCTGCGCCCAGGCCAGCCCCTTGTCACGGCCTCCGGGCACCGTGCGCCGCGCGCGGCCGGTCGCCGCGTCGTAGACGGTGGTCGTGGCCCTGCCGCCGGCACCGCGCACCACCAGCAGGAACGGCAGCTCCTCCGCGCCGGCCACCGTGTGCGCCGTGCCGCTCGCGTGCGCGAGGCTGCCATCGTCCTCGCGCACATAGACGCGCTGCGGCCTGGTCGCTGCACTGCGCCTCGCGGTGTTGGGCACCGACAGGTCGCAGAACACCAGCTGCGTACCCCTGTCGGCATCCCACTGCCGGTACAGCGCCAGCATGCGCTCCAGCGCCAGATTGATCTTCGAGCCGGGGAAGTCCGGCGCGTTCGGGGCGATCAGCCGGTAGTCCAGCCCCGCCTTGTTGGCCTGCCCGGTGAGAGAGAGCGCATTGACCCGGCCCTTGGTCTGCCGGGTCAGCTCGCGAATGCGCCCGAAGCGACCGAGGATCGACTCCGGATCGAGGTCGATCTGCGGGGTCAGGGCCGCTTCGACGATGCCCATCTCGGCCTCCTCGCGCGTGGGGTAGACGCCAAGCGAGCGCGGATGCCCCGCACCCGGCACGTCGACCCGCACCCGGAAGCGGCCTTCTTCGGTCTCCTCGATCGTCGCGGTCTCGCCCTGCGCCGGGTTGAAGGCGAACACCACGCCGCCGTCTTCGCTGCGCGCCAAGTGCGGCACACCCATGAACTCGGCCACCTGCGGCGAGCGTTCGGCGACCACGATCTGCGGCCGTCCGCCCAGCAGGTTCGGGACCGGGAAGCGCCCGCCCCTGGCCGCCTCCTGGGCCTTGAGGTCGTCCAGCGTCACCACGTCCGCGAAGGCGCGGTAATCGGCCATCAGCGCCGGCAGGTTCTGGAACTTCGCGAAGCGGGTCGATGCGCGGAAGCCCGCGCCGGAGGGCGCCACCTCGTACACGTTCTCGATGCTGCCGTACTGCCGCGCCCAGGCATCGAAGACGTGCAGGTCCTTGCGCTTGAGCGTCGGGTACTGCATGTACCGCTGCAGGTTGAACATCTCGACCAGCGAATTGCTCACCGGGGTGCCGGTGGCGGTCACCAGCGGCGCCTTCTCGCCCAGGGTCTCGAACAGCCATTGGGTCTTGACGAACAGGTCGAACGCGCGATCCGAGCCGTTCGGATTGCCCATGCCCGGCACACGCGACATCGCCGTGGTGTAGAACAGGTTCTTGAACTCGTGCAGCTCATCGACGAACAGCGCATCCACGCCCAGCTCGTCGAAGGTCAGCACGCCGTCGCGCTGGCCGATGTTCGCCAGCTTCTGCTTGACCTTGGCCTGCAGCCGCGCGCGGATGCCTTCCATCTCGCGCACGATGCCGCGGTCGCCGCGCTCGCGCTTCATCTGTTCGATGAGGCTGGCGATCTCGTCGATCTGCTCGGTCAGGATGCGGGTCTCGGTCTCCGCCGGCAGCCCGATCTTCTTCAGCGAGGAGTGGCCGACGATGATCGCGTCCCAGTCTCCGGTCACGATGCGGGAGAACAGCTTCTTGCGGTTCTCGCGCGTGAAATCGTCCGGCTCCGCCGCCAGCACCACCGCGCCCGGGTACAGCCGGGCGAATTCGGTGCGCCACTGCACGGTCAGGTGATTGGGCACCGCGAACAGCGGCTTGCGCGCGACGCCCAGGCGGCGCATCTCCATCGCGATCGCCACCATCTGGAAGGTCTTGCCGGCGCCGACGACGTGATCGAGCAGCAGCTGCCGCGACTGCAGGCCACGCCATACCCCGTTCTGCTGGTGCGCCAGCAGGGTCAGGCCGGGGCTCATGCCCGGCAAGGTCAGGTGACTGCCGTCGTAGCGCCGCTCGACGGTGCGGTTCATCTTCTCGTTGTAGAGCGCGAGCAGGCGCTCGGCCCGCTCGGGGTCGCGCCAGACCCAGGCCCGCCACTCGGCGCGCAGCGCGTTCTGCTTCTCGCGGGCGCGCTCGGTTTCGGCTTCCAGCACGATGCGTTCAATCTTGCCGTCGCCGCGCTTGATGGTCTTGGTCACGACCACCGCGCGCCCGGCCAGCGTCGCCTGGAAAATCTCGGTCGCCCCCATCTCCTTCGTGCCCCAGGTCGAGGCATTCAGGACCCGATCCGGCTCGCCGACGACGTTCACCAGCCACAGGCCCGACCCGCGCACGTAAGTCATGCGCGCATTCGCACCGGTCACCTCCCGGTGAAAGGCCTGCAGATCCTCCACCGGGAGGAACGGGGCGCCGAGGGCGATGGTGATCTCGCTCGGGGTCTTGTCGCGCGGAATGACTTTGGCGAGCGATTCGACATTGCGGGCGAAGCGCGGATCGCGCCGGGCCGCGTCCCTCGCCTCGGCGAGCTTGCTCTTCACATCGCCCGACAGGTAGTCGTCGGCCGTGACCAGATCGCCGTCCGGGGTTTCGTACACCAGCGGGCCGAGTTCCTGGATAAGCGCGGCACCGTCCTTGCCGTAGACCTCGGTCATGTAGTCCAGGTCCAGACGGCCGCGGTAGTTCAGGCTGGCCAGATAGGCGTCGCGCGCGCTGTGGACGGTCACGAAATCCGACGGCGGGAACAGCACGCGGCGGCGGAAGATGTCGGCCTTCGTCGCCTTCGGCGCGCGCGGCTCGATGCCCTCGCGCCTGGCGACGGTCTCGCTCACCCCGGCGTCGTAGTCGAATTCCAGCGCCAGCAGCAGGCTCGCGTCCGGGTCGTCGAAGAACAGGCTACGGTTGGTGCGCGACGCGCTCAGGTGGCCGTACCGCTTGAGGAAGGCGTCGTAGCGCTCGTTGAGCAGGCGGCGGTTGGCCTCGATCTGCGCCTCGGTCGCATCCCCTGCGCGCTCCAGGCGCATCTGCTGGCGCAGGACATCGCGAATCCCGATCATGCCGCGCATGCGCGCCTCGGCGGTCGCACCCGGCGCCGTCCACGGCGCCGCCTGCGGCTCGCCCATCCGGTCCTCGCCGCGGACCATGATCCGCCCCTCGGCATCGATGAACCAGGCGCCGACCTTCACTCCCTCGGGCACCGCGCTGGCGGTCATCGCCTCGGTGCGGTCGATCGGGCTGTAGATGCCTTCCGGCAGCGTCTGTGCCCATGCGGTCAGCTGCGCAGACAGGTCGCCGGACGGCGCCACGGTGTAGTCGTTCGCCCGGTACATGGTGCCGCCGGCCGTCTGCGTACCGAGGATGTGGTCGGGGTGATCGACGTACCAGGGATTGACCCGGAAGCTGAACGTCTCGCCCGTGGCGGGGTGTTCGAGCGTCTGCTCGACCGTCTGCACCCAGCGCAGGCGCGCGGCGCGCGTCTCCTCGCTCGGCGGGTCGGTGTCCGGGACGCGCTTCTGCAGCACGATGATGTCGGTGACGACCTCGGTGCCGGCGTTCTCGGCGAAGGCCGTGTCCGGCAGGCGCGCGGCGGCGATCAGGTCCGCCCGCTCCGCGATCCACTGGCGCACGCGGCTGTCTTTCGCATCCAGAAACTGTCGGGAGACCACCATCATCAGCACGCCGCCCGGCCGCAGCTTGTCGATGGACTTGGCGAAGAAGTAGTTGTGGATGCTGAAACCCGAATACGGGCTGCGCTCGGAATCGACGATGGGCTCGCTGCCGAAGGGCGGATTGCCGATGGCCACGTCGAAGAATTCGCTCGGGACCGCCACGTCCTGGAACCCGCTCTGGCGGATGTGCGCGTTCGGGTGCAGCGCGGCGGCGATCTGCCAGGTCAGCGGATCGAGTTCGACGCCGTAGAGCGTGGATGCGTTGCGCAGCTTCGCCGGCATGCCGCCGAAGAAATGGCCGATGCCGACCGCCGGCTCCAGGATGCGCCCGCGCGTGACGCCCAGACGCGCAAGCGCCGTATACATGCCGTCGATCACCGGCTTGCTGGTGTAGTGGGCGTTGAGCGTGGACGCGCGCGCCGCACGCCATTCGGCGTCCGTCAGCAGGCCCTGAAGCTCGGCGCGGACCTTCGCCCACTGCGCATTGGCCGGGTCGAACACGCCCTTCAGCGCGCCCCAGCCGACATAGCGCGCCAGCTGCCGACGCTCCTCCTGCGTCGCCGGGCGCTGTTCGGCCACCATCGCCTTGACGATGCGGATCGCGGCGAGGTTGTCCCGCGCCTTGCGCGCGAGCCCGCCCTTGCCCAGATCGGCGGCCAGGCTATCGTCGGCCTGCGCAGCGGGATCGCCTTGCGCCGCGGTCGCCGCAACGGCACCGGCCTCTGGCCCCGCTGCAGGCCCGGCCTGCAGCGACGCGGTGTCCTCCACAACGGAAGAGGCCGCAGGATCGTCGATCGCTGCGGCCTCCTCGGTCAGGCGTTCCGGTTCCCCGGTGATAGGGGTTCGGCTTCCTCGTCGTCGTCGCTCGCCGGCGGCGCCATCGGCAGCTCCCACACCTGCGCCTTCTCCCAGCTCGACAGATGATTGAGGCTGGTATCCGCCTTCGCCCGCTCCTCCTCGGCGGTCTGGTTCGCCAGCGCCTCCAGGTAATACTCCGAGCGGATCAGCTTCTGCACCCGCCTGGGCCAACCCAGCATCCAGCGATTCGCGATCTCGTGCGCGGTCGGCGACATCGCCAGAAGCTTCGCGCGCACCTCGGGGGGATAGGCGTTCGGTTTGACCAGGTCCTGCATCGGGGATGTCCTCCAGGGTCGTCTGGGCCGATCCCGGCATCTGCGCGTCCGGGGAGGCCGTGGTGTCAGTTTGCGTCGATGGGCTGCCGGACGGAAGCGGTGCGGGCGTGGTCGAGGAACGTGCATCGATCTCGATGTCCGCCCACAGGCGGTTGCTGCTGCTGGAGACGTTGACGATGCCGCCGTCGATGGCGAAGCGAGCGCCGAACCGGCCGCCGCGGTTGACCGCACCGGCCCGCTCGAACGCCGAGCGGAGCGCACGCAGCGCGTCCTGCACTTCGGTGACGTGCTCGAACCTCGCCGGAAACTCCACGCGCCCTGGCTGGCCGGAACGCACCTGCGCCACCAGATCGTCCACGAATGCCATCAGGATCGCGTCGTTGCCGTCTGGCGAAGGCGGAGCCGCTTCGCGTGCCGCAGGCGTCGCGGACGCCTCGTTCTGTTGCGCGATCTTCGTCCACCGCTCCGACCATGGCACTTCGCGGCGCTGCTGGATCTTGCCCTGGTGGTTGACCGTGATCGTGGTGCCAGGGTCCAGACGCACCCAAGGGAAACCGGATTTCTCGTAGAGCGTGCCCTGCGCCCTCTCCGCCGTGCCGAGCAGCAGCGCCATGGAAGTCGCGTGCACCCGATCGCCGATCGCGAGGCCCGCCGCGGCCAGCGCCTGCATCCGGCGTCCACGGTGTCCGTCGTTCGAGGCGTCCGCCAGCCGCTTGAGGATCGGGAACAGCCGGCCGTACTCCTCGGTCGCGCGGTAGCGCTTCAGGCCACCGAACACCCGCGCCCGCTCCTCCTGCCACTGGCGAGCCTCGGCATAGGTCGCGAAGTCGGGGAAGGTCTCCACAGGCGCGCGCTGGTCGGCCGCACGCCGGGCGTGACGTTCGGCCTCGCGGGCCTGCTCGGTCGCCCGATCCGTCCCGGCCCAGCGGAAGATCGCTTCTTCCGTCGCGCCGCGTCCGCGCGGCAGCGGGATGCCGGTCGCTGCCGTGAACACTGCGCGGCTGGCGGGATTCATCTTCGCATCGCCCAGATTGCGCGCCACCAGAGCGCGTCCGTCGCGGCGCGCGATCAGGTCGATCAGCTCGTCCGCGCTCCTGGCGTAGAACGCGCTTTCCGGGTCGGTGACGTTCGGAAACTTGCGGCGCATCGTGTCGACGAACACCGCACGCAGTGCCGCCCGGTCGAGCGCTTCGGCGGAATCTGCGGAGCCGGCTGCGGCTGGCGCAGCGTCGTCGACCCCGCTCTCGATGTCCGGCGCTGCGTTCGCTTCCGGGCGCGGCAGGGCGCCCGTCTCGCCGGCCTGCATGGCGTCCTGTGCTGCCGTCTCGGCCTCGATGGCGTCGAGTTCCGCTACCGCCTGCCGCGCCTGCGCGATCTGCGACTGCATGCGCATGCCGGCGGCCTGTTCGGCCGGATCGACGATGTTGGGCGCGCGGGTCGGGATCGCCTGCGCCTTGCGCTGCTCGCGTACGCGGTCGATCAGCGGATTCATCCGCGCGGCGGACAGGCCGGGATAGCGGGTTTCGACGAAGCGGCGCACGTCTCCGCGGGTCGGGCGCTTCTCGCCCTGCCAGTCGTCAAGGAAGGCGTGGATCGCGGTCATGACCGCCTCTGGCTCGGGCGGAGGGTTCAGCACTTCCCCGGTCTCGGGGTCGACGCCTTCCGGCACCGCCGCCGAGGCAGGCGGGATGCCTGGCGCTGCGCGCGTACCCGGAGGCGCATCGGCGGCAGCACCGTTGCGCAACGCATGATCGCGCGCAGCCGCGCGGACATCCGGGCTCTGCCCCGTGGTCTCCAGCGCGCGCGCCGTGCGCAGGTCGGCCGCGCGCTGCGCGTTCTGCTGCGCGGGCGTCGAGGCCGTGCCCTCCGGGGTCACCACGACCGCCGCACGCGGATCGACGGTGCCGAAGCCCGGCTGCCCATCGGGCGCCGGTAGCGCAAGTGGCGCCGGCGGAGGCTCGGGTGTCGGCTGGTTCGGAATCCCGCCGAATGCGCCATACACGCCACCGCCGATCGCTCCCGCGGCGAAGCTGTCCAGGTACTCGGTCAGCGCCTCGCCGTCGGTCAGCGACTGCGCCGCGCCGAAGCGCTGCGCCGCCTGCTGGACCGCCTCGGTCGTGCCCTCGGTGAGCGCGTTCTTGCCGAACGCCGTGGTCACCCGGCGCGCGAGCCCGCCCGTGCCACCGACGCCCTTGAGCAGCGTATCGGCCAGCACCTTGTCGCCGAAGGTCTCCGCCGCGCCGTAGATCGCGCCGCCCGCCAGCACGCGCGCCAGGTCGATCTCCCCGCCCGTCTCCTGCACCTCGCCGTAGGCCGCGTTGTAGGTGTCACCGAAGCCGCGCGCAGTGGCGCCTGCCGCCAGCGCGGACACGCTGCCGATCTCGCGCTGCAGGGTGCGGGTCAGGAACTGCTGGCCCAGCGCTGCCGCTTCGCGCTTGGCGATGTCCTCCGCCGTGCCGGCCGCCATGCGCCGGGCCGCGTGCTCCGCGACCAGCGCCGCCGTGCGTTCGCGCAGCTCGCGCTTGATCGCGGTCTTGCCCAGCAGGCCCGCCACCGCGCCGGTGATGTTGCCGATCACCGGCACCTCCGAGCCCGCCACCGCGCCAGCCGAGGCGGTGATGAGCGATTCCACGACGCTCGGCAGCATCTGGCCCACGTTGTACTGCGCCCAGTCCAGCAGGTTGCCGGTGGTGCCCAGCACGCCCTCGCCGCTGCCCCACGCGCTGCTCAGGCTGTCGGTGGGCCGGGCGGTCGCGCCCATCTCCTGGTTCAGCGCCTGCGCACGCTCGGCCCAGCCGCGCGCGGTGTCGTCGGCACCGACCAGATCGGCCGCCAGCGCTCCCAGCCCGTAGACCGATGCCTTCGTGCCCGGCCAGTAGCTTTTCACGCCGCGCACGAAATCCCCGTCATCGCTCGCCGTCGCAGGTGTGGGTGCGGTGTCCGGATTGCTGGCCCGGAACGCGGCCTGCATCTGCGCCAGATCGGCACCGCTCAGGCGCGCGACCTCGGGCAGCGCGAGCGTCGCGTACTCCTCGCGGATCGCGCGCTGCCGCTCCGGCGGCGCGGTGTCGTAGCCGGTGCGCGCCCGCACCTTGCCCCAGTGGTAGCGATCCACGACTTCCTGCGAGAAGGCGGGCGCCTGCGCCGGCTGCGCGCCGTAGGCGGTGTTCATCCAGTCGGGAACCGCAGGATTCCACGGACGCGGCGCCAGCGGGTTATAGGGATCGGTCGCCATCAGCGCAGCATCCTCAGCAGCTGTTCGAGGGGAGTCGGTTCGTTCGCAGGCGGGTCGAGGGACTCGGCCGGCGGATCGGGTCGCGGGGCCGTCGGGTCGAAGGCCGTGACGGGCCGCGTCCGGGCATCCGGAATCGGCGTCGTCGTCGCGGTCGGCAGGGCATAGGCCGCGGGTGCCGACGTGGGCGCCAGCGGCGGCACGGGAGACGACGACGGCAGCGGCGTGGGGCGCCAGATCGGCATCGGCGCCGCGTTGCTGTTCCTGGCCTGCGCCATCGGCGTGAACGGGGTGTAGGCGGCCGTGCGCGCGGGTGCGGGTGCGGGTGCGGTCGCAGACTGCGCCGATGCCGCGAACACCGTCGGGGCGCCGCCGCGCCGCGCGAAGTCGGCCAGCACCTGGGCCTTGGTCTTGCCGTGCAGGTGGGGATTGGCGCGCCAGGCCGCACGCGAGACCAGCGACTGCATGGGCGTGTCGTCCGCCGCCCCCAGAATCTTCTTCGCGCCCGCGGCGCCGAAGTGGTGGGCGAGGTAGAGATTGCCCGGTGTGGCGGCATAGCCCGCGGCGGCCAGCTGCTCGGTATTGCCGCGGTCGAACAGCGCGACCATCGCATCGGAGATCGCGCCGTCGCGACGCTTGTCGAGGATCTGCGCGTCGCTCAGCCCGTCCGCCCAGGCGGGACGGTGGCGGCGCACCAGGCCCAGCCACGTCGATGCGAGGAACTGGTGTTTGCCCAGCGCGCCGGAGCGCGGGTTGTACGCGTCCTCATCGCCGCCGGACTCCAGCCGGTTGCGGAACGCATCGTAGGCGGGCTCGGTCATGGCCGGTACGGGGTCGTGCCGGTTCCGCTTTCGGCGGCCAGGTCGAGATAGGCCGGACGCCAGCCACGGTAGGGATCGACCGCAGGCGCCGACGATGCCGGCGCCCTGCCCTGCGCATCGCTCTGCGTCGTCCGCTGCCGGGCCGCCGTGTACGCTTCGCGCGCGGCGAGTAGGGCCGTGCGCGCCTGTTCCTCGGCCTGGGCGTAGCGGGCGATGGCGGCCGTGCGGTCGACTCCGCTGCCGGTGCGCGCGTGCCGCTCCTGCGCCTCGCGCGCATCACGCAGCCGCGCCTCGGCCGCGCGCCAGCGCTCGGCGGCGTCGCGGTAGGTCTGCAGTGGATCGGCTTCGCCCCCGCGCCGGCGCATGGTGCCTGTGTCGCGGTCGTAGGCGAAGTCGCGCCAATAGTCCTCGCCCTGCGGCCTGGCCGCCTGTGCGGGTCGCGTGGGCGCAGCGGGCGGTGGGGATGGCGGCACCGCCGCTACTGGCGCTGTGACCGATGCCGGGGCGGTGGCCGCCGCCGGTGCCGCACCCGGCGCAGATGCGGCCGGTGCCGTCTCCGCCCCGAAACCCAGCGCACCGAAAGATCCGGCCGCCGGGCGCATCGCCCCGCCGCCGAACAGCGCCGCCAGCGCCTGCGTCGCCTCGTCCCGCTGCAGCTGCAGCGACGCGCGCTCGGTCTCGTCGAGGGCGTTGACCATCGCCTTGTCGAGAGTGCGGATGCGGTGTTCGAGCACGGTGCGCTGGCTCTCCTGGGCGGGCGTCAGCGTGCCGGTGCCACGGGTGGCGGCATCGGTGTACTGCTGCAAGGCGGTCGGCGCCTGCGCGGTCAGGGTCTGCAGCAGGGCCGCCGCCGCGGCCGGCGTCATCGCGGGGTAGGCGTTGCCCTGGGCGTCGGTGAAGATGACGTGCCCATCGGCCTGCGCGGCGACGCTCCCCAGCCGCGCCTCGCCCAGCAGGGCATTGGCGGTGTCGAGGTTGCCGGCCAGCAGCGCCGAGCTGGCGTTGGTGTACAGGCCACCGGCATACGGCGCCGCGTAGCGACCGGCGACACCCTGCGCGCCGGGCCAGGCCGCCGCAGCGCCCTGCGCCGCCTGCGCGGAGCGCAGCGGATCGGCCTGCCGCCCGGCCGCATCCTGCGCAGCGGCCTCGGCCACCGGGTTCTGGTAGCGCATGTCCTCGATGGCGGCACGCGCGCGGCGATTGTCCGGCGTCCACGCGCGGGCGGCGGCGTCGAGCGCGAGGGTGTTCTGCGCATCGCCCAGCCGGTAGGCCGATCCCTGCATCGCCTCCTGCGCGGGCAGCAGACGGCGCTGCATCTGCGTCTGGTCCGCATCCAGCCGCCACTGCGCGCCCTGCCGGGCCTCGTACAGTGGCAGGAGCCGGGTGTCGGCCTGCGCGCGCTGCGTACCGTAGACGTTGGCGGCGTTGGTGCGATCCAGCGAGGTGCGGTGCGTGCCGAAGGCCAGATCGTTCGCCAGCCCGAAGGCGAAGGCGCGCTGCCGGGCTTCGGTCTGGCGCGCGGCGGCGGCGTCGAGCTGCTGTAGCCACTCGGCCGAATGCGCGCTGGCGCGATCCAGGATCGCCAGCGGGTCGTAGGTCGGCATGAGAACCTCGTCAGGCGGTGAAGGCGGAGCGCGCGGCGAAGCCGTGGGCATCGCGGAGCGCGAGCGGGAGCCCGTCGTCGGCCGGATCGGTATCGAATCCGCCGGTCAGGCCCGGCAGGCCGCGGGCCAGCGCGCCCACGCCCATCCCGAAGCTCTGCAGGCCGTTCGCGCGCGACTGCTGGAGCAGATAGCCCGAGTACCGCCCGAAGCTCGCCTGCAGCGCGCCGTAGTAGCCACCCATGCCGGACAGCAGCGCCTCGTTGGCGCCGCCGATCGCGGCCGTCGCCGCCCGCATGTCGCCAGTGGCGCCGGCCTGCAGGCTGCGGCCGACGTTGAACAGCTGCAGCTTGCGATTGAACTGCACATCGTCGCGTCGCCACGCCTGCAGCTCCTCGTAGCGCCAGGCGTGGTTGACCGCATCCACCTCGGTGCGCGCCCACTCGGTGTGGATCTCGCGCAGCAGGTTGGCGTTCGCCCCCGCGCAGTAGCGCGACAGGCGGCGGTTCAGGCCGGTGATCGCCTTGCCGAAGGCGCGGGCCGCATCGTTGCGGGCGCGGCCCATGTGCAGGGCGTACTGCGGCATATAGCGCGGATCGGCCGCTGCGGCAGCCATCGTCGCGTCCTCCACCGGGGCGAACACCGTGGCGTAGCGGCAATACTCCTTCTCGGCGATCACCAACTGGCGGTTGGCCAGCGCCGCCTGGTCGTTGGCGATCGAGCGCACCAGGTCGCGCTGCTTGCCGGCGATGTAGTTGTCCACCGCGATCTGCAGCGCGATCTGGCCGATGGCCTTCACCCCCACGCTGTCGAGCTGCTGCTTGTAGGCCAGCTCCGCCAGGTAGCGGTCGCGCCCGGAGGCCGGGTTCGGGGTGACGTGCACGGATGGCTGCGCCAGGTACGCCATCAGCGCGCCCAGGCCCGCGCCGACGACCGTGCTCGTCACCCGGCTGTTGCCGTCCGGGTCGCCCGGCACCACCTCCACCGCATCGGTGTCGCAGTTGTAGCGCGGCAGGGTGCGGCCGAAGCCGGCGTAGCCGTCGTCCTCCAGCATCCAGCCCAGCAGCCCGCCGATGCCGGCGCCGGCCAGCACGGTGCCCCAGGACACCGAACCAGGCTGCACCGTGGTGATCGACGGGTTGTAGATGACCTGCCGGACCTGCTGGTTGGTGTCCTGCCGCTGCTGCCGCTCGGCCCTGATCCAGGCGTTGACCGCCGAGGTGTTGTCGTTCTGGACCAAGCTGCGATGCTGGAGCATCGACATATACGCGGCGTCCATGAAGGACGCCCCGCCCCAGTTGGTCACCAGGACCGCGGTCGCCATCAGCCGAGCCGCTTGCTGTAGGCCGAGGTGGACGGGCGGAAGCCGGCCAGCGCTGGCATGCCGCAGCCGGGCGCCAGCTCCACCCGCAGCTGCGTCGCCTGCCGCTCGCGCGCCCAGGCCTCGAAGTCGGCCAGCAGCTCGGTGGCGACCGCAGGCGTCGGCCCGGCAGCCACCGGGTCCACCATCAGCAGCGGCGCGTGCGCCTGCACCTCGCCGTCCAGCGGCGCCAGGGCGTTGTAGCCCATCAGCACCCCGACCGGCGTGCCGGCGTCGTCGAACGCCGCGCCCACGTACATCGAGATGCCGCCCGCCCCCGCCAGCACCGGCACCAGCGAGCGCACGATGCCCGACTCGTGCGGCGTGGCCTCCGGGTCCAGCGCCAACACGTAGCGGCGCACCAGCTCCACCAAGGCCTCGGCTCGGCTCAGGGGGATGTCGGAATTGCGTTTGATCTGCATGTCGTTTCCAATAAGAAAGCCCCGGATACGGGGCTTGGTCGGGAACCTCAAGTTGAGGAGAAAGGCAATGCGCCCCACACTTTTGAACAACACAACCTGTATTTACTGCGGCTGCGATATTGATCGAGATAGCCGCACAAAAGAGCACGTCATTGGCAGACGCTTTGTCCCCAGAGGGGCTTTAGAAAACAGTTGGAATCTGATCGCATGGTCGTGCTTGAAATGCAACAATAAAAAATCACGCCTGGAAGACGACATATCCGCAATTACGATGCGCGGAAAGGTCTGGGCGGAAGGGGCTCAAGGCAATGAGATCATCGCCAGAGAAGATCAGAGAAAAAGCCCGAAAAGCTATAGCTCAAGAACGAGGAAGCCAGTAGCAGAAAGCGACGAATCAGTAAAGATTAATTTTGCGATCGCAGGTGGCGCATCAATTTCCATGAACCTGATCGCTCCCCCACAAATCGACGATGCGCGAGTGGATGAGTTGACGAAGCATTACCTGATTGGGTTCTTCTATTTTATAACGTACGATTCTGAATCCAGACGAGGAAAATTCCCGCCGGGAAAAATCTATCCAATCAAGAACGCAATAAAATCCAACTGGGGCAACCGGGAGCACATCGAATTCATGAGAATGGTCTTGCCCTGGGATTACAGATTGATTGCCCCAGGCGTTGCGAATAGCCATTTCAGAGTAGCCATCCGAAAGCATCCTAATTCTGGATGTTTTTCATGGGCCATGGAATGGAATCAACACTTTCGAGTGGCAGGTTTTTTTGGCGAGCCTCATCATGTCATACCATTTTACGAAAAAATCCCAAATACATCCCCCAGGTTCGACCCAGAAAATAAGAGTCCGCAATTTCATATCACGCCAGACATCGCACTCAAAGAAAAAGACGACATCATGTTCAGAGATCCACCTTGGGCAAAGGGCACTCAACCAGAGACGATTCCGCATATTTAATTCTTTCAATCCCTCGATCAAGCCATTTCGATGCACTACAGCTTGGAAATCCGAGGGCCATGCCGCACCCATTTACAAGGATTTTTTGCCCTGCCACCAGCTAGTCAGCGCCGCCGCAAAATGCAAACCCACCGCATCTATTTCGTCAGCATTTTTTCTAGTTTAAATCGATTTTCAAAAATAAAAAATTGCGCTTTGCCCGCATGAAATATCTGTAATGCAAAGCCCCGCTGAGTCAACATTTATGCGCACATAAGTTCATCGAGAATAATTATTTCTTGAATTCCGTAATGCGCGATTTTCTTTCAGATTCGAAGCCAATCAGTTCTAGAAGCATATGACCCAAGCACGTAATTTCACGCCGCACGCGAAATTTTTTACCTCCCAAATCCACTTCAGGAATTCGATCAATTCCTGTCCAGAGTATCTCCTCCATTAAACCAAGCTGAACGAGATGAACGAGATAACTCTCCTTAAGCGCAGAAACCTGAATTCTAGCCTCATCAGATGGGTAATCACTCATGACCCTCTGCGCAGTAATCTCTCGATGCAATTCTTGAAATTCATCATGTCCCTTGAAGCTGTTCCCAGCGTAGTGGCGCAACCAGACGATCTCGATGTCGTTTAGTTCGCCAAGTATCCGCAGCAAGTGGCGGCTATCGTTTTCTTCAAGCTGCTCCCGAGACATCTCGGTTGCAAGCACGGCCGCTAGATATTCCCTACGCTGATCGCTCGTCGCCCGAGCAGCTTGCCGCACGACTTCTTCGACCAACTCAAGAAAGCTGTCGTCCTGCCACCTTGCTCTTGCAGAATCATCCTCCAACTTCGCCAGCCTTCTGTCGCACGCCGCAACGAACTGAACGAGCCTGTCCATCCGCTGCTTCGGAATGACAGCGCCAATCAGTTCCGAGAACATCGGGCCTACCACGGGCACCATTCCCAAGATGGCTTTGGCTGAAACCGTCAGGTGATCCGTCTGCGTGCTTTGCAATTCCTTAGGCGGATTATCTTCATTCGACATATTGTCACCTCCTGAGATGATTGAACGACACCTGTGTTTAGCGAAACCAACTCGATTCCAAGTCAGGCTGCCTTGATAGAAGATACATCGTCCGACTTCGATGCAGGCTTTCTCCCCGTCTTGGCGGCAGACGCAACATCTTCCGAAATGAGCGGATATTGTTCATCCAGTTCCTCGACCAACCTCCGGGCTGCCTCGACACACATAGCCAACCATGTAAAAACAGGAGTGTAGATCAAGCCCACGATCGCCAGGGCGAAAAGGAAGCCGGCCGTAGCCGCTGGAATGTACATCACAACAGCAGCCACCAGCCAAGGTGAAATAGAGATCAAATGCAGAATACGCGCCGTCCACCTCAACGACGGCCAGGGCAACTTTCGATCATCCACGAACCCTTTGCGGTCGGCGCTGATCTTGACCACGCCGCGTGCATATTTGCTGTCGATAAGCATTCGGATGGCATTGTGTCTTGCAAATGCCATTTCGACGATCCGATCATCCATTGTGCAGCGGAGGGCATCGGACACCGCGATCTGCCATGCGAGCGGATGAGCGCTTCGCCATTTCCCCGTGGAGGCAAGAACATAGAGTCTTTTCATGCGCCGCATCGAGAGATGCAGCGATATTGTCCTGACCTTGAACATGAACCACACGCCCAGAATCGGCACTGCAAGGGCAAGTACCCACGGATTGGTTTCGATTATGCCGGAAAGGAATTTCATTGCTTGTCGTCCATTGAAGACCCACGAAGTCCCATTCTTGTCACAACACGATCTCAATTCCTGAGACAGCCTAGATACTGACCCAGCAATCGTGACGCAGGAACGGTGGGGTCAGCGAGGGCCTTGCCCGACGGCCGGCCGGGTTGGGCGGCCAATGGCCCCGGACCTGACACGCTCAGAGTAGCGCCCGACCCGCCCGGGGTGTATCGGACTTCCCCGCATCGGCGTGTAGGGATTTCCCTACCCCGCCGCCAGATCGGCAACGCTGCTGGCCATGTGGATCTCCCGTAGCGCCCCCTTCGCCGGCGATTCCGGCCGCTCGACCTCGATTTCGAAACCCAGGTGTCGGCTCAGGTGCGGGAGGCGGAACGGGTTGGAGTGGCGCAGCTCGCGCTCGAAGCACAGGCGGTCGTCGGCCCACAGGCGGAAAGTGGTCGCAGGCGCGGCATCGCTCCAGTCGCCGTGGAAGGGGTGCGCGTCCCAGACCACCTTGGCCGCGGCCCAGTTCATCTGGCCCGGCGTCACCGTGCAGCGCGTGCGATAGCGCAGGGGCAGGAAGGTCGGGCCGGCGTTCCATCGACCGATGCCCTCGGGCAGGGCCATGTACAGCTCGCCGGTCCGGCTGCGATGCAGGGCCGTGGGCCGCAGCGAGAGGGCGATCAGGCCCAGCGCGCGGCCGGGGTAAACCGGATCGGTCAGGTCGAGCATCCAGCCGCTGTTGGCGGTGAAGCCGAACCACTGGCCCTCGTGGACGGCGGCGATCATCGTCTCCGGCTGCAGGGCGGCGAAGTCGTCCTCGCTCCAGTACGCCTGGCTCACGCGCTGGCACTGGCGGCCCTGCAGCAGCACCAATCCGCCTCGGCTGGCGTACAGCGCACCACCGCTCGGCGTGGTCACCATCGACCGCCGGGCGACGCAGGGCATCGGCTCAGGCATCCGGAACACATCCCGGAGGCCCAGTTCATCCGCCTGCGATGCGACCCAGTACGGGTGACTATCAGTGGCGATGTACAGACCGCTGTCGGTCCAGGCCAGCGCCACGATGGCGTCGTCCAGGTGCAGGCGGTACTTGTCGGGCCAGGCGTGAAACTCGTGCGGCTCGGAGAACCACACCTCCCGGCCCACCGCACCTGCCAGCTGGGAACCGTTGGGCTCGGCGACCAGATGGGTCAAGCCCTCCGGCGGCGGCGCGTAGGCCATCGTGGTCAGCGGCTCGCCCAGATCCAAATTGGCCACCGTGTCGGTCACGCCACGGATGACCGCCGGGTACTCGCCGACCAGGTGGAAGTCCTCCATCCGCGGCAAGCCCACCTGCTCGGCACCGGCATCGCTGGCCGTCAGGCGGTACAGGCGAACCGCCTGCACGTCCCACCCGCCCAGCGGCGGGCTATCCCATTGCACCACCACAGCCGAACCATCGTCCACGCCGAACCGGGCGGAGGGCAGCGAAGGAGGCCCCTCGTTTCCGAAGTGATCGACGTAAGTGACGACGTAGGCTCGATACTCGCTGGACTGGTCGTTCGGACCTGCCCAACCCGGCGGCGCAATAGGAGCCGCCACTGGCGGGATCGGCACTGGAAGACCCAGCCGCCACCAGCGCGCAGCAACGGCGTCCGCTGCATCGGCCCATACTGGAAAGCGCAACACCTCACCGATAGCCAGGACTCGGGGGCAACCGGGCAGACCGGAAACGATATGATGGACACCAAGCAGGATGATCCAACCCGCCTCAATCCGAAATATAGTGCGGTTCGGCGCCCCGCGCGGATCAATGGGCGACGGCGTCCGATACGCTTCGATGGTGCCGTGCCACAGGTTGACGTTCTCGGCCCAACTCGCATCATTGCCCTGTAGCAATGTGCGAGTGATCCGGGGGCGCATGCCGGCAAAGGCAGACTTCAGAATAGAGGGCATAATTCAGCCTGGGCTTCTATTTTCGAGCCTCGCACTCCCACAACAGCATTTGCAAGCGCAAGGAAAAGAAAATGTTTCGCTACACATACTCAAAGGGTCAATGGACGAATGGTAACGACCTCCCGCAGTGGTCTGATGACGAAGAGTTCTCAGCATATCTAGAACGCATTGGATACTCGTCACCCAAACTGACTATTGGCTCTGAACATGGATCTTCCATAGAGATATTCGAGTCATCCGATAGTGGTTCGTTTTATGCCAGCGTAGCCCCCATGGATACCACTTGCTATGAAGTATTCCTTCCCGATTTTCCAAGCCTGATGCTTTTCTTAAAGGAATTCGGACCAGCATTCTCAGCATTGAGTTCTGAAAGAAATCAGAGCGATATACTCAGCCTATTGGAAAAAATCTTTCGCGTTTATCACGGACACGCTGCCTATGAAATCTGCAAGCAATGTGATCCACAGGAATGGGAAAATCGCATCAAAATACGGGAAGAAAATACCAAAATTCTACGCAGCAAGGCTGCGAGTGAAGAATGACCTTCATTCAAGCCGACCCCGCTGCAAGGCCGACTTGAACAAGAATTCCAGATATTCAAACCACCGAGAAGAACGCCTTGGACATGAATACGTCCGCGCAACCTGATGCAGGCGACGGGAAGACGCCGGAACCAACCCTGCTGCCATCGACGGTCCCGGCAACGACCACGATGAATCTGCTCGGCTTGGGTTCAGACCACGAGTGGAACGAACGCTTTGCCGATACCCTTCGCCATGTGATCGTCGAGTGCGGCAGACTCATGGACCTGCGTCTATTGGAAGGCGTGACGATTGGTTTCGATTACGACGATGCGTTGAACTCCGTTGATCTGGGCTACGAATCGTCGATAGCGAAGGGATACACTAACGAAGACGGCTTAGTCGGCGTCGGCAAGCTGCTCCGAGTGCGTCGCGACGACGGCATTAAAGCGCACATCGTTATCAACGCGGGGGTTCTGCACATCCTCGCAGAACGGGAACACCCTTTGTTCATATCCACTGCGAACATCCTTGCGCACGAACTGGCGCATGTAAATGTGATGCTGTGGCTCATCGAGCACAATCCCAGCATCTTGCTCGAACGCGCAGAAGGCGACTGGGCGACTTATGTGATGCGTGATACCGCGCATACCATCTGGGAGGAATACGCTGCCTGTCGCTTGAGCGCCTTAATTTCCGACGACCAGGTGACGGAGAGCTATGCGAAGAACGTCGGCATTTCGCTGCCCGGCGCAGTCCTGCGCGCCCGCGAATGCATCAAGGCTTATCGTACGCACGGTGATCGCGGGCGACTTCTGACCGAAACGCTCATTGCCATTGCCAAGCCGATCAAGATGCTCGCCTATCTACTCGGACATCTTGACGGTCTCGATAAGGAGACTGAACTCAAGACCTTGGCACCCACTTGCGATGGCGACGAACTATGCGCTGCCATTCCGGCCGTGCATGAGGCCTTGCGGACAGCATGGGAGACACGCCACAACTGGAATGGAATGCATGACTTGGATGGGATCGTCGGCGCATTGCAACACGCAATGGAGATCGCGGGTATCCAGCTTCAACTCAGCGAGGAAGGCGATGGTTCGATGATCCATGCTCCATTCACTGCCGCCACGATGCCTAATGGCGAGGCGGACATGGAAATCATTCGGTTCCGGCGCAATCTGGGGCTGGAATAAGCTAGCTTACTCAGGGAAAGACATCGGATTCATGGGCATACTCCTACGCACTCATTTTTCACTTCACCACGCACAGGCAGCCGCCTTCCACGCGCGCCAGGCAGCAAATATCGCACTAAACGGGACGGAGGAGACTGCGATCGCCCTGGGCGCACACGTTTCGGCAGCCGTAATCTCTGCTGGCGCATTTCTAGAAGCCACGGTCAACGAAATCAGCGAGAATGACGAGCGCAGCGGCGGATTGAAACGCTTGAACACCTACCTCAAGGCGCATTATGCCATGGGCATTCCAAAGAGCGATCCGCGCTGGCAGGCCGCCACGACGCTGATGGACCTACGCAACCGACTCGTGCACTACACGCACGATTGGCTGGACGACGGCTCTGACCACATGATTGGAAACAAGGCGCTCAACAAGTCCTCGCTTCTCTCACGCATGCAAGCTGAATTTGCGTTCCTGCCACCACCGGGGCATTACATACCAAGGTTTCTTTCGCCGGACTGCGCCGCTTGGTCCATCGTCACTGCAACAGCATTTCTTGACGAGTTCTTTCGGCGGCTGAACGAACAACCCTTTTACAGCCGATTGCGAGACCGTATCGAAGTCGAACGGCAAGACACACCACGCTCATGACGAGCGCAAATCATATCAGGGTCTGCGGCGACATAGAAGTTTCCTCGCACCGTAGATCATGGGTAATGGCCATGCGAAGGCATAGACAATCCCGCATCCGCGTCGAATTGAAGTTGGATATTTCCGCCATCGCATCCTCGAACACAATCGCATCAAACCATTCCTTATGCCCATAGGCGCCGTATGGCACGCAGGCAGGGGGGTCAGCCCTTGCGAAGTGAAAACGCTTTTTCGCCATCTTCTCGGCCGCCAGAGCGCTTGCTTTGTCGCCTCCAAAGCTGATGCCGATGCTTTGATCAAGCTCAAAGTCACAGTTGAACTGAGCGGCCCGGCCGACCCAATCTCCAGAGCATCCCAGCTTGAACCTTGCAGTGGCCGTGTGTAGCAGCAGATATACCCGATAGAGTGGCACATTGACCGGCGCGTAAACTCGGGCAGGAACACGTACTCGGTAGTGACTTAAGAGCACGGAAACGAAAATCTTTAATCCTGGATTCTTCGCGCTATACTTTGCCGCACTACGCTCCACTTTCGCGGCTCCGATCTGCTCAATCAAGTACAAAAGCCGGCGGGCATCCATATCATTTTCAACATGGACGCCGAAATGATGCGCTGGCAAATTTGGATGGAATGGACTTGATTCATTCATTACCGATTACAACCGCTGACCCATTTGAATAATGCCCTCAAAACTCAGCAAATTTCAACTCATTCACAGAGAATCAAGCATCGCGGGAACGCTCATCGCTTCACAGCCCGCCCCACCGCTTCACAACGCCGCACCCAGATCGTAATGCCCGTTAATTCACAGCCATTTATTGCCACCAGCCCAAGATACCAGCCTGCCGGCGCATCGATCAGGTCGTGGTCGACAACGAAGGTCGCAACACCACGCACAACGGTTTGGGCAAAATAGGTTTTCGACGCCGGCGGGGACAGAACATACGACGCCTTATCGCAAATTTCGTGCGCCCCCAAGGGAGGCGCATGCTTGCAACACACGGCACAATTCGGCTCACTGCGATTGCTACAGGCGCCCCAGCGACCTTCCGCTGTGTCATGCGCGCGCGAGTACGGCGGCGTACAGGCGTCCGCGCAATCCAGCACCGGCGGACACATGGACTCACCCTTACGCGAGACGGTCAAAGTGACGTTCGTTACATCAATAGTCGCGCAGTCGCGCATCAGCATGACATGCAGCCGTTCGGTGCCCGGCTCGACGATCAGCGGACGCGCCATGTCCTTCTCCTACACCGCAAAATCGCCGCGCTCGGGCACCATGGTCCGCGCCCCACCCGTCCGCCCACGCAGGCGCCGCGTGCGGGCGCGCAGGATGGCGGCCTCGAAGCGCTGGCCGTAGACGGCCGCCAGGCGTGGATCGCTGAACGCCTGCCTTGGAAGCAGCAGGACATCGGCCAGGGCACCCTCAATGATCGCCCGGCCCCATTCCTCGGCAAGCCGGGCATCGAGTCGGCAGGCATCGTGCCGCGGCGCGGCGACGTAGCGCACGCGCAGGCGGTCGCAGGCATCGCCCTCGCGGTCGATCCAGACCGACACGTCCGGGGTGTCCAGGGCCTCCACCAGGAAGCCGCAGCCGTCTTCGAGTAGATCACGGCGGGGGTCCAGGCCGTCGCAACCGACCCAGACGGCCACCACGCGCACCACGCGCTCGCTCTCGGCCGGCACCACCGGGTAGTCGCGCACCCCGCAGGCCATCGGCAGCAGCATCTCGCGCTCCAGCCAGCCGCTGGCCTCGGAGAACCGGATCGCGGCATCGCGCAGGTAGCTCTGCGCCGCGCTCTCCGGCAGGCCGGGCGCGGCGGCCACGACCCGCGCCAGGAAGGGCGCGAACCCGACCCACTCCGGCCCGATACTCACGGCGTCGCCCCTTCGGGCGCACGCCCGGCCTGCGAGGCCGCAACCACGCGCTCCTTGGCCTCGGCCACGCCGAGCATCGCGTAGAAGTGCTTGCGATGCGCCTCCTGCTTCGCGAAGGACTGCGCGGACTCCATGTCCACGCTGTAGGCGCGGTACAGCATCCACTCGATCAGGGCGTTGTGCATGCGCGCAGGCGTGACCAAGGCCGAGGCGGCCGGGTTCGGCGCATCCAACTGGGCCAGGGTGATCGCTTCGGGGGTCTGCTGGCAGACCAGGGCGACCGTGTAGGTTTGCCCGTCGTCCGGCACGGGCGGATCGACAAAGAACGACATCGGGTCCTGCGGGGTGAAGCTGTAGCCGCTGACCCGGTAGTCGTCGCCGCAGGGGCCAGACGGGCGGCAGCCGCTGTCGGCGAACGCCTGCAGCAGCCCATCGTCCACCTTGCGCGCCCGGCCGCCGCCGGGGCTGGAGCCGATGACCTTCTGCAGCTGGCAGCCCTCCGGCAGCGGCCCCTGCCGCGCGCCGGGCGCGAGCGGGAACAGCTCGGTCCGGGCGTACAGCTCAGGCCGGTACAGGTAGACCTGCCGCTGGGCATCGTTGAGGTACACCAACAGGTCGGGGCGCGTCCAGCGGATGTGTTCGTAGCCCGGCTCCGCATCGTTGAGCAGGCGTGCGACCTCGGCGATCAGCGGCGCGGCAAAACCGCTCATTACAGCGCTGCCCCGCTGGCGCCGTCGTCGATGCGCTCGTTGCGGCGCTTGACCGCCTTGCGCCGCGCCTCGCCGGCCCGGTTGTGGGCGTCCTCGAACCCGCCCTCCAGCCCGGCGGTGGCGACATCCAGCGGATTGCCGTCGATGTCGGTCTCGATGGTGGGCACGGTCACGATCGAGCCGACCTTGCGGATGGTCTCCCCCGCCTGCTCGAAATCACGCCCAGTCGTGGTGTAGCCGGGCGTGAGGCCCGGCAGCAGCTCGAACTCGTCGTCGCGCGGGTAGAGATGGCCGTGTTCGTCCTGGAAGACCGGCATCTTCTGGCCGGTGTGCTCGATGTCGCGGTGGACATCGAGCGAGGTGTGCGCCTGCGGCATCTGCGGCATTTGGATCGTTTGCATGGTGGTCTCGTAGGCTGCTGCCGCAGATACGCGGCGTGATTTGCTTTAGTGGAAGAGGTCCGGTAGAAATCGGTCAGCCAACACTTCTCGCCACCAATTCAACTGCCATCCAATACTCAGGCGGCTCGTTCATCATGGCTACCTATCGATCCAAGGAATGGAAGGAATATCGAGCCAAGGTCATCGAATACGATGACTATCGCTGCGTGAAATGCGGACGTAGCACCGCCGACGGCGTCACGCTGCATGTGCATCACAAGCATTACCAGTCGGGCAAGAAGCCGTGGGAGTACCCGTTCGAGTCTTGCGAAACACTTTGCGGCGGCTGTCATGCTGCCGAACATGGGCTCGTTCCACCAAGATCCGGCTGGCAATACGCGGGCTGGGATGATCTTGGAGACTTGTCGGGGAGCTGCGATCTATGCGGAAAAGAGCTGCGATACAGCTTTCTGGTGACACACCCTGACTGGACACCGCTTGAAGTCGGGGAGCAGTGCTGTGACACCCTAACGTCAACCGACGACGCGACGATTGAAAGGGAATCCATCCGTCGGCGTGAAGGCAAACGAAACCGTTTCGTGAAATCTCCTCGCTGGCGCTGGCATCCATTCGGCGTGCAGGCGATCAAGCATCTTCGTATCGACATCCTGATCGGGAAGGACGCCGGCGGCTTTTTCATCTCTATCGGAGGGACGGAAGGCAAGAAAAGGTACGCCACACTCGACGAAACGAAGGGTGCGGCGTTCGATTTCGTCGAATCCGGAAAGGCCCACACTTTTCTCTCGCGACGCAGGGCGAATCGGCAAGCATGAAACACCAGACCATCAACTACCGGTATCCGGGTGGAAGATCACCGCCGAGACCGTCAGCCGCAGCTTCGTGGCCCCGCTCGCCGGCCAGCCGTTGACGCTCAGGGTCACGGCATCGGCCAGCGGCTGCCAGGCGTTGACCACGGCGTAGCCGGAGCCTTCCACGCTGGCGTCGATGGCTTCGGTGAAGGCGCCGCGCACGGTGGAGGCTGCGAGGGTCACGCCGGGCTCGGGGGATTCGATCTTCCAGTAGACCCCGTGCAGAAAACAGCCCGGCGGGATCACGATCGGGTAGATCACGTCCTCGGTGGCGATGGCATGGCAGACCAGGTGCTGCTGCAGGCCAGGCTGCAGCCGGCCCTCGTCGCCGTTGGGCACCAGGCAGTCGCCCTGCAGGGTGTAGCCGGTATCGACCAGCGCCGGGTAGAAGTCCAGCGAGCGCGAGAGGCCGTAGGCGACGTGCAGCTTGTGCCCGGCGGCCTCGGTGCGCACGCGGTCGAGCAGATCGGTGGTCAGCTCGCCGTGCAGGTCGGCGGGGGTGGGACAGGGGCTGCAGCCGTCGTCGACCCAGCCGGCCGCGTTCTGCGGGAACAGCGCATCGAACGGGGTCTTGCCGCCGCCGTGGTACAGGTGATGGTAGGCCATGAAGTGCTCCTGGTTGGCCGTGCTCAGTTGAACCGCACGTAGGCCACGCCGAGCTGTTCGGGGAACAGCGGCTTGTGGCCGAAGATGGTCAGTCCGCGGAAGTAGGTGCCGAAGAAGTGTTCGGACTTGATGGTGTCGGCGTCCGACAGCTGCTGGACGTAGCCGGTGGCCATGCGCCGGCCGAAGATCACGAAACTGCACTGCGCATTCGCCGTGGTGTCGTAGACCGTGGGCACGAAATTCGAGCCCATCAGGCGGAAGCCGGCCGGGTCGATGCTGCGCATGGGCTTGCCGCTGGGGTCGACGATGAAGCTGCGCGGCAGCCCGGTGACGAAGGCGTTGGACAGCGGCGAGGTGAACAGCGCCGCGGTCGCCGCCGGCGGCAGGATCATGAACATCTCGCCCGCGTCCCAGACGTTGCTCTCGCACATGACCTGGTTGCAGCGGGCGAAGAACTCCAGGAAGTTGCCGCCGGTGATCTGCAGCGGGTTGCCGACCGCGCCGAGGTTGACGTTGCGGCTGTTGAGACCGGCGTTGATGCCTTTGTTGTAGGGCGCCGCGTCGCGGATCATCTTGGCGAGGATCGCCTTCTCCTGCGCGTAGCCCACGGCCCGGCCGCCGGAGGTGATAAGGACGTTCTGCAGCTCGTCGGCGTTGCGGATCTGCTTGGTGTCGACCCGGTCGAGCTTGTAATTCCAGTAGAAGCCCTCGTCCACGGTGAGCGTGGTGGTGTCGATCTCCGGGGTATCGGTGCGCAGCCGGATGTTCTTCTGGTAGCGATGGATGCGCGCGACCGGCTCGCGCTGGAAGGTGATCTGGTCGCCGAACTGGCGCAGCTGGCCGGTGTAGCTGGTGGTGGTGATGTCCTTCATCAGCGTTTCCGCGTAGGAACGCATGAGGAAGCGCGGATAGAAGTGCGGCTGGATCAGGCTGCCCGAGTATTGCGGGTAGCCGGTGGCGGCGGGAATCGCCATGGGAAGGATCTCCGTGGGTCAGCGGTGGGGTGGCGCCGTCCACCGGCGGTGCGCGGGCTCAGGGATCGACCCGGCCCTCGCGCAGCGCCTGGTTGAAGGCGCGCTCGAACTGCTGCAGCTCCTGGAACGTGCGCTGCCCGCGCTGCCACTGGCCCATGACCGTCTCCATGTCGCCGGACCGGAACCGCTGCCCGGCGGCCGGCGCGCTGCCGGCGTGGATGCGGTCGGGCACGGCGAGCGCGTCCAGCGCCGAAGCACTGGGCGCAGCGGCGGTGCCGCCGGTGGCAGGCGCGGCGCCACGCTGGCGGAACGCCTGCACGATCTCGACGATGGCGTCGATGTCGTGGCGGGCATCGGCCTCCTGCAGCGCTTGGTTGAAGGTCCTGCCGCCGCCGAAGGGCATCGACTGGAATACGAAGCCGGGCCAGTCGGCGTGCTGGAACACCGACTGCGCATCGCCCAGGCGCTGGGCCAGCCGCTCGCGGAAGCCCTGGGCCTCGCTCTGGGCGAGACGGGTCTCCAGGGGCTTCACCTGCTCGGCGACCCGCTGCTGCAGGCCATCGACGCGGGTGAGCAGCGAGCGGATGGCCTTGGCGCCGTTCTCGCCGAACTCGAAGGCGAGGTCGTCGTCGCTCAGCGCGTCCAGGTCGTCAGCACCCGCGGTCGTGCGCGCGGGTGCGGCTGGGGCCTGCTGCTTGAGCGTCTCCAGCTCCTGGGCCTGACGGCGGGTCAGGTCGCGCAGCAGCTGCAGCTCGGCGTGGCCGTCGGTGCCGCCGCCCTGTCCGAGCTGCGCCTTGAGCGCGCGCAGCTCCTCGGACAGCCGGGGCACCTCGGCGTCGTATTTGCCCTTCAGGGCGTGGTAGCGGGCTTCCCACTTCGCATCGTCGACGGCGTGGGCGGTGTCCGGCGCGGAGGGATCCGGGCCGGGTCGCCAGTGGTCGAGGTCGACGTAATGCGAAGCGGACACATCGGCCGCGGCCGGCGGGGCCGGTGTCGCGGTCGGTGCGGCGGGTGGAGCGGGTGCGGCATCGGGAGCCGGGGCCGGCGGCGGAGGCGAAATGCCGGGCGGTACGGCCTCGGCCTGCTGCTGCAGGCGGTCGAGCGAGAAGTAGTCGGACATGAGGGTCTCTCGGGTGGAGCCTCGCGGCGGCCGGGCACGCACGCACCGCCAGCCCGCAGGGGGTGTTGGCGATGGGCGCGAGCGGGACGCGCGGGGGACGGCGCCGGAGCCGGGCGCAGCGGCTGGCCAGCCGTGCGGACGCGGTGTTCCGGCCCGCGCTGCGCGGGCGTGCGAGGTATTCCTGGGCCGGGCATTGCCCGGAGGGCACTACAGCAGCGGGCCGTGCGGCGCCGCGGCTGCGGTGTGGGGGGCGCTGTCGGGCGCGGTGGCCGCCAGCACGTAGAGGTTGCGCAGGGCACGGGCGGCGCCCTGCTGGCGCAGCATGTCGTCGGTGTCGTCCGTCCCCACGAGGCGATCGGCCGCCTCGCGATCGAGGCGTGCGAGGTAAGCGACGAATACGCGCCAGGCGCTCGCATTGCCCGCCAGCGCGCGGATGGCCTCGCGCACCGCCGCGATCTCGCGCTGCGGGTCGCGCTCCGCGTGGCGGCTCATGCCAGCGCCTGCAGCGCGCCGCTGCGGCGCAGGACGACGATGGTCGGCATGTCGATGCCGGGAACCACGCCTTCGGCCACCAGCCGGTAGCGCCCTGCGAGGCGCACCGCGATCTGGGTGTTGGCGGCATCGAGCGCCAGTGCCGCACCCTGATGGATGACCGGCGCGTAGAGCGTGCTGTCGCGGTAGCCGGTGACCATCTCCACGCGGACGCGCTGGCCGGGCTTGAGGTCGAAGGCGCCGACAATGGCAGCCGTCGCGCCCACCTCGAACTCCGGCGACTCGACCGACTCGGATTTGGGCGACAGGTACACCTCGTCGCTGCGACCGGTGCCGCGACCGAGGCAGCCGTAGCCTGCCGGATGTACGAAGGGCGGATCGAAGATGCTGGTCATGGTGGGCTTACACACACTCGACGTTGACGCCGAGCTGCACGTCCTCGACCGACGCGGTGTCGACGATGACGCCATCGGCCACGCGCCGCAGCTCCAGCATGGCGGAGATGAATCGGCCGCCGGCCGTGCCCGAGAGCGTGTAGGACCAGGCGAAGATCAGCCCGGTGGTCGCGGGATACCAGATGCCGAGCGAGGCGCCATCGGGTGCATCGCCGCTGACGACGCGCATCTGATAGTCCTGCGGCTGCTCGTCGGTGGCGAGCCAGCGTCCGCGGTTACCCGGCGTGGCGGGCGCTAGGCTGGTGCCTTCGGTCACGCGGCCATCGGCCAGGAACTCGACGAAATACTGAACGCTCGTCCCGTTCCCGCCGTCGCGGACGACGCAGCGGGTGCCGAGATTGTTCGGCAGCTGCGTCGGCGCCGAGCACGCATAGTCCGTCCACCAATGGTTGCCGGACTGGTCGCCGGACACCGAAATCACATCCTGCCCGATCAGCGCGCAGTCGCACTCCGGCGGGAACTGCTCGCGCGGCAGGACCACGGTGGGGTCCCACTGCGCCCAAGGCGCGCGACTGTTCAGCGCCTGGATGCAGGCGGCGGTGGCGGGGGTGGTGACGACGGTATTGCTGGGGCCGGTCTGCGCCGACCACAGCGTCGGGGTGCCGACGATTTCGCCGAGGCCGCTGCTGGGGCCTGCGATCACCGCCGGCCCGCGTACGGTCGCATCGTTGTCGGTGATGGTCACCGGCACACGCGCGCCGGAGAAGGTCGGGATGCGTGGCGTGGTGCCGATTTCGAGCGCCAGCTCGCGGTCCGGCTCGTCGATCATGTCGTCGATGGTCTGCACGCAGAACGACCCGCTGCTCTGGCCGACCGGAATGATGAGCGCAGACGCCACGGGATAGTCGTTGACGCCCTGCTCGTCGCCGGAGAGGTCGATGGCGATCTCCACCGGCGCGCCGGTCACCGGCGCATCGAGCACGATCTCCCAGCACACCCGCGTGCCCTCGGGCACGGTGTCGCCAGGCGACACGTCGATACGCACGATGGTGTGGACCGACGGCGGCCCCTCGTCATTGTCGAGAACAGCCACGCAGGCGCTGCCGCCGGGTGAGAGCTGCGGCGCATCGACCGACAGGCACAGCTGGCGCGCGCCGAGCACCTCCTCGTCGTCCTGGGTCGGCACGCAGACCTGCACTGAGGTCTGGCCGACCGGAATCACGATGCCGGTCGGATCGCCATAGCCGCGCAGGTCCTGCTCCGAGCCGGAGAGCGCGAGGGTCAGGGCGAGCGGACTGCCGCTCACCATGGGCGCCACTTCGATCCGCCAGCACGCGGACTGGCCTTCGACGATGGGTGTGGCGACCGGCACGATGCCGATCAGCTGGTACTCGGCGCCGCAGCAGGTGTTGCCGATGATCCGCGTGCCGCCCGGCCCATCGCTGATGGCGATGCCGGGGCCGGCGACGATGCGCTGCAGAAAGGTCGCCTGCATCTGCAGGATCGCCGTCTCAAGCTCGGCACAGGTCGGAATCCTGTTGCCCGGTTGATGCGGATCGCCAGCGCAGGTGCGGAACAGACCCGCGACGATGCCCGGCGGCAGCACATCCTGCGGCAGCGTGTCGCCGGGCGCGAACGGCCGGTGCTGGCCGTCCTGGTATTTGAGGGGGCGGTGCTCGGCCATGGGCTCAGGTCTCGGTGTGGGTGTCGTCGCAGCAGGTGTTGGTCACCCGCACGGTGCCGTCGGGCTGCAGCGCCACCGCAATACCGGTGCCGGCAGTCAGCCGTGCGAGGGTCAGCAGCAGCGCCTGTTCGATGCGCGCCTGCATCTCCGTACACAGCGGCAGCGTCGCGCTGGCGGCCTGCGGCGCGCCGGCGCAGGTGCGGAGGCCGCCCGCGAGCGCATCGCGCGGCAGGGTGTCCTCGGGCAGCGTGTCGTCCGCTGCGAACGGCCGGTGCTGGCCGGCGTCGTACTTCAGGGGGCGGTGTTCGGCCACGGCGCGCGCCTCAGGACGCCGCGACGACGGTGGAGCCGCCGCCACCGCAATCGACGAAGGCGAAATACGGCAGGACATAGCCGCCGATGTTCACCCAGCCGATCGGGCGACCCAGCAGGCCGTCGCGTGCGCCGTAGATCGTGGTCGGCAGCGTGTCGTTCTCGCTGGCGACGGGCGGATTGGCGCCGGTGATGCCGATGCGCGCGGCGCCGGTCGCGGCGCCTATGGCGGCCTGCATCTCGGCACAGGTCGGCACGCTCGCACCCGGCACGTGTGCCTGGCCGGCGCAGGTGGTGAACACCGCCGCCACCTGCGGAAGCGTGAGCGCAGCCGGGGTCGGGGTCTCGACGCTGGAGCCGTCCGAGAGCGAGATCACCAGGCGCCCGTCCGCGGTGAAGGTCACCGCCGTCACCCGCACCTGCGCGCTCGGCGGCGGCAGCGCGCCAATGGCGGCGTCGAGGTCGGCACAGGTCGCCAGCGGCGTTTGCCCGGCCAGCACCTGGCCGCCGTTGCAGTCGGTGCCGATGACGGTGCCGAGCAGCGTCCCGCCGACGATCTGCGGCTGCAGCAGGGTCAGGTTGCGGACGGTGGTGCCGTCGATGTCGATCTCGTCGCAGCACGACATGCGCTGTTCTCCGGTGTTCGGTTCAGTGGGGCGCTGTGGCCGGCAGCAGCACGCGGCTGGCCAGCGCCTCGGATTCTTCCCAGTACACGACCGTCTCCAGGTCGGCCCGGCACACGCGCACGCGGTAGGTGCCGGGGATCGCCAGCACCACCTGGTTGTGGCGCTCGCACAGCACGGTCTTGCAGCCGTCGATACGGTAGGTCGCCCACAGCTCCGGCGCGCTGGGCGGTGCGCAGCAGGCGTCGGCGGGGTCCTTGATGCGCGGGTGGATCAGCAGCTCGACCTCGGCGCAGCCGTGACCCGCGAAGCGCAGCACCACCGGCGCGAAGGTCACTTCCACATTCGGCGCCTCATCCGAGAGCGCCGGCAGCGCGCCGTAGTAGAGGAAGCCTTCACGCGCCATGGCCGGGCTCCTGACCCGCGTCGCGGGCGATCACCTCGATCAGCGGATCGCGGTCGATGGTCCGCCACAGCGCGCGGGTCATGCGCAGCAGCAGCGCCCACTTGGCCTGGGACTTCGCCGGCACGAACACCACCGGGTCCTGCCAGTACAGGGTGCGACGCTGCGCCCGCTCGCTGACGCCATCGGGGCGGTAGCCCGCGCTGCGGTTGCCGAAGCGCACGAAGAACGCCTGCGTGTTGTTGTCGATGCGGTGGACGTAGCCCGGGCCGTACACGATGTCGAACACCGCATCGCCCGGCAGGATGTCCTCGCCGTCCAGTTTCATGGTTAAAGTAATTCCTTGATGTGATTTCTCCTTGGGCGCTTCGGCCCAAGAGGACGACGGGGAGCCTAGCTCGCACCGCCGCCACGCATTTAAATTATAAATAAAATCAATTACTTGCTTGACAATCAAACGTTACTCGTGTAGACTCTTTCTTATTGGGCATGTGGCGAAATTGGCAGTCGCAGTTCTTTAGCTAAGCCTCTTTTTTGAGGGGGTTTAGGAAAGAACTTATTCCTCGGAATAGTGCGGGTTCGAGTCCCGCCATGCCCACCAAATCAACAAAAGAAGCGCCGGAAACGGGGCTTCTTTCGTTTCTGGGATCCAAAATATTTAAGCTGACGCACTGTCGGGAATATCATATGGAGACAGTCACAGCGAATCGCCACGCAGGGTGTTCACCACGCTGCCCTGGCGACCGTCGAGTGCCGGCATCGCCGTCGCGGGGGCACTCGCGGGGATCGGTTGCGCGCCAACCGCGCCCTGCTCCGCTTCGCCGTCCGGCAACGGCGCCGTCGGCACGTTCGCCGACAGCGCCTTGCCGAAGATCAGGTCGGGGTTGAAGCCCTGCAGGCCCACCCAGTCGCGCAGCAGGTTGACCAGGCCCTCCTGCGGCAGCAGACCGCCCTGCGCGAACGGCGTGATCGCCTGCAGGGTCTCCACGGTGCGCGCCTGGCGCATCTCGCGGGCCATGATCCCCTTCGCGCCGCGCGCGACCACGGTGGCGTCGGCCTTCAGGCCATCGTCGGGATTGAGCAGCATGTTCAGCAGGTAATACGCCTCGATGGTCGGCTGGATCAGGTGCTTGTCGAGGTGACCGATGGCTTGCTTGATGCCGCGCAGGGCGCTGTTGTAGAGCAGGCTCAGGCCGCCCATGGTCGCCGCTGCCCCCGTCGCGGGCGTGGCGCCGCCGTAGGCGTAGGCCGGTACGCCGCTGACCTCGTCGGCCAGCCGCCAGTACGCCTGCAGCACCGCGTTGAGTTCGGCGGCGACGCTCGGAATCTTCTCCATGTTGATCGCCCGGCCCTTGCCCGCGCCCTGCGTGTAGAACACGCGATACGGGCGCACCAGATTGGGTGCATCCTCGCTCTCGTCCAGCAGGTCCAGGTTGATCTCGGCGATGGGGCCGGAGGCATAGGCCATGTTCTGCACCAACCGGCGCGCCGCGGAGTTCACCTGGCGCTGCACGTCGCGCAGGATCTGGCCCAGACCCTCCCCCCAGAAACTCCCCGGCAGCCGCGAGAACGACGCCACCTGGTAGGGGCGGCGGCCGGTCGGCATCGGGTTCAGCAGCGAGCGCAGCACCAGATCGCCCAGCAGCCACACGTTGGCCTCGTAGTGGCCATCCGGGTCGACCGCACGGCCCGCGAACGCGACCTCCGGCGCGATCCCTTCCAGGTTGCACCACTCAAGCAAGGTCGCGCCCGGCACCCGGCCCCAGAAGTCGACCACCTCGTACTCGCCTGCGTGCCCCTGCGGTACGGCCGTCTCGCGGCCCTGCCCTTCCAGGTGCGCACGCTCGCTCGCCGCCGCATCGCCGCAGGTGTAGCCGGCCGGGTGCAGCGCCAGCGCCGCGCGGATCGCCCGCTCGGAGAAGTTCGGCAGACCGATGCAGTCCGACAGCGCACGCGCGCTCATCGGCATGCGCTCGCACAGGTAGCTGCCGTCCTGCGGCCCGGTCGCATCCGGCGCGGGGTACAGGTCGAAGGGCGAGACGCGCTCGACCTTGACCCGCGTGCGTGCGACCACGCGCAGCTGCTGCCCGTCCCAGGCCGGCGCCTGCACCCGGCGCACGATCGGCGACTTGAGCACTGCCGCAGGGAACACGGTCAGGTCCTCGATCGCGGCATCGAAGGCGTCGTGCCAGCCGCCTTCTTCGAGTTGGTCGGCGATGTGCCGCTCCATCCGCGCGCAGGCCTCGCGCGCGGTCTCCAGCGCCAGGTCCGCCGCCACGTCCTCCAGCTGGCGGATGCGCTGCTGGACCTGGTGCGGCGGCAGGAAGCGCGGATCGATGCCGCTGCGCTGCAGCTCCAGCTGGAACGCCTGCTGCACCGCAAGCCTGCCGGCGTCGGACAGCTCGGGGATGGGCGTGGGCTCCACCGTCCACGGCTTGTCCTCGGCGTTGGCGAGGGTGTCGCGTATCCACGCCTGCGCCGCGCGCATCTTCATGCTGGCCAGCGGCATGTAGATGTCGATGCCGTCCAGCGCCCGCACCAGCTCCGGGTCGTACTCGTTGTTGCGCATGCGCAGGCAGCGCAGCATCGTCTCGTGGACGCTGGCGCCGTTGCGCCAGACCACGGTCTCCTTGTGGCGCTTCGCGCGCTGGAACGCCTCGCGCACGAACGCGCCCAGCCGCGAACGCAGCCCGACCGACTGCGCGGCCTGGTACGCGTGCGCCGCGTGCTCGCGCTGCAGCAGCAGGTCGCCTGCCGCATATGCAGGGTCGCGGCCGGCGTCGTGCGGACCGGCGGGTGCGCCGAACACCCCGTTCACCACGCGAACCCGGCATCCTGCGCCGCGCGCCTGCGCGCAGCGGCGACGACCTTGGGGAACACCGCGCCGATGTCGTAGATGCGGGAGAGGCTGTCGAGCATGTCGTCGTGCACTCCGGCGGGGAAAGTCAGGTACTCCTCGTTGACGAAGCGCTCCACCACGTCCACCGGGGTGCCGTCGTGCAGCGCCCTGGGCAGCGCGCGCGGCAGCCACCAGCGTCCGTTCTCGAAATCCGGCTCCAGTCGCTTGATCCGGGCCTCCTTGGACATCTGCCCGCCCAGCTCCAGCACCGCGAAGCGGTAGTTCTCCGCCTCCATCGCCACGGTCAGGTGCTCGATGTCCGCATCCTTGCCGTACTTCTCGTAGCCGACCTTGTGCGGCTTCCACTTGCGGTGCAGGCGGATCACCAGCGCCGCGCGCTCGCGCAGGTTGAGCTTGTCGCGCACCGCGTCCAGCAGGTAGTAGCGGCCATCGGTGTTCAGGCCGACGACCACGGCGGCGGTGTAGTCCGACTTCTTCGCCTTGCTCCCGGCCGGATCGACCAGCAGGTAGCGGTTCATGGGCCTGGCGATGGACAGCGGCAGGCTGTCGTACTCGCGCAGCCACGCGCGCTTGAAGAACCCGCCGGTGCCGGCGACCGGGCGCTGCATGTACAGCGCCTCCCAGTCGCGGCTGCCGCTGGCGATGCGCTTGAGTTCCAGCGCGGCCTCGGAGTAGCGCTCGGGGCACAGCGCCTGCCCCACTTCGCGGCCCAGCGCGTCGTTCTCCAGCGCCAGCGCGGGCAGGTTGACGACCTCCCAGTCCTCGTGCGCGTGCTCGCGCAGCAGCCAGCCGGCCAGATCGTCCTCGTGCCAGCGCGTGTGCATGAGGATCAGTACCGCGTCCTCGGCCAGGCGCGAGTAGACGACCGAGCGATACCAGTCCTTCACCCGCTCGCGGACCACCTCCGAGTCGGCCTCGGCGCGCGACTTGAACGGATCGTCGATCACGAACAGGCGCGAGGAGAAGCCGGTGCCGCCGCCGAGCACCGTGGTGCCGTAATACTGGCCGCCGGCGGTGGTCATGAAGTCCGTCTTCGCAGTGCTGCTGCCGTCCAGGCGCGAGCCGGGGAAGATCGCGCCGTGCAGCGGCGAGCCGACCAGGTCGCGCACCGCCTTGCCGTTGCGCTCGGCCAGGTCCACGCCGTAGCTCGCCGCGATGATCGGCCAGTCGGGGTGCCGGCCCATGACCCAGGCGGGCAGCTTGCAGCTCACCAGCGCGCTCTTGCCGTGCTGGGGCGTCAACCACTATTGAACAAAAAGTGATTGATTTTTCTAGTTTTTGTTATGGATCAATGGGATACATGCCCCCATTGTTGCCCCCAGAGGGGGCCGTCTGGGCCTGAATGTCCTGGGACTGCGCAGGACGCATGGCTTCACGTCGGCATGGGCAACCCCCACGCGACGACGTACGGGGGCTTCCACGAACCTGCAGGTGGATGCGGCTATCTCGGACCGGCCGCGCGTTCCGGCGTGCCGAGTGCAACCAGCCCATCTTCCCCGACATAGTGCGTGCTGCACGGGTAGGCGATCAGCTCGTCGATCACGTTCAACCATTGGTCGTTGAAGCGCTCGATCAGACTGCGCTGCCAGGCATGCGGCATGGCCCAGATATGGGCGCAGCGGGCTAGGGCTGCGTCGTAATCCCCATGACACTCGAAATACACCAGGTAGAGCGGTGTCTCGCGCTCCTGTCCGTAGCGGCGCTTCTGGGTGCGATAGATCGCGTTCCTGGTCGTGTACGCGTTCACCAGACTGCCACTGAACATGGTTCGGCTGGCGACGTTGACGTAGTACGGCCGCGCACGCGCGTAGGCCAGCAGGTAGACGAGGGCCTCCGGCTCCGGCAGTGGCCGCCCCCGCAAGCTGGACAGTGTCCATTGACCGGGCTCCGAGGCGTCTGCTTCATCGCGCACGGTGTCTGCATCCAGCACCGAAGAAACGCGGCTCTGGTGCTCAGCCGCCACCATCGCCACCTCCTCCACCACCGCCATCGCCACTCTCGCCCTGTGGCCCAAGCATGGGCGTCTGCTTGCGCGGGCCGATCCGCATCACTGGACCATCCATCTCCTGCTGCTCCTGGCGAACCTGTTCCTCCGCCTGTTCCTTCGTCAGAACCTGCTCCCTCACCTGCACCATGGTCTGCGCGACCGTCGAGGAATACTCCAGCGGGGTGTGCAATGCCTGTGCCGCGTCGATGCTGGCACGACGGCAATAGGCAGTCGTTGGATCACCCTGCACCGGAATCAATGCGGTGGGCATGCCGGGGGCATTGTGCGTACTGGCATACAGGGCATCGATCCGGGTCGCGCGATGGTCTTCGGTCAGGAATTGAGCCACCACGCCCGCAGCAAGCCGGCTTTTCTCCTCCTGCGTCATCGTACCAGCCGGCACCACGTCACCACGTTCGATCAGGTTCAACGCCTGGGTGTACATCGCATGCGCCGGGTGTGCCGGCAGCGTCATGGGCACTGGGTCAAGCTGCGTAGGCGCTCGTGCCGCAGTGTACGCAGGGTCGGCATCGACGCGCAGCCGAAGCGTGTCATCGCCGTCCGTCTGGGTCGCTGCGCGGTGTGCGATCGTCGGATCGGGAGCGGTCGCCGTCGGCACTACCGGCTGCGCTTCGACGCGAGCGACATGCTCCGTTTCACGCCGGTCGGAGCCTTCGGCATCCCTGTCTCCCGAACTGATAGCGCCGACAGTGCGTGAGGCGATAGCCGGTGAGGGGATATCGCTTGCCGGTCTGGATGACGGCGACACAGAGACGTTCGGTTGGCCCAAGTCGATGCGCTCGCTTTCCCACTCCCGCTCACGCTCGCGCTGCGCTGCGAGGGCGCGGTCCACCGCCTCACGGGTGTCGTGATCGGCAATGCCGGTCGCAGGCAGGCCACGCATGGTCTGGAACTGGCGAACGGCGTGTTCGGTCTCCGGTCCGTACAAGCCGGTTTGAGGAATGCGCTCGCCATCCGGGCCGCGCTGATCCGGCCGATCAAGGTGGTGCTGCAGAATGCCCACGGCCTCGCCACGGCTGCCCAGGCGCATGGGGGCCGCATCTTGCGCCACAGCTTGCTGCGCGGCGGAGGCGCGCAGCTCCTGCGCCTCGCGCTCGGGCGCAGGAACCGCTATCTGAGCTGGCGCCGGCTCTCGCACAGGCGACTCGACTTGGCGCGTCCGTTCGGCATCGGCGCGCTCGCGTTCCGAACGTGTGCGGTCGGCGTCGACCGCATCGCGCGACAGCGCAGCGACGACAGCCACCTCCGGCACAGCGGGCGCCGCTGGCCTCTCCTGCTCAGGCGCGCGTTTGGTCTGCCCCGCATCTTCTGGCGCGATCTGCGCCACACCGCCGACGGGCACCGCCCTGCCCCCCATAACCGCGACGGCTGCGGCCTGGACGACGTGTTGCGTTTCTTCCTGCGACAGGCCCTGCCGGTTGGCCTCGCGCTGCGCCTGCTCGCGGGCATCGCGCTCTTGCGGCGCCGCGGCGGCGATGACGCGTTCCGCTGCGGCCGGCTGCGGCGCGTCGTCCGTGCGCCCGCGTGCGCGCACGTCGGTCAGCGCCTGGGCGATGTCCTCGGGTGTGGTCACGGCCGCGATCTGCACCGTGCCGTCCGGCTCGTTGCGGACATGCAGGATCGGGCTGTCCGGCGAGTACCGCCCGCTGGCATCCGTGCCCAGCACGGTGACGGTGTTCTCCGGGCCGACCCCGGCCGCGGCACGCGTCCGCTGGACCGCCAGATAGCTCGCCTCGAACAGCTCCGGCTGGACTTCGCGGTCGATGCCATGATCGCGGTACGCGGTGCGCAGCAACCCGCGGTCGGCCTGTTCGGGAGTGGGCGGCGCCCAGTCGGGGATGCGTGCCAGATGTTGCCGATGCTCGTCCAGTGCCTGCGTCAGCCGGCTGCGGGTCAGCTCCAGTTCCAGCGTCCGCTGGGCGTCGGCCGGCGCGCCGTCATGTGTCCATCCGCTGTCCGGGTCGCGGCGGTAGTGCTTGCCGTCGGAGGCCTGCAGCAGATCCGGGTCGAGGGCGATGGTCACCGCCCTCGGGATCTGCGGGTTGGGCGTGTGGTCGTAGCCGTAGAGCTTGTGCCCCACTTCATAGCGCGCCGCGATCTCGGCCGGGCCGGCGCGCAGGTTGCTGTCGATGGTCTGCACCGCCTGCGCGCTCAGCTCCGCGGCCCGCTCGGGCGTGGCCTTGATCGTCTCGAACTTGTTCGCGACACCGCGATGGTCCTCGTCCAGCGCCACCTCGCGCAGCCATTGACCGGTGTCCGCCTGGTAGACCCAATTCTTCGTGCGCAGGCTGTGCCTGTCGCTGTCGTTGGCCGGCTGCACAAAGGGGTTGCGCGGCGTGGGCACCTCGCCCAGCGCCAGCTCCACCGCCTTGGCGCTGGCGGTCGCGCTCAGCTCCCGGTGCTTGTCGGGCTGGGCGGCGAACGCCTGCTTCCGCAGTACCTCGCGACCATCGTCCACCAGGTCCGCGCGCAGGTCTTCGCGGACCCACTGGCCGCGTTTGTATTCCCAGTCCACGCCCTCGCTGCGGATGTTGACGATGCCGTAGTTCTGCCACCAATCCACGCCGCGCTCGAAGGCTTTCCCGAACAGGTAGGCCTCACCCATCGCCAGCGCGGCGGCACCACCCGTGCTCATGCCCATCGCAGCGGCCGTCGTGGTCGCGGCCACGCCTCCTACCAGGACGCCCGTGGTCTGTGCGTACTGGCGTTCCCAGGCCGCATCCTTCGCGATGTCGTTGCCTAGGGTGTTCTTGAACACCTGTGCGCGTTCGTGGGTCTGCAGCCACTCGTAGCCGGTCAGCCCGGCTTCGACCGCGACGCCGCCCAGCGCAGACCACCGCGCCCTGGCCCGTGCGATCGCTTCGGGGTCGTAGGGCAGGACGACGGTCTGCTTGTCGCGCGCCAGGCGCGCCATCAGCCCCTCGGCGCCGGCCTGCTCGGGCGGGCCGACATGCGGCGTGCGTTCCACCGGGCGGGCCTGCGCCTGCAGGCGCCGGGTCATGGCGCCGGCCGGTTCGGGCGTCTGGTCCGGCAGGTGGACCACCTGGCCCGGCTGGGCGAGGTGGGCGTAGTCCGGCGCCAGCGCCCTGACCTCGCCGGCCGGCGTGTTGCGGTCGATCTTCGGCCAGCTGCGGAACAGCGTATTGCCCTCGGTCGAATGGTGGACGACGTTCATCCGCATGTCGGTGGTTTCGTGCACCCGTGCGAACACGGGCTCGCCCACCAGCGCATTGCGGTAATCGGTCATCAGGTTCAGGCTGCGGTCGGCCAGGCCGCCGCGGAAGTAGCTGCCGCCCACGTCCGAATGCGCGCCCGCCACCGTCACGCTGAAGAACCGTCCGTCCGCGGAGTGCCCCTCGGGGATGATGCGGTCCACCGGGAACAGGCCGCGCTTTTCGTCCGCCGCGTTGACCTGGAAGCCGGACACCACAGAAGGCGGCAGACGGCGGTCGAAGAAGTCCTGCAGGTAGCCGGTCGGCACCGGGTCGTACAGGCCCACCGACATGGGCATCTGCCCGGGCGCAATGTGATACCGCGTATGGGTCCTGACCGTATTGCCTTGCGCGTCGAGCGATTCGACCGCGCTGCTGGGGTCGGGGAAGCCGCGTTCGTGGATCATCCGGGCCAGCAGCGGCACCGTGCTGGCGCCCCGGCTGAAGCCTTCGAGGTGGGTGCTGATCCGGGCCTGCGGGTCCGCT
>ERZ1066121.382-NODE-382-length-40986-cov-24.397278_pt1 | contig 40986 bp, 35 predicted proteins | sample MGYA00382768_ERZ1066121 | MGnify/ENA primary metagenome ERZ1066121 (study PRJEB33369, sample SAMEA5778351) | biofilm metagenome | biome: Industrial cooling water; feature: Water cooling tower basin; material: Biofilm | place: United Arab Emirates | collected...
ATCAGCAGCATCTTGGTGTCGGTGACCATGCGGTCGAGGTTGCCGCGGCAGAGGGTGTTCCACTGGGTGGCGGCGCGGGTGACGCCGCCGCGGTAGCGCGGCGCGCCCGGGGCGAGTTCGGCGCGGGCCAGGACCATGCCGGCGGCACCGCAGCCCAGAGTGAGGGTGGCCATCTCGTTGCGGAACTCTTCCTCGGTGACGTCGGGGCGCAGCATGCGCTCCAGGGTCTTTTCGTAGGCGAGGTTGGCGGTTTCGCCATCAACGATCAGCGCGTAGTCGATCTCGCCGCGCTCGATCATGCGGCTGGCGATGTCCATGCCGTTGAGGAAGGCGAGGCAGGCGTTGGCCACGTCGAAATTCTGGCAGGTGTCGGACAGACCGAGGTTGCCGGAGACGATGCTGGCGGTGGACGGCTCCAGGTAGTCGCGGCTGACCGAGGTGCTGACCAGCAGGCCCACGCGGGAGGGGTCGATGCCGGCGTCGGCCAGCGCCTTCACGCCGGCCAGGGTGGCGGCGTCGGAGGCTTCCACGCCGTCGTCCCAGAGGCGGCGGGCGCGGATGCCGGCGATGTCTTCCAACACGTTGGACTTGATGCCCAGACGGTCGAGCGTGGGCTTGAGCCTGGCGTTGATCTCGGCGCTGGTGAGCTGACGCGGGGCGTCGATGTGGGCCAGGCCGGCGATGGCGACGTGTTGAAAGAGCATGTGGGGGTCTGCCGATGAGACGGATAGCCGTATAGGGTACCGCCTTCGGGGGGGCCGCGCATGCGAAAACCGTGCCAGCGGTCACAAAGCACTGCTGCCAACGCCCCGGCGAGGGGGCTGTCGGGCTGTGAGGGCCGCGATTCGACCGAGACGGAAGCACCGAGTCCACGCCTGCGGGGCGTCGCATTGCGGCCTGGCAGGCTGTTGAAAAACAGCCTGCTAACGCAGCCAAGGATGGCTGCGACGACGAGGCAAGCGCGCAAGCGATGGATTCGTCGGGAGCCAGTCCGGACACGTGCCGGACTGGCGACTTGAAAAAACGCGCACGATGCGCGTTTTTCAACACCCTGCTGGCGCCCAGGCCTGGAAGCTGCGCCAGCGTTTGATACGCCCGTCAGCCCCGGCCGGGACGGCCTGTGGACTCAGGCCAGGCATAGGCCAGCCAGCCCTGGATGCGTAGCGAGGGATGGGACGCGAAGCGCTGCCGCCAGCGTGCGCGTCGCTCGGGGTCGACGCGCACGCCTGCAAGCACGGCGCACGGGCGAGCGAGCCGCGCGGGCTCATCGCGACGGAACTCCGCGGTGATCGCCTGCTCCCAGAATGCCGGCGGCTGCCGCTGCAGCATCTCGTGCAGTGGCCAGGCCTCGTCGCCGTCGAGATATTCCTCCAGGGCCCAGACGGCATCGGCATCCGGCAGGCACACAGCGAGCGCCTTGAACGTGGCGCGGCGCGCCTGATGGCTCCAGTCACCCCAGTGCCCGCCTTCGGCATGCTCCGCGAGCAGGGCCTGCAGCCGGGCGATGTCAGCGTCCTCGCCCCAGGCGCCCAGCGTGGCGATGGCGACGGTGCGCAGGCCCCAGCGTTTGTCGACGAGCGCGTCCTCCACCTCCGCGCGTGCGGCCGCGTCGGGGCGGCGCGCGCCGAGTGCGCGCAGATGGGCGACGCGCTCGCCGAGCAGGTGGGCGCCGGGCTGCCCGCGCTGCGTGCGCCGGATCCGTCGGCACGGCAGGCAGCGCACGGCGGTGCTGAAGATCGACCCCAGCCGGACCTCGTGCCACCACTTCTGCTGCTTCGCGGTCCACACCTGTTCCTCGCCGCAATCGCGACAGACGAAGATTTTGTCGGCGTAGACACCCGGCAGTAGGCCGACGGTGTTGTTGTGGCGCGCGAGCAGGGCCGTGTCGGCAGGCTCGACCCCCGCCATGCCGATCGCCGGACGGCGCGCGCCGCCCTGCAGCCCGTCCGCGATGCGTTTCGCGCGCTCCAGTCGCTTGCGGCGGATTTCCTCGCGTCGCTGACGGCCGCTTTTCACCGTGGCCCGCCGCTCATGCGGGCCGGCTCAGCGCCCGCAGCGCCAGGCCACGAAGCGCTGCGCGCCATCGACCGGAGGCGCCGCCGGCTGCACGGTGTCGGCGCCGATGCCGGGGGCTTCGTTGCGGGCGAGGATTTCCAGCTCGTCTTTCACCTTGAGCCGGTTGCGCTCGTAGATGGCCACGCTGTCGGTGACCGAGACCTCGATCTCCCCGCGGCGCTCGCAGCCTTGGGGCGCGGTCTCGACCACGCGCACGCGGTCGGCGCCGGGGGCCATCTGGACGAAGGTGCAGGCGGTGCTGGCGCACGCGAGCGCAGTCAGGCAGATCAGGGAAGAGAAACGATTCATGCGCGGCATGCTGCCACAGACGCGCGGCCGAGGCACGGTTCTGCCGGCGCGCAGCGTGTCGCGATGAGGCATCCGCTCAGCCGGCTGCGGCGCGCATGGGGGCCGATGCCGTCGCTGAGTGCTGTCGTTGCGGTGCCGACACCCTGGACGACGATGCCCGCCATGAAGGCGGGCATGTCGGTGGGTGTGGGCGGGGGTGGTGTGGTGGGTGCGTGAGTCGCGGCTGAAGCCGCTCCTACGGACGCTCCTACGGCGTGGATGTGGTCGCGGCTGACGCCGTACGGCCGCGGCGGCCTGCGCTCAGGGCGCGGCGGGCTTGACCACCGGCTTGCCGTCGGCGTCGACCACGGTCACCTCGCCGAGGTCCAGCGCGCGCACCTTGTCCTCGATCAGCTTGAGGTCGCCCACCATCACCCAGGTCAGGGCATCGGGGTCGATGGTGGCGGCGGCGGCGCGCACCTGGTCGACGGTCAGGCCTTCCACCTCGGCCTTGCGCTGGAACACGTAATCGTCCGGGCGGCTGTAGCGGATATTGCCGACCAGCGTGCCGAGCACCGCACTGGCGGTTTCGTACGAGCCGGGCAGGCTGCGGATCTCGGTGGACTGGATCTTGCTCACTTCCTGCGCTTTGGGCGGCGCCTTGCCGCTGGCGTACTCGACGATCTCGCGCTTGAGTTCGGCCAGCGATTCGGCGGTCTTGTCGGCCTGCACCGGGGCGAAGGCCATCCACGGGCGCTGGCCCAGCGCGGCGGAGGTGAAGCTGTAGGCGCCGTAGGCCCAGTGCTTGTCTTCGCGCAGGTTCATGTTCAGACGCGAGGAGAACTCGCCGCCCAGCACCGCATTGGCGATGTCGAACTTGACCGCGCCGGGGTCGCGGGTGGACGGCACCAGCTGGCCGACGAAGATGTTGGTCTGGGCCACGCCCTGCTGGTCGATCAGGAACACGCGCGGGCGCTTGGGCACGGCGACGGTGGGGATCTCGATCTGCGCAGGCGCCTGGCCTTCGCCCTTCCAGTCGCCGAAGTGCTTGTTCAGCAGCTTGACCAGCTCGGGCATGGAAATGTCGCCGACCACCGCCAGCGTGGCGTTCTCCGGCCGCACCCAGGCCTTGTGATAGGCCAGCAGGTCGTCGCGGGTGAGCGCGGCGATGGACGCCTCGGTGCCGGTGCCGCTGAATGGAATGGCGTAGGGGTGATTTTCGCCATACAGCAGCGGCGGCAGCACGCGCATCGCGGCGCCGTTGGGGCGGGCCTTTTCCTGGGCGATGCCGGCGATCCAGGTCGCCTTCACGCGCTCGATTTCCTTCGCGTCGAAGGCGGGGCGACGCAGCATGTCGGCGAACAGCGCCAGCGACGGGTCGAGGTTCTCCTTCAGCGCCGACAGCCCGGCGCTGCCGCCGTCGAGGGCGGCGCCCGCACTGAGGTTGGCGCCGAGGGATTCGGCGCGGTTGCCGAAGGCCAGTGCGTCGTACTTGCCGGCGCCCTCGTCGAGCATCGCCATGGTGAAGCCCGAAGCGCCCAGCTTCTCGCGGCTGTCGGCGGTGAAGCCGCCGCCGAACAGGTAGCTGAACTGCACCACCGGCACACCGCGGCGCTCGGCCAGCACCACGGTGGTGCCGTTCTTCAGGGTGGCGCGCTGCACCGCGGGGAACTTCAGGTCGGGGAATTCGCGGGTGACCGGGACGCCCTGGCTGCGGTCGACGGTGGTCTGGACCGTGGTGTAGGCCGGGTCGACCGGCGGCAGGCTGAGCGTGGCGGGTTCGACCGCCGGGTCTTCAGGCAGCGGCGTGCGCTGGCCCGGGACCACGGTCAGGGTGTGGCTGCCGCGGCCCTGGCCCAGCCAGGCCTGCGCGGTGTCGCGCACGCTGGCCACGGTGGCGGCCTGCATCACCTTCCAGCCCTCGCGGAAGCAGCCGGGGTCGCCGGTGTAGACGGTGCATTCGGCCAGCACGTCGGCCTTGCCGCCGAAGCCGCCAATGCGCTCCACGCCGCGGACGAAGCCGGCCTTGATCACGGTGCGCGCCTGGTCCAGCTCGGCCTGGGTCGGGCCTTCGGCCAGCAGCTTGTCCAGCTCCTGGTCGATCGCGGCTTCGACGGTGGCCGGGTCCACACCCTTCTTGACCGTCGCGCTGATCAGCACGCTGGAGCTGAGCTGCGAGGAGTAGGCGGTGGCACTGACGCTGTCGACCGACTTGTCGGTGTGCAGCAGACGGCGGTCCAGACGCGACGCGCGGCTGCCGCCCAGCACCTGGGTGAACAGCTGCAGGCGCTCGAAATCGGGGTCGCCGGCCTGCGGCACGTTCCACACGCGATAGATCCGCGCCTGCGGCACCTTGTCTTCGATCTGGCTGCGGGTGTCGGCCGCGAGCGGGGCGACGTTGACCTTCGGCTGGCTCATGGTCGGGCCGGCCGGGATGTGGCCGAAGTACTTCAGCGCCTTCTCTTTGGCGGTGGCCAGATCGATATCGCCGGCCAGCACCAGCACGGCATTGTTGGGGCCGTACCAGGCGCGGAACCAGGTCTTCACGTCGTCCAGGGTGGCGGCGTTGAGGTCGGCCATCGAGCCGATCACGCTGTGCCGGTACGGATGATTTTCGGGGTACATCGCCTGGCCGAGCAGGCTCCAGACCTGGCCGTAGGGCTGGTCTTCGCGCTGGCGCTTCTCGTTCTGCACCACGCCGCGCTGCTCGTCGAGGGTCTTCTGGTCGATCGCGCCCAGCAGGTGGCCCATGCGGTCGGACTCCATCCACAGCGCCATGTCGAGCGCGGTGGTGGGCACGTTCTGGAAGTAGTTGGTGCGGTCCACGTTGGTGGTGCCGTTCTGGTCGGTGGCGCCGACCAGCTCGAACGGCGCGAAGAACTCGCCGTCGTGGTTCTCGCTGCCCTGGAACATCAGGTGCTCGAACAGGTGCGCGAAGCCGGTGCGGCCGGGCGGCTCGTTCTTGCTGCCCACGTGGTACCAGAGGTTCACCGCCACGATCGGCGCCTTGCGGTCGGTGTGCACCACCACGCGCAGGCCGTTGGGCAGGGTGAAGGTCTCGTACGGGATGTCGACCCCGGCCTCGGCGCGCGGCGTCTTGGCGAAGGCCGGCGCGGCGGCGAGCGTGCCGGTGGCCAGCGCGACGCCCAGCGCCAGGGCCAGCGGGCCGCTGCGCGGGGCGCGACGCAGGAGGCGGGTGAGGGTCGGGCGGGACGGCGACGACGTGATCGGGGACGGCATGCGGAGCTCCTGACGGCAGCGGGGCGCCGGCCAGCGCCGGCCCCACAGGTGATGGCGGGCAAGGACTGGCGTCGCCCGGGGTGCCGTCGCATCCTAGCCGCGGCGACCGGACAGGGCACTAGGCCACAAGTCCCGGGCGCGCGCCCTTCATTCACGGATCCAGCCACGGAGTCAGCCCATGCCCAGACACGTCCTCGTCACCGGTGCCAACCGCGGCATCGGCCTGGAATTCGCCCGGCAGCTGCTGGCTCGCGGCGACCGCGTGGTCGCGACCTGCCGTCACCCCGGCAAGGCCACGGCCCTGAACACGCTGAGCGGCGAATACCCCGGCCGCCTGCACGTGCTGCCGCTGGACGTGGCCGACGCGCGCTCGCGCGAGTCGCTGGCGCGGGAGCTGCCGCTGACCGGCGGGGTGGACGAGCCGCTGCCGCTGGACCTGCTGATCAACAACGCGGGCGTGCTGCACACCGGCGAACGCTTCGGCCAGCTGAGCGACGCGAATTTCGACGACAGTTTCCGGATCAACGCCTCCGGCCCGCTGCTGCTGACCCAGGCGCTGGCGCCGCAGCTGGCGGACGGCGCGACCGTGGCCAATCTGTCCTCGATCCTGGGTTCGATCGCCAGCACCGAGCGTTTCGGCACGCCCAGCTACAACCTCAGCAAGGCCGCGCAGAACATGGCGACCCGGCTGCTGGCCGATGCCCTGGGCGGGCGCGGGATCCGCGTGGTCGCGCTGCACCCGGGCTGGGTGCAGACCGACATGGGCGGCGACGGCGCGCAGATCGCCCCGACCGAGTCGGTGGCCGGGCTGCTGCGCGTGCTGGACGGGCTCCAGGCGGCCGACAGCGGCACGTTCCTCGACTGGCGCGGGCAGACCGTGCCCTGGTGAGGTCCGGGCAAGGGCCGTCGGGGGTCGGGGTCGGGCGAGAGATTCGGGACATCGCGTCGCCCCCGCATCCGCGCCACCGCCGGCCCACGTAGCCGAAGCATGGACAAACGCAACGGATCCCGCACTTCACGTCTGGCCGCGCGCAGGGGCAGGCATATCCCATGGATGACCGCGGCCCTCTGGGCGGCCGTGCTGTCCGCCGCCGCCGGCATCGCCCAAGCCTCGGTCACCCGCCATCACGGCGAGGCGCGCGACCCCGACACCCGGCGCCTGCTCTATCGCGAGGAGCATCTGATCCGCCGCGACGGCGATGCGCCGACCGAGCGCCTGGTGCTGTATCGCTGCCCGGACCGCACGGTGTTCGCGCGCAAGCGCGTGGACTACCGCAGCTCGCGGCTGGCGCCGGAGTTCGAGCTGGTGGACGCGCGCGGCCATCGCGAGGGCCTGCGCCGCGAGGGCAAGCGCACCCTGGTCTGGAGCGGCGATGCCCCGCCCAAGGCGCTGGCCGCCACCGAGGCGCCGCTAGTGGCCGATGCCGGTTTCGACGAATTCCTGCGCACGCGCTGGTCCACGCTCACCGCAGGCGAGCCACAGCGCCTGGCCTTCGCAGTGCCGGCCTACGGGCGCAGCCTGACCTTCAAGATCGCGCGCGCCCCCGCCGCCAAGGCCGATCGCGACGCCGTACAGCGCTTCGAGCTGCGCATCGACGGCATGCTCGGGCGGATGCTGCCGGGGATCACCGTCGACTACGGCAGCGAAGACCGCCAGCTGCGGCGCTTCCTCGGGGTCACCAACATCCGCGATGCGGGTGGCGACCAGGTGCGCGCCGAGATCGTGTTCGCCGGACGCCCGCAGCCGGCGGACCAGGCGGTCTGGGACGCCGCCAGCGCCGAGCCGCTGGTGCGCTGCCGTCTGGGCGAGTGAGCCGCGGCACGGCCGGCACGGGCACAATGCGCGGATGTTCGATGTCCTGCTCTACCAGCCCGAAATCCCGCCCAACACCGGCAACGTCATCCGCCTGTGCGCCAATGCCGGCGCGCGGCTGCACCTGATCCGGCCGCTGGGCTTCGAGATCGACGACGCCCGCCTGCGCCGCGCCGGGCTGGACTATCACGAGTTCGCGCCGATGCGGGTGCACGACAGCCTGGACGACGCGCTGCGCGCGCTGGCCGACGCGCGCGAGGACCTTCACCAGGCGCAGCGCAGCCCGCCGCGGCTGTTCGCACTCAGCACCCGCAATTCCGTGCGTCTGGATGAAGTGGCGTTCCGGCCCGGCGATGCCTTCCTGTTCGGCCCGGAAACCCGCGGCCTGCCCCAGGACGTGCTGGATGCCCTGCCCGACGGCCAGCGCCTGCGCCTGCCGATGCGTCCCGGCAACCGCAGCCTGAATCTGTCGAATGCGGTGGCGGTGACCGTGTACGAGGCCTGGCGTCAGCAGGGCTATGCCGGCGGCAGCTGAGCCGTGCCGGTCAGCGCCGCTGGCCCCGTCTGCAAGTGAGTGCAAGCGTCGCGCCGCATCTTTGCAAGTAAATGCAAGCGCTTGATCGTTTTCGGCATTTGCGCGCCGATGGCAGGCTTGATTCCGGCCCGGCTTCGGGCCACGCTGCGCGCATGTCCAAGCCCGGCGACCGCCCACCGCACCCCGGCCAGCGCCTGCAGATGGCGGATATCGCCAAGCTGGCCGGCGTGTCCGAATCCACGGTCTCGCGCGCCCTCGCCAACAGCCCGCTGATCGCCGAGAGCACCCGCGCCAGGATCCAGCAGCTGGCCGAAGAGGCCGGCTACGTGGTCAATCCGGTGGCGCGCAGTCTGCGCTCGCGGCAGACCGGCGTGATAACGGTCGCCATCCCGCTGGTGCACGAGCAGGACCAGCAGCTCTCCGACCCGTTCATGATGAGCATGATCGCGCTGCTGGCCGACGCGCTCAGCGCCCGCGGCTACCACATGCTGCTGGCCAAGATCGCCAATCATCGCGACGGCTGGGTGCGCCGGCTGCTGCAGCCCGGGCGCAGCGACGGCGTGATCCTGATCGGGCAGAGTCTCGAACACGCCGCGATCAACGAGGCGGCACGCGCCGGCATCCCGCTGGTGGCCTGGGGCAGCCAGCTGCCTGCGCAGCGCTACCCGACCGTCGGCACCGACAACCGCCTTGGCGGGCGCATCGCGACCGAACACCTGCTGCGCCACGGCCGCCGGCGCATCGCCTTCCTCGGCGACGAGCGCCTGCCGGAAATCGGCCATCGCCACGAAGGCTTCCGCAGCGCACTGCAGGACGCGGGTCTGCGCGCGCTGCCGGAGCTGCATGTGCGCAGCCATTTCGTGGCCGAAGAGGCCTACCGCAGCGTGCGCGAACTCATCGAGCGCGGCAGCGAATTCGACGGCGTGGTCGCGGCTTCGGACCTGATCGCGATCAGCGCCATCCGCGCGCTCGCCACCAGCGGACGGCGGGTGCCGCAGGACGTGTCGGTGGTGGGCTTCGACGACATCATGCTGGCCGAGCACAGCCATCCGCCGCTGACCACCGTGCGCCAGGAGCTGGCCCAGGGCGCGCAGGCGCTGGTGGAGACGGTGATCGCCGCCGTGCGCGGCGAGGACGTCGACTGCACCGTGCTCGCGCCGACGCTGATCGTGCGCGCATCGGCCTGAGCGCCCGGATTCGCGCATGACCATGTCGCCGCCCGGCGCGTCGCCTGATCGCCCGTCCACCGGCCTGCACGGCCACCTGCAGGCACGGCTCCTGCGCGCACGCGCGACCGCGCGCGAGTACGCGCGACGCCATCGCGTATTGCTGTGGCCGCTGGTGCCCATGCTGTTGTTGTGCCTGCTCAGCGCACCTTTGCTGGGCGCATGGCTGCGCTGGGTGGAACTGCCCGGCATCGTGCGCGACCAGGCGCTGCAGCCCTGCGGGCAGACGACGGCCGGCACGGCCGAACGCGGGAATGCCGCCAGCGTTTCGCTCGATGCGCAGGAGGCCGCGCTGGCGCCCGTGGACTGTGCGGGCATGCGACGCATCGACACTGCGACAGGCCTGCGCACCGCCGCCTATCGCTTCGAGGACGGCAGCCTGCTGACCCTGCACCTGCGCGCGCCGCCGGCGCCCGTGGCGCAGCGCGATACGCCCGGCCCTGCGGCCGACGGCATCTCGACGGCCGCATCCGCATCAGCAGCCGCGGGCGCAGACGCGGGCGGCGATGTCGAGGTTGATGTCGACGCTGATGCCGACACCGGTCCGTTCGCCGGGGTTGGCACCGACCCTGCTGCGATCGCCCCCGCCGCCGACGACGCCCGCCCGGTGGCGGCACCACCGCCGATCCTCACCGCGACCTGTCCGGTGCAGAGCCGGCAGTCGCTGCTGGTGCTGGCCGGGCTGCTGCTGGTCGGCGTGATCGTGATCGTCCATCGCCTGCGCGCCGGCGGGAAATTCTTCGACTTCCGCACGGTCGTCAGCGAGCCGCTGCGCCCAGGCGAAGTGCTGCTGCTGATCTACGCCTTCACGCTGATCGCCGGCACCGGCATCGGCCTGCAGTTCGGCGGCTGCGAGGCCGCGGCGCATCGCGACACCGTGCAGGTGGAACGGACGCCGACACCGCTCAAAGTGCCGACGGTGCGCTAGCAGGCTGTTGAAAAACAGGCTGTTGAAAAACAGCCTGATGAAAAACAGCCTGACCACGCAGCGAGGGATGGCTGCGACGACGAGGCAAGCGCGCAAGCGATTGATTCGTCGGGAGCCAGTCCGGACACGTGCCGGACTGGCGACTTGGAAAACGCGCACGATGCGCGTTTTTCAACACCCCGCCAGGGCCTCAGCGGATCCGCCGCTTCAACGCCCCGATCAGCTCCGACACCTCCGCCGGGGCGAGCTTGGCGAAGCGTTCGGGCAGCAGGCTGCGCCGCGAGGATTCCTGCACCGCCAGCAGTTCCATCAGCTGGATGGTGTCGCTGTGCTGCGGCGGGATGAAGTCGGCGATGGCCTGCTGCAGATGGTTCACCGACAGTGCCGCGCCCTCGCTGCGCGCGATGTCCAGCGCAAGCAGGGCGACAGCTTCCAGGTCGGCGTTGGAATAGCCGGCCAGCGGGTCGAGCGCACGCAGCAGCTCCGCGTCGCCACCATCGGGCAGCGCCGCGCCGTTGCGGCCGAGGATGGCGCCGACGATGTGCAGGCGGTCCTCGGCGCTGTCGACGTAGAAGAACGGGATCTTGCGGTCCAGCCGCCCCGGGCGCTTGATGTCGACATCGAGCTTGTCCGGGCGGTTGGTCATCAGGATGGTCAGCACATGGCCGCGGTTTTCGGGGTCGGACATGAAGTCCTTGATCCGCGCGATCACCCGCGAGGAGGTGCCGCCGTCGGTCTCCGCGCCCTCGCCACTGCCAAAACTGCGGTCGCCTTCGTCGATCACCAGCGCGATCGGGCTCATCGCGCGCACGATCTTCAGCACGCGCTCCAGGTTGGATTCGGTCGAGCCCACCCACTTGGAGCGGAAGTTCTTCAGCACCACGCCGGGCAGGCCGGCTTCTTTCAAAAATGCCTTGATCACGAAGGTCTTGCCCACGCCCATCGGCCCCACCGCGAGCAGGCCCATCGGCGCCAGCTTGCGGTCCCCGGTCTTGATGGTGGCGGCGATCTTCATCAGCTCGGCCTTGATCTGCGCGTAGCCGCCCACCGCCTCCAGGCCGTGTTTCGGGTCGAGGAATTCGATCAGGTCGCCGCAGCTGCGCTGGATGATCTCGCGCTTGCGCGTGCCGATGATGCCGAGCATCGCCGCGGTCGGGTCTTCGCCCTGCGCGGGCGCGCTTTCGCCGAGGATCAGGAACGCGATCTCCTCGCGGGTCTTGCCCGCGGTCACGCCGGCATACATCTCGGCGCGCTGCGCGGCATCGGGCGCATCGCCGAGCAGCTGCAGCGCCAGCGCCTTGCGCTCGGTTTCGGAGAGTCCCGCGGCAGGCTGTTCGGCCACGATGCCGTCGATCTCCAGCAATCGCAGGCCCGCGGTGTGTTGCGCGATCAGCGCGCGCTGCGCGGCCGGCATGTGCGGCGCCGACTGCGCGATCAGCTGCGCGCGCGCGGCCTCGTCCGGCAGCGGCACTTCGATGGCGGCGATGCGCGGATTGCTGTTGAGCGAGGGGTGCAATTCGGAGAGCGAGGCGCAGACCAGCACCACGATGTGATTGCGCTGCAGCAGCAGGCCGCCCAGCGACCAGTCGTGCAGGATCTCCAGCAGCCCGCGTTCTTCGGTGCTGAGGAAGGTGGTCTCGGCATTCGGCACCAAGTCGCCGGCATGCGGCAGCACCAGGGCAATGCCCTCGGCCACGCGCATCCGTGTCTCCAGATGCACCAGGTCCTGCAGCAGGCTCTCGCCGTCTTCCAGCGGCTTGGCCTGCGCGTCGCGCCGGCGCACGTCGGCATGGCGCAGCGCCAGTTCGTAACGCTGCGGCTTGGCGGCCAGCACCACGTCATGCAGGTAGTCGACGAAGGGCAGCAGTTTGCCGTCGTGGGCCACACCGTCGTGCACGTTGCCGTGCACCAGGAACACTCCGGCCTGCCCGGCCAGGTAGCGACGCTTGAGTTCCTCCGCCCAGACGGGCGGCGGGGTGTTGCCGGCGGGCGTGCCGTTGAGTGTGGTCATGGGAATGCGCTCTGCGGCAAAGGGGAATGACGACGGAGAATGACGGGGGCAGGCGCGGCGGCGCGGCTCAGCGCTTCTGCTTGCTGCACAGGCCCAGGTTGAAACGCGCGGCCTTGAGGATGGGCAGCCAGGTCTCGCCTTCGGAGGGCGCGTAGCCTTCGAGCACGGCCTCGTCCGACTCTGCGGCCTCCTCGGCGTAGGGCGCGAGCGTGCGCAGGCACTCCGCATGCTGGCCCAGCCTGTACTGGGTGATCGCGATGTCGTTGCGGATGCGGCCTTCCTCGTAGCGGTCGAGCGTGCGCGCGCAGCGCGTGGTCAGCGGCGAAAGCGTCGCCAGCGCCTCGGCATGGCGCTTGCCGTCGTAGAGCCGCTTGAACTTGGCGCGGGTGGCCTCGCGCTCGGTATCGCTGCAGCCCGGCGCCGGGCGCAGATAGGTGCCCGCAAACCACGCGCGCGCGCCACAGAACTGTTTGCAGGAGTCCGTGCCGTTCACCTCCACCCCGTTCTCCGTGGGCACGAAATCCACCACACAGGCGGGTTCGTCGCTGTAGGACTCCAGCGTGGCGCGGCCGTCCACGATGCGGCCTTCGAGATCGCAGATGTGGAAATTGCCGCCGACGGCATTGAGCGTGAATGCCGCGCCCTGGTTGGCACCACTTCCCTCGCCTTTGCCGTCGACGGGCGCGATGCTCAACTGCCCCAGGCCGCCGTCGGCGATGTACTCGCCGGGCGCAACGGCTTCGCCGGCGTGCGACACGTTGGCGAGGCAGGCCAGTGCGAGCAACGACAGCGCGCGCATCGACGCCGCGCGTGCCTGCCCATGCACGCGCGCAAGCACATGCGCACACGCAGGCGCACGGGACGCAAGCGCACGGGACATCAGGCTGCCGCCGGTCCGCACGACACTCTCCTTCATCTGCGTCTCTCCGCGCATGGATCAGATGGTGCGATCGCCGCCCGCGGCCTGCGCGGCACGGTCCTTCTTCATCGCTTCCAGCTTGGCGCGCGCGGTGGCCTTGGCGCTGCCGGCCTTCAGCGACTTCAGGCGCACGTCCAGGTCGGACTCGCGCAGCTCGTCGCCCAGCTTGGCCTTGGCGATATCGTTCTTGATGCCGGTGCGCACGTTCTCCAGCGCCTGCAGTTCGGCATCCACCGACAGCCCTTCCAGCTGCTCGTTGATCCGGGTGCGCGCCTGCGCGCTCTGCATCTTGGCCAGCATGCGCTCCTTCTCGGCCTTGAGCTTGCCGATCTCGCCCTTGACCTCGGTCAGCGCGTTCTTGGCGGTGTCCACGTCCTTCTGCGCGCCTTCCAGCTCGCCTTCGAGCGAGGCGATCTCCGCATCCACGGCGTCCTTGCGCTCGATCACTTCCACCGCCAGGTCGTCCTGGCCGGTGGCCATCGCCTGCTCCAGCATCGCCGCCAGCTCCTTCTGCTGGCCGAGCGCCTTCTGCAGACGATCGGCGGCGTCCTCGCGCAGGCGGATCAGGCCGGCGGTGGCGTTCTTGAGCTTGTCGTACTTCGCGACCATGGTGTTGATCGCGTTTTCGTAGGCGATCTCCGGGTGCTTGGTTTCCAGCCCGGTGACGAACAGCGAAAGGAACCCGCGGACGAGATTGCCGAGTCGGGTGAAGAGATTGAGGGCCATGCGGGTCTCCTGCGGTCAGGGGGAGGCGATCAGAGGGATGAGTGGAATGGACGAAAAAGGAATGAACGAGAGACAGAACGTCGAGTCATGAGCCGGTCGCGCTGCGGTCGCGGGCGTCCTGGCGACGCGCGTTCTGCTGCGCGCGCTGGGCGGCGCGCTCGCGGCTGCCGGCGCTGCCGGCGGAGAGGTATTCGCTGTCCAGGTCGTTCTGCGACAGCTCCAGCTCGATGTCCTCCTCCAGCTGCAGCCGCGCCAGCGACTCGCCGAGCTTGGAGCCGAGCGTGCTGGAATACGGGCTGGCCACGACCATCTGGTAGATCTCCTCCACCTGGTCGGGCAGCGACACCAGCGCGGCCTCGATCGACATGCGGCGTGCGATCAGCTTGTCGTGGCGCAGCTTGACCGCGGCGTAGTCGTCGCGGGCCATCTTCAGGTGCCGGTAGCGGGGATCGTCCTGCTCGACCTCGGCCAGCGCGCGCTCGGCCTCGCGCAGGCGACGGTCGAGCGTGGCCTCCTCGCCGCTGCGGATGCGCTGCTCGATGGTCACCTTGGCCAGCCACAGCGCCAGATAGTCGACCGAGGCCTTGTCCACGCGCTCGGCGTCGTCGTAGGACAGCTGGCTCTGCGCTTCCCCGGCGATGCGGTACAGCACTTCGGCGCGTTCGACGATGGCGCGGTATTTCAGCCACATGCCCATGCCGGCGACGCGCTCGAAACCGCCGTGGATCTGGAAGATCTCGCGCTGCAGCTGGCTGCGACGCTGGTCGATCGCGCCGCGCCGCGCGCGGCGGTCCACCTTGCTGCGGAAACTCGGCATGTCCGGCACCACCAGCGCGGCCAGCACCTGCGCCGCGCCGACCAACACCAGCCCGCCGATCAGGCCGGCGGCGCCGGCCGGAAACGACGCGATCACCGAGGCGAAGCCGCCGCCGAGCAGCGTCATCAGGTTGGTCTGGCTGGTCAGCCAGGCCTTGAGGTAACTCGGCGGCTTGGGCGCGGGCGCGTTCATCGGCAGGGCAGGCTCACACCGTCACCCGCACGTTGCCGCGGCCGGCGGCCTGGTGCAGGCGGCTGAGGATGCGCTGTTCCAGCGCCGCGGCCTCGGGCATACGCAGCCAGCCGGCGTCGCGCGGGCGCGGGGTGTGGATCTCGAAATCGTCGGCGATGCGCGCCGGCTGGGTGGACAGCACCACCACGCGGTCGCCGAGCAGCAGCGCCTCGGTCACGTCGTGGGTGACGAACACGATCAGGCAGGGGTATTCGTCGTACAGCTTCACCAGCAGCTGCTGCATGCCCTCGCGGGTCTGCGCGTCGAGCGCGCCGAAGGGCTCGTCCATCAGCAGGATGCGCGGCTTGAGCATCAGCGAACGCGCCAGCGCGATGCGCTGGTTCTGGCCGCCGGAGAGCTGGCTGGGCGAGAGTTTGGCCTTGTCGGCCAGGCCCACCGCTTCGAGCATGTGCAGGATGCGCTCGTGGCGCTCGGCCTTGGGCACGCGGTCGCGCCACAGCTTCAGCCGGAACGGGAAACCCACGTTGTCGTACACGCTGAGGTCGGGACGGTTGGCGTAGCGCTGGAACACCATCACCGCGTCGTCGTGGGCGTCGTCGCAGGGCACGCCGTCGATCAGGATGCGGCCCTGACTGGGCATCACCGTGTTCAGCGGGCGCACCCCGCCCATCATGTACAGCAGCGTGCTTTTGCCGCAGCCGGAGGGGCCGAGCAGCATGTTGATGCTGGGGCCGTCGAAACGCAGGTTGAGCGTGTCGATGACCCGGTTCACGCCGCCTTCCGGCCGCGGGAATTCCTGCACGATGCCGTCGAGCACGATGTTCGCGGGTGCGGTGCTGGCGGGTGCAGGCGCGCTCGCGGGCGCACCCGGGCCGCCCGTGGCCTGGGTGGCCGCGGTGATGGCCGCGTTGGCGGCGGTGGTGGCGGCGGTGGCCGCGGTCACGGCCGCTGAAGTCGTGCCGGGATTGCTCATACCTGGGTCTCCCACGGGTACAGCCGGCGCTTGACCGTGCGCATCAGCTGGTAGGTGATCAGGGCCAGGGCGATGATCACCGCGATGCCGGCGAACACCTGGTCCATCGCGCTGAAGCGGCGCGCGTTCTGGATCAGCTGGCCCAGCCCGACCTGCGCGTTCACGTACTCGGCGACGGTGATGTAGGTCCACATCACCGACACCGCGACGATGATCGCATCGGCGATGCGCGGCATCGCGATCGGCACCACCGCATGACGGATGCACTCCCAAGGCGTGGCGCCGAGGTCGCGCGCGCCGGTCCAGTGGCTCTGCGGCACCGCGCGGATGGCGTCGCGCACCATCGGCACCAGATAGACCACCGCGCCGAGGAACAAAAACGCCACCTTCATCACTTCGCCGATGCCCAGCCACATCACCAGGATGGGCAGCAGCGCCACCACCGGCGCCGAGCGGAACGGGTCGACCAGCGGCGAGAGCAGCGCATCGACCCGCGTGGAGGCGCCCATCAGGATGCCCAGCGGCACGCCGACCAGCACCACCAGCACGCCGGCCACCGCCACCCGGCCGGCCGACCACAGCGTGGCCTCCAGCAGCAGGCTCTCGCCCTGGTGCCAGGCCAGGTAGCCGATGGCCTGGGCTACCGTCCACGGCGCGGGCAGCTTGTTGGGGCTGACCCAGCCGCTGGCGGCGAGGCCCGCCCAGACCAGCAGCACCGTCGCCACGCCGGCGATGCCGAGTTTGCGGCGCAGCCCCGTCGGCAGCGCGGCGTACGGGTTCCAGTGCGGCATCAGCGCGCTCCGAACACCGCGATGCGGGTGGAGCGGTTCATCTCGCGGCAGGCGTCGAGGTCGACGCCTTCGCTACCGGGATTGGCCTCGTCGCACAGCGGCTTGCGCGAGCCGTTGCCGACGATCTTGAAGCGCTCGCGCGGGAACTCCCACTGCCCGACCAGATAGTCGACGACGGCCCTGGCGCGCGCCTCGGACAGGCGGTCGTTGACCACCACGCTGCCGGTGCTGTCGGTGTTGCCGCTGATCTCGAAGTAGGCGGTGCCGTTGTTCTCGATGAACGGCACCATCTCGGTGTCGATGGTGCGCTCGGCGCGCTTGGTCAGCGCGGCCTGGCCGCTGTTGAAATTGACCGTGACCGGCTTGGTGACTTCGGCCGGCGCGGCCTGCACCGCTTCCTCGCGCTGCGCGGCGGTGAAGGTCTCGACCTTCGCGGCCTCGGTACGCGCGGCGGCGTCGGCCTCGTACAGGGCCTGGATGAAGCTGGTGTCGAAGCTCTCGGAGGGATCGATCACCGGCGACTTCGGGTTGGCCAGCGCCCCGGCGGCGCGGTAGATCTGGTCGAAGCGCTGATAGACGCGGGCGTAGTGGTTGGTGCCGCCGGCCAGGCCGAGGATGCGCGCGTTGTCGCCGACGCCGGTCCACACCAGATTGTCGAACAGGCTCTTCACGAAGGGTTTGCCCTCGTCCTTCGCCAGCAGCTTGAAGAACTCCTGGTTGTCGACCAGCGCGTCGACGGCCTTGTCCGGGTCGGCCTTGGCCGCGTCCACGCCCTTCATCCAGCCGGCGACGAACTTGCGCACCGCCTCGCGGCCCTGGGCGTCGTCGAGCACGCGCTGGTCGCAGACCATCACGTCGAAAATGAGATTGGAGGCGGTCTTGGTGGAATAGATCACCCGCGCCTTGGTGCTGCGGACGGCCAAGGACAGATCCGGGTCCCACAGCACCGCGGCGTCGACGTTGCCCGACTCCAGCGCGGCGCGCACGCCGGCCAGGCCTTCCTCGACGTTGATGAAGACGTACTGCACGCTCTGCTTCTTGCGCGCGGACAGCGACGAGTTGTCGATGGCGTCGATGGTCATGCCGTGCGAGGGCGTGAACTGCAGCATCGCGACCTTGCGCCCGGCCAGGTCCTCCACCGTGCGCACCGCCGGGTTGTTGCTGATGATGGCGTCGGCGCCTCGGGTGTTGTCGACGATCATCACCGCCTTGCCGTCGTGGCCGCTGTTGCGCAGGTTGGGCTGTTCCTGCGCCCAGAAGTCCGAAGTGCGCCACACGCACTGCGCGGCGCCGGATTCGAACACGGTGGCGATGGTCGGGATGTCGTCCTGGATCACGAACTCGATGTTCAGCCCTTCCTTGTCGTAGATCGAGCCGGGCCGGGTGGTGAGGCTCTGGCCGTTGGCGACCAGCGCCGGGGCGTAGCCGTGGAAGCTGACGATGCTCACCTTCAGCGGGTTGTCGGCGCCGCCCAGCGGGCCCTTGCCCTTGCCCAGCGGCGCACCGCCGGCGGCGGGAGTGGCGGTGGAGCCGCCGGTCGCGCTGGCGCTCTGCGACGGGGCGTCGCCGCCGGCTTCGCGGTTCTTGTACAGATTCCAGAGCACCGAACCGGTACCGGCGAGCACGATCGCGCCGATCAGCAGCTTGGCGAAGGGAGTGAGTTTGACGGCCATCGGGGGACTCCTCGGTGGGGGTGATGCGTGTGGTGTGGCGGCGAGGCGGGTCGTGCTCGCTGCGCGCATGCGCAGGGCGCGCGCTCGGAAGGAGACGCGCTCAGGCGCTCAAGCCGGCCCGCGGAACTGGGCGGCCAGGTCGGCCAGATTCAGGATGTGGGCATCGATGCGCTGGGTTTCGCGCTGCAGCGCGGCCTTGTTGGATTCGGATTCGGCGTGCAGCTTGGCGACCTCGGCGGCGGCGCTGCCCAGGGCGTCCTGGATCTGCGCCTCCAGCGCGGCGATCTGTTGGCGCAGGTCGGCCACCCGGCCGTCGCGCTCGGACTCCAGCGCATGGATGCGCTGCGCGTTCTCGGCCACCAGCGCCTCGGCCACGCCCTGCTGGGCGCGCTGCTGGGCGCGCAGCGCGGCCACCTTGGCGTCGGCATCGGCCAGCACCTGCTCCATCGACCAGGTCTCGTCGGCCACGTCCATCGCGGTGATCGCGGCGCGACGGGTGGTCGGGTCCAGGGTGCGCAGGCCTTCGACCAGCTTGAGCAGGCGCTCGACCGGGAACCCGGCCTCGGCCACGCCGTGGCGGGCGTAGATCTCGGCGAAGTCCAGGCCCTCCTCGACGCTGCGCGGGGCGGCATGCGCGGCGGCGGCCGGGGCGGCGTCTTCGGCTGAGGCATCGCCCTCGCCGGCCCCTGCGGGCAGCGGTGGCGGCGGCCGGCGGCCACCGGTGCGCTCGGCTTCGGCCGCGCGGCGGATGATGGCGTCGATGTCGTCGTCTCCGCCGCTGGGCGGGGGGGCTGCCGACTCGACCGGCTCGATCAGGCGCGCCGCTTCCAGAATCTTCTTGAGTGTCGCCATGCGTTCCCCTCGTCCTCGGACCCCGGCACCGCTTGGCCGCCCCCGCGCCCGCGGCGGCGGGGGCGTGGGCGCATGGGCGCCTACCTCCGCAAGCATACGGGAAGGGGGCGCGCTGTCCTATGGCAGGAAGCCATGGTCGGGGCGCGTACCCCAAGCACGGTCCGACCCCCTGCATCCCGGCGTCGTCCAGGCCGTCGCGGGCTTCGACCGGGCCCGAGCGCGCCGGCAGGCGGTCATCGCAGTGGCCCGGTGCGCCGCTCGGCCATGTCGGAGCGGGTCGGAGCGGATTGGGCCGGGGTGGCGCCGGTCGGGCCGGGTCGGCGCCCGGCCTGGGCGAGGCTCGCCCTCGCGCCGCGCTCACACCCCGCGGTTGCGGCCCCGCCAGGGCGCATACCAGGCGCGGATGCGGGCGATGTCCGCCTCCATGTCGTCGCCGGGCACGAACGGCTCGCCCACGCCGATGATCCGCTCCGGATAGTGGAAATACGCCGGCACGATCGGCACGCCGGCGGCCTTGGCGATCTTCCAGAAGCCCGGCTTCCAGCGCTCCACGCGCCGGCGCGTGCCCTCGGGGGCGATGCCGATCCACAGCTGGTCCTGCTCGGCGAAACGCCGGGCGATGTCCTCGGCCAGGCCACGCGCGGCCTCGCGGTTGACCGCGATCACCCCCATCCGCCGCAGCAGTGGTCCCAGCGGCCACCAGAACAGCTGGTGCTTGGCGAAGATGCGCACGTCGATGCCCAGCGCGACCTTGACCGCGAAGCCCCAGATGCCGTCCCAGTTGGAGGAATGCGGGGCACCGATCAGCACCGCCTTGGGCACGTCGGGAAACGCGCCGACCATCCGCCAGCCGCCCAGGCGCAGCAGGGCGCGGGCGAAACCGCGGGCAAGCGCGCCGCGGCCGGTGCGCGGCACCTGCGGCGGCAGGGTCAGCACGAGATCGGCGGCCGGGTCGCTGGCGGACGCGCGACCGGGCCCGTGCTCCTGGCCGGAGGGGACGGTCATTCCCAGTTCCGCCCGCTGCGCTCGCGCTTGATGCTGCCGCGGCGCTGCTTGGCATCGAGGCGGCGCTGTTTGGCGGCGCGGCTGGGTTTGCTGGCGATCCGCGGCGTCGGGGCGGTCATCCCGGCGGCGATGAAGGCCGCCAGGCGCTCACGTGCGTCCTGACGGTTGCGGTCCTGGGTGCGGAAGCGCTGGGCGTTGATCACCAGCACGCCCTCGGTGGTGAGCCGGCGGTCGCGCCGGGCGAGCAGTCGGGCGCGGATCGGCTCGGGCAGGCAGGGCGAGTGCGCCAGGTCGAAGCGCAGCTCCACCGCGGTCGCCACCTTGTTCACGTTCTGCCCGCCCGGGCCGCTGGCGCGCACGAAGCGCTCCACCAGTTCGGCCTCGGGAATGTACAGGGTCGGATCGGTCCCCACCCGCACGCCGTCGGCCGGAAGGGCGGGCGTCGCGTCATCGGGGCCGGCATCGTCGTGCGCGGTCATGTGCGGGATTGTAAGGCCGGCCGCACAGGCCTGTCGTGAAGGCGTGCCAGGCTGCCTGCAGCGGCGTTGACCGCCCGGGGAGGGTCGCCGATGATGGCCTGAGGGGGCCTTGGGCCCGTCGCGCCCGAGGCAGGCATCCGCCCGGCGCGGTCAGATGCGCTCGCCGCACCCGGCCGCGTCCAGCCTCGGCGGCATCGCAGCAAGGAGAATCTTCATGCTTCTGTCCACACGGCCGCAGCGCTCGACCATCGCGCTGTCGGTGTCCCCGGCCTCGCTCTCGCCGCTGCTGCTGGCCGCGCTGCTGCTTGCGGCGCCCGCCTTCGCCCAGTCCGGACGCGACCCCGCCGACATCACGCAGGCGCGGCGCGACCCCGCCGCCGTCGGCGGAGCGGCGGGGCAACGCCCGGCCCGCGCCTCGAGCGAAGCGGAAACCGCGCGCTTCATGCGTGCCATCGGCGCGACCTATGTCCCCGACGCTCCCACCGCACAGCCGCTGCCGGCCGACGCCGCACAGACGCTGCAGTCCCTGCTGTACGCCGCGCGCGACCTCGGCGACACCCGCTACGACGTGACCGGCCGTCAGCGTGCAGGCATCGACACCCTGCGCCGCGACCTAGAGCGCGTGGCCACCCAGCTCATGCCCCATCTCAGTTCGCAGACCCAGAGTCGCTATCGCGAGGCGCTGGATCGGATCAAGCAGCTGGACGAGCTGGAGAACACCGACTACCGCAACGTGGACGCCTTCCGCGCCCGCGGCGGCGCGGCTGGCATGCTGCGCCAGACCGAAGACACCATCCGCAGCCTGGAAGACGCCATCGCGCCGATGCTGCAGGAAGTGCAGAGCAAGCTGCGGCAGCAGCAGGCCAGCCCGCGGCGTTGAGCCGGCCTCGGTGGCGGCCGGTCGCGGGCTTGTGCCTCCGCGCCGGTCGCCGCATCAGCTGGCGTCAGCGAACAACGCGAGCGCCTTCGTGAATTCCGCATCCACCGGCGCCTCGACCGCGATCCGCCGCCCGTCCAGTGGATGATCGAACGCCAGCCCGCGCGCATGCAGCAGCATGCGGTGGATACCCATGCTGCGGAACACGCGGTTGTGACGGCCGTCGCCGTGGCTGCTGTCGCCGATCAGGTGATGCGAGATGTGCTTGAGATGCCGGCGGATCTGCCGGAACCGGCCGGTCTGCGGGCGCGCCTGTAGCCAGGCATAGCGCGAGGTGGGGAAGGCGCCAGCCGCATTGTGCGAGGGCAGCGCCAGCTCGCAGGTCGCGAGTGTGCGGAAATGGGTGACGGCGTCGCGCTTCAGCGGCTTGCCCGGGCCACCGTCCAGCGGGTGATCGACCGTGAACGTCGCCTCCGCCGGCCAGCCGCGGCAGATCGCCCAATAGGTCTTGTCGAATCCGCCCGTCATGTCGCGTCGGTCGTACGGCCCGGCAACGGGATCGCCCGCTTCGGTGTCGCGCATCAGCACCTTGCCCAGCGCCGAGGCGGTCTCGCGGTCGAAGGCCACCAGCAGGCAGCCGCTGGTCGCGCGGTCCAGGCGGTGCACGAGAAAGATCGGCCGGCCGAACTGCGCGCGCAGACGGTCGGCCACGAAATCGGTTTCGCCGCGCGCCAGCCGGCTGTCGTGCGCCATCAATCCGGCGGGCTTGTCGACCACCGCCAGATGCTCGTCGACATGCAGCACGGGCAGGTCGGCCGTCGACGCGGGACCGGGAGCGGAGTCGATGGCGGGGTCGGAAGGGCGGTCTGACATCGGGCTGAGAGCAGTCGATACGGCGGCGGGAGTCGCACAGCATGCCATCGCCGGCGGCTTCGCCCATCCGGCCGCGCGCGTCCGGACGCGGCCGCAGCCGACCGATGCACGAACTGCACCTGTACGCAGCATCTGTACGCAGCCCCTGTACCGCAAGCCGGCCCACGCCGGCCCTGCCGTCGGTCACCCCTTGCGCGCCCTGCGGCCAGTCCCCACACCCTGTGGACCCCCAGGAGGCCGCATGGATCCCAGTCAGAACCCCCACGTCTTCCACGCCACCACCATCGTGTCGGTCCGCCGCAACGGCCGCGTGGTCGTCGCCGGCGACGGCCAGGTCACCCTCGGCCACACGGTGATGAAGGCCAACGCGCGCAAGGTGCGCAGGCTCGGCCGCGACGGCCAGGTGCTGGCCGGCTTCGCCGGTGCCGCCGCGGATGCGTTCACCCTGTTCGAATTGTTCGAATCCAAGCTGGAAAAACACGGCCAACTCACCCGCGCCGCCGTGGAACTGGCGAAGGATTGGCGCACCGAACGCCGCTTCGGCAAGCTCGAGGCCCTGCTCGCCGTGGCCGACCGCGAAACCTCGCTGATCATCAGCGGCACCGGCGATGTGATCGAACCCGAAGACGGCCTGGTCGCCATCGGCTCCGGCGGCATGTACGCCCTCTCCGCCGCCCGCGCCCTGCTCGCCCACACGCAACTGGATGCCCGCACCCTCGCCACCGAGGCGCTGAACATCGCGGGCGATGTGTGCATTTACACGAACCGGAACATCGTGGTCGAGGAGCTTTGAGCCGGGATTGGGGATTCGGGATTCGGGATTCGCAGAAGCGATGCCGCCCCCGTCATCACGTCTCGCGCGTTCCCTGATCCACTCCCGCTGTTCCGAATCCCGAATCCCGCCATCCCGAATCACGAATCACAGATCCCCATGACCAATCCAGGCTCCTCTTCCATGACCCCCCGCGAAATCGTGCAGGAACTCGACCGCCACATCGTCGGCCAGTCCGCGGCCAAGCGCGCGGTGGCCATCGCGCTGCGCAATCGCTGGCGGCGGATGCAGCTCGACCCCGCGCTGCGCGACGAGGTCATGCCCAAGAACATCCTGATGATCGGCCCCACCGGCGTGGGCAAGACCGAGATCGCGCGGCGGCTGGCCACGCTCGCCAACGCGCCGTTCGTGAAGGTGGAGGCCACGCGTTTCACCGAGGTCGGCTATGTCGGCAAGGACGTGGAGCAGATCGTGCGCGACCTCGCCGACACCGCGGTCAAGATGCATCGCGAGCAGGCCAAGGCCCGCGTGCGTGCGCAGGCCGAGACGCGCGCGGAGGAACGCATTCTCGATGCGCTGCTGCCGAGGCGGCAGACCGCCGCCCCCTTCGGCTTCGGCGCCGACGCGGGTCAGGGCACGCTCGATGTCGGCAGCGGCGAGACGCAGGACGCCCAGGCCGACACGCGCGCCAAGTTCCGCAAACGCCTGCGCGCGGGCGAGCTGGACGAGCGCGAGATCGAGATCGAGACCGCGGTCAACGTGGGCGTCGACATCATGGCCCCGCCGGGCATGGAGGAAATGGGCCAGCAGCTGCGGCAGATGTTCTCCAACATCGCCGGCGCCAAGACCCACACCCGCAAACTCAGCATCCGCGCCGCGCGCGCGCAGCTGATCGAGGAGGAAGCCGGCAAGCTGGTCAACGAGGACGAAGTGCGCGAGGCCGCGATCGAATCCTGCGAACAGCACGGCATCGTGTTCATCGACGAGATCGACAAGGTGGCCAAGCGCTCGGAAGGCGTCGGCGCCGACGTCAGCCGCGAAGGTGTGCAGCGCGACCTGCTGCCACTGGTCGAAGGCTCCACCGTCAGCACCAAGTACGGCTCGGTGAAGACCGATCACATCCTGTTCATCGCCAGCGGCGCGTTCCACCTGGCCAAGCCCAGCGACCTCATTCCGGAACTGCAGGGCCGCTTCCCGATCCGCGTGGAACTCGGCGCGCTCGGCAAGGATGATTTCGTGCGCATCCTCACCGAGCCCAGGGCGTCGCTCACCCGGCAATACGTCGAACTGCTCAAGACCGAAGGCGTCGCCCTCGACTTCACCACCGATGCCATCGACCGCCTGGCCGACATCGCCGCTACGGTGAACGAACGCCAGGAAAACATCGGCGCCCGCCGCCTGCACACCGTCCTCGAACGCCTGCTCGACACTCTCAGCTACGAAGCCCCCGACCGCGACGGCAGCGCCGTCATTGTCGACCGCGCGTACGTCGATGCACATCTTGGCGAGTTGGTGCAGGATCCGGATCTCAGTCGCTACATCCTGTAATCACGCTGCCCCGTAGAGCCGAGCGCAGCTCGGCTGCACATCTCTCCGGAGCCCAGAGCCAGGAATCAAGACAGGAATCAAGAACAGCGGAGCTTCGCTCCGCTTTACACACCTCTCTCTGTAGAGCCGAGCGCAGCTCGGCTGCACGTCTCTCCGAAGCCCAAAGCCAGGAATCAAGAGCAGCGGAGCTTTGCTCCGCTCTACACACAGATATCCGGAGGCCGCCGCAGCGGAGCTGCGCTCCGCTCTACGGGTCGGCTCGTATCGCGCCTACTCCGCCCGCACGCGCCACGCCTCCGCCAGCGAAATCGCGCCGCTGCGCGCGAGTTCCAGGGCGGCCTGGGTGAGCGGCACCATCCCGTCTTCGATGGCGGCGCGGTGGATGGCGTCGGATTCGGCGCCGGGCACGATCAGGCGGCGGATGTTCGGCGTGACTTCCATCAATTCGTACACCGCGCGGCGGCCGTGCACGCCGAGGCCTTCGCAATGCGGGCAGCCGCGGCCAATGTGGAACACCTCGTCCATGCCCACGCCGAGGCATTCGCGCACGTGGGCATCCACCGCTTCCACCTGGCGGCAGTGCGGGCAGGTCAGGCGCACCAGGCGCTGGGCCATCACCGCCAGCAGCGCGCTGCGCAGCAGGTAGGCTTCGATCCCCAGATCGAGCAGGCGCACCACCGTGGTCGCGGCGGTGTTGGTGTGCAGCGTGCTCAGCAGCAGATGGCCGGTGAGCGCGCTTTCCACTGCGATCTCGGCGGTTTCCTTGTCGCGGATCTCGCCGACCATGATCGCGTCGGGGTCGTGACGCAGGAAATTGCGCATCGCACTGGCGAAGGTGAAACCCGCGGCGCGGTTGACCTGCATCTGCTGCACGTCCTCGATATGGAACTCCACCGGGTCTTCGATGGTGAGGATGTTGATGCGCTGCCTGCGCATCTCCAGCAGCATCGCGTACAGCGTGGTGGACTTGCCGCATCCGGTCGGGCCGGTGGCCAGAAACATGCCGTGACTGCGCTGCATGATGTCGTCCACGCGGCGGCGGTCGGCCTCGGACAGGCCCAGACGGTTCAGGTCCCACAGGCTTTCGTCGGCATCCAGCAGGCGCACGACGACACTTTCGCCGAACACCGCCGGCAACACCGAAATGCGCAGGTCGATTCGGCGGCCGTCGGCGGTGTCGAATCGCGTGCGCCCGTCCTGCGGCTTGCGATGTTCGGCCAGATTCATCGCGCCCAGCACCTTGATACGGCCGACCACCGCCGGGTGCAGCGCGCGCAGCAGGCGCCGCACCGGCACCAGTTCGTCGTCGATGCGGTACAGCACATCGCTGCCGTGCCGGCCCGGACGGATGTGGATATCCGACGCGCGGCGCTTCACCGCATCGGCGATCAGCAGATGCACCAGCCGCACCACCGGCTGTTCCTCGGCAAGACGACGCGCTTCGTGACCGCTGGTGTCGGCACCGCTGGAGTCCGGATCGATGCCGAGCTGGTGCGCGACGTTGAGATCCTCCACCCGGTCGTAATGCCGGGCGATGCCTTCGCGGATGTCGCGCGGCGTCGCGACCAGCGGGATCACCCGCTCGCGGCTGAGGAATTCCAGCATGTCCTGCACCGCCTGCGCGCTGGGGTCTTCCATCGCCACCGCCAGCATGCCGCCCTGCACCTGCAGCGGCACCGCACGCAGCTGCCGCGCCATCGCCGGGGTCAGGCGTTTCAGCGCGTCGGGCTGCGCCTGCAGCGCATCCAGCCGCACCAGCGGCAGTCCCAGCGCATGCGCGATGTCGTAGGCGTGCTCGGTGGTGTCGTCGTCGAGCGCCAGCCAGGCCGCGCGCGCGATCCCGCCGGCATCTCCGTTCTCCGCATACGCCACATGCGGATACCCGTCGAGATATCGACGCAGCGCGGCGTCGCTGTCGATAAGGTGCGGCAAGGCCGCCTCCCGGTGTTCGAGCGTCATGGTCGTTCCCCCTGTGGCGGCAGTATCGCGCCGCATGCCGCACGACGACTTGATCGCGGTCATATCGCGGGCGCAATGCGAGCCTCCGCATTGTCCATGCGTATTCACGGCGTTTGCCGCTCGTCGGCGTATGCTGCAGTGCGGCAACCATAGTGTGACGCGCGTGCTAATTTCCACGGCTGCCGCGGCCTGGCCCGGCTTGATCAGGGATCGATCGCCTCCCGCATGTTCGTGCGCCGACCTGCCCCACCGCGGGCACACCTCACGCCGGGCATCCTCCATCAGGCGCATGCACCACCACGGGCATGGCGCACACACGATCCATCCGACATACGTACCGACAGGGGACATCGATGAAGCAACACACGCTTGCGGCAGCGCTCGGCGCGCTGGTCGCCGCCATGGCTTTTTCCGCATCTGCCGCGCAGCCCGACCCGGACCGCGTGATCGTCAAGTTCAAGCCCGGCGCCTCCGCACAGGCCGAGGCGGCAGTGCGCGCCGCCGGTGGCCGCACGCATCTGCGCCTGCAGAAGCAGGACGCGATGGCCGTGAGTGTGCCGGCCCAGGCGCTGCTGGGCCTGCGCAACAACCCCAACATCGAATACATCGAACAGGACGTGCCGCGCTATGCGAGCGCACAGGTCCAGCCCTACGGCATCGGCAACGTGCAGGCGCCGGATGCCTGGGCGGTGGGCGCCGACGGCACCGGCATCAAGGTGTGCATCATCGACTCCGGCATCAATGCCGCGCATGAAGATTTCGCCGGCATCGCGATGACCGGCTACGCCTCGGCCGGCCTGAGCTGGAACACCGACAGCTGCGGCCACGGCACGCACGTCGCCGGTACGATCGCCGCCGCCAACAACAACCTCGGCGTGGTCGGCGTGAGCCCCGGCAAGGTGTCGCTGCACATCGTCAAGGTGTTCGACGGCGCCAGCTGCGCGTGGAGCTACAGCTCTACGCTGGTGGATGCCGCCAACCGCTGCGCTTCGGCCGGCGCGAAGGTGATCAACATGAGCCTGGGCGGCGGCGCCAGCAGCCGCACCGAGCGCAGCGCCTTCGACAGTCTCAACAGCCAGGGCGTGCTCAGCATCGCCGCGGCCGGCAACGACGGCAACAACCGCAGCAGCTACCCGGCCTCGTACACGAGCGTGATGTCGGTGGCCGCGGTCGACGCCAACAACGCCCATGCCGCGTTCTCGCAGTACAACAGCCAGGTGGAGATCGCCGCGCCGGGCGTCGGCGTGCTCAGCACCTATCCCTTCACCAGCGCCAGCATGAGCGCCGCCGGCAGCAGCTACATCGTCGCGGCCATGACCGGCAGCGTGCAGTCCAGCGCCGGTGGCGCGATGGTCGACGGCGGACGCTGCACCGCGCCGGGCGCATGGGCGGGCAAGGTCGTGCTGTGCGAACGCGGCGACGTCGCGTTCATCGACAAGGTCAACGCGGTCAGCGCCGGCGGCGGCGTGGCCGCGGTGATCTACAACAACGTCTCCGGCGGTTTCGGCGGCACCCTGGGCGACGGCGTCACCTCGGCCATTCCGGCGATCAGCCTGTCGCAGGAAGACGGCCAGGCCCTCGTCGCCGGCGCGCTCGGCCAGAATGCCTCGGTCAGCACCGTGTTCCAGGCCAACGCCAGCGGCTACGAGTACCTCGACGGCACTTCGATGGCCACCCCGCACGTCGCAGGCGTCGCCGCGCTGGTGTGGAGCGCCAAGCCCGGCGCCAGCAACAACGACGTGCGCAATGCGCTGACCTCCACCGCGATCGACCTCGGCGCGGCCGGCCGCGACACCCAGTACGGCTACGGCCTGGTCCAGGCCTTCGCCGCCGCGGAAGCCCTGGTGGGCGGCGGTGGCGGCGGCCCGGTCACCGCACCGGCCAGCCTCAACGCCAGCAACAACGGGGTGAGCAAGGGCAAGCTGCAGATCGGCCTGGCCTGGACCGGCGGCGACGTGACCGTGGACATCTACCGCGACGGCACCCGCATCCAGTCGGCGCGCAGCAACACCGGCAGCTACAGCGAGTCGCTGCGGGTGTCCGGCAGCGGCACGCTGGTGTATCGCGTGTGCAACGCCGGCACCAGCACCTGCAGCGCGGACGCCGCCGTCAACTACTGATCCACCCGGCACGCATCCCCCCGCCAAAGGGCTCCCTAGGGAGCCCTTTGTCGTTGGTACGTTTGGCTCCCTCGGGAGCCCTTTGTCGTTGGCTACGTCTGGCTTCCTCGGGAGCCGCTTGTCGTTCATGCTCGAGCGATGCCTGCGCATCAGATGCCCGTGTACGCGGCGCGCGTGGGGCCGGATCGCGCGCTTCCTGCGATAATGCGGGCATGACCACGCCCGACCGCCCCTCCGACGACGCCTCCACCACCCACTTCGGTTTCCGCGACGTGCCCGTCGGTGAGAAACAGAAACTGGTCGGCGAAGTGTTCTCCTCCGTCGCCGGCAACTACGACCTGATGAACGACCTGATGAGCCTCGGCATCCATCGGGTCTGGAAGCGCTACTTCGTCGCCACCGCGCAGGTGCGCCCCGGCGACCGCGTGCTCGACCTGGCCGGCGGCACCGGCGACATCGCCGCCCTCCTGCGCGAGCGCGTGGGCGAGACCGGCAGCCTGGTGCTCGGCGACATCAACGGCGACATGCTGCGCGTCGGGCGCGACCGCATGACCGACCGCGGCAACGTGCGCGGCTTCGAGTACGTGCAGTGCAACGCCCAGGCCCTGCCCTTCCCCGACGGCAGCTTCGACCTGGTCACCATCGCCTTCGGCCTGCGCAACGTGACCGATAAGGACGCCGCCCTGCGCGAAATGCACCGCGTCCTGCGCGTCGGCGGCCAGGCCCGCGTGCTGGAGTTCTCCGAAGTGAAGGCCGACTGGTTCAAGCCGATCTACGACTTCCACTCCTTCCAGATCCTGCCCCGCCTCGGCAAACTGTTCGCCAACGACAGCGACAGCTACCGCTACCTCGCCGAATCCATCCGCAAGCATCCGGCCCAGGACACGCTCAAGGGCATGATGGACACCGCCGGGTTCGAACGCTGCAGCTACAAGAACATGTCCGGCGGGATCGTCGCGATCCACACCGGCTATCGGCTCTGAACCTGCCATTTGTGACCAGCCATCCGTGCACCGGCCATGACCGCACCCGTGACCGTCGCGCAGCACACCCTCACCCGCCAGCGTTTTACGCGCTCCTGACACCAACGGCCCACCAGCGGCGCGTGGCGCACATCCAGCACTGCCGCTGCCTGCATTCTTGAAGGCATTGCAGTTCGGTGCCACGCCTGGCGCACCCGGGTTGGGGTAACACGATCGGCGGGACGGGCACCAGCAGCAGGGTCAGTAGCAGGCCGATGCCGGATTGTTGCATCGCCATCTCGGCGAAGCATTTACGCGCTCAACCCAGCAGACGTGTCGACGATGATCGACGCGCCTCTTCCTGAATCCGCCGCTGTATAAACCAGAGCGACCTCGATCGCAAAGATCGCCAAGGACAGAACCAGCACGGACACCACATCCATGCCCTGCCGCGCTCACTTCAAGCAAACTGAATCCCTGTTCGCCTGACGAAAGTTCAATCGATGCGCTCAGGATAACTACATCCGGAGTGCACAACGCCGCAGTTCTGCGTCGCCTGCGAGCACAGCTCTACCGCGCCGCTTTCAGCCTGCGCTGCCTCCGGCGCTCTGTAGCTGGTGATCCAGTCGTTCCCGGAAGCAAGCGCACCGCACTGGTTGTAGTAGGCGATATAAACCTTGCATTTTTTGCCGCCGTTTTTCTTGCATGCGCCGACCGTCGCCTTGGAAGCAAGCTTCTTGGTAGAAGCCCCATCTGCGTAGCCCCACGCGCTGCGGACATTGTCCACGGCGATCGCACCCCAGCGCGTTGCCCACTCAGGCCCAGGTTCCGGAATAGACTGATTCGGACCTGCAACAGGAGCGCAATCCTTCCAGCCGGCATGGTCTCCGCCAATCGGCACATAACCAGGGGGACACCATTGCGCCCTGACCGGGACTGAGGCAAGGAGAAAGATGAGACCGAACAGCAGGGAGGGGGCTCGCATATTCACTTCTCGATTCAAATTGAAGTCAACTATTGTCAGTATCCATTGGTCGCGTACGCCGCGCCCCGCCAGTCTCATTTAACTGAGAGATCCCAACGCCAGAAGTACCATAAGAAGTTGCGGCTGAATTCGAGTAGGCGCCCTGAGTTCTTGGGGTAAGACTGCCGCTGGTATCAGCCCCTCCTGTGGTGGAATCGTTCACCGGTCTCGGCGCATAAGCAGGCGTGCCTGGAGTCCGAGTCGGCTGACCTGCACCCGCACCGGCGAACGAATTCACACCATAAGACGACCCCAACGCACCCTGGAAGAAGTTCGCCGCGATCGGCGGGACGGACACCAGCAGCAAGGTCAACAGCAAACTGATTCCGGCACCATGCCGGCCATCAGCAAAAATTCATTTTTTTGTGGCTGTTGTTGCAAATTATCGAATTCTTTGAGGATAGCTGCATTCAGCCACCATCACCACACAGTCCGTAGTCTTTTCTGAGCAGCTATTCAAGGCGCCTTGGCTGGCGGTTTCGATATCGCGGGCACGATAGGTGATCGCATACGTGCTCCCAGCCGCAAAAACACCGCACTGATTGTCATAAACAAGAAGCACTTGGCAGGCCCTCGTTCCACCTGTTTTACGGCATTTTTTTAGCGCAGCTTTTTCTGCCTTCCGCTCGCTGGGCATGCTTACCACTGAAGCAACTGACATTGTCGTGTTGTCGACAGCGATGGCGCCCCATCGGCTGACCCATTGCGGGCCAGGATCTGGAGCCTGCTGATTCGCCGATACAGAGGGGGCGCACCCAGTCCATCCCGCCTGACCTCCGCCAAGAGGGATGTATCCATGCGGGCAGCTCTGTGCCAAAGCACTGAAAGGGAAGCCAGACCCCAATAAAGCCATCAAAATTATGGCCAGCACACGATGCGTACGACGCATGAAAACCTCCTGTCAGTATTGCGCTAGCCGATACTACCGTCTGCCCGGAGCTTACCCGGACCTAAATTACTTGTGTTTTGCTGCGACTGCCCGCCGCCATACTGCGTTGCAAGCTGGTTTCCACCAGAATTCCACGCGACACCTCCGCCATCAACAGTTCCAGTTCTGGAGTTTGGCTGATTCGCCGAATGCGGCGACCCACCCGGCGCATGCTGGCTCTGACCGCCCGGCTAGCGGAAGACGTTGTAGGTCGATGCAGCACCCAACGCACCCTGGAAGAAGTTCGCCGCGATCGGCGGGACGGACACCAGCAGCAGGGTCAGGAGCAGGCCGATGCCGCCTTGTTGCATCGCCATCACGGCGAAGCATTTACGCGCTCAACGCAGCAGACGTATCGACGATGATCGACGCGCCGCGTTACGGATCGGCCTCTGCGCCAAACAGTCCGAGCGCAATCGCACAAATCGTCAAGAGCAGAACCAACAAGCACAGACACCCCGCCCATGCCGTACCAAGCTCAATTCGAGCGGGATGAACCCGTGTTCGACCAGGAAGGTTCAGTCAACAAGCTCGGGATAACTACATCCCGAGTGCACAACGCCGCAGTTCTGCGTAGCCTCCGAGCACAGCTCTACCGCGCCGCTTTCAGCCTGCGCTGCCTCTGGCGCTCTGTAGCTGGTGATTCGGTCGCTCCCGGAAGCAAGCGCACCGCACTGGTTGTAGTAGGCGATATAAACCTTACATTTTTTACCGCCGTTTTTCTTGCACGCGCCGACCGCCGCCTTGGAGGCACGCTTCTTAGTGGAAGCTCCATCTGCGTAGCCCCAAGCGCTGCGGACATTGTCCACAGCGATTGCACCCCAGCGCGTTGCCCAACGAGGGCCAGGATCAGGAGGGTGTTGACTGACATTTCCCATCGGAGCACAGCCATTCCAGCCTGCATTACCCCCACCAATTGGGTAATAGCCGGGCGGGCAGCCCACCTGCGCATGAACAAAAGATGGGAACGACAGAAAAATTACTAAGGCTGCAAAAAGACGTAGTTTGACAGGAAAGATCATTTAACAGGCCTCAAGTTTGTGCATGTCTCAGATTTGGGCGCTCAGTTACAGTTCCGCCCCCTCCTGTCGCATTACCGCCGAGAAGCTGTTGCGGTGTAAGGCTCCCACCTTCTGACCTGCCACCGCCTACGCTCGGATTGCCAGGCTGTGGTGAGCCGGCACCTCTGAAGCCAGGCTCGCCAGGTCTCTGCGCCGCGGCCCCTCCGAACACTGAATAAGGATTCACATTACCCAACGCACCCTGGAAGAAGTTCGCTGCGATCGGCGGGACGGACACCAGCAGCAGGGTCAGGAGCAGGCCGATGCCGCCTTGTTGCATCGCCATCACGGTCAGCCCCTCCTGGGCCGTGGCGCCGGTCATGCCGGTCAATAGCGAGCCGGTCCACAGCGAGAGCGCGACGGCAGCCACCACCTTCAGTGCGATCGAGCTCATCGCCACGAATACGCCGAGGGCGAACATGGTGCCTATGCCGTACCACAGCCACTTCCAGAAGAACTGACTGGTCTTGTCGCTCAGCAGGAACAGCACGAAGAACGGCCCGAACCCGATGAAGAGTGCAATGGCGACTTCGAACATCAGCAGAATGACGCCGGAGGTGACCGCCGGCCCTGCGGCGCCGAAGCCGGCCATCCAGATCGAGCGCGTCTTTTCGGATTCGATGCTCTGATCTTCGTCGGCGGTCGCGATCTGCAGCGCGTCGATGCTGAAGATGGCCGCCTGACTCAGCGCCATGTTCTGCTCGATCAGCGTCGCGGGGCTGTCGTTGGTGCCGGTGATCAGCTCGGTGATGCCCTCGGACATGTCTTCGGTGATCAGCGTGTGGAAGTCCCGGCCGAACAGCGCCATGCTGGAAGCGAAGATGATGATGAAGGCCGCGCGGGCGGTGGTCAGGGCGAAGGCCGCCATGGACTCGCGCGACTGACCGGTGAGAATCCGGTAGCCGTTGTACATGATCCAGATGGTCATCAGCAGAAGCGCCGCGCTGACCGCGACGCCGGTCATCCGATCGAAGATGGCGGGGCCGAGGCCGCGGATTTCGTACTGGACGAATTTGTAGATCAGCGAATAGTAGAGGTAGTCGCCGATGCCGGGACTGCCGCCGCCCACATGGCCGAGGTCGAACAGGCGGCTGGCGAGGCCCGAGACGTGCTGCGATGCAAAGCGCTCGATCATGGACACCAGGGTCCCTGTCGCTCCGTAAGTCATCTGTTTTCCCCTTGATCGAGCCACCCTGGACCATGACGTCCGGTCACGGGGGGCTGCACTCGCATCGATGTGGTGTGGTGTGTGTGCTGAAGATGCCGACAGATCATGATGGCCGCCGGGTGAACGGCAGCCTGTCGATCTGGGGCGGCGCAAGCTTCTGGAGACTGCCGCAACGGTCAGAACAGGTCGGAGATGACCGTTCCGCAGTCGAAATCGCTTCTGTCGGACTTGAAGGCCGACAACGCCGCGCACATGCTGGTGGCGCGGGCGATGCTGGCCGGGTCCACGGCGAACATGCTGCCGATGGCGCCGCCGATGCCGCCGCCGCTGCTCTTGGGCGCGCCATTCAGGGCGCGCTTGGCCTGCAGGTTCTGCGCACGCTGCAGGGAGTTGATCTGGCCGTCGTAGGCAGCGATCACGGCCTGGCCGTACTGGATCTCGACGTCGGCGTCGGCAATGAACATCTGCAGGTTGTTGCTTTCGGCGGCCAGCTTGCCGGAATCGTCGAAGCGGCCGTTGCTGCGCGCATCGGACATCCGCTTCAGCGCGGTGTTGCGCTGCTGGATGCGGAACATCATCTTGCGGGTCTCGTTGAAGCGGCGGTTCTCGGCGACCACGGTGCGCTGGCAGATGGTCTTCTGCGCGTCGATCGGGTCGCTGCCGCCGCCACCGCCGAGGCCACCGAGGCCGCCGCCACCGGCGCTGGGCACGGGCGGAGGGCTCCACAGGTCGCTGTCGGTCACCGATGCGGTTTCGCCGCAACGTGCTGCCATGCCGTAGTCGTCGGCACGGTTGTTCATGTTGGTCAGATTGCCCAGCATGTCGTAGGCGTACCGGGCATTGTCGGTGCGCTCGGAGTAGGGCCTGTAGATGCCGCCGTTGCTGGTGTTGGTCCACTTGGCGCTGGTGGGCTGCTCCTTGTCGCGGAAGTCTTCGGTCAGCTCGTACATCGAGCCGCCGTTGCGCTGGTCGTCGCGGATGTTTTCCAGAATGCGCTGGGCTCGCGTGTCGGATACCAGCCAGGCCGCCTGGGCGGGCAGGGCCAGGAGGGCGCCGACGGCGCAGACAAGGGCGACGAATCCTGAGCGAGCGGTGCGGGCGCGCCGGTTGGACGGGTTGCGCATGGCGGACTTCCTTTGCTGTCTTTGTGGGTTTTCGCGCATTCATACACCAATCAGGGAGCCGACGCCACCGCCAACGGCGACGGGCTTACGAACGGTCGGAACAGCGGGATGAGCTGGCGGGCGCATCGGCGCGGTAATGTGCCCGTCGTCACAGTTCCGTGGCTCCTGTTTTCCACTCCGCTGCGGCTGTGCGCCCCGCGGATGCGGGGCTGGATGCCATCGGTCGGCGCGCGACAGGGCCCAGCCTGCCCGGTCCGGGTTACGATCCGGGCTCCTGACTGCCGAGGCTCGCCGATGCGAACGCTGATCCTGCTGCGCCACGCCCATGCCGAGCCCGCCGCGCCCGGGCAGGCGGATGTCGACCGGCCGTTGTCCCCCGAAGGGTTGGCCGAGGCGGAGGCGGCGGGCCGCTGGCTGGTGGAGCACGGCCTGGTGCCCGACCGGGTGCTGTGTTCGCCCGCCCGGCGCACGCGCGAGACGCTGGAGGCGGTGCTCGGGGTGGTGGGCTTCGTCGAACAGCGCCTGGAAGCGGGCATCTACGAGGCCACGCCGGGCACGCTGGCCGCCCTCGCCGACGCCCACCGCGAGGTGGAGCGGCTGCTGCTGGTAGGCCACAACCCGGGGCTGGAGCGGCTGCTGGCCCTGCTGCACAGCGGGCAGTCGGGCGATTACCGCGGCATGCCGCCGGGCTCGGTCGCGGTGCTGGAACTGCCGACCGCGGCCGAGGTGGAGCCCGGCATCGCGCAGCTGTCCTCGTTCTGGTGGCCGTGAGCGGCAAGGGCAGCAGACCGCCCAGCCCATCGCCTCGAACCGCCGCGCTGCGCAACGCCCCCTGCTCCGCGCGCCGCGCGATGCCGGCCGTTCCCGCCGCCGGAGGCTCGCTCCGCACGAGGACGCCAAGGCGTTCGGCCGGCATTGGGCCGGGCTGCGGCCGGTGCCGGGCATAATCCCAGACTGCATGTCGCCCCCGCCTGCGCCACCGCTGCTGTCGATGCCTGCCTGCGCGCCGCACGGGCCGGGCGTAATTGCTGTGGGCGTCGTGGTGGGCGTGCTCGCGCGCGTGCCCGGCGCGGTGCTCAGGATGCTCCCGACGATCATGCTCCTGACGATCATGCTGCTGCCGGCCCTGTCTGCCCAGGCCAGCGGTGGCGGCGCGCCCGAGGGCGGGACCGCGCAGCCGGTGGAGGTGGCACGCATCGACCCCGAGCACACGCGCATCGGTTTCACTCTCAAGACCCGCTGGGGCCAGGTGCTGCGCGGGCGGTTCCCCGCGTACACGGGCAGTGTCGAGCGCCTTGCCGACGGCAGGCGCCGGGTGCAGCTGCGGCTGGATGCGCGCGAGGTGGTGATCGACGGCCACCCCAACTACACCCGCTACACCCGCGGCGAGGGGTTTTTCGATGCGGACCGCTTCGCCGAGATGAGCTTCGTCTCCGACCCGTATTCCCCGGCGCTGCTGCGCGGAGGCGGCACGCTGTCCGGGACGCTGCAGATCCGCAATGTACAGCGGACCGAACGCTTCCAGATCACCCCTTCGGCCTGTTCCATGCCCGGCGAAGGCTGCGACGTGGTCGCGGTGGGGTCGGTGCGGCGCAGCGACTACGGCGTCGACCGCTGGATGTTCGCGGTGTCCGACCAGGTGCGGTTCACTCTGCGCCTGCGCCTGCGCCCCGTCGGCGATGAGGCCGCCCCGTGAGCGCCTGCGCATCGCCGTGCGTCATGCAGGCCGCGTCCTGGCGGCGCTGGTGGTGGCCGGCGTTGATGGCGCTGGCCACGAGCGCCTGCGCCACGCTCCCGCCTTCGCAGTACTTGCGCGCGGAGGCGGTGGCCGCCGCGGCGCGCGACACCGCCCTCACCTGTCCCCGGGATGCCGCCGACGCCTGTGCGGCGCCCTCGCCGCTGCGCGATCTCGCGCTGCAGGCCGCAGGCGCCACCGGCGATCCGCGCGTCGCGGCCGACACGCCGGGCACGGCGCGGGCTGCCGATGCTCTCGCTTCGCATCACGCGCATGCGCAGCGTGCCGCAGCGGATGGCGCTGACGTAGGTGGCGCTGTTGTGGAGGGCATGGCTCCGGGCGACACGATGTCCGGCACATCGGATCGCGCGTCTGCGCGGCCTGCTGCGGCTGTTGCAGAGGCGGCTGTTGCAGAGACGGCTGTTGAAGAGACGGCTGTCGCAGACACGCCCCTCGCCGACCCGCCGGCTTCCGGGCCTGCAGCATCGGCCTTCGCACCCCACTCGGCGCATGCCGACCCGCTGCACTACGCATTGATCCTCGATTACGGCCAGGACGCGCTGCTCGCGCGTCTGGACCTGATCCGCGGCGCGCAGCGCAGCATCGATGTGCAGACCTATATCTTCGACGAAGACGACGCCGGCCATCTGGTGCTGGACGAGCTGCTGGCGGCGGCCCGGCGCGGCGTGCGCGTGCGCGTGCTGGTCGATCAGCTGGCGGCGCTGCGCCGGGTGGAGACGCTGGCGGCGCTGGCCGCGGCGCACGTCAATTTCGAGATGCGGCTCTACAACCCCGTGCTGGGCAAGGGCCGCTTCAGTTATCCGATGTACGCCTGGGCCACGATCTGCTGTTTCACCCGGCTCAATCAGCGCATGCACAACAAGCTGATGCTGGTGGATGGGTTGGTGGCGATCGTGGGCGGGCGCAATTACCAGGACGATTACTACGACTGGAATCCGCGCTACAACTTCCGCGACCGCGACGTGTTGATCGCCGGGCCCACCGCGGCCGACATGGGCGAAAACTTCGAGGCCTACTGGAACGCACCGCTGAGCACGCCGCTGGCGAAACTGGCGGACGTCGGCAGGTGGCTGCTGCGCCAGGGCGCGCCGCCGGTGCTGCATCCCGACCCGGTACAGCCGCTGCGCCTGGAGGCGATCCGTCGCGACGCTGCGGATACCGAGCTGATCCGCAGCCGGCTGGCCGACGCTGCGCTGCCGGTGCGCGGGGTCAGCTTCATCGGCGATGTGCCCGACAAGCACCACGACGCCAACGACAACGGCGGCGCCTCGTCCGAAGTGCTGCGCGACCTGATCGCCGCGGCCGAGCGCGAGGTGCTGTTGCAGACGCCCTATCTGGTGATGTCGAAACCGGCGCAGCGCCTGTTCCGCGAGCTGCAGGCGCGCGAGGACCGGGCGCAGCGGCCGCGGGTGCGCGTCTCCACCAACAGCCTCGCCGCGACCGACGCGTTCATCCCGTATGCGCTGTCCTACAAGTACAAGCGCCGCTACATGCGCGACCTGAAGTTCGAGATCCACGAGTTCAAGCCGTTCCCCGAGAATGCGCCGATCGACCTGGAAGCGACCGGCGCACTGCAGTTCGAGCGCCGCGAGGACGGCAGCATCGCGGTGTTCGGCAGCGGCGGCGACCGCGAGCGCAACCGGCCGCTCAGCCGCGAGTACCTGGCGCTGCGCTATTCCAGCCGCGGCGCCAACCAGCCGGTGCCGCTGGATCGCGCCGGCGTGCGTTTCGGCCTGCACGCCAAGTCGGTGGTGATCGACGAGCGGGTGGCCGTGATCGGCACCCACAATTTCGACCCGCGCGGCGAGAACTACAACACCGAGACGGTGGTGATCGTGAAGGACCCGGCCTTCGCGCGTGCGCTGGCGGCCAGCATCGAGCGCGACATGGCGCCGGAGAACGCCTGGACCATCGCGCCGCGGGTACGCTCGCGCTATTTCGGTGGCCTGGAGTATTCGCTGGCGAAGGTGTCCGAACACCTGCCGGTGTTCGACTTCTGGCCGGTGCGCTACGCCACCAGCTACGAGTTCGTGCCGGGGCCCGATTGCCCGCAGCCGATCTCGCCGCGGGCGCCGGACTTCCACCGCTGCTACCGGGCGGTGGGCGATTTCCCCGAAGTGGGCGTGGTCATCCGCCCGCTGACCCGCATCTTCACCGCCTTCGGCGCGGGGCTGGCGCCGATTCTCTAGGCAAGGCCCGAACGACGCGCCTCCGGCCCGGAGTCTTTCGCCGACATGCCGTCCCTGGCGTGCCCGATCTCCGAATGGATCACCGGTTCCCGGCACCGCCGCACTGCTGTCCGGAATATCTTCAGTGTGCCTGTGCGGTGTCCTTCTCCCCCTCGGGAGAAGGTGGCCCGCAGGGCCGGATGAGGGTCCGGCAGCCGCGCAGAGGCCTGATGCCTGGTCGCTTTGCCGACCCTCACCCCCAGCCTCTCTCCCGGAGGGAGAGGGAAGTCGATGTGCGCACGACTCGAATCGCGCCAGATTCCGAATCGCAGATCACGCTTGAATGGGAAGCGTCGCGGACGAACGGGAACAACGATTCCGGACAGCAGTGGGCACCGCCGGGAAGACTCCGACGACCGAACAGGCAAGGGCCCCGTCCTCAGGCCGTCCAGGGCTCTGCGGACACGACGCGCCAGGCGGGAGAACCGCCTGACGAGGCGACAGCTCTCCGCGGACTCGATGGCTCCGCCATCGCGGGAGGCAGCTGCCCGGGCAGCACCCGGACGATGCCTGTCCCGACCGAATCGCGACACCTGTCACAGCCTGTTTTGAGCCGGTGTTTCGACCGTTCGTCGGCCAGCGGGCGATTTGAAAAATAATTAATCCATTCAGAACAATGGCTTACATCAACTTCGTACGCGGAGTGACTTCCTGCATATGTGTTGTGCCGAATAGGTGTTGTACTTTACCAACACACCGAATCACAACGCATCCCGGAGCACGCCATGAACACCAACACCCGCACCGCCGACCCGACCGTCCGCCCCGTCGCCGTCTCGACCGCCGTCCCCGGCAGTTCGCGCAGGACCTACCGCAGCCGCGACGTCGGCGTCGGCTATGGCCGCAGCAGCGGTTACGGCCTGGACCGTCGCTACACCAGCGACTGGGCCGCCCTGCGTTTCCGCTGCGGCTGATCGCAGCCCAAACCCCCGCCCTCCCGAGGACATCGTCATGAATGCCGCCCATTTCCCGCTCCCCGCCGACCACCGCCCGAGCGCCGCCCACGCCCCGTCCGCACGTCCCGAGCAGCGTCATCTGCATCGCGAACGCGACTTCGGCATCGGCTATGGCAACAGCAGCGGCTATGGGCGCGACAAGCGTTATGTCCGCGAGTGGGAGCAGGCGCTGTTCCGCTTCCGGTAAATCCAGTCGATGGCTTCTGTGATGTCGGACACGGCCAAGCCAAGCCGACGGCAGACGCGAACGGCCTCCTGCTCGCATCGTTCTGCCCATGCGGCGCCCCTCGGCGCCCCGGGATGACGACGCTCCACGGCCCCTCCCCTGCTGCAGCGCTCTCCCCAAGGCCAGGGACGGCCGCATCCACGGCGGTGAATGCAGCGATTCGATCGTGCGGCGCTCCACCGCCAGCCGCAGCGCCCGGCGCCGGTACACTGGCCGGATGAACGCTCCTGCTGCCCCCCCCGCCGACACGCCCGGCACACCCTCGCCCCCCTCGCCCTTCCGCAGCCCACCCGATCTCGACGCGCTGAATGCGCTGTCCAGTGGTACGGCGATCGAGGCCTTGGGCATCGTCTTCACCGCGATCGGCCCCGACTGGGTGCAAGCGCGCATGCCGGTCGATACGCGCACCCGCCAGCCCTACGGCCTGCTGCACGGTGGCGCCTCGGTGCTGCTGGCCGAAACGCTGGGCAGTTCGGCCGGCAATCTGTGCGTGGGCGAACACGAACGCTGCGTGGGGATCGAGATCAACGCCAACCACCTGGTCGCGGTGCGCGAGGGCGAAGTGGTCGGCACCGCGCGCCCGCTGCACATCGGCCGGCGCACGCAGGTCTGGGACATCCGCATCGAAGACGCCCTGGGCCGGCTGGCCTGCATCTCGCGGCTGACGCTGGCGGTGATCGGAGCGAGATGAGCCGGGCTGCGCGATTCGGTCGAAACGACGCAGCAGCTGGATTCAGCTGACGGATCACGCAGACAGATCGGACAGCTGGATCAGACAGGGGCGATCGCAGGGTTTTCGCAGCCTGTCGAGCCTGTCGAGCCTGTTGAGCCTGTTGAGCCTGTTGAGCCTGTTGAGCCTGTTGAGCCTGTTGAGCCTGTTG